>JADMIO010548920.1_pt1 | contig 61875 bp, 70 predicted proteins | sample 8958161 | NCBI WGS metagenome assembly JADMIO01 (sample SAMN16585339, study PRJNA669376) | soil metagenome | isolation source: Crop rotation soil | place: USA: Cullars Rotation, Alabama | collected 2011
CGACTTCAAGTCACGTGAATTCCAAGCTTCGGATCCCACTGTGCTGGAAAGCTGCTCCGGCACCGACCAGATCATGTCCGAGAGATCGGCCTTCTGCCGCTGCTTGCCGTTGACGTTGAGCCAGATCGAGCCCTTTGCCGGATGGCCGATCTTCTTCGCCGGCACGAGCTCGGCGCACGGCGCCGACTGGTCGAAGTTCTTGCCGAAGTCCCAGGGGCGGCCATGGTCCTTGCCCCACTGCTGCAGATCGCGGCGCGTCATGTCGAAACCGACCGCGTAACCGTAGATGTGGTCGTTGGCGCGCTTCGTATCGATGCGGCGCCCGCCCTTGTGCAGCGCGACCACCAGCTCGGTCTCATAGTGATAGTTCGTGCTTTTCGCCGGGTAGTGCACATCTCCGCCGCGCGGTACCAGAGCAAATTCAGTCTTGAGAAAGAAGAATGGGGTCTCGCGGCCATCGCCGCCCATTTCCTTCTGGTGCTCGGCGTAGTTGCGGCCGACGCAGAAGATGCGCCGGACGGGAAAGGTGTCGCCGCTGCCCGAGATCGGCAGCGCCGGCGGAGTCCACAGGGGGATCGCGTGCGCCATGCTGTTCCTCGAAAAGGCGCAATTTTAGTCGGATTTGCCTGGGGTATGGCGCCGCCTTAGGATGGGCCGGATTGTTTGCCGCCCAAACAAATGAGCGCTCCGCTTAAGGCCGGCGTCCTGCCGCGCTTGCTCGGCTATCGCCTGCGCCGCGCGCAGCAGGCGGTGTTCCGCGACTTCGCTTCGAGCGTGGCGCAAGTCTCGCCCGGCCGCGCCGGCATGCTGCTGCTGATCGAGGCGAACCCCGGCGTGACGCAAGGGAGCCTCGCGCAAGCGGTCGGTCTCGATCGCTCGACCATGGTGGGCGTGATCGACGCGCTCGAGGATGGCGGGCTGATCGAGCGGCGGCGCGGCGACGACCGGCGCACGAACGGGCTGTGGCTGACGCGCGCCGGGCGAGCGTTCGTCGCTCGTCTGCGGCGCCGCATCGAGCTGCACGAGCGGCGTGTGGCGGCGCATCTCAGTGCTGCCGAGCGCGACACGCTGCTCGCACTGCTCGAGAAGCTCGCCCCCTAGAAAAAGAAAGGGCGCCGAAGCGCCCTTTCCCGAGAGGTTGAAGCAGAACTGCAGTTACATGCGGTAAGCGGCTTCGCCGTGCGAGGTCGTGTCGAGGCCTTCGCGCTCGTCTTCCTCGCTTACGCGCAGGCCGATGGTGAGGTCCACCAGCTTGTACGCGATCGCGGCGACGATGCCCGACCACAGCACCGTGATGCCGACGGCTTTCGCCTGGATCCAGACCTGCTCGCCGATGGAGGTGAAGCCCTGCTTGACGGTGACCCAGTCGGTGACGAAGCCCGGCCCGCCGAGAGCCGGCGAGACGAACACGCCGGTGAGGAGCGCGCCCAGGATGCCGCCGACGGCGTGCACGCCGAAGACGTCGAGCGAGTCGTCCGCGCCGAGCAGCTTCTTCAGCCCGCTTACGCCCCAGAGGCAAACCAGGCCCGCGGCGAGACCGATGACGAACGCGCCGGCAATCCCGACGTTGCCCGCCGCCGGCGTGATCGCCACCAGGCCGGCGACCGCGCCCGAAGCGGCGCCCAGCATGGTCGGCTTGCCCTTGAACATCGCTTCACCGAGGCTCCACGAGAGCACCGCGCAGGCCGTGGCGAGGTAGGTATTGAGGAAGGCGAGCGCGGCCGAGTTGCCGGCCTCGAGCGCCGACCCGGCGTTGAAGCCGAACCAGCCCATCCACAGCAGCGAGGCGCCGATCATCGTCATCGGCAGGTTGTGCGCCGGCATGGCTTCCTTGCCGAAGCCGACCCTGCGGCCGATCATGTAGGCGCCCACCAGGCCGGCGATGCCGGCGTTGATGTGCACCACCGTGCCGCCGGCGAAGTCGAGCGCCCCCATGTCCCAGAGGTAGCCCGCCTTGGCGCCGAGCGTCTCGGCCACCTTCGGATCGGTGTAGGCGTCCGGGCCCATCCAGAACCACACCATGTGCGCGATCGGCGTGTAGCTGAACGTGAACCACAGCACGATGAACACGAGCACCGCCGAGAACTTGGCGCGCTCGGCGAACGCGCCGAGGATCAGGCAGCAGGTGATGGCCGCGAATGTCGCCTGGAAGGCGACGAACACGATCTCGGGGATCACCACGCCCTTGCTGAAGGTCGCGGCGTTTTCGTACTCACCCTTGAACGCGTCCAGCGCGCCTTTCAGGAACACGCGGTCGAAGCCGCCGAAGAACTGGTTGCCCTCGGTGAACGCCAGGCTGTACCCGTAGATGCACCACAGCACAGTCACCAGCGAGAACACCACGAACACCTGCATCAGCATCGAGAGCATGTTCTTCGAGCGCACCATGCCGCCGTAGAAGAGCGCCAGGGCCGGCACGCTCATCATCAGCACCAGGGCGGTCGAGACCAGCATCCACGACACGTCGCCCTTGTTCGGCACGGGCTTCGGCTTCGCCTCTTCCTTCTTCGCCTCGGCCGGCGGCGCGGCCTTCTCGTCCTTCTTCGCCTCCATCTTCGCCGGCTCGGCCTTGCCGTCGGCCTTCTTGTCCTGCGCGAGCGTCCCGCCGGCGAAGGCGAGCGACAGCGCTACTGCGAGAAATGCACAGAGCTTTTTCATCACGTTCTCCTCAGAGCGCCGCCGCATCGGTCTCGCCGGTGCGGATGCGGATCACTTTTTCCAGATCGAATACGAAAATCTTGCCGTCGCCGATCTTGCCGGTGTTGGCCGACTTTTCGATCGCCTCGATGGCCTGCTCGAGCAGCTCGCTCTTCACCGCGGCTTCGACCTTGACCTTCGGCAGGAAGTCGACCACGTACTCCGCGCCGCGGTAGAGCTCGGTGTGGCCTTTCTGCCGGCCGAATCCCTTCACCTCCGTGACGGTGATTCCCTGCACGCCGATCGCCGACAGCGCCTCGCGCACCTCGTCGAGCTTGAACGGCTTGATGATTGCGGTTACCAGTTTCATGTCGTTAGTCCCCGATTGGGTTGACGGTCTCCGGCATCAGAACTTGTAGAGCGCCTGGACGGCGAACGTGGTGAGGCTCTTGCTGAAGTTCGTCCCGTCGAGGTAGACCGCCTGGTCGTTTTTGTCCTGGCGCACTTCGCCGCGCAGCTCGAAGTTGTCCGCCGGCATGTAGGCCACCGTCAGCGTGTACTCGGTGGTCTTCGTGCCGGTCACGGTGGCGCCGTTGGCGTTCGCGATGGCGACGGCGGCCGGGAAGCGGAAGCCGTCCTTGTCGTCGAACTGCTCGAGGCGCAGCGTGGCCTTCATCTTGGGCATGAACGTCCAGCCGAAATACGCCGCGAAACCGCTCCACTTCGCGTCCGCGGTACCGGTGGCGGTGGAGTTGAGCACTGCGTCCTTCTGCGACGCCGCCAGGTACTCGAGGCCGATCGTGAACGGCTCGGCCACCGTCCAGCTGCCGGTGATGTTGAAGCTCGAGCGCGTGCCGTTGATGAACGTCAGGCTGCTCGGGTCGATGACGCTGCCCGGCTCCTTGCCCTGGTAGTAGGAGGCCGCGAGGCTGAGCGTCTTCATCGGCGCCGCAGTAATGCCGAACTCCCAAGTCTTGTCGCGGTTCGCGTCGACGCGCTGATCCCAGCCGTTGTTCACGCCACCGATGAGGTTGACCATGTCGTTCACCGCGTAGGTGGCGCGCACGCCGGTGTGCGTGAACGGCACGTTGCCGAACAGGATCGAGCGCGAGTAGTTGGCGTTGCTCGGGCTCCAGATCACTTCCGTGCCGTGCAGCGTCGTGAACTTGCCGGCGATCACCGTCAGCGGCCCGCCCGCCCACTGGCCATAGGCTTGCGTGACGTCGAACTGCGAGCTGCCGGGGCCGGCGGCTTCCGGGAAGGAATGGATGATGGTGGCGTCATGCCCGGCGGTGACGTTCACCAGGCCGCCGAAGCCTTCCTTCGGCTGCTTCGCGATCTGCAGGCCGACCTGCTGCAGGTTGAACGAGTTGTTGAGCGAGTCGAACACGCGGTTCGAGTAGCCGGTCTGGATATCGCGGTTGGCATGGGTGTACGCCGCGTCGATGTAGCCGCTCAGGCTGATGCCGGAGGCTTCGAGGACTTTGTCGAGCGTCGGCACCGCGGGCGCAGCGGCTTGCGCGAGGGCCAGGCCCGGCATGGCGAGGGCGGCAGCGACAGAGGCTGAAAGGACAGACTTACGCATCAGGTTCTCCCTTGGAGGGTTAGTAGTTGAATTGGCGCTGCGTACTTAGCACCTCCTGTGCCAGTCGCTTTCCGCCTTCAAGTCAGTGACTTAGGTTTGCGTCAGGTTGAGCGCGCTCAGGCGTGGTGCGGTGGGAAGGGGGGCTTGCCCTAATCTGGTGCGAGCCTCGGTGCTACCTTCGGCGCGTGGTCGACAAGCATTTCTTCGATGAGCTGAGCGCGCGCATGAGCGAGGCCATGCGCAACTCCCCGGCGCAGGACCTGGAGAAGAACCTGAAGGCGATGCTCGGCGCGTGGTTTGCGCGCCTCGATCTCGTCCTGCGCGAGGACTTCGAGGTGCAGAAGAAGCTGCTCGAGCGCGCGCAGGCGAAGCTCGCCGAGCTCGAAGCGCGCCTCGCCGAGCTCGAGTCGCGCAAACGTCCTTAGGACAGCCGGAGTAAACCCAATTCGCCCTGCAGCCGTTCTCGGCTGAGGGAGAGTTCATGACCGTCGCTACAGTCGCGAGCCGCGCGCTCGCCGGCATCGACGCGCCCGAGGTGAGCGTCGAAGTGCACCTCGGGCCGGGGTTGCCGGCGTTCCACATCGTCGGGCTGCCGGATGCGGAGGTGCGCGAAGCTCGCGACCGCGTGCGTGCCGCGCTGAATCACGCGCACTTCGAATTTCCAGCGCGGCGCATCACCGTCAACCTGGCGCCGGCCGAGCTGCCGAAGGACTCGAGCCGCTTCGACCTGCCGATCGCGCTCGGCATCCTCGCGGCGAGCGGTCAGCTCTTGCCGCAGTCGCTCGACGGCCAGGAATTCGCCGGCGAGCTTTCGCTCACCGGAGAGCTGCGTCCGGTGCGCGGCGCGCTCGCCATGGCGCTCTCAGCGCGCCGGGCGGGCCGTGCCTTCGTGCTGCCGCATGACAACGCGCCGCAGGCCGCGCTCGCCGAAGGCGCCCGCATCCTGCCCGCCAAAACGTTGCTCGAAGTGTTCGCGCATCTGACGGCAGAGACGCCGCTCACCGAATTCGCGAATACCTTGCCCGCCGCCGCGCCCTCGTACCCGGACTTCGGCGATGTAAAGGGCCAGCAGCAGGTGAAGCGCGCGCTCGAAGTCGCGGCAGCCGGCGCGCACAGCGTGTTGATGGTCGGCCCGCCGGGCACCGGCAAGTCGATGCTGGCGGCGCGCTTCCCAGGCATCCTGCCGCCGCTCGGCGAGGCCGAGGCGCTCGAGATTGCGGCGATCCATTCGGTGTCGTCGAGCGGCTTCGAGGCGCAGCGCTGGGGCGAGCGCCCGTTCCGCGCGCCGCATCACAGCGCCTCCGGCCCCGCGTTGGTGGGCGGCGGCAATCTGCCGCGGCCCGGCGAGATATCGCTGGCACATCACGGGGTTCTTTTTCTCGACGAGCTGCCCGAGTTCGACCGCGACGTGCTCGAGGCGCTGCGCGAGCCGCTCGAGTCGGGGAAAGTGTCGATCGCCCGCGCGGCGGCGCAGGCGCAGTTTCCGGCGCGCTTTCAGCTCGTCGCGGCGATGAACCCCTGCCCTTGCGGCCACTGCGGCGACCGCAGCGGCCGCTGCCGCTGCACGCCCGAGCGCATCGCGCGCTATCGCGGGCGCATCTCCGGGCCGCTCGCTGATCGCATCGACATCAAGCTCGAGGTGCCCGCGCCGCGCGAGGCGGAGCTGGTGATGCCGGTCGCGGGCGAGTCGTCGCAGGCGATCAAGGCGCGCGTCGCGAAAGCGAGGGAGCTGCAGCTTGCGCGGCAGGGCAAGCCGAACTCGCTCCTTGGCACGCGCGAGATCGACCGCTACTGCGCCACCGATCGCGAGGGCGACCAACTGCTGCGCAGCGCGCTGGCCCGCTTGCTGCTCTCCGCGCGCGCCTACCACCGCGTGCTGCGCGTGGCGCGCTCGATCGCCGACCTTGCCGGCACGGCGACGATCGCTGCCGAGCACATCGCGGAAGCGATTCAATACCGCAGGCTCGACGCGAGCTTTTGAAGCTATATTTCGCCGGTGGCGACTTACGCGATCGGCGACGTGCAGGGCTGCTACGACGAGCTGCAGCTTCTGCTGAAAAAAATCGGCTATCGGAGGCGCAGGGACCGGCTATGGTTCGTCGGCGACCTGGTGAATCGCGGACCCAAGTCGCTCAAGGTGCTGCGCTTCGTGCGCGACCTCGGCCGGCGCGCGGTCACCGTCCTCGGCAACCACGACCTGCATCTCATCGCGCAATACGAGGGAATCGAGAAAGTGCGGCGCGCCGACACGTTCCACGACGTGCTCGACGCGCGCGACGCCGGCGAGATCATCGGCTGGCTGCGCCGGCAACCGATGGTTCATGCGCAAGGTGCGTATGCGATGGTGCACGCGGGGCTTCTGCCGCAATGGAGCATCGCCAGGGCGAAGCGGCTCGGCAACGAAGTGAGCGCGGCCTTGCAGGCACGCGACTACCGGGATTTTCTCGAGCACATGTACGGCAACAAGCCGTCGCGCTGGAAGGACTCGCTCAAGGGCTGGGACCGGCTGCGCGTGATCGTGAACGCGATGACGCGCATGCGCTATTGCGATCGCAGCGGGCGCATGGATCTCGCGCGCTCCGGCACCGAGCCGGCGAAGGGCTATCGGCGCTGGTACGAGACGCGCAGCCGCGAGCGCGGCCGCACGCTCCTCTTCGGCCACTGGTCTCAGCTCGGCTACGTGCGCGCGCCGGGTGTCATCGGTCTCGACAGCGGCTGCATCTGGGGCGGCCAGCTCTCTGCCTTGCGCCTCGACGACGAGGCGCTCTATCAGATCGACTGCCCGGGCTACCAGGAACCGGGGGACAAATGACGAGCAACTGCGTCTTCTGCAAGATCATGGCGAAGCAGATTCCCGCGAGCGTGGTGCACGAGGACGAGCGCACCCTCGCCTTCATGGATCTCGGGCAGGTCAACCCCGGCCACGTGCTGGTGGCCGCGAAAGCGCACGCCGAGAACATCTATGAGCTGAGTGACGCCGACGCCGCGGCGGTGTTCCGCGCCGCGGCGCGCGTGGCGCGAGCCATCCGTTCTGCTTTTTCCCCTGCGGGGCTTTCGGTCTACCAGGCGAACGGCAAGCCGGCCGGCCAGACCGTGTTGCACTTCCATATCCACCTCGTGCCGCGCCACGAGGGCGACGGCATGGCGCTCAGCTGGCCGGTAAAGAACCCGCCGCGCGAGGCGCTCGAGGCGAACGCGGCGAAGATCCGCGGCGCCCTATCGACTCCAGGGTGAGTAGCCGAACGCGCTCTTGAAGCGCGCCTCGATTTCGTCGCGCCTGGGCGTGTGATTCTGCGGGCCGCGGTGTGCGATCTTGATGGCGCCCATCACCGACGCCAGCTTGCCGGTGCTCGGCCAGTCCCAGCCGTGCGTAATGCCGTAGAGGAGTCCGGCGCGGTAGGCGTCGCCGCAGCCGGTCGGATCGAGCACCTGCTCCGCCTTCACGCTCGGCACTTCGATCTTCTTGCCGTCGGTGAAGATGAGCGAGCCCTTCCCGCCCAGCGTCACGATGAGCGTCTTCACGCGCTGCGCGATCTGTTCGAGCTTCTTGCCGGTCTTCTCCTCCAGCATCTTGCCTTCGTAGTCGTTCACCGCGACGTAGCTCGCATGACGCAGGAACTCGTCGATCTCCTCCCCCGAGAACATGGGCAGCCCCTGTCCCGGGTCGAACACGTAGGGCACGCCGAGCTCGGCGCACTCGCGCGCGTGCTGCTGCATGCCTTGCTTGCCGTCGGGGCCGATGATGGCGATGCTCGCGCCGAGCTCGCGGCGCACGTGGTTTTCATGCGAGCTGTTCATCGCGCCCGGATGGAACGCGATGATCTGGTTGTCGTCGAGGTCGGTGGTGATGAAGGCCTGCGCGGTGAACTGCCCCGGCATCTTTTTCAGCAGGCCGGTGTCGATGCGCAGGCCCCTCATGCGCTCGACATAAGGGGCGATATCCTCGCCGACCGTCGCCATCACCAGCGGCTCCTCGCCGAGGAGCTTCAGGTTGTAGCCGATGTTGCCAGCCGTGCCGCCGAACTCCCGACGCATGTCGGGCGTAAGGAAGCAGACGTTCAGAATGTGCAGCTGGTCCGCCAGCAGGTGGTTCTTGAAGCGGTCCGGGAACACCATGATGGTGTCGTAGGCGATCGAGCCGGTAACTAAGATTTTTTTCAAGATGGATAGAAGAGGTAGAGGCGGTAGCCGGTTGCTTTGGTTCGATTGGGATCCAGGAAGACGCGCAGTTGAGCTTCTCCGCCCGGAGCGATGCCTTGGGTGAGGAGCTGCGCAGCGCGCGCGGGTTCGAGATAGTCGCGCGGCGCGAGCACGCGGCGCAGCAGCGGGCGATCGCCCTCGTCGGTGAGGGTCAGCTCGAGCGCCGGATAGTCCTGCGGGAAGCGGGAGCGGTTCCGCAGCACGGCATTGAGCACGATCAGGCCGTCGCGGCGCAGGTCGGTCTGCAGGTCGGACGATTCGATCGCCATCTGGTCGGGTCGTCGCGGCAGCGAGACTTCGCAGCGCAGCGCGCGGCAGGCTGCGACGAGCGGCGCGCGCGCGGCCGGCGAGAGCGCCGCCAGCTCGGCGCGATAGCGGTACGCCGCCTGCGCCGAGAGCACGAGCGCGGCAACCAGCGCGGCGAGCGCCCACAGCCAGGTGCGGCGCTTCGGCGCTTCCTCCTCGAGCATGAAAGCGGGTACCGGCGCGTCGGGCTCGTCCGCGCTGGCTGGACCGCGCCGCGAGGGATCGAATAGCCCGAGCTGCGGCGAGGGCTCGATGGCCAGCTTTTCTGCGCCCTCCTCCACCAGCCCGGCGATGCCGTCGAACACTGCGCCGCATTTCCCGCACCGCACTTTTCCCGAGCGCGCGGCGAGCTGCTCGCGCTGCACGCGGAACGCGGTGCCGCAGACCGGGCAACGGGTCGCAAGACTCATCGGCGCGCCCCGGCGAGCAGCGCCCAGCCTTCGTGGCGGGCGGCGACCTCAAGCGAAAACCAGGGTGCGTAGGCCGCCGCGAGCTCGGGGGCCTGGGATTCGAGAATCCCGGCAAGCGCGAGCCTGCCGCGGTTGGCCACCCGGGCGGCCAGCAGCGGCGCAAGCACGATCAGGGGCTGCAGCAGGATGTTGGACACGACGACATCGTAAACCGCGGGCTCGAGCGCGCCCGCCGGCAGCGCCCGCACGGCGACCGCGTTGTCCCTGGCGTTGGCCGCCGTGGCCTCGACTGCGGCGGGATCCAGATCGACGGCATCGACCGCTTTCGCGCCGAGCTTCGCCGCTGCGATCGCGAGAATGCCGGAGCCGCAACCGTAGTCGAGCACGCTCTCGCCGCCGCGGATCACCCGCTCGACGAAGCCGAGCGCAAGGCGGGTGCTCGGATGGCTGCCGGTGCCGAACGCGAGCCCCGGATCTAGCCGGACCACGGTCTGCGCACCCGACGGCGGCTCGCACCAGCTGGGCACAATCCAGAGCCGCGAGCCGATTGCGAGCGGCTTGAACTGCGACTGGCTGCGGCGCACCCAGTCCTCGTCCTCCACGCGCACGACCCTGAACTTCGGCACCGTGCCGAGTCCCGTCTCGCGGGAGGCGGTGCCAAGTAGCGCCGCCGGATCGGTGTCGGCGGCGAGCAGCGCGGTGACGCTGTAGGGTGCTGCTCGCTCGGTATCGATCGCCACCGATTGCGCGCCGGCACTCAGCAGCGCCTCGCTCAGCGCGTCAGCCTCGGCCGCCTCGAGCTCTACGGTGAGCGCAAGCCAGGCCATCACTCCTTCTTCTTGCGCTCGTGGGCGAGCTTCTGCTCCAGGTAGTGGATCGACACGCCGCCGCGCAGCACGCGGGTGTCGTCGAGGAGCTCGCGGTGCAGCGGCAGGTTGGTCTGGATGCCCTCCACCACCATTTCGGAAAGCGCTATGCGCATCCGGGCGATCGCCTGGTCCCGACTCGCCCCGTAGGCAATCACCTTGCCGACCATCGAGTCGTAGTACGGAGGCACCGTATAGCCCTGGTAGACGTGCGAGTCGACCCGGATGCCCGGCCCGCCGGGCGGATGGTAGGAGCTGATGCGGCCCGGCGAGGGCGTGAAGCGGTACGGGTCCTCGGCGTTGATGCGGCACTCGATCGCATGGCCGCGGATGACGATGTCCTTTTGCCGAAAGCGCAGCTTCTCGCCGGCGGCGACGCGGATCTGCTCCTGGACGAGATCCACACCGGTAATCATCTCGGTCACCGGATGCTCGACCTGGATGCGCGTATTCATCTCGATGAAGTAGAACTCGCCCTCTTCGTACAGGAACTCGAAGGTGCCGGCGCCGCGGTAGCCGATCTTCTTGCAGGCGTCGACGCAGCGCTCGCCGATCCTCTCGCGGAACTTCGGCGGCAACTCGGGCGCCGGCGCCTCCTCGACGATCTTCTGGTGGCGCCGCTGCAGCGAGCAGTCGCGCTCGCCGAGATGGATGGCGTTCTTCTGGCCGTCGGCCAGGACCTGGAACTCGATGTGGCGCGGCTGCTCGAGATACTTCTCCAGGTACACCATCGGGTTGGCGAAGGCGGCCTGCGCTTCGGCACGCGTCATCATCACCGCGTTCAGCAGCGCCGCTTCGGTGTGCACCACACGCATGCCTCGACCGCCGCCGCCGCCGGAAGCCTTGATGATCACCGGGTAGCCGACCTTGCGTGCAATGCGCACGATCTCCTTCGAATCCTCGGGCAGCGCACCTTCCGAGCCGGGAACCGTCGGCACGCCAGCCTTGGTCATCGCCTGCTTGGCGCTCACCTTGTCACCCATCAATCGGATGTTCTCGGGACGGGGGCCGATGAAAACGAAGCCCGAGCGCTCGACCTTCTCGGCGAAGTCCGCGTTTTCGGCGAGGAAGCCATACCCCGGGTGGATCGCCTCGGCGTCGGTCACCTCGGCGGCGCTGATGATGGCGGGGATGTTCAGGTAGCTCGCGGCCGCCGGCGCGGGGCCGATGCACACCGATTCATCGGCGAGCTTGACGTACTTTGCCTCGGTATCGGCCTCCGAATGCACCACTACCGTCCGGATGCCCATTTCGCGGCAGGCGCGCTGGATCCGGAGCGCGATTTCCCCCCGGTTGGCGATCAGGATCTTTTCGAACATCTAGCCGAGGATGAACAGAGGCTGGCCATACTCCACTGGCTGCCCGTTCTCGACCAGGATGGCCTTGACCGTCCCCGAGGCGTCGGCATCGATCTCGTTCATCAGCTTCATCGCCTCGATGATGCAAATCACCTCGCCCTCTTTCACCGCTTGACCGACTTCGACGAACGGCTTGGCATCGGGCGAAGGCGAGCGATAGAAGGTGCCGACCATCGGAGCCTTGACCACGTGTCCTTCCTGGGCAGGCGGCGGCTCTGCGGGCGGCGCGGCTGCCGGAGCTCCCGCTGGCGCCGCAGCCGCTGGCGGTGCAGCTACAGCGTGCGCTTGAGGAGCGGCCACCGCGGCCGGTGCCACGCCGGGAACCACCGTCACGACGCCGCCTTTGACGATCTTTACCTTCTCCTCGCCCTCTGTGATCTCGAGTTCGGCGATGCCGGACTCCTGAACGAGGTCGATGAGTTTCTTTAGCTTGCGTAGGTCCACTTGGCGGCTTTGCGCTTTTTAGATGTTTTCGCCGAAGAAGGGCGCATTTTAGCGCAACATGCCTTCCAGAACCCTGTACAGCTCGCCCTCTTCGTAGGGCCCCAAGCGGCGACCAGCAATCGCCCCGCTTCGATCCAGCAGGATGCTGAACGGCAGGCCCCCGGCCGGATTCCCCAGCTTCCGCACGAGCTGGATCGCCGATGCGTCGGCAATCAGGTTAGCGTACGAAAGCCCGTATTTAAGCGCGAATTCGTCGATCTTAGCGGCAGAATCGATGCCGATACCTACCACTGAGAGTCCCCGGGGCCGGTATTTTTGCTCTGCGGCAGATAGGAGCGGTACCTCCTTGATGCAGGGCTCGCACCAAGTCGCCCAGAAGTTGCACAGCACCACCCTGCCCTGCCATTCGCTGATGTGGCAGGTACGGCCGGCGAAATCGCGGAAGGGAGCTGACAGCAGTTCGCTCGCTCCGGACCGGGACTGCAAGGCGAGCGCGCCCACTAAAGCCCCGGCGGCGACAGCGCCCAAAGCGCCGGCGCCGACGATCAAGGCGTCACGCCTTCGGGGGCTCATCCGCCATCAAAGCGCCGAGTTCCACGATACCGGCGCGCTCAGCCACGCGACCTCCTTGAGAGGTTTTCAAAGCCAGGCGCTCGTCACGGGGGTCGAACACCGACAGCTTGATCGGCGTCCCCTGCCATTGCAGGGAAAGCACGCTCACTGCGCGCGCTCGATCGCCAGCGAAGCGGCGCGCTTCCTGCGTGCTATAGGTCATTCCCCGATCGAGGAGGAAAAGCTCCACCTCCTTGGTGCTCTCCGGAAAGAGCTGCAGCTCGATTTCCGCATATGGTCCTGCAAGGCCGCTGAGGACGGGTCCGGTCAGGTATGGATTGAAGCGCTCGAACGCGCGCATCGCTTCGAGCGCGATGGCGCGCAGCTCATTGATGCGCTGCGCCTGCTCGTCAGCCTGGTAGAGAGCGCGATAGGCGCGGAGCTCTACTTCGATCTCGTCGTTGGCGGGCAGCGATTCGGTCTCGGGCGCTCCGAGCTGTCGCGCTGCCTTGCGCTTGGCAAGCGCGAAGTCGTCGATGCCGTCTTCGGCCATGATGCGTGCCGCTTGGGCGCTGATGCGGGCGCGCATGCTCGATTGCCGGCTGTTACGGCCGCCGGCCTCGGCGGGATTCCTCGTCTTGCGGCGCATGGCGGGCGGCCATCATAGCCTAGGGGGCCAACGCTCCATCTAATAAAATCAGCCGCTTCTTCATGCATCTGCACATCCTCGGTATCTGCGGCACGTTCATGGGCGGCATCGCGGCGATCGCGAAAGCCGCGGGCCACCGCGTTACCGGGTGCGACGCGAATGTCTATCCGCCGATGAGCGAGCAGCTGGAGGCGCTCGGCATCCAGCTCGTGCAGGGCTTCGGCGAGGAGCAGGTCGCTCTTCACCCCGACCTATGGGTAATCGGCAACGTCGTTACCCGCGGCAATCCGCTGATGGAAGCCATCCTCGACCGTGGAGAGCGCTTCGTTTCGGGTCCGCAGTGGCTCGCCGAGAACGTCCTGACGGGCCGGCATGTGATGGCGGTAGCGGGGACTCACGGCAAGACGACCGTTACATCCATGCTCGCCTGGATCCTCGAGCATCAGGGACGCAAGCCCGGGTTCCTCATCGGAGGGGTCGCCGTCGACTTCGGCGTCTCAGCTCGTTACAGCGACGAGAAGCTATTCGTCCTCGAGGCGGATGAGTACGACACCGCGTTCTTCGACAAACGCTCCAAATTCGTGCACTACGGTCCAAGGACCGCGATTCTGAATAACTTGGAGTTCGATCATGCCGACATCTTCGACGATCTTGCAGGGATTGAGCGGCAATTTCACCACTTCGTCCGTACTGTGCCGAGATCGGGCCTGATTGTCAGCAATGGCGCCGAACCGGCTTTGGAGCGCGTGTTGGCCCAAGGAGCTTGGACGCCCGTCGAGCGCTTCGGCGTTCCGCAAGGTTGGCAGGCAAGCGCAGCTGACCCGGACGGAAGCTTCGAAGTGGCTTGGCAGGGTAGGGCAGTCGGCCGGGTGAAGTGGCAGCAGTTGGGGGAGCACAACCGGTTGAACGGACTCGCGGCGTTGGCGGCTGCGCGCCACGTTGGCGTCGGCTCGGCCGCCGGCATAGAGGCTCTGAGCAAGTTCGGCGGGGTACGGCGGCGCATGCAGGTGCGCGGGCAGGCGAGGGGAGTGACCGTCTACGACGACTTCGCCCACCATCCGACCGCGATCCGCACCACGCTCGACGGTTTACGCCAGAAGGTCGGCCGGGCGCGCATTCTCGCCGTGCTCGAGCCGCGTTCCAACACCATGAAGCGCGGCGTGATGAAGGACGCGCTGCCGGCAAGCCTCGAGCAGGCCGACCGCGTCTTCGTCTTCAGCGCCGGCCTCGGCTGGGACGCCGATGCGCTGTTCGCGCCTCTCGGGGCTCGTGCGAAATGCCTCGACAAGCTCGACGAGCTCGTTGCCGCGGTCAGCGCCGAGGCCCATACCGGCGATCACGTTCTCGTCATGTCGAACGGCGGCTTCGGCGGCGTGCACGAAAAGCTGCTCACGCGCCTGCGACAGGCGGCCGTTCCGTGATCATGTACCTGCACGGCTTCAACTCCTCGCCGCAGTCGCACAAGGCGCAGGTTCTGGAGCGTTACCTGGTGGAGCAGGGGCTCGGCGCCGAATACGCCTGCCCGGCGTTGCCCCCGCTCGCTTCTGACGCGATCAAGATGATCGAAGCGCAGATGAAGGGCGCGGAGGTGAGCTTCCTAGGCTCGTCGCTCGGCGGCTTCTACGCCACCTATCTCGCCGAGAAGCACGGCTGCAGGGCGGCGCTGATCAATCCGGCGATCGATCCGCACGTCGGCCTGCGCGCTTACCTCGGCCCGCAGCAGAACCTCCACACCGGCGAGCCTTACCAGCTCACCGAATCGCATCTGCGCGACTGGGAGCGCTTGTACGTACCGCGCATCACCCCGAACCGCTATCTGCTGCTCGTCGAAACCGGCGATGAAGTGCTCGACTACCGCAAGGCGGTCGAGCGTTACGCCGGCGCCGAGCAGGTGGTGGAGCAGGGGGGCGATCACAGCCTGGTGAGCTTTCCGCGCCACCTGCCGCGCATCGTCTCGTTCTGCCGCTCGAGGCGCTGAAATGCAGGTGCTCTATGAAGAGGAGGGCGACCTCAAGGCAGGCGCGGTGCTCGCGCAGGCGCCGGCTTCGTTCCAGGTCGAAAGCCCGCACGGCCGCCGCTCCAAGGTAAAGGCGACGAACGTGCTGCTCAGCTTCGAGCGGCCCGGCGCGGGGGAGCTGCTTGCCGAAGCGCAGAAGTTCGCTGCCGGCCTCGACATCGACTTCTTGTGGCAGTGCAGCCGCCGCGGCGAATTCGGCTTCCAGGACCTGGCGCGCGAATACGTCGGGCGCGAGCCGAATCCCGTGGAGGCGGCCGGCGTATTGATGAAGCTGCACTCCGCGCCGATGTATTTCTACCGGCGCGGCAAGGGTCGCTTTACGCCGGCCCCCGAGGAGACGCTCAAGCTCGCGCTCGCCGCGGTCGAGAAGAAGAAGCGCGTGCAGGAAGCGATCGAGGCCTGGACGGAGCGCCTGGTGAGGGGCGATTGCCCGGCGGAGATCGCAGCGCTGAAGGACGAGCTCCTTTATGCGCCCGAGCGCAACAAGCCCGAGGCGAAGGCGTTCGAGCAGGCATGCAAGCAGACCGGTCTTTCTTCGGCTCGCCTTTTCGAGCGCTGCGGCCTTCTGCCCGACGCGCACGACTACCACCTGCGGCGCTTCCTGCACGAGTTCTTTCCGCGCGGCGTACAGTTCCCGGCGCACGACGTGCCGGCGCAGCCTGCCGATCTGCCGCTCGCCGAGGTGGCCGCGTTCAGCCTGGACGACGTCACGACCACCGAGATCGACGACGCGTTTTCTGTGCGACAGACTGCACAAGGCTGGCGCATCGGCATTCACATCGCCGCCCCTGCACTTGGCTTCGCGCCCGGCTCGGGCCTCGATGCGATCGCCCGCGAGCGGTTGTCCACGGCCTACATGCCCGGTCGCAAGTACACCATGCTGCCGCCCGACGTGATCGCCGCTTACTCGCTAGACCAGGATGGTGAGAGACCGGCGTTGTCTCTTTATGTGGAGGTCGATGCCTCCGACTGGTCGGTGCGCGGCCGGCATAGCCGTCTCGAGCGGGTGCCGGTGGCTGCCAACCTGCGCCACGCCGACTACGACCGCCTGAACGAGACCTTCGTCACGGGCGTCGAGGCGGGATTGCCCTATGAAGAAGAGCTGCGCACGCTCTGGCAGTTCGCGCAGGCGCTCGAAGCGCGCCGCGGCCGGCCGAGCACCGGCGCGGCGACGATCGACTACAGCTTCTACGTCGAGAACGATCGCGTGCGAATCGTCCGGCGCAAGCGCGGAGTGCCGCTCGACAAGGTGGTCTCGGAGCTGATGATCCTCGTCAACAGCACGTGGGGCGAGCTCCTCGCCGAGCGCGACGTCGCCGCGATCTATCGCGTCCAGTCGACCGGCAAGGTGAGGCTCAGCGTCCACCCCGAAGCGCACGAAGGCCTGGGCGTCGCCTGCTACGCCTGGATGAGCTCGCCGCTGCGACGCTATGTCGATCTGCTCAATCAATGGCAGCTTGCGGCAGCGCTCGCCGGCCGACGGCCGCCGTTCACGCGCAACGCCGAAGGGTTGCTCGCCGCGTTGCGCGCCTTCGAGGTGACCCACGCCCGCTATGACGAGCACCAGCGCGCGATGGAGAACTACTGGTCGCTGCGCTGGCTCGAGCAGGAGAGGGTCGAATCGATCGACGGCACGGTGTTGCGTGAAAACCTCGTGCGGCTCGACGGACTGCCCCTTGCCGCGCGCGTGCCTTCGCTGCCGGCGCTCGACTTCGGCGCCCGCGTCCGGCTCCGGGTGGCAGGGATCGATTTCATCGAGCGCACGCTCAATGCCGTGTACCTTGACACCCTCGGGCACGGGGGCGCAGGGGCGGAAGAGGAAATTCCCACTAGCGAAAAAGCCTAAAGTATGAAAGGCTTGTAGGATTGAAGTGAGAATAAGGTTGAGCACCATCAGCCGAAACATGGAGCTGTTTGCAGGCAAGGACCGCGTCCTTGGGGCTGCGCTTGGCCTCTCCATCGCGTTTCACATCACGTTGCTCGCGATGCATTTCCAGCTGCCGGACCCGTCGCGCTGGAAGTCGCACCAGCCCATCGAAGTGGTCCTCGTGAACGCCAAGACGCGCGAGCGGCCGACGCACGCCGAAGTACTCGCGCAGTCGAACCTCGATCGAGGCGGCAACGTCGATGAGCGCCGGCGCGCGCGGACGCCGTTGCCGGTCACCGAACCGCGCGACCCGGGCCGCGACCTCGCCAACGCGCAACGCCGCTCGCGCGAGACCGAGGCGCAGCAGCAGGAGGTGCTGGCGAAGAATCGCCCTTCGGCGACCGTGTTGCCGACCGAGGCGCTGCGCCAGGCGCCGATCGACGAGCCGGCGGCGAAGCCCGGCGGGCGCGACCTCGCCGACCTCGCGCTCGCCGCGATGCGGCTGCAGGCGCAGATCGACAAGCGGATCGACGAATACCAGAAGCGCCCGCGCAAGCAGTTCATCGGCGCGAACGCCGGGGAGTACCGCTTCGCGCAGTACGAGGAGGACTGGCGCATCAAGGTGGAGCGCATCGGCACGCTGAACTATCCGCAGGAGGCGCGCGGCAAGCTCTACGGCAACCTGCGCATGACCGTGACCATCCGTCCGGACGGCTCGGTGGAATCGATCGAGCTCGACCGCTCGTCGGGGCTGAAGTCGCTCGATGCCGCCGCGTTCAAGATCGTGCGCATGGCGACGCCGTTCGCGGCCTTTCCGCCGAACATCCGGCGCGACACCGACCTGCTGATCATCACCCGCACCTGGTTCTTCGGCCAGGGCGACAAGCTCTGGACCGAATGACCCGCTGAGATGCCCGAGCGCTATGCCGTCATCGGCAACCCGGTGGCGCATTCGCGTTCGCCCTGGATCCACGCCGAATTCGCCCGCGCCACCGGCGAGGACATCGAGTATTCGCGCATCGAGGCGCCGCTCGACGGCTTCGAGCGCGCGGTGCGCGAGTTCCATGCCGCGGGCGGCCGCGGCCTGAACGTCACGCTGCCCTTCAAGGGCGCCGCCTTTTCCTTGTGCGAGTCGATGAGCGCGCGGGCGAAGAAGGCGCGCGTGGTGAACACGCTGATCCTGGATCAAGGCTTCGGCGACAACACCGACGGCGTCGGCCTGTTGCGCGACCTCACCGATCACCTCGGCGTCGAGCTTGCCGGAAAAGCGGTCCTCCTCCTCGGCGCGGGCGGCGCGGCGCAGGGAGTGGTCGGCGCGCTCCTCGAAGCGCGCGTGGGCCGGCTGGTGGTGGCGAACCGCACCGAGCAGAAAGCGCATGCGCTCGCCGCGCTCTACCCCGGAATGTCGGCTCGGGGACTGAGTGCGCTTGGCGGCGAAGAATTCGACATCGCGATCAACGCCACCTCGGCCGGCCTTGCCGGCGCGGCGCCCGCCCTGCCGGCGGGAGTCCTGCGCAAGGGCGTTCTTGCCTACGACATGGTGTACGGCCGCGAAACACCGTTCCTCGCCGCGGCGCGCAAGGCGGGCGCGAGAACGAGCGACGGCCTCGGCATGCTGGTGGAGCAGGCGGCGGAATCGTTCTTCCTGTGGCGCGACGTGCGCCCGCAGACGCGCCCTGTGCTGGAGAAGCTGCGCCGGGAGCTCGGTGGCGGCTAGGCGCTCGGGCGCGCTGCGCTTCATCGTCATCGCCTGGAAGGCGTTCGCCTACACGCTGGGCGCGCTCGCCATCGCCTTCTTCATCGCCCAGCTCTGGTTCTTCTCGCACATCTTCTACTGGACGCGCCACAACCCGTCGTCGACCGCCTTCATGGAAAGCCGGCTCGAGGCCATGCGGGCGAGCGAGCCGAAGGCAACGCTGCGCCGGGAATGGGTACCGTACGAGCGCATCTCGGTCCACCTGAAGCGCGCGGTCGTCGTGGCCGAGGACGCGAGGTTCCTCGACCACGACGGCTTCGACTGGGAGGCGATCCGCGACGCGATGGCGAAGAACCAGCAGAAGGGCAGGGTGGTCGCCGGCGCCTCGACCATCAGCCAGCAGCTCGCGAAGAACCTGTTTCTCTCGGGCGAGCGCTCGTGGCTGCGCAAAGGACAGGAGGCGGCGATCACCTGGATGATCGAGCACACCATGTCGAAGCGCCGCATCCTCGAGCTCTACCTCAACGTCGCCGAGTGGGGCGAGGGCGTCTTCGGCGCCGAGGCCGCGGCGCGCTACCACTTCGGCGTCTCCGCCGCCGCGCTCGGCCCGCAGCAGGCGGCGCAGCTCGCTGCGATCCTGCCCAGCCCGCGCCGCTATCCGCGCGGCCGCGCAACGCCCTATATCGAAGGCCGCGTCGCGACTATCCTCACGCGCATGGAAAAGGAAGGCGCGCAGATCCCGTGACGGCGCCTGAAGCGCGGACCCGTCTCGAAACCGAGGAGCTGCAGGACAAGCTGCGCGAGATCCAGGCGCTGCTCGCCGGCAAGGGCACGGGGCTGCGCGCCACGCTCGACGCGCTGCACGCCGCGGACATCGCGTACCTCCTCGAAGCGCTGCCGCCGGAGCAGCGCCTGCAGGTGTGGGACCTGGTCAAGGCCGACCGCGACGGCGAGATCCTGCTCGAGGTCTCGGAAGCGGTGCGCGAGTCGCTCATCGCGAGCATGGACTCGCGCGAGCTGGTGGCGGCGGCCGGGACGCTGGAGGCCGACGAGCTCGCCGACATCGCCGGCGACCTCCCGCAGGCTGTCATCGAGGAGGTCGTACGCTCGCTCTCGGCCGAAGAGCGCGAGCAGCTGCGCGCGGCCTTGTCCTATCCCGAAGGCTCGGTGGGCGCGCTGATGGATTTCGAGCATGTCACCGTGCGCGACGACGTGACGCTCGAGGCGGTGACCCGCTATCTGCGGCGTCTGGACGAGCTCCCCGGACATACCGACCAGCTGTTCGTAGTCGACCGCCAGCAGGTGCTGGTGGGCACGCTGCCGCTCGCGAGGCTCATCGTCACGGATCTCGACGTCGACGTCGCCCGCGTCACGGTGCGCGACGGACTGCGCCTCGGTCCCGAAGACGCGGCGAGCGAGGCGGCGAGCGCGTTCGAGCGCTACGACCTGGTGTCGGCGCCGGTGGTGGACCCGGACGGCCGGCTGATCGGCCGGCTCACGGTCGACGCCGTGGTCGATTACATCCGGCAGAAGAGCGCCGAGTCGCAGCTCGCCGAAGCGGGCCTGCGGCAGGAGGAGGACGTCTTCGCGCCGGTGCTCGACGCCTTCAAGAACCGCTGGGCGTGGCTCGCGATCAACCTCGTCACCGCCTTTATCGCCTCGCGCGTCATCGGCGTGTTCGAGGACTCGATCGTGCACCTGGTGGCGCTCGCCGCCCTGATGCCGATCGTCGCCGGCATCGGCGGCAACTCCGGGAACCAGACCATCACCATGATCGTGCGCGCGCTCGCGCTGGGTCAGATCCAGGACGAGTACTGGCGAAAGCTTCTCGCCAAGGAACTCGGTGTCGCCCTCTTGAACGGCGTCATCTGGGGAGTGCTCCTTGGCGCGATTGCCTATGCGTTCTACGGCAACATCGCGCTCGGCGGTGTCATGGCGCTCGCGATGATCCTGAACCTGCTGCTCGCTGCGTCGATGGGCGTCGCGATTCCGTGGCTGCGCTCGCGCTTCGGGCACGATCCGGCGGTCGGCTCTTCGGTGCTCATCACCGCCTGCACCGATTCGGGCGGCTTTTTCATTTTCCTCGGCCTGGCGACGATTTTCCTGGTCTAGAACGACTCTCTTGCAGCGGCGAGCGTCGCCTCGATCTCGGCCGGTCCGTGCGCGGCCGAGACGAAACCGGCTTCGTACGCGGAGGGCGCGAGATAGACGCCTCGCTCCAGCATGGCGTGGAAGAAGCGGTTGAAGCGCTCCTTGTCGCACTGCATGACCTCGGCGAAGCTGGTCGGCGGCGTTGCGCGGAAGTACAGGCCGAACATGCTGCCGATCGACTGCGCGGAGAAGACCACGCCGGCCTTCTTCGCCTCCGCTTGCAGGCCCTCGACCAGCGAACGGCTAGTCGCTTCCATCTTCTCGAGGTAATTTTTTTGTTCGACAAGACGAAGTGTGGCGAGGCCTGCGGCGACCGCCACCGGATTTCCGGAGAGCGTCCCGGCCTGGTACACCGGCCCGAGCGGCGCGAGCTTCTGCATGATGTCGCGCCGCCCGCCGACCGCGCCAACGGGAAGGCCGCCGCCGATCACCTTGCCGAGCGTCGTCAGGTCGGGCTTGATGCCGAAGCGCGCCTGCGCACCCCCTAGTGAGACGCGGAAGCCGGTCATCACCTCGTCGAAGATGAGGAGCGCGCCGTGGCGCGTGCATTCCTCACGCAACGCCTCCAGGAATCCGGGCGCAGGCAGGACGAGGTTCATGTTGCCGGCGACCGGCTCGACGATGACGGCGGCGACGTTCTTGCCGTTCTGCGCAAAAAACGCCTTCAGGCCTGCGATGTCGTTGTACGAGATCACCGCAGTGTGCGTCGCGGTGTCGGCTGGGACGCCGGCGGAGCTCGGATTGCCGAAGGTGAGAGCGCCGGATCCCGCCTTCACGAGGAGCGAGTCGGCGTGGCCGTGGTAGCAGCCCTCGAACTTCACGATGGCGTCGCGGCCGGTAAAGCCGCGCGCGATGCGGATCGCGGTCATCGTCGCCTCCGTCCCGGAGGAGACGAGCCGCACCTGCTCGAGATTCGGGACGAGGCGGCACAGCGTCTCGGCGAGCTCGACCTCGGCCTCGGTGGGCGCGCCGAAGGAGAGCGCCGCGGCCGCGGCTTTCTGCACGGCTTCGACTACTGCCGGATGCGTGTGGCCGGCGACCATCGGTCCCCACGAGCCGACGTAATCGATGTAGCGCTTGCCGTCGACATCCCAGAGGTGCGCGCCCGAGGCGCGCGCGAAGAAGACGGGTGTTCCGCCGACGGCGCCGAAGGCGCGCACCGGCGAATTGACGCCGCCGGGCACGAGGCGCTTGGAGCGCTCGAACAGAGAACCGCTGCTCATGCGAAGAGTCTCGCATACTCGCGCGCGCGGGCCGCGATGTCGGGCGCGTCGAAAAGGTCCGAGATCACCGCCAGCAGGTCCGCGCCCGCCGCGATCACTTGCGGGGCATTCGCGAGCGTAATGCCGCCGATGGCGCACAGGGGGACGCCGAGATCGTTGCGGAAGAGCGAGAGCGGAGCGCGTACGGCGCCCGGCTTGGTCGGCGAGGCGAACACGCTGCCGAAGGCGACGTAGTCCGCGCCGGCGCGTGCAGCGGCATGGGCCCGGTCGAGGTCGTTGTAGGCGGAGGCGCCGAGGAGCTTGCCTGCCAACCTGCGCCGCGCGCCGGCGAGATCGCCGTCGTCGCGACCCAGGTGGACGCCGTCGGCCTCGATCCTGAGGGCGAGCTCGATGTCGTCGTTGACGATCATCGGGACTCCGTGCGCCCGCGCGAGCTTGAGAATTTCCTTCGCCTCAGCGAGATTCGCCGCGCCTTTCCGTCGGTATTGGAGGAGGGCGATACCGCCGTTCAGGGCGGCGCGTACCTTTTCCGGCAAGCCGGGTCCCTCAGGCGTGATCGCGTACAGCCCGCGCAACTTCACTTGCTTTCGGTTTCTCGGAACAGGCGGTTGGGAGTGAGCTGGCCTTTGCCGCTGCGGAAGGCGGTTTTGAGAGCGTGCCAGGTGTACTCCTGCGCCTCGCGCACCGCGCCCTGCACGTCGCGCCCCTGCGCGAGGAACGCCGCGATCGCGGAAGCGAGCGTGCATCCGGAGCCGTGGTACTCGCCCGGCAGGCGCTCCCAGCGCTCGGCTTGCGCGAGGCCGCCCGGACCGAAGAGCGTGTTCACCACCTGCGCGCCGGGATTGTGCGTGCCGGTGACGAGCACGTACTTGCAGCCGCGCTCGCGCAACGCTTTCTCGCCGCCCAACCGCTTCGCTTCGAGCGTATTGGGAGTGGCGATCGTGGTACGCGGGGCGATGAGCTCGAGCAGCGCGGCGATCATCGCTTCGCTCGCCAGCGGATCGCCGCGGCCGGAGGCGAGCACCGGGTCGAGCACCAGCGGCACTTTCGGATGCTCGGCGACGACGGTCGCCACTGCGCGCACGTTTTCCACCGAGCCGAGCACGCCCAGCTTGAACGCGCCGACGCGCGTCTCGGCGAGCACGCGGCGCGCCTGGCGCTCGACGAGCGCCGCGTCGAGCGGCTGCACCTGCTCGACGCCGGTCGTGTCCTGCACCGTGATCGCCGTGACGACCGAGAGCGGATGGCAGCCGAGGCTCGCCGCGGTGAGAAGGTCGGCCTGCAGGCCGGCGCCGCCGGTGGGATCGGTGGCCGCGAACGTAAGGATGGCCGGCGGGAATCCGGACGAAGAGGCGGGCGACATGGGTTACACTCCCGGCCGATTCTACCCGCGCACTCATGAGCGAAAACCAAGTGCAGTTCAAGACGTGGATGTGCCTGATTTGCGGCTTCGTCTACGACGAGGAAAAAGGCATTCCCGACGAAGGCATCGCGCCCGGCACGCGCTGGGAAGACGTGCCGATGAACTGGACCTGCCCGGAATGCGGCGCGCGCAAGGACGATTTCGAAATGGTGGAGATCTAGGGTCCGCCGCGCTAGAGGCCGCGGCAAGGCGAGCGCTTTCGCTGAACTTCCTTTCCGGCAGCGCCTCCAAGCCCATTCCAGTAAAATCCGGGGTGGGCGCATGCAATCGATCAACCTGACGCATCACTTCCTGATCGCCATGCCCAACATGGCGGATCCGTACTTCAGCAAGACGCTCACTTATATCTGCGAGCACAACGATCAGGGCGCGCTCGGCCTTGTCGTCAATCGCCCGATCGACATGACGCTGAATGCCCTGTTCGAGCGTCTGTCGCTCAAGTTCAAGGACGCCGAGCAAGGCGACTCGCCGATCTACTTCGGCGGCCCGGTGCAGACCGATCGCGGCTTCGTGCTGCACGCGCCGATGGGCAACTGGCAGGCCACGCTGCGCGTGCGCGACCTGATCGGCCTCACCACCTCGAAGGACATCCTCGAGGCGGTCGGCCGCGGCGAAGGTCCGGAGAAGATCCTGGTGACGCTCGGCTACGCGGGCTGGTCGCCGGGCCAGCTCGAGCACGAGCTTTCGCAGAACGCGTGGCTCACGGTCGAGGCGCGCGACGGCATCATCTTCGACATGCCGGCCGAAGAGCGGCTGCCCGCGGCGATGCAGCTCCTCGGCCTCGATTTCGCGCGGCTACAGGACGAAGCGGGGCATGCCTGAAAAGGGCACTGTTCTCGCCTTCGACTTTGGTCTCAAGCGTATTGGAGTTGCAGTCGGGGAGGCGGAGCTGAAGACGGCTCATCCGCTGGAAACCATTTCAAGCATCGAAGACGTTCAGTCGCTGGTCAAGGAGTGGCGACCGGCGCGCCTCGTCGTCGGCTTGCCGGTGCGCGAAACGGGTGAGCATCCGCTCGCGAAGCGGGTGGAAAAATTCGCGCGCCAGCTCGAGGGACGCTTCCGCCTGCCGGTGGCGCGCGTCGACGAGCGCTTTACTTCTGTTGAAGCCGAATCGCGCTTGAAGGGAAGCAAGAGAAAAGCGATCGATTCGGTCGCCGCGCAACTCATCCTGGAGCAATATTTTGGAGAAATGAGTGAGCGAGCTGCCTGATACGGACAAGCTCTGCCAGCAGCTCGTGCGCGAGCTGAAACCGCGCATCGGGCCGAAGACCGCGATGGTCGGCCTCTACACCGGAGGCGCATGGCTCGCCGAACGACTGCATAAGGATCTGGGAATCAAGCAACCCCTGGGGTTGATGGACATCGCCTTCTACCGCGACGACTACGCGAAGCGCGGCCTGAAGCACGATCCCAAGCGGACCAAGATCCCGTTCGACGTGAACGGCGCGGAGCTCCTCCTCGTCGACGACGTGCTCTACAGCGGCCGCACGGTGCGCGCCGCGATGAACGAGCTCTTCGACTACGGTCGGCCGGCGAGCATCGCCCTCGTCGTGCTCGCCGACCGCGGCGGCCGGCAGCTGCCGATCTGCGCGCAGCACGTCGGCGCGAAGGTCGACGTACCCGCCGGCATGCGGCTCACCTTGAAGCGCGCCGAGTCCGGCAAGCTCGCCCTCGCGCTGGAGCCCGACCGTGCAGCGTAACCCGCAGCTCAACGAAAAAGGCGAGCTGCAGCACCTGCTTTCCATCGAAGGGCTGCCGCGCGAGATCCTGGTGCAGATCCTCGACACGGCCGAATCCTTCGCCGGCGTCACCGAGCGCGAGGTGAAGAAGGTGCCGATCCTGCGCGGCAAAAGCGTGTTCAACCTCTTCTTTGAATCCTCGACGCGCACGCGCACCACCTTCGAGATCGCCGCCAAGCGCCTCTCGGCCGACGTCATCAACCTGAACATCGCGGTGTCCTCGGCGACGAAAGGCGAGTCGCTCCTCGACACGGTCGCCAACCTCTCGGCGATGCAGGCCGACATCTTCGTCGTGCGCCATGCGTCGTCCGGCGCGCCGTTCCTCATCGCGCGGCACGTCAAGCCGCACGAGCACGTGGTGAACGCGGGCGACGGCCGCCACGCGCATCCGACGCAAGGGTTGCTCGACCTCTTCACCATCCGGCACTACAAGAAGGACTTCAGCAAGCTCACCGTCGCCATCGTCGGCGACCTGCTGCATTCGCGCGTCGCGCGCTCGCTGATCCACGGCCTCACAACGCTCGGCGCGCCCGAAGTGCGCGCCATCGGGCCGCAGACGCTGCTGCCCAAAGGCATCGAAGCGCTCGGCGTCAAGGTGTTCCACGACATGAAGGCGGGTTTGCGCGACGCCGACGTCATCGTCATGCTGCGGCTGCAGAACGAGCGCATGCGCGGCGCGCTGCTTCCCTCGGCACAGGAGTTCTTCAAGAGCTACGGCCTGACCGCCGACAAGCTGTCCCTCGCGAAGAAGGACGCGATCGTCATGCACCCCGGGCCGATGAACCGCGGCGTCGAGATCGATTCCAGCGTCGCTGACGGCCCGCACTCGGTGATCCTGCCGCAGGTCACCTTCGGCATTGCGGTGCGCATGGCGGTGATGAGCATCGTGGCGGGCAACTGATGAGTCTCCATATCAAGAACGGACGGGTGATCGACCCGGCAAGCGGCAAGGACGCGGTGGGCGATGTCTTCGTTGCGGACGGGAAAATCGTCGAGGGATTGAAGAAGGCCGAGAAAACCATCGACGCCAAGGGTCTCGTCGTCGCACCGGGCTTCATCGACCTCGCGGCGCGGCTGCGCGAGCCGGGGCAGGAGTACAAGGCGACGCTTGAATCCGAGATGGACGCGGCGGTCGCTGGCGGCGTCACGAGCCTTGCCTGCCCGCCCGACACCGACCCGCCGCTCGACGAGCCGGGTCTCGTCGACATGCTGCGCCGGCGCGCGAAGGCGCTGACGCGGGCGCGCGTGTACCCGGTCGGTGCGCTCACCGTGCAGCTGAAGGGCGAGGCGCTGACCGAGATGGCGCTACTCGCCGACGCCGGCTGCGTGGCGTTCTCGCAGGCGAACGTGCCGCTCGCCGACACGCAGGTGCTCTGGCGCGCGCTGCAATACGCGGCGACCTTCGGCCTGCCGGTCTGGCTGCGCGCCGAGGACGCCTGGCTCGCGAAGAGCGGCGTCGCGCACGACGGTGAAGTGGCGACGCGCCTCGGGCTTCCGGGCATTCCACCGTTCGCGGAAACCATCGCGCTCGCCACCATCCTCGAGCTCGTGCGCGCCACCGGCGCACGCGTGCATGTCTGCCGTCTCTCGAGCGCCGGCGCCGTCGAGCTGATCCGCGCCGCACGCAAGGAGGGGCTGCCGGTGAGCTGCGACGTGGCGGTTCACCATGTGCACTTGTGCGACATGGATCTCGGCTACTTCGACTCGAACTGCCGGCTCGACCCGCCGCTGCGCAGCCAGCGCGACCGCGACGCGCTTGCCCGCGCGCTCGCCGAAGGCCTCATCGACTGCCTCTGCTCGGACCACACGCCGGTCGACGAGGACGGCAAGCACATGCCGTTCGCCGAAGCCGAGCCGGGCGCGACCGGCCTCGAGCTCCTGCTACCGCTCGCGCTCAAGTGGGGCGAGGCCGCCGGGCTGCCGCTGGCGAAGGCGCTCGCGCGCATCACCTGCGACCCGGCGCGCATCCTTGGGGTGGCTTCCGGGCGCCTCGCGCTCGGCGCGCCGGCCGACATCGCGATCTTCGATCCGAAGGCGTCCACGCGCATCAGCGCAGAAACTCTGAAGAGCCAGGGCAAGAACACGCCGTTCCTCGGCTACGAGCTTGCCGGCAAGGTCCGCACGACGATCGTCGCCGGCGCGGTGGTGTACGAGGGATGAAGGCGGCGCGCGGGCTGGCGCTGCTTCTGCTCCTGGCAGCCTGCAGTTCGGTCCCTGACAAGCCCGCGCCGCCAAAACCGTCCGCGGAAAAGCGGCCCGGCGGCTACTACCAGAACGACGGCCCCGGAACGAAGCCGCCGCCGAATCTCGCGTCGATTCCGGACGCCACGCCGCGCGCCGAGCCGCTGCATCGCTTCGCCAACCGGCCATACCATCGCCTCGGCAAGGACTACGTGCCCCTGACCTCCGTGCAGCCGTATAAGCAACGCGGCATGGCGAGCTGGTACGGAAAGCAGTTTCATGGCCAGAAGACTTCGAGCGGCGAGATCTACGACATGTACGCCATGTCGGCCGCGCACCCGCTGCTGCCGATCCCGAGCTACGTGCGCGTCACCAATCTTTCGAATCGAAGAAGCGTGGTGGTGCGCATCAACGATCGCGGCCCGTTCCACGCCGGTCGCGTGATCGACCTGTCCTACGTCGCCGCCGCCAAGCTCGGCTACATCGAGCGCGGCAGCGCGGAGGTCGAGATCGAGGCAATCGTCCGGTAGCGCGCCGTATAATCCGCTCCTTTTTTCAGCACCCATCGATGCGCGTCCTGCTTCTTTCGTTGCTCGCTTTCTTCGCCGTGGCCGCCGAGGCGGCCGCGCCCCGCCCGCCGAGCGTCGTCGGCAAGGCGTGGATGGTCGGCGACCTGACGAGCGGGCAGGTGCTCGCGGCCCAGCGCGCCGACGAGCGCATCGAGCCGGCATCGCTCACCAAGCTGATGACCGCGTACCTCGTCTTCAAGGCGATGCGCGAGGGCAAGCTCACCGCCAGCCAGCAGGTCAAGGTCTCGGTGCGCGCGTGGAAGCAGCCCGGCTCGCGCATGTTCATCGAGCCGCGCTTTCCGGTGACGGTGGATGAGCTCATCCGCGGCATGGAAGTGCACTCGGGCAACGACGCCTGCGTTGCGCTGGCGGAAGCGGTGGCCGGCTCCGAGGAAGTCTTCGCGCAGCTGATGAACAAGGAGGCGGAGCGCCTCGGCATGAAGGACAGCCACTTCATGAACGCCACCGGCCTGCCCGACGCGCGCCACTACAGCACCGCGGCGGATCTCTATCGCCTGTCGGCGGCGCTGATCCAGGATTTCCCCGCAGAGTACGCGCAGTACTACGCGCTCAAGGAGTTCCGCTACAAGTCGATCAACCAGCCGAACCGCAATCGCCTGCTGTGGCTCGATGCGAGCGTGGACGGCGTGAAGACCGGGCATACCGAATCCGCGGGCTGGTGCCTGATCGCTTCGTCGAAGCGCGGCAACCGGCGGCTGCTCTCGGTGATGCTCGGAACACCATCGGATTCCGCTCGCACCCAGGAATCGCTCAAGCTCCTCAACTGGGGCTTCCAGCTCTTCGATAGCGTGAAGCTCTACGGCGCGGCCGATGCGGTGAAGTCGGTCGAAGTATGGAAAGGCGCGGCGGGCGAAGTGAAGGTCGGCCCGGGCCGCGATCTGTACGTCACCGTGCCGAAGGGCGAAGCCGATCGGGTAAAAGCGGAGTTGGTCTCGCAACAACCGTTGGTGGCGCCGCTCGCGAAAGGCGATCGCGTCGGCACGCTGCGCGTCACCTTCGAGGGCAAGCCGTACGCCGAGTATCCGGTGGTGGCGCTCGACGCGGTCGCGCCGGCGGGTTTTCTCAAGCGCGCCTGGGATACACTGCGCTTGTGGCTGAAGTAGCGGAGGTCGCATGGTTTTCCTGAACGGCAAACTCGTCCCGATCGAAGAGGCGAAGGTCTCGGTCCTCGATCGCGGCTTCATCTTCGGCGACGGCGTCTACGAGCTCGTGCCGGTGTATTCGCGCGTCCCCTTCCGGCTGGACGAGCACCTGGCGCGCCTCGAGCGCAGCCTGAACGAGGTGCGAATCCGCAATCCGTACACGCGCGCGCAGTGGCGCAAGGTCGTCTACCAGGTGATCGACGCGCAGTCCTTCGAGGACCAGGGCGTGTATTTCCAGGTGACGCGCGGCGTGGCGAAGCGCGACCATGCCTTCCCGGCGCAGGCCGAGCCGACCGTGTTCATGATGTCCAACCCGCTGGTGGCGCCGCCGGCGGCGCTGGTCGAATCGGGCGCGACCGCGGTGAGCGCGCAGGACAACCGCTGGCTGCGCTGCGACATCAAGTCGATCTCGCTCATCGGCAACGTCGCGCTGCGCCAGATCTCGGCGGAAGCGGGCGCGGTCGAGACCATCCTCTTCCGCGACGGCAAGCTGACCGAGGCTTCGGCGTCGAACGTTTTCATCGTCAAGCGCGGCGTCATCGTGTCGCCGCCCAAGTCGAACCTGATCCTCCCCGGCATCACCTACGACGTGGTGACCGAGCTCGCGCAGGCGAACAAGCTGCCGCTCGAATTCCGCGACGTCGCGGAGAGCGAGGTGCGCTCGGCCGACGAGATCTGGGTCACTTCGTCATCGAAGGAAGTGCTGGCCATCGTTTCGCTCGACGGCAAGAAGGTCGGCGAAGGTCGCCCGGGGCCGATGTTCCGCCGCATGTACGAGCTCTACCAGGACTTCAAGCAGAAGGTGATGCGCACCGGAAAGCGTGAAGCCTTGTCGGTCTAGATGACCGAGGGCTCGCCGTTAGCCTTCCCCTGTGATTTCCCCATCAAGGTGATGGGCCGCAAGCAGCCGGGCTTCGCACAGGGAGTGACCGAGATCGTGCGCAGGCACGCCCCCGACTTCGATCCGGCGACGGTGCAGATGCGCCCGAGCCGGCAAGGCAGCTATCTCAGCGTGACCTGCACCGTGCGCGCGACGTCGCGCGAGCAACTCGACGCCCTCTACCAGGAGCTGTGCGACCATCCCGGCGTGGTGATGGTGCTATGACGCTCGTCGAGGACATCGTCGTCAGGAAGCTCGGGCAGGTCGCCTACGGCCCGACGCTCGAGCGCATGCGCGCGTTCACCCACGGGCGCGACGCGTCGACGGCCGACGAGCTGTGGCTACTCGAGCACCCCGCCGTCTATACGCTCGGGCAGGGCGCCGATGCGCGCACTGTCTCGAACGGAATTCCGGTCGTGCGCACCGATCGCGGCGGCGACATCACCTACCACGGGCCGGGGCAGGTCGTGCTCTACGCGCTCATCGATCTCGCGCGCCGCGGCATCAAGGTGAAACCATTCGTCGCAATGCTCGAGCAGAGCGTGATCGATCTGATCGGTGCGCGGGCGGAACGCAAGGCCGGCGCGCCTGGCGTCTACGTCGGCGGCGCGAAGATCGCCGCCCTCGGCATCCGGGTCATCCGCGGCCGCAGCTACCATGGGCTCGCGCTCAACGTGGACATGGACCTCGCGCCGTTCGCCGCCATCGACCCGTGCGGTTACCCCGGGCTGCAGGTGACGCAGACGAAAGACATCGGAATGAAGCAGGACCGAAATGCGATCGAAACCACGCTGGTGAAGAATCTCGTCGCAGGACTCGAGAATGCGTGAAGCCGGCGTAAAGGAAAAGGGCAAGGCCAAGACCGAGCGCGTGCCGATCAAGATCGTGCCGCGCGAGCGCCTGCCGAAGCCGCCCTGGATCCGCGTGCGCGCGGCGAGCCCGAACTCGCGCTTCCACGAGATCAAGGACATCCTGCGCGAACAGAAGCTGCACACCGTCTGCGAGGAAGCGTCCTGCCCGAACATCGCCGAGTGCTTCGGCAAGGGCACCGCGACCTTCATGATCCTCGGCGACATCTGCACGCGCCGCTGCCCGTTCTGCGACGTCGCGCATGGAAGGCCTCTCGCGCCGGATGCGGAGGAGCCGCGGCACCTCGCGGAGACGATCGCGCGACTGAAGCTGCGGTACGTCGTCATTACGAGCGTCGACCGCGATGACCTGCGCGACGGCGGGGCGCAGCACTTCGTATCTTGTATTTCAGAAATCAGAAAAACCTCGCCGCAGACGACGATCGAAGTACTCGTGCCCGATTTCCGCGGCCGCGTGGATCGTGCGCTCGAGATCCTCGTCGCGGCGCCGCCCGACGTGATGAACCACAACCTCGAGACGGTGCCGCGGCTCTACCGCAAGGCGCGGCCGGGCGGGGATTACGAGCACTCGCTCAAGCTGCTGCAGGTGTTCAAGCGCCAGCATCCGGGCGTTCCGACCAAGTCGGGTTTGATGGTCGGCCTGGGCGAGACCGACGACGAAATCCTGATGGTGATGCGCGACCTGCGAGCGCACGACGTCGACATGCTCACCATCGGCCAGTACCTGCAGCCTTCGCCGCATCACTTGCCGGTGGAGCGCTATGTCGATCCTGCGGTTTTCGAACAGTTCAAGAAAGAAGCGGACGCCATGGGCTTCAAGCACGGTGCCATCGGCCCGATGGTGCGCTCGTCCTATCATGCAGACCAACAAGCCCACGAAGCCGGTATCGATCAGGGCGGCTGACGCGCCGCCGCGCGCCAAGCCCTCGGGCTATCCGCCCGAGTTCCTCGCCAAGGTCGCGGGACGCGAGAAGCGCCCGCTCGGCGATCTCTTCGGCCTGAGCAACTTTGGCGTGAACCTCACGCGCCTAACGCCCGGCGCAGCTTCTTCGCTGCGCCATGCTCACGCCAAGCAGGACGAGTTCGTCTACATCCTCGAGGGCCGGCCGACGCTGGTGACGAACGCCGGGCCGACGGAACTGTCACCGGGAATGTGCGCGGGCTTCAAGGCCGGCACGGGAGACGCGCATCATCTGGTGAACCGCACCCGGGAAGACGTCGTCTATCTGGAAATCGGCGACCGCACGCGCGGCGACAGCGCGACTTATCCCGACGACGACATGCAAGTCACGCAGGATGCCCAGGGCAACTGGGTCTATTCGCGGAAGGACGGAACCCCTTACTAAGGAAACGCCGCTAGAACCCGCGGCTACTTCAGAGGGTTCGTTCGATCAGGGCGTGGAATTCCGCCCAGTCCGGCTCGCCGACGATCACCTTGACGATGCGCCCCTGCCGGTCGATGAGGTAGCTCGACGGCGTGACGCGGATCTGGCCGAAGCTCTTCGCGATCTCGCCGCTGGAATCGATCGCCACGCGGAAAGGCAGCTCGCGGCGCCGGGCGAACTCCGCCACCGCGCTCGGCGGGTCGGATTGCACCGCGACCGCGACCATTTCATAGCCGCGCGGCGCGAACTTGCGGTAGGTTTCGACCATCTTCGGCATTTCCCGGACGCACGTGGCGCACCAGGTCGCCCAGAAATTGACCAGCACCACCTTGCCGCGCAGCTGCGAGGTGGAGACGGCTTCGCCGGAAAGCGGCGCGAAGCGCACATCGGGCGCTTGCGGCTTGCTGCAGGCGGCGAGCAGGAGGACGACGAGGACCAGGACTCGCTTCATGCCGATGATTCTTGCGGGTGTTGCCGCACTTGTCGTCGCGCCCGCCATAGCCCAGTTGGAGGGCATCACCAACAAGGACGCCGTCGCCGCCTTCAAGGCGGCGCTCGACAAGGCGAGCCAGGCCGCGGTTTCGTCGCTCGGAAGGGAGGGCGGCTTCCTCGACAACCCCAAGGTCAAGATCCCGCTGCCCGAGTCGCTCGAGCGCACCGAGAAGCTGATGCGCCGCGTCGGGGCGGGCAAGTACGCCGACGAGCTGATCGTCACCATGAACCGCGCCGCTGAAGCCGCGGTGCCCGAGGCGAAGACGCTGCTCCTCGACTCCGTGAAGAAGATGTCGGTGCAGGACGCGAAAGGCATCCTGACGGGCGGCGACACTGCCGCGACCGAGTACTTCAAGCGCACTACGCGCGACCAGCTCCACCAGCGCTTCCTGCCCAAGGTGAAGGCGGCGACGGGCAAGGTGAAGCTCGCGCAGAAGTACGAGCAGTTCGCCGACAAGGCCGCCGGCGCGCACCTTATCAGCCGGGAAGCCGCGGATCTCGACGGCTACGTCACCGCCAAAGCGCTCGACGGGCTTTATCTAACGATCGGCGAAGAAGAGAAGAAGATCCGCAAGGACCCGGTCGGCACCGGCAGCGCGATCATCAAGAAGGTCTTCGGCAAGCTGTTTCAGTGAGCTTTGTCCCAGTTGTCCCCGACGCCCACGTCGACGACCAGTGGAACGTCGAGCGTGTGGACCGACTGCATCAGCCGCACGACGTTGTCCTTCACTTTGGCCAGTTCGTTCTCCGGAACCTCGAACACCAGCTCATCGTGCACCTGCATGATGAGGAGCGTTTTCAGTTTCTGTTCGTCGAGGTATTTCTGTACGGAAATCATGGCCAGCTTGATGAGGTCCGCGGCGGTGCCCTGCATCGGCGCGTTGATCGCCGCCCGCTCCGCCGCTTGCCGGCGGACGGGCGCGCCACTTTTTAGCTCGGGCAGCCAGAGGCGGCGGCCGAACACCGTCTCGACGTAGCCCGTCTCCTTCGCGCGCAGGCGCGTCTCGTCCATGTAGCGCTTCGCGCCGGGAAAGCGCGCGAAGTAGCGCTCGACGTAGGTCTGCGCCGTGCCGCGGTCGATGCCGAGGTTCTGCGCCACGCCGAACGACGACATGCCGTAGATGAGCCCGAAATTGATGACCTTCGCGACGCGCCGCTGATCGGGTTCTACGTTTTTCAACTCAACCCCAAAAACTTCCGCAGCGGTCGCCTTGTGGACGTCCTCGCCGTCACGGAATGCTTTCCGCAGGTTTTCGTCCCCGGAGAGGTGCGCCATGATGCGCAGCTCGATCTGCGAATAGTCGGCCGAGACGATCTTCGATCCCGGCGGCGCGATGAAGCATTCGCGGATGCGGCGCCCGGCGGGCGTGCGGATCGGGATGTTCTGCAGGTTGGGATCGTTCGATGAGAGGCGCCCGGTGACCGCGGTGGTCTGCGAGTAGTTCGTGTGCACGCGCCCGGTCTGCGCGTTGATGCTGCGCGGCAGCTTGTCGGTGTAGGTCGATTTCAGCTTCGCCAAAGCGCGGTGCTCGAGGATGAGGCGCGGCAGCGGATGGTCGAGGGCGAGCTCGGCGAGCGAGTCTTCGTCGGTCGAGGGCTGGCCCGAAGGCGTCTTCTTCTTCACCGGCAGCTTCTGCCGCTCGAAGAGGATCTCCTGGATCTGCTTCGGCGAGCCGAGGTTGAAGGGCTGCCCCGCCGCGGCGTAGGCCTGCTGCTCCTTGTCGAGGATCTCTTTGCCGAGCTCGTGGCTTTGACCTTCGAGCTTTTGCCGGTCGAGGAGCACGCCGTTCCTCTCCATGCGGAAGAGCACCGGCAGCACCGGCATCTCGATGCTTTCGTAGACGAAGCGGAGTTGCTTGTCCTGGGAAATGTTCCTGGAAAGGATCTCGTGCAGGGCCAGGGTGCAGTCGGCGGCCTGGGCGGCGTATTGCGTCGCCCTCTGTACTTCGACCGCCGCGAAGGCGATGCGTGAGGCGCCTTTGCCGACGACTTCCTCGACGCTGAGCGTGGTCAAGCCGCAATGGCGCTGCGCCATCGAGCCGAGCTCGTGGCGCTCGTGCACTTCGTAGACGTAGGACTCGAGGATGGTGTCGTGCGCCGCGCCACCAAGGCTCAGACCGTGGTTCGCCATGACGTGCAGGTCGAACTTGAGGTCCGCGCCGACCTTGAGCCGCGTCGCGCTCTCGAGCCAGGGACGCAGGAGGGCGAGCGCCTTTTCAGCGCCGAGCTGCTCCGGCGCCCCCGGATACTCATGGACCAGCGGCACGTACACCGCTTCGTCATTGCACGCGAACGCGAGGCCGGTGAGCCGCGCGGTCATCGGCTCGTCGCTCGTGCAGAGGAGGGCGACGCCGGCGATCGGGGCCGCCTCGAGCTTCGGGATGAACACCTTCAGCTCGTCTTCAGTGACGAGCGTGCGCTGCTTGCGTTGCTCGCTCGGCGCGGCGGGCGCGCTCGATGGCGCCGGGGAGGGGGCGGCATCCACTTCGCGCAGCCAGCCCTTGAAGCCGTAACGCTCGTACTGGGCTTTTTGTATTTCCGGCTTGGGCTGAAACGAAGAAAGCTTCTCGAACGGGAAGGGCAGCGGCACGTCGCGCTTCACCGTGAGGAGCTCGCGCGACTTCGGCAGCCAGTCGAGCACCTTGCGCAGGTTTTCTCCGGCGAGGCCGGAGATTTCGCCCGCGTGCTGCATCACGCCTTCGAGCGAGCCGTACTGCGATATCCACTTCGCCGCGGTCTTCGGGCCGACCTTGTCGACGCCCGGGATGTTGTCGATCTGGTCGCCGATCAGCGCGAGGTAATCCACGATCCTGTCCGGCGGCACGCCGAACTTCGCCGTGACGCCGGGCACGTCGAGCTTCTCGTTCGACATGGTGTTGATCCACAGCGTGCCGGCGTCGACGAGCTGCGTCAGGTCCTTGTCGCCGGTCGAGATCACGGTGCGCCAGCCGCGGCGCTTCGCCTCCTCGGCGAGCGTGGCGATGACGTCGTCCGCTTCGACGCCGTCCACGCACAGCACCGGCCAGCCGAGCGCGTCGACCGCCTCGTGCAGCGGCTCGACCTGGCGCGACAGGTCGTCGGGCATCGCGGTGCGCGTCGCCTTGTAGTCCGGATAGATCACGTCGCGGAAGGTCTTGCCCTTCGCGTCGAACACGCATGCGCGGGCCTGCGCCTTGTAGTCGGCGGCGAGCTTCCGTAGCATGTTGAGCACGCCGTAGATGGCGCCGGTCGGCTCTCCGGTCTTCGGGCTCTTCAGCTCGGGCAGCGCGTGGAAAGCGCGGTACAGATAGGAAGAGCCGTCGACCAGCAGCAGCGTCTTTTCAGGATCTCCCGACATGACCAACGCAAAGATAGTGAAGCCGGCCGGACTTGGCCACGAGATGTCGCCGCGCGAGGCGTGGAAGCTGTTCGGCATTATGGCAGAGTTCTTCGAGGCGACCGAGAAGCTGCAGGGCATCCGTCCCGCGGTTTCGATCTTCGGCAGCGCGCGCGTGAAAGAGGGCTCGCCGTACTACAAGCTCGCCGAGGAAACCGCGCGGCTGCTTTCCGACTCGGGCTTCGCCGTGATCTCGGGCGGCGGCCCGGGCGTCATGGAGGCGACCAACAAGGGCGCGTACCACGGCAACGGCCTCGCCGTCGGCTTGAACATCGATCTGCCGCACGAGCAGCTCTCCAACAAGTTCCAGCACATCAGCCTGCGCTTCAAGCATTTCTTCGCGCGCAAGGTGATGTTCGCCAAGTACGCCTCGGCCTTCGTCGTCATGCCCGGCGGCTACGGCACGCTGGACGAGCTGTTCGAGGCGCTGACGCTGGTGCAGACCGGCAAGACGCGCCAGATGCCGATCATCCTGGTGCACGAGCCGTACTGGCGCGGCCTGATCGACTGGTGCCGCGGCGTGCTCGCCGAGCAGGGCATGATCGACCCGACCGACATCGACCTGCTGCAGCTCTGCAACGAGCCGAAGGAGGTCGTCGACGCGATCTTCGCCTTCTACGAGAAGCGCGGCTTCGAGCCTTCGCCCGCCGAGCGCGAAGTGCTGCTCAACCTGTAGAGGGTAAAATCGTCGAGAAATGCGTCGCTTCGCCGTCCTGCTGAGCTTTGTTTCCTGCGGCGCGCTCGCGCAGCAGCACAAGCCGCCGCCGCTCGAGCCGGTGCCGCCGGCGCCGCCCGCGGTCGAGGGGCCGGCGGAGCCCGAAGTGCGCATCCCGGTGCAGAAGGGCGACAAGATCGAGGCGATCCGCGAAGGCGGGCGCGTGGTGATGGTCAAGGTCACGCCGCCCAACGGCAAGCCGTACTACCTCGTCGACACGACCGGCAGCGGCAACTGGATGCGCCGCGACTCGCTCGACGACGGCGTGCGCGTGCCGATGTGGCCGATCTACATCTTCGACTAGCAGCTTGTCGGTTTACACCACCGTCTCGGACTCGCAGCTCGCCGAGTGGCTTCGCCGCTACTCGGTGGGCACGCCCGTGTCGTGCGAGCCGATCAAGGCCGGCATCGAGAACACCAACTATTTCGTCACCACCTCGCAGGGACGCTATGTGCTCACGCTGTTCGAGCGCCTGCCCGCCGAGGAGCTGCCCTTCTACCTCGACCTGATGGCGCACCTCGCGCGCCACGGCATTCCCTGCCCGGCGCCGATCGCCAATCTGTCCGATCAGTACCTGGAGAGCCTCAACGGCAAGCCGGCGGCGCTGGTGACGCGCCTTCCGGGGCGCTCGCTCGAGCGCCCGAGCGAGGTTCACTGCGCCGAGCTCGGCGCGCTCCTCGCCCGCATGCATCTCGCCGCGCGCTCGTACGCCGCCTATCTCGAGAATCCGCGCGGACCAAAGTGGTGGCGTGTGGCCGCGCGCGAGGTGCAGCCCTTTTTGAAAAAGCATCAGTCCGAGCTCCTCGAGAGCGAGCTGCAGTTCCAGGCCGAGCACCGCTTCCCCGACCTGCCGCGCGGGCCGGTGCACGCCGATCTCTTCCGCGACAACACGCTCTTCCAGAAGGAGAGCATCTCAGGCGTGATCGACTTCTATTTCGCCGGCGTCGACACGCTCCTCTACGACGTGGCAGTGTGCGCGAACGACTGGTGCCTCGCCGATCCGGCCGACGATCCGCGGCTCGAGGCAAAGCGCCTGCGGGCGCTCCTCGCGGCCTACCACACCGTGCGCCCGTTCACGCCGCTCGAGCGCGAGGCGTGGCCGGTCATGCTGCGCGCTGCGGCGCTGCGCTTCTGGCTCTCGCGCCTGCACGACCTGCACCTGCCGCGTCCGGGCGCGCTGGTCCACGCGCACGACCCGGAGCACTTCCGCCGCGTGCTGGAAGCGCGCCGGCGCGACGCTGCGCGCTGGATCGACTGATGCAGGCGCGCATCGTGGCCGCCGCGCGCGGCGCGCGCTGGCTCGCCGACGGCTGGCGCCTGTTCTTCGCCTCGCCGTTCGCCTGGCTGGTGATGCTCGCCGTGTACTACCTGATGGTGATCGTGGCGTCCGCCGTGCCGGTGCTCGGCTTCGTCGCGGTGGCGATCACGACTCCCGCGTTCTCGGTCGGCATCATGGCGATTGCACGCAGCGCGTCGCTCCGCGTGCGGCCCGCGTTCGCACTGCTGTTCGACGGTTTTCGCCACCAGCCGCGCGCGCAGATCGCGCTCGGCGCGGTGTACCTCATCCTCGTCGCCCTGGTGTTCGCCGCGATGACGCTCGCCGACGACGGCGCGCTGCGCGGTTTCGTCACTGCGAAGCGCGGCAAGGAGGTGCCGCTGTCGGAGATGGCTGCCGCGCTCACTCCGCTGGCCGTCGGCGCCACGCTGTACACGCCCGTCATGGTGCTGTTCTGGTTCGCGCCGCTTCTGGTCGCCTGGCATGGCGCGCCGCCGCTGAAGGCGCTCTTCTTCAGCCTCGCCGGCTGCCTGATGAACTGGCGCGCGTTCCTCGTTTATGCCGCAGCCGCCGCGGCGATGGTTCTCTTCGCGCCCTACCTTCTCGTCCTGGTGCTGGTCCTGATCTCGGGCGGCGGCCTGAACCCGAACGACCCGGAGGTACTGCTGCCGTTCATGCTTCTGCTGCTGCCGCCCTTCCATGCGAGCTTCTACGCGAGCTATCGCGATGTGTTCGGCGCTCCGGAAGAAAAGGCGGCGGCGTGAGCTGCGTCCTTTGCGACAGCGACGGCGGGGCGCTCCTGTGGCGCGATGAGTTCTGCCGGGTCGTACGCCCGGAGGTGGAGAGCTATCCGGGCTTCCTGCGCGTCATCCTCAACCGGCACGTGCGCGAGATGACGGACCTCGCGGCGCCTGAGCGCGAGCGGCTGATGCGCGTCGTGTTCGCGTGCGAGAGCGTCCTAGTCATGCTCTACAAGCCCGAAAAAATCAACCTCGCGAGCTTCGGCAACCAGGTGCCTCACCTGCACTGGCACGTGATCGCGCGCTTCCCCGACGATCCGCATTTCCCGGATCCCGCCTGGGGAGAACCGAAGCGCGCGGGCCTGGAACGACCGGCGGTCGAGGAAGCAGCTCTCAAGACCGAGATTGCGAAAAGGCTGAAGGCCTAGGCCGCGGCGCGCGCCGCGCCGGAATGCAGGATGCGCTCGCGCGGGAAGTGCGCGCTGAAGGTCGAGCCGCGGCCGGGCTCGCTCGCGATGCGCAGCACCGCCTGGTGCCGCGTGAGGGCGTGCTTGACGATGGCGAGGCCGAGGCCGGTGCCGCCGGTGTCGCGCGAGCGGCCGCTGTCGACGCGGTAGAAGCGCTCGGTGAGGCGGGGAATGTGGCGTGCCTCGATGCCGATGCCGGTATCGGACACGCTGAACGTCGCGCCGTCAGCATCCGCGCGCCAGGCGAGGCGTACCGTGCCGCCCTCCGGCGTGTAGCGCACGGCGTTCGACACCAGGTTGGAAAGCGCGCTGTGCAGCTCGCGCGGGCTGCCCAGCAGCTGGCCATCGGAATCAAGCGAAGAGTCGATGCGGTGGCGCCCGGCGGAGAGGGCGCGCGCCTCCTCGGCGAGGCGCTCTATGAACGGCCGCAGGTCGATCGGCTGCTCGTCCACCGCGGGAGTGCTCGACTCGAGCGCCGAGAGCTCGAGCAGATCCTCGATCAGGCGCTGCATGCGGCTCGCCTGCTCGGCCATCAACGCGAGGAAGCGCCGGCGCTGCGACGCCGGCATGTCGAAGGACTCGTCGGCGAGCGTCTCGACGAATCCGGAGAGGACCGTGACCGGCGTCTTCAGCTCGTGCGAGACGTTGGCGACGAAGTCGCGCCGCATGGTGTCGAGGCGCTCTTCCGCAGTCACATCGCGCGAGTTGAGCAGCTTTTGCTCCTCGCCGAACTCGATGATGCGCATCTCCAGCGTCGCCTCGCGCGGCGAGCGCAGGCGCAGCGGCTCGCCGAAATCGCCGCTGCGCAGGAAGGCGATGAAGTCCGGCGCGCGGATCAGGTTCACGACCGGTTGGCCGAGGTCACGACGAGAGTCGATGCCGAGGTGGCGCGCCGCGGTCGGGTTGGCCCACTCGATGCGGTGGTCGCGGTCGAGGATGACGATGCCGTCGGGCAGCGCGCGGCTCGCATCGCGGAAGCGCTCGAGCGTGTGCGCGAGGCGCACCTCTTCCGCGTCGCGGCGCTTCAGATACCGGTGCATCTCGGCCAGCATGTCTTCCCAGACGCCGCTGCCGCGCGGCAGCGTGTCGAGCGAGGGCTGGCGCAGCCAGGCGCGCATCTGCCGCAGATGCCGCACGTGGTAGGCGAGGCGGATGCCGAGCACCAGCGCGACCGCGGCGGCGACGATGGCGAGCGCGGTCACGCCGGGTTGGCGGAGATGCGGTATCCCGAGCCGCGCAGCGTTTCGACCAGCCGGTCGTGGCCGGTCGGCTCCAGCGCCTTGCGCAGGCGCCGGATGTGGACGTCGACCGTGCGCTCCTCGACGAAGACGTGGTCGCCCCACACCTGGTCGAGGAGCTGCGCGCGCGAGTGCACGCGCTCGGCATGCGTCATCAGGAAGTGCAGCAGCCGGAATTCGGTCGGACCGAGCGCGAGCGGGCGGCCGCCGCCGAACACGCGCCGCGTCTCCGGCTCGAGGCGCAGGCCCGCCATCTCGACCGGGTCGTCCGTCATCTCCGGCGCGCGCCGGCGCAGCACCGCCTTGATGCGGGCGAGCAGCTCGCGCGGCGAGAAGGGCTTGGTGACGTAGTCGTCGGCGCCCGCCTCGAGGCCCGCAATTTTGTCTACGTCCGCGCTGCGCGCGGTCAGCATGATGATCGGGATGCCCCGGGTGCGCTCTTCCTGACGCAGCTGCCGGGCGAGCGACACGCCCGACATGCCGGGCAGCATCCAGTCGATGAGCAGCAGGTCGGGCAGCGCGTTTTTTACGATGCCGAGCGCGCCTTCCGCGTCGGCGGCACGGATGACGTGATGGCCGGCGTGCTGCAGGTTGGCGGCGATCAGCTCCTGGATCGCCGGCTCGTCTTCGACGACGAGGATGTTCGCGGCCATGTGGCGATTTTAGGAACGGTCTGTGACGGTTTTGTTACTTTTCGCTCCTGTATGATGTAAGTGCATGAGTTCAGATACTTTTCCGACGGAGATCAAGCTCCACCAGAAGTCGCGGGTGCTGGAGATCGCGTTCTCCGACGGGCGCAATTTCCGGCTTCCCTACGAATACCTGCGCGTCTATTCGCCTTCCGCGGAAGTGCGCGGCCATGGTCCCGGGCAGGAGGTGCTGCAGACCGGCAAGCGCGCGGTCGAGATCCGCAACCTCGAGCCGGTGGGCTCCTACGCAGTGCAGCCGCAGTTTTCCGACGGGCACGGCACCGGCATCTATTCATGGGACTACCTCTACGAGCTCGGCGAAAAGCAGGAGCAGTGGTGGGCCGATTATCTGAAGAAGCTCGAGAAGGCCGGCGCCAGCCGTGACTGAGAAAACAGACTTCGGTTTCCAGAAAGTGCCGGAGAGCGAGAAGGCTTCGCGCGTGCGCGGCGTGTTCGACAGCGTTGCCGAGCGCTACGACGTGATGAACGATCTCATGTCGCTCGGCCTGCACCGGGCGTGGAAGGCGTTCGCCGTCGAGATCGCGCGGCCGCGTCCCGGCGAGCGCCTGCTCGACGTCGCGGCCGGCAGCGGCGATCTTGCGCGCGCGCTCGCGCGCCGCGTCGCTCCGGGCGGCGAAGTGTGGCTCTCCGACATCAACCACAGCATGCTCGAGCGTGGCCGCGATCGCCTGCTCGACGCCGGCGTGTCGATGCCTGCGGTGCAGTGCGATGCCGAGCGCCTGCCGTTCGCGGCCGAAAGCTTCGACTGCGTCACCGTCGGCTTCGGGCTGCGCAACATGACGCACAAGCAGGCGGCGCTCACGGAGATGACGCGGGTGCTGAAGCGCGGCGGGCGGCTCGTGGTGCTGGAATTCTCGAAAGTCTGGAAGCCGCTCGAGCGCGCCTACGACTTCTACTCCTTCAAGGTGCTGCCCTGGCTCGGCGAGCGCGTCGCGGGCGACGCTGCGGCGTATCGCTATCTCGCCGAGTCGATCCGCATGCATCCCGATCAGGCCACGCTCGCGACGATGCTCGAAAGCTCGGGCCTGTCGCAGGTCGAAGTCTTCAACCTTGCCGCCGGTGTGGTTGCAGTCCACCGCGGCTACCGGATTTGATAGCATGAAGAATCTCTGGAGGATAAGACGATGAGTAAGTGGATACTTGCTCTATGTGCTCTGATCGGCGGGGCGATGCTGGCGGTAGCCGATGCAGACGCGAAGCGCATCGGCGGCGGGCGTTCGACCGGCGTGCAGCGGAACGTGAGCACGCCGCCGGCCTCGACGCCGGCGAAGCCCGCGCAGGCTCAACCGGCGCAACCGCAGCAGCAACCGCAAGCTGCGCCGGCGTCGCAAGGCAGCAAGTGGGGTGGCATTCTCGGCGGCCTCGCGATCGGCGGGCTGCTCGGCTACCTGCTCGGCGCGAACGGCATGCTCGGTGGGGTGATCGGCATGCTCCTTCTCGCGGCGCTCGTGTTCGGCGCAGTCATGCTCGTGCGCGCGTTCATGCGCCGGAGCGAGCAGTCGGCGCCACAGCATTTCCAGTACGCGTCGGGCCTGGGTGAAGAGCGCGTTTCCCTGCCGAAGGCGATGCAATCCGCCTCAGCCAAGCCGCTGAGCGGCGGCGCCCCGGCGGACTTCGATGCCGCCGGGTTCCTCAGGGCGGCGAAGATGAACTTCGTCAAGCTGCAGGTGGCGAACGACGCCGGCCAGCTCGACGAGATCCGCGAGTTCACGACGAGCGAGATGTTCGACGAGCTGCGCAAGGACGTGCTCGCCCGCCCGTCGACTCCGCAGCAGACCGACGTCATCAACCTGAACGCCGACCTGCTCGAGGTGGCCACCGAGAAGAACGAGCACTGGGCGAGCGTGCGCTTCTCCGGCCTGGTGCGCGAGACGCGCGGCACCGAGCCGGTCGGCTTCGAGGAAGTCTGGAACCTCGTCAAGCCGGCGGACGGCTCGAGCGGCTGGCTCCTCGCCGGCATCCAGCAGATGCATTGAGGCCGCGCCTGCCCGAGTCCAAGGCCACCCCTGCGGTGGCCTTTTGTTTTTTCCTGAATCGCCTGCTCGACGCCGAGCCGTGGGCCCGCGCGCGCCTCGCGCCGTTCGCCGGCGACACGGTGGAGATCCGCGCGAGGCCGTTGCCCGACCTGCGCATCTCGATCACGCCGCAGGGCCGCGTCGAGGCGGGCGGCGAAGATCCCGCGCTCACGCTCAATGTGCGGCCTGAGGCGCTGTTCGCCCTGCCGCGCGGCGAAGAGGAGCTGGCGCGCGCGATCGACGTCGCGGGAAACGCCCGCCTTGCCTCCGAAGTGATGGTGCTCGCGCGGCAGTTGCGCTGGGACGCGGAGGAAGACCTGTCGCGCATCGTCGGCGACGTCGCCGCGCACCGCATCGCCGACGGCGTGCGCACGATCGCCGGCTGGCACCTGGATGCTGGCCGGCGCATCGCCGAGGCGTTCGCAGAACATGCCGTGGAGGAAGCGGGCCTCCTGGTTCGTCGCAGCGAACACGAGTCGCACGCCGCGGCGCTGTCCGCGCTGAGCGACGCGCTGGCGCGGCTCGACAAGCGGATTTCCCGGCTTGCGTAGACTCACGCGCCTCGCGCGCATCCTCGCCACCGGCCTGCGCTTCCGGCTGCACGATCTCGGCGCGGAGTCGACGAATCGCGTGCCGCGCGCGGTGCGGCTGCGCCAGGCGCTCGAAGCCCTCGGCCCGATCTTCGTCAAGTTCGGCCAGATCCTCTCCACGCGCCGCGACCTGCTGCCGCTCGACATCGCCGACGAGCTCGCCAAGCTGCAGGACCAGGTGCCGCCGTTTCCGGCCGAGCTCGCGGTGGCGGAAATCGAGAGATCCCTCGGTAACTCCATCGACAAGCTGTTCCTGAATTTTGAAAAGCAGCCCGTTGCCAGCGCCTCCATAGCGCAGGTGCACCTGGCGACGCTGCACGACGGTCGCGAGGTCGCGATCAAGGTGCTGCGGCCGCGGGTGGAGGCGGCGATCGCGCGCGACGTCGCGCTCCTCGAGACGGCGGCGGAGCTCGTCGAGCGCTATTCGGCCGAAGGCCGGCGGCTCAAGCCGCGCGAGGTGGTCGCCGAGTTCGTCCGTCACCTCGACGACGAGCTCGATCTCATGCGCGAGGCGGCGAACGCGAGCCAGCTCAGGCGCAACTTCACCGGATCCGCGCTCCTGGTCGTGCCCGAAGTGCACTGGGACCTTTGCGCGCAGCGCGTGATGACGATGGAGCGGATGCACGGCACGCCCATCTCCCAGGTCGCGGTGCTGCGCGAGAAGGGCATCGACATTCCCGCGCTCGCCAGGGCGGGCGTCGAGATCTTTTTCACCCAGGTGTTCCGCGACGGCTTCTTCCACGCCGACATGCACCCGGGAAACATCCAAGTCTCCGTCGAGGGGCCGACCAAAGGGCGCTACATCGCGCTCGACTTCGGCATCATGGGAACGCTCACCGACGTCGACAAGAACTACCTCGCGCACAACTTCCTCGGCTTCTTCAACCGCGATTACCGACGCGTGGCGCTCGCCCACCTCGAGGCGGGGTGGGTGCCGGCCGGCACGCGCGTCGACGAATTCGAAGCGGCGATCCGCGCGGTGTGCGAGCCGATCTTCGCGCGGCCGCTGAAGGAGATCTACTTCGGCAAGCTGCTGCTGCGCCTCTTCCAGACCTCGCGGCGCTTCAACGTCGAGATCCAGCCCCAGCTCGTCATGCTGCAGAAGACGCTGCTCAACATCGAAGGGCTGGGGCGCGATCTCGACCCCGACCTCGACCTGTGGGTCACCGCCAAGCCGCTGCTCGAGCGCTGGATGGAGGAGCAGATCGGCTGGCGCGGCTTCCTGCGCACGCTCAAGCACGAAGCGCCGTACTGGGCGGCGACGCTGCCGCAGCTGCCGCGACTCATCCATCGCGCGCTGTCGGATGACCCCATGAGCGGCCTGCGCGTCGCGCTCGAGCGCCTGGCCGACGAGAACTCGCGCCGCAACGACCTCCTCGCCGTGCTGGTGGGCGTCGTCGTGGCGGCGCTGGTGCTCGCCGCGATTACTCTTTTCTGAAGCGCAGGAAGTAGTTGTCCTTCATCAGCTTCACTTCCTCGACGAAGCGAAAGCCCGCCGCCTCGATCTCGGGACGGAACTCGTCCTTGCCGCCGCGCACGTGGTTGAGGACCCAGTTCGGGCTCACACCCGGAACTCGCTCGTAGTCGACGATGACGAGCGTGCCGCCCGGCCGCAGCGCGTAGCGGATCGAGGCGAGCATGGCCTGCGGATCCTCGAAATGGTGGTACGCGTCGGAGATGAAGACGGTATCGACCGAGCCTTCTTCCAGGCGCGTGCTCTTCTGCGTCGAGACGACGCCGACGACGTTGGTCAAACGAGCGTTGCGCGCCTGCTGCAGCACGCCGTCGACGAACTCCTTCGCGATATCGACCGCGTAGACGCGGCCTTGCGGCCCGACGCGCGCGGCGAAGAGCTGCGTGAAAAGGCCCGTGCCCGCGCCGACGTCGGCGATCGCCATGCCGGGCTTCAGCGCGACCGCGTCGACGATGGCGAGGCGCTTGTCGTAGACCTCGCGGCCTTCGCTCTCCAGGCCGCGCTGCCAGCGCTCGAAGCTCGGATGGCGGTACTGCTCGTTGATGTCCGGCGATGCGCCCTGTCCGAGTGCGCTGCCACAGACGGAAACGAGGAGGGCGAGGAAAAATCGGCGCATGACGAAGAATAGTATGATGGCGCGCGCATGCTGATCGCCTCGGTTTTGCTTTACCTCGCCATCACCATCGCGATCGGCCTGTTCGCCGCGAGATACGTCAGCAACTCGAAAGACTACCTCGTCGCCGGCCGCAAGCTGCCGCTCTACATCACCACCGCGACGGTGTTCGCCACCTGGTTCGGCGCCGAGACCGTCCTGTCGGTGTCCGCCACCTTCGCGCGAGATGGCCTGGGTGGCGTGATCGCCGACCCATTCGGCTCCTCGTTCTGCCTGATCTTCGTCGCGGCGTTCTTCGCCCGTGCGTTCTACCGCATGGACCTGCTGACGATCGGCGACTTCTATCATAAGCGCTACAACAAGACGGTCGAGGTGACGACGAGCGTCGCCATCGCCATTTCCTATCTCGGCTGGACGGCGGCGCAGCTCACCGCGCTCGGCCTGGTGTTCTCGGTGCTCTCCGGCGGCGCGATCTCGCTCGAGACCGGCATCTACATCAGCGCCGCGATCGTCCTCGGCTACACCATTTGGGGCGGCATGTGGTCGGTCGCGCTCACCGACCTCTTCCAGTCGGTGGTGATCCTCATCGGCCTCGCCGCGGTGGCCTGGCTGGTGAGCGACATGGCCGGTGGAACGACCAAGGTGATCGCCGCGGCGAGCGAGGCGGGGAAATTTGAATTTTTTCCAAAAACCAACCTTAAAGACTGGCTGTGGTTCCTCGCTGCCTGGATGACGATGGCGATCGGCTCGATCCCGCAGCAGGACGTGTTCCAGCGCGTCACTTCGGCGAAGGACGAGAAGACCTCGATCATGGGCTGCCTGCTCGGCGCCGGCATCTACTTCACTTTCGCCTTCGTGCCGATCTTCATCGCCTACGCGGCGCTGGTCATCGACCCGGGCTACGCCAAGCTTTTCGCCAACGAGGACGCGCGCGAGATCCAGCGCATCCTGCCCGACCTGATCCTGAGCCGCACGCCGCTCTGGGCGCAGGTGTTCTTCTTCGGCGCGCTGCTCTCGGCGATCCTGTCGACCGCGAGCGGTGCGCTGATGGCGCCCACGGCGCTAGTCACCGAGAACATCGTGCGCCCTTTCGCGCCGAAGATGAACGACAAGCAGTTCCTGCTGCTCTTGCGCGTCGTGCTCGTCGCCTTCACGCTGGCGGCGCTGCTCTTCGGCCTCAACTCGAAGAGCACCATGTACGAGATGGTGCAGAACGCCTACAAAGTGACGCTCGTCTCCTGCATCGTGCCGCTCGCCGCCGGCATCTACTGGAAGCGGGCGAACAGCACCGGCGCGGTAATCTCGGTGGTCTTCGGTCTCTTTTCCTGGGGCGTGGCAGAAATTTTCGCGAGCGATGCCACCGTTCCACCGCAGCTCATCGGCCTCGCCTTCTCGGCGCTCGGCATGGTGCTCGGCTCGCTCATCCCGCGCCCGGTCCAAGAGGTCCACTCCCACGGCGGCCGCTGACACCGTTGCGCTGCGCGCCTCGGCCCTGGCGCGCATCCTGTTCGGCGTCTATGTCGTGCTCACCGTCTACGCCTCGCTCTACCCGCTGGAAGGGTGGCGCGACCACGGCCTGTCGCCCTTCGCCTACCTGAGCGCGCCCTGGCCGCGCTACGTCACGAGCTTCGACATTGTGCTCAACCTGGCGGGCTACGTGCCCTACGGCTTCCTGTGCGTCGTCGCCCTGCGGCCGCGGCTGCGAGGCGTGCCGGCTTTCATCGTGGCGCTCGCCTCCGGGTGCGCGCTGTCGCTCGTCCTGGAGGCTGTGCAGAGCTACCTGCCTGCACGCGTCGCGATGAACGTCGATCTGCTGTTCAACAGCGCGGGAGCCGCCGCCGGTGCGTTGCTGGGCCTCTTCTTCGCGCCGGCGCTCGTCGCCGGCGGACCGGTCGCCCGGCTGCGCGGCAATGCGTTCCTGCCGGGTGCGGGGGTCGACGCCGGCCTCGTCATCCTCGGCCTCTGGCTCTTCACCCAGCTCAACCCGGCGACGCTGCTCTTCGCCGCGGGCGACCTGCGGGACCTTCTCGCCGCCGGCATTGGCCGCGCCTGGCGGCCCGAAATCTTCGTCGCCATCGAGACGTTCACCGCCGCGGCGAACCTCGCTGGCGTCGCGCTGCTCCTTTCGGCGCTGGCGCGTCCAGGGCAGCCGGTGCGGATCCTTTTCATCGGGCTCGTGATCCTCGCGCTCGCGGTGAAGACCGTAGCCTTCGCCATCCTGGGCCACAACGAGAACGTGCTTGCCTGGCTCACGCAGGGCGCGCAACTGGGCCTCGGCCTGGGCCTGGTCGCCGGGTTGCTCGCGGTCGGCCTGCCGCAGACGGTGCGCCTCGCGCTCGCCGCGGTGCTGATCATGGCGGCGACGGTGCTCGTCAATATTGCGCCGCCCAACCCGTACCTCGCCGCGTCGCTCAAGGTCTGGCAACAGGGCCACTTCCTCAACTTCAACGGCCTCACGCGGCTGGTGAGCGGGCTGTGGGCGTTCGCCGCGCTCGCCTACCTCATCTATTTCGCCGCCGCGCGTCGCGAAGAAGCGCCAAGCTAAAATTCGGCATGTCCTACTATTCGCGTCACGTTTTCTTCTGCTGCAACCAGCGCGACCCCGGCGCCGACCGTCCCTGCTGCAACGCCAAGGGCGCCTCCGAGATGCGCGACTACGCCAAGAAGCGCGTGAAAGAGCTCGGCCTCGCCGGCGAAGGCAAGATCCGCATCAACCAGGCCGGCTGCCTCGACCGCTGCGAAGAGGGTCCGTGCGTCGTGGTCTATCCCGACGCGGTCTGGTACACCTACGTCGACAAGTCCGACATCGACGAGATCATCGACGAGCACCTGCGGCACGGGCGCGTGGTCGAACGCCTGCGGATGTAGGGGGACAAATGCGGCGCGTCAACACGCGACGCGAGGTTGTCGCGGGTCCCGCCGGGCGCATCGAGTGCGCGGTCGACAGTCCTGAAGGAGAGCCGCGCGGGCGGGCGCTCATCGCGCATCCGCACCCCCAGTTCGGCGGCACCCTCGACAACAAGGTGGTGCAGACGCTCGCGCGCGCCTTCGTCGAGCTCGGCTACGAGAGCTGGCGGCCGAACTTCCGCGGCATCGGCGAGAGCGAGGGAACGTACGACGACGGCCACGGCGAGGTGGAGGACCTTTTTGCCGTCCAGCAGAAGATCTCCAGTGTGGTCCTGGCCGGCTTCTCCTTCGGCGCTGCCATGGCGGCGCTGCTCGCGCAACGCGTGCCGCCCGAGCGCATGGTCCTCGTCGGCGTCGCGGTGACGAACTTCGAGGTGCCGCCGGTCGCGGCGGACACCATCGTCATCCATGGCGAGCGCGATGAGACGATTCCGCTCGCCGCGGTGCTCGACTGGGCGCGGCCCCAGGAGCTGCCGGTGACCATCGTGCCCGACGCCGACCACTTCTTTCATCGTAAGCTGCCGGTCTTGCGCCGCATCGTGGAGGCGAACTGGAAGTGAGCGCGCCTTGCTCTGGGTGAAGTCGCTGCATCTCGTCTTCATGGTGACCTGGTTCGCCGGGCTCTTCTATTTGCCGCGCCTCTTCGTCTATCACGCGATGGCGGACGACCGCATCTCGCTCGAGCGCTTCAAGGTGATGGAGCGCAAGCTCTTCTGGGGAATCATGACGCCGGGCGCGGTGCTCACCATCGCCTTCGGCGTGTGGCTGTGGCTGGGCTGGTTCCGCGGCGTGTTCGCCGGCTGGTTCCACGCCAAGCTCGCGCTGGTCGCGATCCTTGCCGGCTATCACCTCTGGTGCTGGCGCCTGCTGAAGGACTTCGCGGCGGAGCGCAACACGAAGAGCCATGTGTGGTTCCGCTGGTTCAACGAATTTCCCGTCGTGATCCTCGTCGGCACGGTGCTGCTCGTTGTCTTCAAGCCGTTCTGAGACCTTCTTCGCGAGTTGTCCCCGCGGCCTGGAAGAGCTCCTCGTCCAGGAGCTGACTTCTTTCAAAGCAGAAAAGGTGAGCGCGGCGCCCGGAGGGGTCGCGTTCAGCGGCACCTGGGAGGTTTGCTATCGCGCCAACCTCTGGTCGCGCATCGCCTCGCGCATCCTGTGGAAGATCGGTGAGTTCAGCTACAAGAACGAGAAAGATCTCTACGACGCCGCCAAGGCGATCGACTGGACGCGCTATTTCGACGTGAAGAGGACGATCCGGGTCAACGTCACCGCGCAGAAAAGCCCGTTGAAGAGCCTGGAGTTCGCGACGCTCAAGGTGAAGGACGCGGTGTGCGACCGCTTCCGCGACAAGCTCGGCAGCCGTCCGGATGTGGATCGCGGCGCGCCCGACGTGCGCATCCACGCTTTTCTCGAGGAAGCGAAGGGCACGCTCTACCTCGACACGTCCGGCGAAGCACTCTTCAAACGCGGCTGGCGGATGGATATCGCCGAAGCGCCGCTGCGCGAGAACCTGGCGGCCGGGATCATCATGCTCTCGGGCTGGAAGTTCGACCAGCCGCTGCTCGATCCGATGTGCGGCGGCGGCACGCTTCTGTCAGAGGCGGCGGCGATGGCGCGCGGCCGGGCGCCCGGCGCGAAGCGCTCGTTCGGCTTCGAGAAGCTGGCCGGTTTCGATTCCACACTTTGGAATTCCATTCGCGACGAAAGAACAGTCGCTCCCGTCGAGCCGCGGCTCTACGGCAGCGATACCGATCCGGAAGCGCTGCAGGCGGCGCGGCGCAACCTCGGCGCGGCCGGCGTCGAGCGCTGGGTGAAGCTCGAGCAGGCGGACGTCCTGCAGCGAGCCGCGCCCGAGGCCGGCGGCGTCCTGGTGGCCAACCCTCCGTACGGCGAGCGGATCGGCAGCCCGGAGGAGCTCGCCGCGTTCTATCCGAAGCTCGGCGATGCGCTGAAGAAACGGTTCGCCGGGTGGAATTGCTTCTTCCTCACCGCCGACATGCGCCTGCCCAAGCTCATCCGGCTGCAACCTTCGCGGCGCACGCCGCTTTGGAACGGCTCGCTCGAGTGCCGCCTCTACGAGTTCCGCATGGTCGCCGGCGGGAACCGAGGTTAGCGCCGCAGGTCGTCCCAGGCCGGATTGCCGCCGGTAACGCGCGGGCCGTAGGCGAACTTGAGCCGCGGAATCTTCGCGCCCGCGGTGTGCAGCCGGAACGGCGCCGCGTCGACCGCGTGCCATTTCAGTCGCAGCTTCGCCATGAGATTCAGCGCGTCGAACGGCGCCTTCACTTTAACGTCGTTGTCGAAGTAGACGTAGACGTCCTTGCCCGCCTTGTCCCACGCGCGCATGCGCTGCGCCCATTCCCTGAGCGCGGGGGCGGTATAGCCGCTGGTGTAGATCTTCACGTCGCCGTGCAGCCGCACGTAGACGAAGTCCGAAGTGACATCGAGCATCTTCGGCCATTTACCGGCGGTGTCGGCGACGACTAGGCCGATGTCGTGCTTCCGCAGGAGCTCGACGAACGCCTTGCTCAGGAAGCTCTCATGCCGGATCTCGATCGCATGGCGCAGCGGGCGTCGGGCGTCGATCGCCAGCCGTGCGCGGCCCCTGAGGCGCTCATCACGATGCCTGGCGAGCGAAAGCGCCTGCTCCGTATTGCGCGGAAGTTTCGAAAAGAAACTTTCGAGGCGAGCGGCATCGAAGCGGAACATCGGCGGGAATTGCCAGAGGAAAGGCCCGAGCTTCTCGCGGAGGTTGAAGATGCCGGAGGCGAAGAAGTTGGCGAGCGGCTTGTCGATGTCCTTCAGGCGCCGCAGGTGCGTGATATAGCGCGAGCCCTTGACCGCGAAGACGAAGCCCTCGGGCGTGGCGTCGTACCAGGCCTGGTAGAACTGCGGCCGCTGCAGCGAATAGAACGAGCCGTTGATCTCCATCGTCGGGAAATGGCGCGCGGCGAACTCGAGCTCGCGACGCTGCGGCAGGCCCTCGGGATAGAACACGCCGCGCCAGGGCGCGTAGCGCCACCCCGAGATGCCGACGCGGATCACGCGAAGTGGACCTTCTGGAGCGAGACCAGCTGCTTCGCCTTGGCGAGCTGCTCCTCGTCCGTGAGGTCGAGGCGCAGCGGCGTCATCGACACGTAGCCGCGCTCGAAGGCCCAGCGGTCGCTGTCCTCGTCGGTGCCCTCGATCGGCACGATGGTGTACCAGTAGTGCGTGCGGCCCATCGGGTCCTTGCCGGGCACCACTCTGCCGTCGTAGTGCCGCACCGACTGTCGCGTCCAGAGGATGCCGCGCGGCGTGCCGGCGGGAAGGTTGACGTTGACGAGCTTGAGCTGCGGCGCCGCGAGCAGGAGCTCGAGCACCGTGGTGACCCAGGGCTTGAGCAGCTCGAAGTCGGGCGGCGCGTCTTCCGGCGCCGGCACGCTGAACGCGATGCCGCGCAGGCCGAGGAGCGTCGCCTGCTTCGCGCCGGCGAGCGTGCCCGAGTGCCACATGGCGTTGCCGAGGTTCGGCCCGAGGTTGATGCCGGCGAGCACCAGGTCGACCTTTTCCCAGACGCAGGCGCCGACCGAGACGCAGTCGGCCGGGGTGCCGTTCACGCGCCAGGCGTCGAGGCCGGCGATCTTGGTGCGCTTGTAGTTGAGCGGCCGCGACGAGGTGATCGACTGCGCCGAGGAGGACATCTCGACGTCGGGCGCGACGACGCGCACCTCGCCAAAGCGTGCGGCGGCCTGAGCCAAAGCGGCTATGCCCGGGCTATAGACGCCATCGTCGTTGGTTACGAGGATGCGCATGTCCCTTGCTTCCACAGCAAATAACGTGCGCATCACTCTCATCCACAACCCGGGAGCGGGCAGTACCGGCCGCGAGGACAGGAAACACCTCCTCAAGCTCCTCGAAGGAGCCGGCCACGACGTGCGCTACCGGTCCTCGAAGGAGGACGACTGGAAGTCGGCGCTCGACAAGCCCGCCGACCTGATCGTGGTCGCCGGCGGAGACGGCACGGTCGCCCGCGTCGTGCGGCGTATGCCGGGCCACGACGCACCGGTCGCGCTGTTGCCGGCCGGCACGGCGAACAACATCGCGCGCTCGCTCGGCCAGCATGAACGCCCGTTCGAGGAGCTGGTTAGAGGCTGGGAGGGCGCGCGGCGCGTCACGCTCGACGTCGGCGTCGCGAAAGGGCCCTGGGGCGAGCGCTATTTCGTCGAAGGCGTCGGCGCCGGCGTGTTCGCCGACCTGCTCGCGTCCAGCACCCCGGAGGAATCGAAGAAGCTGAAGAAAGTGAAGAACCCGGTCGAAGCCGGCCTGCGCCGCCTGCGGGAGCAGGCCGAGCGCGCCGAGCCGGTGCAGATCTGCGCCGAGCTCGACGGCGAGGACATCTCCGGCGAGTACCTGCTGTTCGAGGCGCTCAACCTGCGCTATATCGGCCCGAACCTCTTTCTCACCGCCGATACCGAGCCGGGGGACGGCCGCTTCGAGCTGGTGATGGTGACCGAGGCCGAGCGCTCGCGCCTCGTCTACTACCTGGAGCACTGGCAGGACGATCGCGACCGGCTCGCGATCCTGCCCTCGCGCAGCGGCACGCGGCTGCAGGTCGAGTGGACAGGGTTCCCCCTGCATATCGACGACAAGCTGCAGCCCAAGGTGAAATTGAAGCCGAAGAAGATGGCGGGAATGGTGGAGGCGCGCATGGATGGCGGCGCGTCGGTCCGCTTCCTGGTGCCCGACTCGAAGACGAATCCCGGCTAGGCGACTCGAGCGCGGGTCAGGCGAAGGCAAACCACGGCGACGACGAGCGGGGCGAGGATCGCGAACCAGTAAGGCGCGCGCGATTCGCTTTGCTCGAGCGCGCCGAGCACCGCGTCGCCGAAGCCGGCGCCCTCGAAGCGCTCCCATTCCACCAGCCGCCAGAAGATCGAGCCCACGTTCTCGATGAGCCAGAGGCCGAGCACCACCACCACGATCCACGCCATCGGCCGCACGGCGCGCGGCCCGATCAGCAAGGCGAGGCCCAGCATGGCGACAACCGCCGGCACGATGTACACCGAGAAATAGGGGAAGTGCACGTAGGCCGGTGTTGTAACGAGTGCGATGTAGCCGAGCGGCACCACGTACGCGCTGAGCAGCGCTCCGGCCGTCATCCTGAAAACAAAAAGGGCGCTCGCGCGCCCTCTGGTTCTTTGCACGGTCGAACTCAGACGATGTCGAGGTGCTCGATGCCCTTCGTCATGTCCTTGTCCTTCGCTTCCTTGCCGTGCAGCTTGATGTTGAGGCGCACCTCGTTGGTCGAGTCGGCGAAGCGCAGCGCGTCCTCGTAGCTGATGCGGCCGGCCTCGTACAGGTCGAACAGCGCCTGGTCGAAAGTCTGCATGCCGAGCTCGCGCGACTTCTTCATGATCTCCTTGATGCCGTGGATCTCGCCCTTGAAGATGAGGTCCGAGATCAGCGGCGAGTTGAGCAGCACTTCCACCGCCGCGGCGCGGCCCTTGCCTTCCTTGAGCGGGATCAGGCGCTGCGAGACCACCGCCTTCAGGTTGAGCGACAGGTCCATCAGCAGCTGATGGCGGCGCGCTTCCGGGAAGAAGTTGATGATGCGGTCCATCGCCTGGTTGGAGTTGTTGGCGTGCAGCGTGCCGAGCGCCAGGTGGCCGGTTTCGGCGAACGCCACCGCGTGCTCCATCACCTCCATGTCGCGGATCTCGCCGATCAGGATCACGTCGGGCGCCTGGCGCAGCGTGTTCTTCAGCGCCGCTTCCCACGAGTCGGTGTCGACGCCGACCTCGCGCTGCGTGATGAGGCAGTTCTGGTGCGGGTGCACGTACTCGACCGGGTCCTCGATGGTGATGATGTGGCCGTGCGAGTTGGCGTTGCGGTAGCCGATCATCGCGGCGAGCGAGGTCGACTTGCCCGAGCCGGTGCCGCCGACGAAGAGCACCAGGCCGCGCTTGGTCATGATCACGTCCTTCAGCACCGGCGGGAGCTTCAGGTCCTCGAACTTCGGGATGGCGGTGGTGATGACGCGCAATACCGCGCCGACCTGCGCCTGCTGCACGAAGCAGTTGACGCGGAAGCGGCCGATGCCGGAGGGCGCGATGGCGAAGTTGCACTCCTTCTTCGCCTCGAACTCGGCGGCCTGCTTGTCGTTCATGATCGCGCGCACCAGCATCGCGGTGTGCTGCGCGGTGAGCGGCGTGGCCGACACCGGCGTCATCTTGCTGTCGATCTTCATCGCCGGCGGGAAGCCCGCGGTGATGAAGAGGTCCGAGCCCTTCTTCGCGATCAGCGCGCGCAGCAGGTCGTAGATGAATTTGGTTGCCTGTTCGCGTTCCATGGGTCGTCTCCCTAGCCGGCGAAGTTGTCTTTGTTGGCCGCTTTGCCGCGCGCTTCCGCGGGCGAAATGATGTTGCGCTGGACCAGCTCCTGCAGGTTCTGGTCGAGCGTCTGCATGCCGATCTGGCGCCCGGTCTGGATGGCGGAATACATTTGGGCGATCTTGTTTTCACGGATCAGGTTGCGGATGGCCGGCGTGCCGATCATGATCTCGTGCGCCGCGACGCGGCCGCCGCCGTCCTTGGTCTTGAGCAGCGTCTGCGAGATGACGGCGCGGATCGACTCCGACAGCATCGCCCGCACCATCTCTTTTTCAGCCGCCGGGAACACGTCGACGATGCGGTCGATGGTCTTCGCCGCGGACGACGTATGCAGCGTGCCGAACACCAGGTGGCCGGTCTCCGCGCCGGAGAGCGCGAGGCGGATCGTCTCCAGGTCGCGCATCTCGCCGACGAGGATCACGTCCGGGTCTTCACGCAGCGCCGAGCGCAGGGCGTTGGAGAACGACAGCGTGTGCGGGCCGACCTCGCGCTGGTTGATGAGGCACTTCTTCGACTCGTGCACGAACTCGATCGGGTCCTCGATGGTGAGGATGTGGCCGTGCTCGTTCTCGTTGATGTGGTTGACCATGCCGGCGAGCGTGGTCGACTTGCCCGAGCCGGTCGGCCCGGTGACCAGCACGATGCCGCGCGGCTGGTCGGCGATCTCCTTGAAGATCGGCGGGCACTTCAGGTCTTCGAGCGAGAGGATCTTCGACGGGATGGTCCGCATCACCGCCGCGGCGCCGCGCTGCTGCACGAAGGCGTTCACCCTGAAGCGCGCCAGGTTCGGCACCGCGAACGAGAAGTCGCACTCGAGGTTTTCCTCGTAGAACTTGCGCTGCCCGTCGTTCATGATGTCGTAGATCATCCCGTGCACGTCCTTGTGCTCCATCGCCGGCACGTTGATGCGGCGCACGTCGCCGTGCACGCGGATCATCGGCGGCAGGCCGGAAGACAAGTGCAGGTCGGACGCCTTGTTCTTGACGACGAAGGCGAGCAGCTCAGTGAGATCCATTACAATCCTCCCGTGCGAGCGAACGGAATTTCTTCGCTCGTTCAAGAGATTATGACTGCGATTGCCGACAACCTGCAAGCCATCAAGGGGCGCCTTGGTGCGGTGACTTTATTGGCAGTTTCCAAGGGTCACGGCGTCGACGCGGTGCGCCAGGCCGCCGTGGCCGGACACAAGGCGTTCGGCGAGAACTACGTGCAGGAAGCCGTTGAAAAGATGGACGCGTTGCCGAGCGATGCGTTTGCCCTCGAGTGGCACTTGATCGGGCCGCTCCAGAGCAACAAGACGCGCGTTGCCGCCGAGCGCTTTGCCTGGGTGCAGACCGTGGCGAATGAAAAAATTGCAAGGCGGCTGTCGGAGCAGCGTCCCTCCCACCTTCCGCCTTTGAACGTGCTCATCCAGGTCAATGCGTCGGGTGAGGCGACGAAATCCGGTGTGCGGCCCGAAGAAGTGCATTCGCTTTCGAAAAAAATCGCTTCTTTTTCGCGCTTGCGTCTGCGTGGGCTCATGGCGATTCCCGAGCCCGGCGCGCCGCGCGCGCGCTTTCATGAAGTCAACGTGCTGTACACGAAACTGAAACAGGAATTCGGCTTCGACACGCTGTCGATGGGAATGAGCGACGACATGGACCTCGCCATCGCCGAGGGCTCGACCATGGTGCGCATCGGCACCGCGATCTTCGGTGCAAGACCGAAGGCGAAGCACGCTGCATGAAGATCGCGTTTCTTGGTGGCGGCAACATGGCGAGCGCCCTGATCGGCGGCCTGATCGCGAAGGGCGCCGACGCGCGCTCGATCTCGGTGGTCGAGATGAGCCCGGCGGCGCGCGAGAAGCTCGGCGCGCGCTATCCGGTGCAGCTCGCGACCGCGCCCGCCGCGGCCATGCAGGGCGCGGAGGTGATCGTGCTCGCGGTGAAGCCGCAAGACATGAAGACGGCGCTCGCCTCGGCCGCCGGTTTTTCCAGGGAGAAGCTGGTGGTGAGCGTGGCGGCGGGCGTGCGCCTCGCGGCGTTGTCGCGCTGGCTGGACGGGCACCGCAAGATCGTGCGCTGCATGCCGAACACGCCGGCGCTGATCGGCGCCGGCATCAGCGGGCTGTATGCGGCGCCCGAAGTCGAGAAACAGGACCGGGAAAAAGCCGAGACCATCCTGCGCGCGGTCGGCGAGGTGGTCTGGCTCTCCGAAGAGCGCCTGCTCGATCCGGTGACCGCCGTTTCGGCGAGCGGCCCAGCCTATGTGTTCTGGTTCATCGAGCAGCTCGCGGCGAGCGCCGAGAAACTCGGCATCCCGAAAGAGGCTGCGTTGAAGCTCGCGAAGCAGACCGTGCTCGGTGCGGCGCAGCTCGCGAGCGCTTCTGAAAAAGCGCCTTCCCAGTTGAGGCAGGATGTGACCTCCAAAGGCGGGACCACGGAAGCGGCGCTCAAGGTGTTCGACGCGGAAAAGCTCGCCGAGCGTTTCTCGCGCGCGGTGCAGGCGGCAAGCGCGCGAGGGGCCGAGATGGGCGACGAGCTGGGAAAGGACTGAGATGGTGGGGCAGCAGATCCTGATCTACCTGGTCGACACGCTGTTCGCGTTCTTCGTGCTGCTGCTGCTCGCGCGCTTTCATTTCCAGTGGCTGCGCGTGCCGTTCCGCAACCCGATCGGCGAATTCGTGCTCGCCACGACGAGCTGGATGGTGATGCCGGCGCGGCGCGTGATTCCATCGCTCGCCGGGCTCGATCTCGCCACGCTGATCCTCGCCTGGCTGGTGGAGGCCCTCGCGCTGTGGATCAAGGCGCTGATCGTCGGCATCGATCCGGCGCCGCTCGCCCTCGCCGGCCTGGCGGGGCTCGCGCTCGTGCGCTACAGCCTGTACATCCTGATGTTCGCCGTGATCGTGCAGGTGGTGTTTTCGTGGGTCAACCCGTATGCGCCGATGGCGCCGGTGTTCGACGCCATGACGCGCCCTTTCCTGCGGCCGATCCGGCGCATCGTGCCGCCGATCGGCAACGTCGATCTCACGCCGCTCGTCCTCGTCGTCCTCATCCAGGTCGCGCTGATCGCGCTGGCGAGCATGGTCTGAGGACCGACTGAGGAACGGCGGCGTGAGCCGCGCCGTCGCTACGCGACGGCGACCTTCTTTTGCGAGCTCTCCTCGAAGAACTGCTCGTCCTCGGTGGAGCCGTGCAGCGCGGTGGTCGATGCCTTGCCGGCGGTGACCACCTGCGTGACCTGGTCGAAGTAGCTGGTGCCGACCTCACGCTGGTGCTTGACGGCGGTAAAGCCCTTCTCCGCCGCGGCGAACTCCTTCTGCTGCAGCTCGACGAACGCCGTCATGTTGTTGCGCGCGTAGCCGTGGGCCAGCTCGAACATCGAGTAGTTGAGCGAGTGGAAGCCGGCGAGCGTGATGAACTGGAACTTGTAGCCCATCGCGCCGAGCTCGCGCTGGAACTTGGCGATGGTCGCGTCGTCGAGGTTGCGCTTCCAGTTGAACGACGGCGAGCAGTTGTAGGCGAGCATCTTGCCGGGATACTTTTTGCGGATGCCCTCGGCGAATTTCCGCGCGAAGGCGAGGTCCGGCGTGCCCGTCTCGCACCACACCATGTCGGCGTACTCGGCGTAAGCCAGGCCGCGCGACAGCGCCTGGTCGAAGCCCTTCTTCGTCTTGTAGAAGCCTTCCGAAGTGCGCTCGCCGGTGATGAACGGCTTGTCGTTCTCGTCGATGTCCGAGGTCACGATGTCGGCCGCTTCCGCGTCCGTGCGCGCGAGCAGCACCGTCGGCACGCCCATCACGTCGGCCGCGAGGCGCGCCGCGATCAGCTTTTGCACCGCTTCCTGCGTCGGCACCAGCACCTTGCCGCCCATGTGGCCGCATTTCTTCACCGAGGCGAGCTGGTCCTCGAAGTGCACGCCGGCGGCGCCGGCGTCGATCATCGCCTTCATCAGCTCGAACGCGTTCAGCACGCCGCCGAAGCCCGACTCGGCGTCGGCCACGATCGGCGCGAACCAGTCGACATCGCTCTTGCCTTCCATCGTCTGGATCTGGTCGGCGCGCATGAGCGCGTTGTTGATGCGCTTCACCACCGTCGGCACCGAGGTCGTCGCGTAGAGCGACTGGTCCGGATACATCGAGAGCGAGTCGTTCGCGTCGGCCGCCACCTGCCAGCCGGAGAGGTAAATCGCCGGCACGCCGGCGCGCACCTGCTGCATCGCCTGGTTGCCGGTGAGCGCGCCGAGCGAATTCACGAACGGCCGCTCGCTGCACAGCTTCCACAATTTTTCGGCGCCGACTTTCGCCAGCGTGTGCTCGATCTTCAGGCTGCCGCGCAGCGCCACGACATCCGCGCCGCTGTAGCCGCGCTTCACTCCCTTCCAGCGCGGGTTCTCCGACCAGTCTTTTTGTAGTGCTGCGACTTCTTTTTCTCGCTGATTCACGATGTCTCCGGGTTGGTGAACGAACACCGCAAGTGTGCGTCCCGGCGATGGCGCGTAGCAACATGCCGTGTGGCCTATGTGCAACGTAACAAAACAAGGATTTACATGGGCTTACGGCACCATCGTTTCATGATGTGGTGCCATATTTCAAAAATTGCTGCTGCGCCGCAACTATCGTCCAGCTGCGGCAGGTGAATGCATCACCGGCGTCGGCAAGCCGCGCACTAGGATGGGCGGGTCGCAAAGGGGGGCCCGATGTCACTGCGATTCAGGCAAGTCCAGCTGTGTCTTCCGCTGCTGGTCGGATTGAGCGTCTTCGACGCGTCCGCGCAAGCCGATTGCCGCGGCGACGGCATGATGAGCCGCATGATGAGCGGGCTGTCGTCGATGTTCGACAGCAAGGGGCGGGAGTTCGAGGGCCTCGTGGTGGGCAAGCAGTTCGGCGAGGCCGAGAACTTCTACTTCCAGCACGAGAAGGACTTGAAGAAGGGCTCGCAGACCGATTGCCTGCTGAAGCTCCTGTCCGCCGGCCTGAACGACCAGTACCTGCCGGACGTCGAAGTGGCGTCGGCAAAACTGCCGGCGACGGCGGCGTCGGTGCGCTGGGAAGATTGGCCGTCTTTCGAGCAGGCGATGATCCAGACCAAGGCAGCCGCCGACCGCTACAACACGTCGGCGCTCCTCAGCTTCGAGGCCTATCGCAGCCCGAAGGTCAGCGTCGCCGAAGCGAACGTCGTGCGGTTGAGAGGCGAGCTCGAAAAGGAGCTGGCGCAGACCTTCGCCGATTATCCGCACATCTCGGCGCCGCTCTTCAAGGACCAGCACCCGCTCAAGCCGAACCCGGAAACGATGCAGTCGCTCACGCGCGCGAACGTAGCGCTGCTGACGAAGGCAGCGACGCAAGCGGAAGACGCGCAAGCGGCAAAGCTCATCGACTATTACGGCGCCCTCATGGAAGACGCGGACCGCGTCGCCATGAGCAAGGCGGTGGCGCTTGCCGCCAACGTTCGCCTGCTCGAGGCGCTGTGGGTCGGCGCCGACCTGCGCAAGGCCGGCGTCTCCGGCGAAGACCTCCTGCACCGCATCCAGGCCTTCGTCCTCGAGCCGCCGACCGGCGCCAAGACGTGGGCGCCGCCCCAGGGCGTCGCGACCGAGCTGCTCGCCCTCGACGAGCTGGAGGACATCATCGCCTTCGCGAACGAATATCCGGCGGGGTTCATCCTGGTCGATGCGCACCGCACCGCCACGTTCGGCTCGATCGCGGTCGCCTCCAACGCATCGGCCCGCTATGCGTCGGGCCAGCGCGAGGAGTTCAACCCGCGCTACGCCGAGGCGCAGCAGGAAGTGACCAACGCCGAGCAGGAGCTGAACACCGCGAGGCAGCAGCAACAGCTGATGCAGGCGCAGATCAACCAGCTGCAGTCGAACAGCATGGCGAGCCGCTTCATCTCGGCCCTTGGCAGCGGTACCTCCGCCGTCGCCGTCACCTCGGCGCAGGAGCGCGTGCGCAACGCTTACACAGCGCTCAACAACACGCCGCGCACCGTGATGAGCACCACCTATGCGCCCTACAACGTTCCGGTCGCGCGCCTCACCGTCGAGCGGGTCGAGGAACTGGCGGCGTACGTCGTCATGCCGCATCGCGGCGAGTTCTACAAGGTGACGGTGCGCCGCAATCCGAAGCAGGAAGCCGATCTCGCGCTCGGTCTGCACCCGGCGGATCCGGAGAAGGACGCCGCCGACGGCCGCAACCAGCGAGCGAGGACGACGCTCGCGCAGTTCACGCAGAGCGGCGGCCCGATCGAGTCGGGCGAGCTGCTGCGCGCGCTGCGCGAGCAACCGGCGCAGCTGCAGCCGCTCGAGGCGCTCGTCGACACGATCCGCGCCGACCAGCTCGCCTGGCACGGCCAGCTCGACGACGAGGAGCGCAACCTGAAGGAGCGCTCGACGCGGCTCGAGATGGAATTGCGCACGATGCTCGGGGCGCCGAGCGGCGGGCAGATCGTCGCCGCGATGTGGCAGCCGGGCGCGGCGGAAAGCGAGCCCGCGTTCGGCAATTTCCTCGATGCGTTGTCGGCTTCCTTCGGCGCCGCGCGCATGGCCACCGTCACGCCCGGCTCGGTGCAGAGCCTGAACCTGCCGCCGCAGCAGGCCGCCGGTCCCGCGTCTCAACCGCAGAACTGCGCCTCCGGCAGCGTACCGATCGCGGGCAACTGCTTCGCCATCGGCAATCTCTTCCAGCAGCGCAGGGGCGGCGGCGCGGCGGCGTTCGTGCCGGCGGTGGCGCCGGCCGCT
>JADMIO011201690.1_pt1 | contig 61857 bp, 57 predicted proteins | sample 8958161 | NCBI WGS metagenome assembly JADMIO01 (sample SAMN16585339, study PRJNA669376) | soil metagenome | isolation source: Crop rotation soil | place: USA: Cullars Rotation, Alabama | collected 2011
TGCGGCTCGTGCCGCGCCTGCCTCGACGCCTGCCCGACGGATGCGTTCCCCGCGCCCTATCAGCTGGATGCGCGGCGCTGCATCTCGTATCTCACCATCGAGCATGACGGCACGATCGACGCGGCGCTGCGGGTGGGGATCGGCAACCGGATCTATGGCTGCGACGACTGCCTGGCGGTGTGTCCGTGGAACAAGTTCGCCGCAGCGGGGCGTGAGACGAAGCTGGCGGCGCGGGCCGATCTGGAGGCTCCCCCGCTCGCCGAACTGGCGGCGCTGGACGACGCGGCGTTTCGGGCGCGCTTCACGGCGTCGCCGATCAAGCGCATCGGCCGTAATCGCTTCATACGCAATGTCCTGATCGCCATCGGCAATAGCGGCGCGGCGGCGCTGTTGCCGGCGGCGCAGCGTCTGCTGGACGACGCCGCGCCGCAGGTCCGCGCGATGGCGGTGTGGGCGTGCCGGCGCTTGATGGACGCGGAGGCGTTCGCCGTTCTCAAAGAAGACCGCCTCGCCGCGGAGCGCAACGAGGCGGTGCAGGCAGAGTGGATCGCGGCAGCTTCACCCTAACAGTCATCGCTGGACTTGTTCCGGCGATCCATACGCGCGGGCAGCGACCGTTCTGCGCCGTTCGTGTTTATGGGTCCCCAAGACGGCGCTGCGCGCCGCCCGAGGATGACAACCCGGCTTAGAGCCCCTCGAACAGCGCGGTCGACAGATAGCGTTCCGCGAAGCTGGGGATGATCACGACGATCGTCTTGCCGGCGTTTTCCGGGCGCGCGGCGAGCTGGAGCGCCGCGGCGGTGGCCGCGCCCGACGAGATGCCGCCGGGAATGCCTTCCGTCTTGGCGAGCTTGCGCGCGGTCTGCAGCGCGGTGTCGTTCGAGACGGTGACGATCTCGTCGATCAGCGAGGTATCGAGGATCTTCGGCACGAAACCCGCGCCGATACCCTGGATCTTGTGCGGGCCGGCGGGACGGCCGGAGAGGACGGCGCTGTCTTCCGGTTCCACCGCGACGATCTTCACGCCCGGCTTCTTCGCCTTCAGCACCGAGCCGACGCCGGTGATCGTGCCGCCGGTGCCGACGCCGGAAATCACGATATCGACGCCGCCCTTGGTGTCGTTCCAGATTTCCTCGGCCGTGGTGCGGCGGTGGATGGCGGGGTTGGCCGGGTTCTCGAATTGCTGCGGAATGACCGCGTCCTTGATCTCGGCGACCAGTTCCTGCGCCCGCGCGATCGCGCCGCGCATCCCCTTGGCGCCTTCGGTGAGCTCAAGCTCCGCGCCCAGCAGCGCCAGCATCTTGCGGCGTTCGACCGACATGGTCTCGGGCATGACCAGGATCAGGCGATAGCCCTTGGCCGCCGCCACGAAGGCGAGCGCGATGCCGGTATTGCCCGAGGTCGGCTCGACCAGCACCGACTTGCCGGGCGTGATGATGCCGCGCGCTTCGAGGTCCTCGATCATCGCGACGCCGATGCGGTCCTTCACCGACGCGATCGGGTTGAAGAATTCGAGCTTCAGCAGGATGTCGGCCTTCGCACCGGCTTCCGCGGCGAGGCGCTTGATCCGCACCAGCGGCGTGTCGCCGATGGTCTGGGTGATGGAATCGTAGATGCGGCCGCGGCCGGGCACGTGGCCCGCTTCGGTCTTCACGGCTTCGCTCATGTCGGTCTCCTTCGCTTGCGCCGTATTTGGCCCTGACGGGCGGCCGGGATCATGGCCGTGCGGCTTATCCCAGAGTTCAGCCCAACTTACCGCAGGACTGCAACGATTGCTTGTGCGGCTCTTCAGCGCCCCGTCGAGCCAAAACCTCCGGCGCCGCGGGCGGTTTCATCGAGATCATCCACCTCTTCCAACTCGGCCTGCGCCACCGGGGCGATCAGCAGCTGCGCGATCCGCATGCCGCGGGTGATGGTGAAGGTCTCGTGGCCGTGATTGATGAGGATGATGCCGACTTCGCCGCGATAGTCGGCGTCGATCGTGCCGGGCGCGTTCAGCAGCGTGACGCCGAATTTTGCGGCGAGGCCGGAGCGCGGGCGGACCTGGCCCTCATGGCCGGGCGGCACGGCGATCGAAATGCCCGCGGGAATGATCGCCCGTTGGCCCGGCTTCAGCGGAACGTCCGACGCGACCGCCGCGAGCAGGTCCATGCCCGCGGCGCCCGCGGTTTCATAGCGCGGCAGAGGCAGATCCCTGGCGTGGTCGAGGCGTTTGATGCGGAGTTTCATGGCGTTCCAAAATGCGTGGCGATGCGGGCGGCGAGCCGCGTGGCGACCTCGGCCTTGGTGAGGGTCGGCCAGGCGTCTTCGGCTGCCGCGGTGACAAGGATGACGGTGTTGCTGTCGCCGCCCATGATGCCGGTCGCGGGCGAGACGTCGTTGGCGAGGATCCAGTCGCAGCCCTTCTTCGCCAGCTTGGCGCGGGCGTGCCCCAGGACATTCTCTGTTTCGGCGGCGAAACCGACGACCAGTTTCGGGCGGCGGAAGGGATGGCGCGACAGCGTCGCGAGGATGTCGGGGTTTTCGGTCAAGGTCAGCGGCGGCGGAGCGTCGCCGGTCTTCTTGATCTTCTGGTCCGCATTGTCGGCGGTGCGCCAGTCGGCGACCGCGGCGGCGCAGACCGCGATATCGACCGGCAGCGCCCGTTCGGCGGCGGCGAGCATGTCGCGCGCCGTCTCCACCTTCACCAGCGTGACGCCGAGCGGCGGGGGAATGTCCACCGGACCGGAGATCAGCGTGACGGCCGCGCCGGCTTCGGCAAGCGCAGCGGCGATGGCGTGGCCCTGTTTGCCGCTGGAGCGATTCGCGATGTAGCGCACCGGATCGATCGGCTCGTGGGTTGGACCGGAGGTGACGAGCGCGGTGCGCCCGGCCAGCGGTTTGGACGCCGCGACCGCGCCCAGCGCCGCGTCGATGGCAGCGAGGATTTCGGCGGGCTCGGCCATGCGTCCCGGCCCGTATTCGCCGCAGGCCATGTCGCCGTCATTGGGGCCGACGATCGCGACGCCGTCGGCCTGCAGCGTCTTGAGGTTCCGCTGCGTCGCGGCATGCAGCCACATCCGCACATTCATGGCGGGGGCCATGAGGACGTTCTTGTCGGTGGCGAGCAGCACGGTCGAGGCGAGATCGTTCGCCAGACCGTTCGCCGCCTTGGCCATCAGATCGGCCGTCGCCGGCGCGACGACCACGAGATCGGCGGCGCGCGACAGCTCGATATGGCCCATCTCCGCCTCGTCGGTGAGGCTGAAGAGCTCCTGGAACACCTTGTCGCCGGTCAGGCTGCCGAGCGAGAGCGGGGTGACGAACTCAGCGCCGGCCCGGGTCAGTACGGCCTTCACGCTGTCGCCGCGTTTTTTCAGCAGGCGCACCAGTTCCAGCGCCTTGTAGGCGGCGATACCGCCGCCGACGATCAGCAGGATGCGGCTCATGCGGCGGCCTCCGCCATTTCGATATGGATGAGCGGGCCCGGCGCGACGCCGCGCGGCGTCGCCGGCGCGGCATATTCCTCGAAAAAGACGTGCGGATCGACGATGTCCTCGGGCGTCGAGACGCCGGTGCGGTCGAGCCTCCGGGTCAGCGCCAGTTCCATGCCGACCGCGAGCGCCGCGCCGGCCGCGCCGGCGGTGCCGCCGGGCGGCAGGCGCTGGATCCAGGCGGCGACGCGGCGGTGGCGGTATTGGCGCATCCCGCTCGCGTACGCGAAGAGCGCGGGCGTGTCGGTCGGGCGGCGGCTGAAAAGCGAGCTGAAACCGCGCAGGCGCAGGTCGAGCGGCCGCTTGCCGGGATCGGCGATCATCGCCGCGGCCTTTTCAGGCGTCAGCTTTCCCGCGGAGACCCGTTCTTCCAGCCCTTCGGCGAGCGCCGCCTCGCTGCGGTCCAGCGCCAGGACATGGGTCGCGCTTTTGAGGTGCTGCATGACATGCGGCAGGGTCATCGCCTCGGGATGGCCGATCGCGTGGAGCAGGCGCGCGCCATAGCCGGGGAGGTTCAGATGGATGTGGCTGAGGGCGTCGATCGTGGCGCGCTTGCCCTCGCGCCAGACATCGATCTCGGCCCCCAGCTGACGCTGCCAGTGGATGGCGCGGCCGGGCAGCGCCTCGCCCTGGGGCGGCGTATCGGGGTCCATGTTCGCGCCGGTGACGATCTCGTCGCAGCGGTCGAGTTCGGCCGCCGCGATACGGGCGAGCAGGTTGGTGATGCCGGGGGAGGCGCCGAGCCCGATCACCGCCGACACGCCGGCGGCGCGGGCGGCGCCGTCGAGATCGAGCAACTGGCGGGTCGTTTCCCAGCCGTCACAGACATCCAGATAGGTGCGGCCCTCGGCGATCGCGGCTTTCAGGCAGGGCAGGCTGGTGCGCCAGAACGGCCCGGCGCAGTTCAGCACCGCGTCGACGCTGCGGATCGCGGCGCGCAGAGCGGGTTCGTCGAAGACATCGAGTTGCAGCGGCACGGCGCGGCCGGGCCAGTCGGCCGCCGCCTTGGCCGCCGCCTCGGCCGACAGGTCGGCGACGACGACTTCGCTGGCCGCCGAACAGGCGAGCGAAAAGCCGATCACGCGGCGGCCAATGGCCCCGGCCCCGCCGAGAATGAGAACACGCTTCATAGGAGGAATTTGAGGGCTATGGCGGCGAGCGCAAGAGCGCCGAGCCAGATGGCGACACGAACGTGACGGGTGCGGCGGACTTCCTCACTGGCGATCAGCGCCGCGCTGTCGGGGTGGAGGCGAACGCCTGTGCTGGTCAGGCTGGCGGCGGCCTGCGCCGCCTGGGCGACGATGCCCTGCAGCGCGCGGCCGAAGCCGCCCAGGCCCTCGGCGGCTTCGCGCAGGCGGGTTTCGGGCGACAGAGTCGCGCGCATCCAGCGTTCCACCACGGGCCGCGAGGATTCCCAGATATTATGCGCGGGGTCGAGGTCGCGCGCGACGCCCTCCACCACCACCATCGTCTTCTGCAGCCAGACGAGTTGGGGCTGCATCTCCATGCCGAACATGTCGGTGATCTCGAAGAGCTGCTGCAGCAGTTTCGCCATCGAAATCTCGCTGGCGGGCCGCCCGAAGACGCGCTCGCCCACCGCGCGCAGCGCCTGGGCGAAGGCATCGACGCTGCGGTCCGGCGCGACGATGCCGACCGCGAAGTGGGCCTCGGCGATCGCGTGATAGTCGCGCTGGAGGAAGCCGTAGAGCACGTCGGCCATGAAGCGGCGCATGACGGGATCGAGCCGTCCCATGATCCCGAAATCGACCGCGACGAGGTTCCCCGCGGCATCGACGAAGAGATTCCCCTGATGCATGTCGGCATGGAAGAAACCGTCGCGCAGCGCCTGGGTGAGGAAATGCTGGATGACGGCAGTCGCGAGCCGCGCGGGATCGTGGCCGGCGGCGCGCAGCTTGTCGGGATCGCGCAGCGGCAGTGCGTCGATCCATTCGGAGGTGAGGACGCGTTTCGCCGTCAGCTCCCATTCGATCTTCGGTACCCGGAAGCCCGCATCGTCCTTGGTGCGCTCGGCGAGTTCGGCGGCGGCGGAGGCTTCAAGCCTTAAATCCATCTCCTCCTTCACGCTGAGGGCCAGCGTATCGACGAAGGCGAGCGGCCGCAGGCGGCGCGCGGCGGGGATGCGGCGCTCGGCGATGCGGGCGGCGAGATAGAAGGCTTCGAGGTCGCGACGGAAGCGCGTCTCGATATTGGGCCGCAGCACCTTCACCGCGACCTCGTCCATCGACCCGCGCACGCGGGCGCGATGGACCTGGGCGATCGAGGCGGCGGCGACGGGTTCCGAGAAGCTCTCGAACAGCTCATCCGCCGGGCGGCCGAGTTCTGCGGCGACCGCCGCCTTGGCTTCGGCCAACGCAAAGGGCGGCATCCGGTCCTGCAGCGCGGTCAGGTCGTTCGCGAGCGGCTTGCCGACAATGTCGGGGCGCGTCGCGAGGAACTGGCCGAGCTTCACGTACGACGGACCCAGTTCGCCGAGCGCCTGGGTGAAGCGCTGCCCCACCGTGCCGCCGCCGGCGCGGCCGAAGGTCGTGAGGCGCAGAAGCCCGGCGCCGAAGCGCGCCGACCAGGGGATCTGGTCGCGGAATTCGGCAGGCACGAGCGCATCGTGCTTGGCGAATACGCGGGCGGCGCCAACGAGGCGAAAGAAGGCGGCGGTGCGGGACATTAAGAGAACCGACTCCGCGGCGTTTCATCCCTCGTTGTCATGGTCCGCGAAGGCGGACCATCCACGACTGAAAAGGCATCAATGAAGCGCGCACCCTTGCAGGATCGACCCAGCGGCAACCCCGCCGCACAGAAGGAAGCCGTGGATGGTCCGCCTTCGCGGACCATGACATTTGAGGGTGCTGAGATCCCCACTAGATCACCCAGCCCGAATGCAGCGCCGCGATGCCGCCGGTGAGGTTGCGGAACTTCACCTGGCCGAAGCCGGCGGCCTCGATCAGCGCGGCGAACTCCTTTTGCGGCGGAAAGCGGCGGATCGATTCGGCGAGATAACGATAGGATTCGCGATCGCCGGCGACGCGCGCGCCAATCTCGGGCAGCGCATTGAACGACCAGAAATCATAGGCGGTATCCAGCAGCGGCACGTCCACCCGGCTGAACTCCAGACACAGGAACCGCCCGCCCCGCTTCAGCACCCGGCGCGCCTCGGCGAGCGCGCGGTCGATATGCGTCACGTTCCGGATGCAGAAGGCGATCGTATAGGCGTCCATCGAACGGTCGGGCACCGGCAGCGCCTCGGCGTCAGCGCACAGCCAGTCGAAGCCGACGCTGCCATCCCATTTCGCGAAGTCGTCCCGCGCGCGGCCGGCCTTCAGCATCTGGTGGTTGATGTCGCAGATCGTGACGTGACCCGCCTTGCCCTTGAGCCGCCGGGCGATGCGCAGCGCGATGTCGCCGGTGCCGCCCCCGACATCCAGCACATTCACGCCGGGCGCGGGGTCGAGCCAGTCGATCATCGCGTCCTTCCACAGGCGATGGACGCCGGCGGACATCAGGTCATTCATCAGGTCGTATTTGCCGGCGACGGAATCGAAGACGCCCTTCACCCGCGCCGCCTTGTCGGCGGCGGGAATGTCGGTGAAGCCAAAAGAGGCGGTTTCCTCAGCCATGCGGGCGGGACCATAGCGAGGCGGCCCGGCTGCCGCCATGCGGGAATCGCGGGGGCGGTTACTCGGCCGCGAGGGGGTCGCCGAAGCCGGTCGGCAGGCCGTCGAGGCTGACCGTGTTCCTGCGCGCGCGATAAGCGGCGACGCCGTCCTCGCCCTGCGCGGCGGCCCAGGTCTTCAGCTGGGCGCGCTCCTCCACGAAGGTGAAGAACGGCACGCCATAGCCGCAGGACGTCTGGACCGTTTCGATATCGAGAAGGACGATCTGGCGCGCGCCAGGGCTTTCGATGCCGCCGAAGGCTGCGCCCAGCGTCGCAGCGTAATCCGGCGTCCCGCGCATCAGCGAGCGCGCGCGGCCATAGAGGCGCAGGATCAACGGCTGGGTCTCGAACGAGCAGAACATGATGGTGAGGCGGCCATCGGCCAGCAGGTGGGCCGCGGTTTCCGCGCCGCTGCCGGTCTGGTCGAGATAGCAGGCGCTGCTCGCCCCCAGCACCCGGAACGCCGAGCCCTCGCGCGGCGAGAGGTTGATGCGGCTGTCGGCGGTGGCGCTGGCGGTGAAAAAGATGTGCTGGCGCGCGATGAAGTCGCGATGGGCATCTTCCAGTGCGGGAAACTGCTTGGCCATGCACGTTATATAGCCGCGCCGCGGTGTCCGCGCTATGCACGGAGCCATGCCCGAGCTGCCCGAAGTCGAAACCGTCCGCCGTGGTTTGTTGCCCGTGCTGGAAGGCCGCCGCATCGCCAAGGCGGTGACCCGGCGGGCGAATCTGCGCGTGCCGTTTCCGCCGAAGCTGGCGGAGCGGCTGACCGGACGACGGGTTCTGGCCCTCAGGCGGCGGGCGAAATACATCCTGATGGATCTCGACGGCGGCGAGACGCTGGTCGTGCATCTGGGCATGTCCGGGCGCTTCACGGTCTATCCCAAGGGCTCGAACGAAGGCGCCATGCTGGGCGACTTCCACCATGCGACGCCGGAGGCCGCGGCCGGCGCGGGCAAGCACGATCATGTCCTCATCGAAACGGATGAAGGCGTCCGCATCGCCTTCAACGATCACCGGCGTTTCGGCTTGATGCTGCTGGAGCCGACCGCGGGGCTGGAGCACCACAAACTCTTTGCGGGACTAGGGCCCGAGCCGCTCGACCCGCCGCTGCAGGGCAAGGCGCTGACCAAGCTGCTGGCCGGCAAGGCGACGCCGATCAAGGCGGCGCTGCTGGACCAGCGCGTGGTGGCGGGCCTCGGCAATATCTATGTCAGCGAGGCGCTGCACGCCGCGCACATCAACCCGAAGCGCGTGGCGGGGTCGATTTCCCCGCCGCGCGTCACGGCGCTGGCCCATGCCATCACGAGCGTGCTGGAGAAGGCGATCGCGGCGGGCGGCTCGACCCTGCGCGATCACGCCCAGCCGAGCGGGGAGCTGGGCTATTTCCAGCACCATTTCCGGGTCTATGACCGCGAAGGAACCCCCTGTCCCACGCGCGGTTGTAAAGGCACGATCAAGCGCATCGTCCAGGCGGGGCGCTCGACCTTCTACTGCCCGATCTGCCAGCGCTGAAGGAGAAGCCCATGCCCGTTCACGGAAGCTGCCATTGCGGAGCGACGAAATTCGAGGTCGCCCATCAGCCGGCCGAGATGACGAGCTGCACCTGCTCGTATTGCGCCAAGACCGGCGGGCTGTGGGCCTATTATGCACCGGAGCAGTTCAAGCTGCTGACGCCAGAGGGCGAGCGCGGCCTCTATCTGTGGAACTCGAAGCTGGTGGAGCATTATTTCTGCCCCTTCTGCGGCTGCTCGACCTATGGCGTGTCGCCGGAATGGGTCGATATGAAGCCGGATCCGGAAAAGAAGAAGGTCGCGATCAATGCCCGGCTGCTGGACGATGTCGATATCGGCGTCATCCCGGTAACGGTGATCGACGGCAAGAATCTGTGGTAGTGCCCTTCCGTCGAATGAACGGGAGATGATCATGGCCGAGTACGAAACGATCCTGGTGGAGACGCGCGGGCGCGTCGGACTCATCACCCTCAACCGGCCGCAGGCGCTGAATGCGCTGAACGCCTTGCTCGCGCGCGAGGTCGCCGCGGCGCTGGCCGCCTATGAGGCGGATGAGGGGATCGGCTGCGTGGTGCTGACCGGCTCTTCGCGCGCCTTCGCGGCCGGGGCCGACATCAAGGAGATGGCGCCGCAATCCTATATGGACGTCTTCAAGGGCGACCTCTTCGCCGCCTTCGAGCATGCCGTCTCGTCCTTCCGCAAGCCGCTGATCGCCGCGGTCGCCGGCCATGCCCTGGGCGGCGGGTGCGAGCTCGCCATGCTCTGCGATTTCATCATCGCGGGGGAAAACGCCAAATTCGGCCAGCCCGAGATCAATCTGGGCGTCATGCCGGGAATCGGCGGCTCGCAGCGCCTGACCCGGTTCGTCGGCAAGTCGAAGGCCATGGATATGTGCCTGACCGGCCGCACGATGGATGCCGCCGAGGCCGAGCGCTCGGGCCTCGTCTCCCGCGTCGTGCCGGTCGAGGGCCTGGTCGAGGAAGCGCTGAAAGCCGCGGAAAAGATCGCTGCCCAGTCGCTGCCCATCGCGATGATGACCAAGGAATCGGTTAATCGCGCCTATGAGACGACGCTGGCCGAGGGCGTGCGCTTCGAGCGGCGGCTGTTCCATTCGATGTTCGCCACCGCCGACCAGAAGGAAGGCATGGCGGCGTTCGTCGAGAAGCGCAAAGCGGACTTCAAAAATGCCTAGCGCGGCGCGTTGACGCGGGCGGACCCCACGACTATAACGCGCGCCCTTACGACAGACAGACGAGACTATGGCGAACATCAAATCGGCCGCGAAAGCCGCCCGCAAGGCCGTGAAAGCCCAAGCCCGCAACCAGGCCCGCAAGAGCCGCGTCCGCACCCATGTGCGCGCCGTCGAGGAAGCGCTGGCCAAGGGCGACAAGACCGCCGCTGTCGCCGCCCTGAAGGCCGCCGAGCCGGAAATCGTGCGCGGTGCGACGAAGGGCATCATGCACGCCAACACGGCGTCGCGTAAGGTGTCGCGCCTGACCAAGCGCGTGAACAAGCTCAGCGCCTCGGCCTGACGTTCGGCGCGGACGATAAGTCCGCGCATCTATACTTGCATTTCATTGTCAAATTCGGGCGCTTGCCACGTTATACGCGTGTGCAGGCGCGGAGGCGTTTACGCCCCGCAGCGCGCCATGCGCCGGCGTGCAAAATCCGAGCGGAATACTAGAGATTCACGCGATTTGCGGCGGCCCGCGCGGCACTGAATCGGGCGACCAAGATTCTCACCTACTAGAGAGTCATTTCTCTTGCGTCGTGAAAATGTCGTGGTTACTCTTATCCACATCGCGAGACGCTGCCGCTGGCGGCAATATCCGGCAAATCCAGAGGAAGTAGCGGACAGCACCGCAAAGCATAGGTGCGCGTCTACTTAAGTGTGGATTGAGTTGAGATCGCGCGGTGACGCGTTAGGGTGGCGGCGCGGGCAGCGTCGTGTTGAGGGGGCTGGGCGGCAGGCATGAGCGACGAGCGCCGATCTTCCCCGTCCGGCTATGCCGGCGATGTGTCGCCCGGCGAGGCGTTCCGGACCCTTGGCGAAAACAGCAAGGCGCGGCTGATCGACGTGCGGACGCGCGCGGAGTGGAATTTCGTCGGCCTGCCCGAGCTGCCGGGCGGCCGTCCGCTGCTCGCCGAATGGCAGGTCTTCCCCCAGATGGCGGTCAATCCGCGCTTCGCCGATGAGGCGGCGGCGATGATCGCCGAAAGCGGCGGGGATGCGAGCGCGCCGGTTTTCCTGCTTTGCCGGTCGGGCGCCCGGTCGCGCAGCGCGGCGATGGCGCTGACGGCGCGCGGCTTTACCGCAGCCTACAATATTGCAGGCGGCTTTGAGGGGGATCACGATGGCGAGGGTCATCGTGGGGGCACGAACGGCTGGAAGGCCGAAGGTTTGCCCTGGCGGCAAGGATAAGGGGCGGTTCGCGCGGCGCGGTTTCGCTGCAGCGCGGGCAGGTGTGGGGACAGGGCGTTCGCGAGGACGTCCCAAGACAAGAAAGTCTTACGAATATGCTGGAATCGGCCGGCGCGTCTGGATTGTGGGCTGCGGTCAAGGAGCGTCTGAAGGGCGAAATCGCCCCCAATGCGTTCGACTTCTTCATCCGTCCCTTGAGCGCGCTCAACGATCACGGCGAGGAGCTGGTGCTGGGCGCGCCCACGGCCTTCCTGCGTCAGTATGTGCGCGACCATTACGGCGCGCAGATCGTGCGCTTCGCCGAGGAGATTTCCGGGCGCAGCCCGCGCGTCTCCTATGTGACCGCGACCAGCGCGCTCACCCCCGCCCCGGCCGTGGACGGCCAGGCGGCGCCCGCCCCGCTCGCGCCCGCCGACAGCGCGGTCGAGCTGGCGATCGGCCAGCCGCTCAACCCCCGCTACACCTTCGCGCAGTTCATCGCCGGGCGGCCCAACCGCTTCGCCCATGACGCGGCGCTGGGCGTCGCGGAGCAGATTCCCGAGGCGCGCTACAACCCGCTCTTCCTTTATGGCGGATCGGGCCTGGGCAAGACCCACCTGATGCACGCGATCGGCCATGAAGTGCGCCGCCGCCGCCCGGATTTGCGCGTCGTCTATCTCTCCTCCGAGCGTTTCATGAACGGCTTCCTGCGCGCGCTGCGCGAGAAGTCGACTATCGAGTTCAAGGACATGCTGCGCGCCGCCGACGTGCTGCTGATCGACGATATCCAGTTCCTGGCGGGCAAGGAGTTCACGCAGGAGGAGTTCTTCCACGCGCTGAACGACCTGATCGGCGCGGGCAAGCAGCTGGTCCTGACCGCCGACCGCAGCCCCCGCGCGCTGGACGGCATTTCCGAGCGTATCAAGTCGCGGCTCGCGGGCGGGCTGGAAGCCGACCTGCATCCCACCGATTTCGAGCTGCGCTTCTCCATCCTGCAGGCGCGGCGCGACCAGGCGACGCGCGCCCGGGTGCGCGAGGGCATCAATGACGACGTGCTGCGGTATCTGGCGCAGAAGATCGTCTCCAATGTCCGTGACCTTGAAGGCGCGTTCAACAAGCTGGCGCTGATGGCGGAAGCCACCGACGAGCCGGTGACGGTGGAGCGGACGCGGGAATTCCTGGCCGACATCCTCAGAACCCACGACAGAAAGATCACGGTCGACGAGATCATGAAGCGGGTGGCGGATTTCTATAACCTCCGCCCCGCCGACATGCTGTCGCCTCGCCGCGCCCGCCAGGTCGCCCGTCCCCGCCAGATCGCGATGTATTTCGCCAAGCGGCTGACCACCCGCTCGCTGCCCGATATCGGGCGGCGCTTCGGGGGCCGCGACCACACGACCGTCATCCACGCGGTGAAGCGGATCGAGGAGCTGCGCTCGACCGATTCGACGCTGGACGACGAACTGATCCGCCTGCAGCGGATGCTGGAGGAATAGGCCGGTTTCGGGCGGCTACCCAGCGCCCCCGGCCTTGCTATAGTATTCACCATGCGGGGCGGGGGTGCTTCGCAACCCTCGATATTGGATAGCCGCGTCCCATGAAGATCACGCTCGAACGCAGCGCACTGCTCAAATCGCTGAACCACGTGCAGAGCGTGGTCGAGCGCCGCAACACGATCCCCATCCTGTCGAATGTGCTGCTCGACGCCGCCAAGGGCCGCCTGTCGCTGACCGCGACCGATCTCGACATCGAGATCGTCGAGAGCCTGGCCGCCGACGTCACGCGGCCGGGGGCGACCACCGCTTCGGCCCACATGCTCTATGACATCGTGCGCAAGCTGCCCGACGGGGCGCAGGTGCAGATCGAGCTGCTGCCCGATTCAGGCCGTATCACCCTGTCGGCCGGGCGCTCGCGCTTCCAGCTCGGCGCCCTGCCGCGCGAGGATTTCCCGGCGATGACCGCCGGCAGCCTGCCGCACAGCTTCTCGGTCGCCGCGACGGACTTGAAGCGGCTGATCGACAAGACGCGGTTCGCGATCTCCAACGAGGAGACGCGCTATTACCTGAACGGCATCTATCTCCATGCCGCCAAGGGCAAGGACGGCGTGTTCCTGCGCGCGGTCGCGACCGACGGCCACCGCCTCGCCCGCTTCGACCTCGCCGCGCCGGCGGGCGCCGAGGCGATGCCTGGCGTGATCGTGCCGCGCAAGACCGTGCAGGAGGTGCGCAAGCTGATCGACGACGCCGATGGCGAGGTCGAGATCGCGGTCTCCGACACCAAGATCCGCTTCGCGTTCGGCGACGCGGTCGTCACCTCCAAGCTGATCGACGGCACCTTCCCCGACTATCAGCGCGTCATCCCGACCGGCAACGACAAGCCGCTCTTCGTCGACCGCGCCGCCTTCCAGGAGGCGGTCGACCGTGTCTCCACCGTCGCCAGCGACCGCACGCGCGCGGTGAAGATGACGATCGAGGAAGGCCGCGTGACGCTGAATGTCGTCAACCCCGAACAGGGCAGCGCCAGCGAGGAGCTGGTCGCCGATTTCGCGTCGGACGGCTTCGATATCGGCTTCAACGCGAAATATCTGATGGACATCGCCGCCGCGCTGAACGGCGACCAGGCGCAATTCCTGTTCGCGGATGCCGGCTCGCCCACCATCGTGCGCGACGCCGGCGAAAAGGCGGACGCCGCGACGCTCTACGTGATCATGCCGATGCGGGTGTGATCCCCTGCCCCCAGCGATCGCGTAGCGGTCGCGCACGGAGGAAGTGCCCCGAAGGGGCGAAGGGCCAAAGAGAAGCGGCGGCGCGAGTCGCCCCCTTCCGGCCTTCGGCCACCTTCCCCCGCACCGCATCCGCTACGCGGATGCTGGGGGAAGGGCACAACGCTAATGCTCTGTGGTAAACTGCGTGGGTGACTGACGCTCCCTCCCCCGCCTATGCCGTGCGCCGTCTGGCGCTGTCGGCGTTTCGCTCCTATCCGGCGCTGACGCTGGAGGTGGATGCGCGGCCCGTGGTGCTGGCGGGCGAGAATGGGGCGGGGAAGACCAACATCCTCGAAGCCATCTCGCTGCTCTCGCCCGGCCGGGGGTTGCGCGGCACGGCGCTGGCGGAAAGCGCGCGGCGGCTGCCCGGCGCGCCGGAGCCCACCGGTCCCTGGGCGGTGGCGGCGACCGTCGATGGGCCCGAGGGCCGCTTCGAGATCGGCACCGGCCTTCTGCCCGCGCCGGACGGGCGGCTGACCGAGCGGCGCACCGCCCATATCAACGGCGTCGCGGCCCCCGCCTCCACGGCCCTTTCCGAAACCTGCCGGGTCGTCTGGCTGACCCCGGCGATGGACCGGCTGTTCCTCGATTCGCCCGGCGGACGGCGGCGTTTTCTCGACCGCCTCACCCTCGCCTTCGAGCCCATCCATGGCCGCACCGCCACCGCCTATGAACGCGCCATGCGCGAGCGCATGAAGCTGCTGAAGGACGGCGGCGATCCCGCGTGGATCGAGGCGATCGAGGCGCAGATGGCGGCCGCGGGCGTGGCGCTCGCCAATGCAAGGGCCCGGACCGCCGAGCGGCTGAAGGCCGATCTCAGTCCCCTGACGGGGGCTTTTCCGCAGGCGTCCATCGCGATTTCGGGCAGTTTCGAGGAAACCCGCATGCCGGGCGATGAGGGCGAGGCGCGCTTCCGCGAGATGCTCGCCCGCCGCCGCCGCGCCGATGCCGAGGCCGGGCGCAGCCTCCACGGCCCGCACACGGCGGACCTGGCCGTCACCCATCTGGGGCGGGGACGCCCCGCGGCGGAGTGCTCGACCGGCGAGCAGAAGGCGCTGCTGATCGGCCTCGTCCTCGCCGCCGCACGGGCGCAGGCGCGGGCCGATGCCGGGGCGGCCCCGCTGCTGCTGCTGGACGAGATCGCCGCCCATCTGGACCAGCGCCGCCGGGCGGCCCTGTTCGACGAAATCTGCGCCATCGGGGCGCAGGCGTGGATGACCGGAACGGACGCCCATCTCTTCGCCGAAATGGGCGGGCGCGGCCAAGGGTTTACCGTGACGAACGGCGCGTTAAACCCTATATAAAGTCTGGAAATTTCCAGATTGCGACGATGACCGATTCGACCGACGAAACCCCGCCGCCCGGCGGTTACGACGCCGACTCCATCAAGGTCCTGAAGGGCCTGGATGCCGTGCGCAAGCGGCCGGGCATGTATATCGGCGACACCGATGACGGCACCGGCCTGCATCACATGGTCTATGAGGTCATCGACAACGCGATCGACGAGGCGCTGGCGGGCCATGCCGACATCGTGGAGTGCACGCTGAACCCCGACGGGTCGTGCACCGTGCGCGACAATGGCCGCGGCATTCCGGTCGATATCCACCAGGGCGAAGGCGTTTCGGCGGCCGAAGTCATCATGACCCAGCTCCATGCCGGGGGTAAATTCGACCAGAACTCCTACAAGGTCTCGGGCGGCCTGCACGGCGTCGGCGTTTCGGTGGTGAACGCCCTTTCCGAATTCCTGGACCTCCGCATCTGGCGCAACGCCAAGGAATACACGATGCGCTTCCGCCACGGCGTCGCGGAAGCGCCGCTCGCCATGGTTGGCGATGCGCCGGGGCGCAAGGGCACGGAGGTGACCTTCCTGCCCTCGACCGAAACCTTCACCAAGACCGAATTCAACTTCGAGACGCTGGAGCATCGCCTGCGCGAGCTCGCCTTCCTGAATTCCGGCGTCGCGATCTCGCTCACCGACCTGCGCGGCGTTGAGAAGCGCGAGACGCTGCTGAAATACGAAGGCGGCCTGAAGGAGATGGTGCGCTATCTCGACCGCACCAAAAAGCCGCTCATCGCCGAGCCGATGACCGCCGGCGCCGAACGCGACGGCATCACGGTGGAGTTCGCGCTGTGGTGGAACGACTCGTACCACGAAGGCATGCACTGCTTCACCAACAACATCCCGCAGCGCGACGGCGGCACGCATCTGGCCGGCTTCCGCGCCGCGCTGACGCGGGTAGTCAACGGCTATGCGGCCGAAAGCGGCATCGCCAAGAAGGAGAAGGTGAACCTCACCGGCGACGATGCGCGCGAGGGGCTGACCTGCGTGCTGTCGGTGAAGGTGCCAGACCCGAAATTCTCAAGCCAGACGAAGGACAAGCTCGTCTCCTCCGAAGTGCGCCCGGTCGTTGAGTCGCTGGCGGGCGAGCGGCTCTCGGCCTGGTTCGAGGAACATCCCGCCGAAGCCAAGGCGATCGTCTCAAAAGTGGTCGAAGCCGCCGCCGCACGCGAAGCCGCACGCAAGGCGCGGGAGCTCACGCGACGCAAGGGCGCGTTCGACAGCGCCTCGCTGCCCGGCAAACTCCATGACTGCCGCGAGCGCGATCCGGCGAAGTCGGAAATCTTCATCGTCGAGGGCGACAGCGCAGGCGGCAGCGCCAAAGGCGGGCGCAACAGCCAGAACCAGGCGATCCTGCCCTTGCGCGGCAAGATCCTGAACGTGGAGCGCGCGCGCTTCGACAAGATGCTGGGCTCGGAGCAGATCGCGACGCTGATCAGCGCGCTCGGCACCGGGATCGGGCGCGAGGAGTTCAACGTCGAGAAGCTGCGCTACCACAAGATCATCATCATGACGGACGCCGACGTCGACGGCGCTCATATCCGCACGCTGCTGCTGACGTTCTTCTATCGCCAGATGCCCGAGCTCATCGAGCGCGGCCATATCTTCATCGCGCAGCCGCCGCTCTACAAGGTCGAGCGCGGCAAGTCGTTCCGCTATCTGAAGGACCAGCGCGACTACGACGCCTATATCCTGGAAGAGGGCGCGCGCGGCACCGTGCTGACGCTGAAGAACGGCGAACAGATCGCCGGCGAGGAGTTGGGCGATCTCATCGCCCGGGCGCGCGAGGCGAAGGCGGCGATCGACACGCTGTCGCATCGCTATCCCGCGTTTGTCCTGGAGCAGGCGGCGATCGGCGGCGCGCTGAACGCCGAATTGCTGCGGGACGAGACCCAGGCGAACGAGGTCGCCGCCTATATCGCGCGGCGGCTGGATGCGCTGGCCGACGAATACGAAAAGGGCTGGAGCGGCCACGCGACCGACGATGGCGGCCTCTCCTTCACGCGCGACGTCCGCGGCGTCACCGAAGCGGTGGTGATCGACGGCGCGCTGATCGCCAGCGCCGACGCGCGCAAGCTCGACCGGCTCGCGCCTGACCTGCAGCGCGCCTACGGCACCGGCGGCACGCTGAAGCACGGCGCGGAGAGCGAACTCGTGCTTGGGCCCCTGGCGCTGCTGGAGACCATCGTCGCCTGGGGCGAGAAGGGCATCAGGACGTTCCGTTACAAGGGCCTGGGCGAAATGAACGCCGAGCAGCTGTGGGAAACCACGCTCGATTCCAATGCGCGCTCGCTGCTGCAGGTGAAGGTCGCCCATGCCGACACCGCGGACGATCTGTTCGTCAAGCTGATGGGCGACGTGGTCGAGCCGCGCCGCGCCTTCATCCAGGACAATGCACTGAGCGCGGAGGTGGATGCTTAAGGCGCGGCGCCGAAGTCGGAGACCAGCGCATCGTCCTGCCAGCGGCCCTGCTGGGCGATGACGCCCTTCGCATCGTAGAGGACGCCAAGGCCGGAACGGCGCACCGTGCGGCCGTCATCGTTGAATTCGCCGCGATAAACGCGGCCGTCCTTGTACACGACGCGTCCGGTGGCCGGCGCGCCTTCGGCATAGACCGCCTCGGTGCGCAGACCGCCGGCCGTGACGAGCACGCCCGCTTCGATCAAGCCGCCCGCGCGCCACTGGCCATGCACGACATCGCCCAGCTTCCAGGTGATCACGCCGTAGCCGCGCAGCTCGCCGCTCGACACATCCTCGCCGCTGATCAGGGCGTCGGGCACGTCGGCGACGCCGCTGCGGTCGATCTCGCCGGGACCGATCAGCTGTCCGTCCTTGAAGAGGCCAAGGGCGAGGCTGTGATCGGCTGCGATGGTCATGCCGTAACCGGTGATCGCGAAATCGCTCCACTCGCCGCAATAGTCCGCGACGCCGTTCTGGGACGAGCAGCCGAGGATGAGGACGCCGCCCTTCCACAGGCCCTCGAAGCTGCGCGGGTCGCCGGGAATATCGGTCAGCGTGCCGTGATCTCCTTGCGGGCAATCGGCGCTGTCGCACCGCGCTTCGCCGGCATAGCGGCCATCGGGGCCGGGCGAGCAGGCATGGCCGGCCGGCGGCTCCGATCCGCACGCCGCCGCCGCCGCGCTGCGCGCCGTGGCCGCCGCCTGATCCGCCTCGGTCGCACGGAGGCCCGCCTGATCGGCGGCCTGCTGCGCCTCGCGGGACGCGGCCTCCGCCTTCTCAGCCACAGCGAGGGCGGTCTTCGCCGCCGCTTCGGCGCCGGCCACCAGCTCGGTCAGGCGCGCGTCGAGGACAGGCGCGGCTGGCTTGGGGACAGGCCTCGGTTCGGGCTTCGGTTCAGGCTTCGGTTCAGGCGGCTTGGCCGGGTCGACCGGCGCCGGAACGGACGAGGGCGGGGTCTGCGGTTGGGCGACCGGAGTGGAGGGCGGCGCGGAGGGCGGCGCGGCCGCGACCACCGGCTCAGGCGACTTCAGCAGGAAGAGGACGGCGACGACGGCGATCGCCGCCACGAGCCCGCCGCCGGCCAGCCAGATCCAGGATATCCGGCGGGGTGCAGGCGATGGCGGCGTCGCGGCCACAGGCGCAAACAGCGCGGCCGCCTCCGCCGCCGAACGCACCCGGCTGTCGGGGTCGGGGTCCAGCAGCCGCGCAAGCGCGGGCCTCAGCCCGGCCGGCACGCCGTCAAGCGCAGGCACTGCAGCGCGGCTGGCGATCGCCGCGGCGACGGTCTTGCCCATGTCGAGCTTGGCGCCGCGCGCCGCCGCGGCCAGCACCAGCCCCAGCGTATAAAGATCCGTCCACGGACCGATCGCGCCGCCGGTGAGTTGTTCGGGTGCGGCATAGGACAGCTTCCCCGCGAAGCTAATGCCGCCCAGCGGATCGAACCCGCCGTTCCGCGCAATGCCGAAATCGATCAGCGTCGCGCGGTCGGGATCGCCGCCGGGCAGCACGACATTGTCTGGCGACAGGTCGCGGTGGATGACGCCCTGTTCGTGCGCGGCCTCGAGGCCCTCAAGCAGGCGCAAAGCGAGCCGGCGCAGCGCCGCTTCGCCCAGCGGGGCGGTTCGCATCGCCCTGCCCAGCGTCGGGCCTTCGACATATTCGATGACGAGATAGAACTCGTCGCTTTCGGGAATACGCCCGAAGGTGCGGTACTGCACCACCGCCTCGTGCTTGAGGCGCAGCATCGCATTCGCTTCGGCGCGCATGAGTTCGAAGAAGCGCTCGCGGTCGGCGATGTCGGGCTGCAGGATCTTCAGCGCGACGCGCTCGTCCTCGTTGTGGATGTTGCGCGCTTCGTAGATCGCGCCGCTGCCGCCCTGGCCGAGCAGGGCGACGACCCGGAAGTGGCCGATCACGTCGCCGGTCCCCAACGCGCGCGCGATGAAGCGCGTCGCCTCGTCCTCGGGCGCGCCGTCCTCGCGGCCGTCCGTCATGGCGGGGCGGGGCGCGTCACGGCGACGTCCGGCGTTTCGACCGTCATTGCGGCCGGTGCGACGACGCCGGCGAGGCCCTGATCCGCCAGCGCGTTGCGGCCCGGCGCGAAGTTCTCGACCAGCACGCCGCCCTGCCAGCGGCCCTGGCGCAGCAGGCGGCCCTCGGCGCTGTAGAAGGCGCCGAGGCCGTTCGGGATGGCGGTGAAACCGTCGCCGCCGCCGAATTCGCCCTGATAGCGGCTGCCGTCCGGATAGACGCGCTCGCCGACGACCGGGACGCCCTTGGCGTAAATCGCGGCGATGCGGCCGCCATCGGCCAGGTTCGACAGCGCCGGGCCGGATCGCTTGCTGCCGGACCAGCCGCCGCGATAGCGCGAGCCGTCCATGCCCTCCAGCACGCCCGGGCCATCCACCAGACCCTTCAGCGCCGTGCCGCGGATGATCTTGATCTTGGAGCCCTTGACGGCGGAGAAGTCATAGGTGCCGAGCAGCGTGTCGGCCTTGACGTTGGTGAGGCCGCGCATGACGAGGCCATCGTCGCGCATGAACATGCCGAGCGCCGGGTCCGACCCTTCCTGGCCGCAGAACCGGCGCACGCCCTTCTCCGCCTCGCAGCCGAGCTCGATCGCCTTCTTGCCCCAGAAGCCCTGATAGTCCCACCCGTCCGCGAAGGTCAGGACGCCGTAGCCCGCCGAAACGCAGGTACCGGCCGTGTCGCACTTCACCTGGCCGCCATAGCTGGTTTCGCCGTCCATCTTGAAGCAGCCATAGCCCTTGGGCGGCGACTTGACGCACGCCTTCTTGCGGGCCGCCACCGCCTTGTCGGCGGCGTCCACGCCCTTGGCCGCGGCGGCGTCCGCCTCCGTCGCGGTTTCGGTCGCCTTGACGCCTATGGCGTCGGCCTCCACAGCGGCCGCCTCGGCGCGCATGACGGCATCGGCCGCCGCCGTCATCGCCTCGGCGAGCCGGGGGTCGAGGACCTGATCGGGCAGCGGCGGCAGGGGTTCCAGACCCGCCGCGCCGCCGCCCGCCTCGCCCATCGGTTCGGCGAGCTTGCCGTCCTGCCAGCGGCCCTGCGCGCTGATCGTGCCATCGGCGGCATAAAGGACGCCAAGGCCGTGCAGCGAGACCGGCAGGCCGGTTTCGCGCGCCGGGGCGGGGCCGAGTTCGCCTTCGTAATGTCCGGCCGGCGCGCCGTCCTTGGCCAGGAAGACGATGCCCAAAACCGGCGCATCGGCGCGATAGGCGAGCTCGGCGCGGAGCCCGCCGGCGGTGAAGATCACGCCGGCCCCGTCCTTCACGCCGTCGACGAACTGGCCGCTGAACACCGCGCCGTCCTCGAACACCGCCGCCGCCGGGCCGTGGGCGCGGGTGTCGCGATAGCTGCCCGCGATCCGGTGTCCCGCCGCATCGGCGCCGCCATGCACGACGCAGACGCCGAGCGGCCCCAGCGCATCGCCGATCCACGCGCCCGCGCAGTCGCGCCCCGCCGTACCGCGCACGCCCTCGCCCGCCGCCGCGCCGCTGGCGAACATGCCGCGATGGACGACGCCGTCCGCCGCGGCGAGGACGCCCAGACCATGGGGCTGGATCTGGCCGTCAGCGCCCGTCGTCACCTCGCCGCGATAGTCGATCGGCGTGTCGTCGTTGGACCCGCAGAGATAGCGCCGGGGGTCGGCGCCATCGGCGCAGGCATTCGCCGCCGCCGCATCGGCCTCCGAGGCCACGTTGCGCGCCGAGACTTCCGCGAGCCGCGCCGCATCGGCGGCGCTCTTGGCCTCGGCCTCGGCGGTGCGGGCGAGGGCCGCGGTGTCGCGCGCCTGGCGTACGATATCGGCGAGCGCCGGCGCGATGAGCGCGTCGGGCGCGGTGTCGGTCTCGACGGGCGGCGGGGTATCGGGGATGACCGCTTCCGGGACCACCTCGTCGGCCGGCGGCGGCGTTTCGGGCACGACGTCCTCCGACGGCCTGAGGCCGGCGATCTCGGGCGGCGGTTCGGGCAACGCCACGTCGGCGGGGCGCAGGATGAGGAACGCCGCGACCACCGCCGCGGCGGCGGCGAGACCGACGCCGATCAGCTTCAGGAGAGGGCGGCGCGGCGGCGGCTCGTCGCCGGCCGGCTCGGGCGGTTCGGGCGCCGGCGCAGGAACGGGCTCGGCCACCGGCGCGGGCTCGGGATCGCGGATGACGATCAGCGGCTTGTCCGGGTCCGCTTCGGCGGCGGCGAGGAGCGGGGACGGCGCGGCGAACAGCGCCGCCGCCTCCACCGCCGAGCGCACCCGCAAGGCGGGATCGGGCTCCAGCAGGCGGCCGAGCGCGTGATGCAGTTCGGCGGGCACGCCTTCAAGCTCGGGAATCGTGCGGCGGCGCTCTACCGCGGTGAACAGGTCGCGGCCCATGTCGAGCTTCTTGCCCCGCGCCGCCGCGGCGAGCAGGAGGCCGAGACTGTAGAGATCGCTCCAAGGACCGATCTCGTCGTCCTCCGCCTTGAACTGCTCGGGCGCGCAATAGGACAGCTTGCCGGCGAAGGAGCGGCCGAGCGGGTCGAAGGCGGCGGTCCGGGCGATCCCGAAATCGATCAGGGTGGCGCGCGCAGGATCGCCGCCGGGCAGCATGACGTTGTCGGGCGAGAGGTCGCGGTGGATGACGCCATAGGCATGCGCCGCCGCAAGCCCCGCGCAGAGGCGGGCCGCGAGCTGCCGGATCGCCTCGGCGTCCAGCGGCGCGCGGCGCATCGCGTCGGCGAGCGTGCGGCCTTGCACGAATTCGATGACCAGGAAGAATTCGTCGCTGTCGGGGATGCGCCCGAAGGTGCGGTACTGGACCACCGCGTCGTGCTTGATGAGCTGCAGCGCATTGGCCTCGGCGCGCAGGAAGCCGAAGAAGTGCTCGCGATCCTCCATGCCCGGCTGGATGATCTTCAGCGCGACGCGTTCGTCCTCGTTATGGATGTTGTGCGCTTCATAGATCGCGCCGCTGCCGCCTTCGCCGAGCGGGCCGACGATGCGGTAATGGGCGACGATCTCGCCGGCCCTGAGCGCGCGCGGGCGGAACATGGTGCGCTCGTCCGCGGCGGGCGCGAGGACGCGGGTGCGGTCGTCAGGCGGATCGGCCTCGGCCGGCGCGACGGGCGACGGGGGTGCGCCGCCGAGCTGGCCTTTGACGGCGGCGATCAGCGCCTCGAGGCCGGGATGCGGTCCGCCGGTCCAGCCGGTGAGGTCGCCGCCGGGCAGTTCGCGAAAGGCGAGCGGCGGCGTCACGTCTTCCTTCAGCGCGGAGAGGAGGAGGTTGCGGTCGAGCGCGTCGCCCGCCTCGGCCTTCACATTGCGCGCCCCGAGCGCCGCCCTGGACCACACGGCGATCACCGACTTGGCGGCGGCGAGCGCCTCTTCGATCTCCTCGTCGTCGCTCTGGCCGAACCGGGCGCTGACCGTCCACCAGACGGTGAGCCCGGCCGCCTCCAACGCCGCCGCGAGCTGCGCGACCCAGTCACGGTCCTCGTGCGCGTAGCTGATGAAGACGTCGGTCACGTCTGGCGTTTCTCCCCAAGCCGACCTTAACTAGCCAAATTCCCCCAAGGAAGCGTTGCCATGATCGAGGTTCTGGTCGCGGACATTACGACGCTGCAGGTCGACGCCATCGTCAACGCGGCCAATTCGTCCCTGCTGGGCGGCGGCGGGGTGGATGGCGCGATCCATCGCAAGGCCGGGCCGGAACTGGTGGCGGAATGCCGCATGCTCAACGGCTGCGAGACCGGCGCGGCCAAGATCACCCGCGGCTATCGCCTGCCGGCCCGCCACGTCATCCATACGGTCGGTCCGGTCTGGCAGGGCGGGGGCGCCGGCGAAGCCGCCCTGCTGGCCTCGTGCTATGTTCGGTCGCTGGAACTGGCGCGCACGCATGGTCTCGTCTCGATCGCCTTTCCGGCGATCTCGACCGGCGTCTATCGTTTTCCCGCCGAGGCGGCCGCCACGATCGCGGCGGGCGCGGTCACCGGGTTCGAGGAGGCCGCCGCCTTCGACCGCATCATCTTCTGCTGCTTCAGCGATGAGTCCGCGGCGCATCACCGTCACGCGCTTGAGACGGCCGCCCCAAACGCGACGGGCGGCTGAGGATCGTCCTCAGCCGCCCGGGCGTTACGCATGGTGGTGGTGGTACTCGTGCTCGGTGGTGGTGGTTACGCGGGTGGTACTCGAAAGGGTCTAGCGGCGGAGCGCGGGGGCGCCCTCGTCGGCGGCCGGCGCGGCCTTGGCGGTCTTCTTCGGCTTGCCCTCAAGGCCGGCCATCTTGATGATCATCGCGCGCGTCGCGTCGCCGATCAGCATCTGGGGATTGTTGCCGCAGAAGCGGCGGAGCTCGGCCTCGATCTGCGCGTCGGTGCGGCCGCCGGTGACGTCCTTCACCTCAGGCAGCGCCTGGTTCAGCGCGGTGGCGTAGCCCTGCACCCAGACGCCGACGATCATGCCGACTTCCGCGGGCGCGCTGGTGAATTCGGCGCAGGTATTGGCGCCCGGCCCCAGCACGGCATAGTTGCCCTTGCCGTCGGCGGCGTTCGCGGCGCCCGCGAAAGCGAGGGCGAAGGTCAGAGCGGCGGCGGAGAGGATCGTCTTCATCTGGCTCAAATCCCTGTTTCAATCCGGTGCGGCTGGCATGCCGCTCTCGATGAAGGGGGTTCAAAGGCCATGCCAGCGCCATTTTCCTGAGCGAGGATGCCGAAAGGCGAAGGTTCTCCTGCGTTTTCCGGGGGATTCAGGCCCCATTAACGGCGATTCCGCTACGACATCACAGTGAACGCCGCGTTCAGGATGCGAAACGGGACATGAAATCGTCTCAACACGGCACGCTGAGGGGCGAAGCCCCCTGGCGTCAGGGCGTGCCGGCCAAAGCCAAGGCGCGGCGCAAGCCGCCGCCGCGCGGTCGTGCGCCCAAAAAGCCGAAACGCAAACGGCGCGGCTGGGGCATCTTCAAGTTCCTGTTCGTCGGGGCGACGCTGGGCGCGCTCACCCTTTCGATGATGATCGCCTATTACGCGTCGGGCCTGCCGCCGACCGACCAGCTGTTCGGCGTGAAGGGGACGCCCGCCATCACCGTGCTCGACGCCGAGGGCCGGGTGATCGCGACACGCGGCGCGGGAGTCGGCCATATCGTGCCGGTCGCGGAGATGTCGCCCTATCTGCCCGAAGCGGTGATGGCGATCGAAGACCGCCGCTTCTACGACCATTTCGGGCTCGACCTCTGGGGCATGACCCGCGCGCTCTTCGCCAATGTCGAGGCGGGCCGCGTGGTGCAGGGCGGCTCGACCATCACCCAGCAGCTCGCCAAGAACCTGTTCCTGACGCCGGAGCGCACCTTCGAGCGCAAGATGGAAGAGGCGCTGCTCGCGATCTGGCTGGAGATGAAATACTCCAAGGACGAGATCCTGACGCTCTATCTGAACCGGGTCTATTTCGGCGCGGGCACCTATGGCGTCGAGGCCGCCTCGCGGCGTTATTTCGACAAGAGCGCGCGCGAACTCACCCTGAAGGAAGCGGCCATCCTGGCGGGCCTGCTGAAAGCGCCGTCGCGCTTCGCCCCCACCAAGGACGCCGAAGCGGCCGAGGACCGCGCGCAGGTCGTGCTGGCGGCGATGGAGGAGTCGGGCTTCATCACCGCGCGCGAGCGCAAGGAAGCCGACAAGACGAAGCCCTCCCTCATGGCGGTGCGATCCTCGCCGGGCGCCGAATATTTCGCCGACTGGGTGCTGGAACAGGTGCCCGGCTTCATCGGCGGGCCGCCCGAAGGCGACATCGTGGTGGAGACGACGCTCGACCTCGCTATGCAGCAGGCGGCCGAGACCGCGGTCACGAATGCGCTGACCGAGAAGGGGGTCAAGCTGAAGATCGGCCAGGGCGCCTTCGTCGCCATGACGATCGACGGCGCGGTACGCGCCATGGTGGGCGGCCGCTCCTATGGCGAGAGCCAGTTCAATCGCGCGGTGCAGGCGAAGCGCCCGCCGGGCTCCGCCTTCAAGCCCTTCGTCTTCCTCGCCGCGCTGGAAGCCGGCTACACGCCGGAAAGCCTGGTGCTCGATGCGCCGATCAAGCTGAAGAACTGGAACCCCGGCAACTACAAGCACAAGTATGAGGGCGAAGTGACGCTGACGCGGGCGCTGTCGCGCTCGCTGAACTCGGTCGCGATCCGCCTCATCGTCGATGTCGGGCCCAAGAACGCCGCCGCCGTCGCCAAGCGGCTGGGCGTGCTCTCGCCGCTGATGGCGCAGCCGGCGCTGGCGCTCGGCACGTCCGAGGTGAACCTGCTGGAGCTGACCTCGGCGTATGCCCCCTTCGCCAATGGCGGGCTCGCCGCCATGCCGCACGGCATCCTGCGCATCCGCTCGCGCGAAGGCGAAACGCTCTATGAGCGCCAGGGCTCGGGCCCGATGGAGGCGGTGGCTCCGGTCTATGCCGCCGAGATGACCTATATGATGCGCGAGACGGTTCTGGCCGGCACCGCCAAGCGCGCCCGCCTCGCCGACCGCGACGCGGCGGGCAAGACCGGCACCGGACAGGCGTTCCGCGACGCCTGGTTCGTCGGCTTCACCCGCGACATGATCGCCGGCGTGTGGGTCGGCAATGACGACAATTCCGCGATGAAGGATGTGACCGGCGGCAGCGTGCCGGCCGAGATCTGGGCGGCCTTCATGGGCGCAGTCTCGAAGAAGACCGAAGCCGGGCCGCTGATCGCGCTGGAACAGGCGCCTTCCACGGCTGTCGCCTCGGGCGCCGGGTGGACCGAAGAGCCCGGTAGCGGCGAGGGCGCCAGCGAACCCGGCGCGCCCGAAGGCGGCGGCTATGCCGAACTCGTGCCCGATGACGGCGCGCCGATGGATGTGCCCCTCACCGCCGACCAGGAAGAGCTCGGCCAGATGCTGAACGAGATGTTTGGCGAGGACGGCGAGATCGCGCGCTCCAGCCGCGAGGGGCGTTCCCCTGCCCGGCCGGCCGCCTACGCGCCCAGATAGATCTTCAGCGCCGCGCCCAGATGGTCGAAGACCGTCCGCATCCGCGGAACGCGCTTCAGCCCTTCATGCATGACGATCCAGATGCCCATGTCGAAGGCGATGCGGTCGCCGAGGACGCGGACGAGGTCGGGATAACGGCGGGCGAGCGGGACCTGGCAAACGCCGAGACCGAAGCCGGCCGTCAGCGCGGCATGGGCGGCGAGGTCGCTGTCGGTCCGCAGCGCGAACATCTTCCGGTCGAGCGCCAGCCGCTTGCCCGCCGCGGCGAGGAACGGGCTCTCGCGATCGAAGCCAATGATCGCGTGGCCGGCGAGGTCGGCGGGGGCGCGCGGCATGCCGGCGCGCTCAAGATAGGCGCGGGTCCCGTAGACGCCGGCGACCACCGTGCCGACCTTGCGGGCGAGCAGCGCCTGCTGCGCCGGGCGCACCATGCGCACCGCCAGATCGACCCGCCGCCCGAGCACGTCCTCCGTCTCGTTGGAGAGCGAGAGTTCGAAGACGAGACCCGGATGCGTCCGGCGCAGCTCGGCGAGAATCCCCGGCAGGATCAGCCCGCCGACGATCTCGCTGGCGCTGATGCGCACTACGCCGGCAATCGCCTCCTGCGGCGCCGACACAGTGCGCCGGATCGCGGCGGCGGCGGCGGCCATTTGTTCGACATGCGGCCGGATCGCCGCCGCCGCTTCGGTGGGAACGAGGCCGCGCGCCGCGCGGGTGAAGAGGGGCGGGCCGCCCAGCCGCGCCTCCAGCGCCGCGATGTGGCGGCCGATCGTCGGCTGGCTGAGGCCGAGCGCCCGCCCGCCGCGCGACAGCGAACCCTGCTGCGCGACGGCGAGGAACGAGCGGTAGAGCGTCCAGAGGTCGCCGTCATCCATGCATTATTGAATATCTGATATACGCTTTCATGCAATTTCAAATGTCGCCGCCACGCGCAAGGATGGCTCCGCTCACGAAGGAGGCAGACATGGCGGACATCAAGCGGGCGCTGGTGATCGGCGCGACGGGCGGGATCGGCGGCGCGATCACCGCGGCGCTGCTGCAGGCGGGCTGGCAGGTGACCGCGCTCAACCGCGATCCCGATACGGCGGCGCGGCGCGCGGCCCGGTTGAAGGGCGTGGCGTGGGTTGCGGGCGATGCGATGGACGCCGCGAGCGTGGCGCGCGCCGCTTCGGGCGTGCGCCTGGTCGTGCATGGCGCGAACCCGCCCGGCTATCGCAACTGGAAGGGCCTGGCGCTGCCCATGCTGGAGTCCAGCATCGCGGCGGCCAAGGCGAACGGGGCGCGGCTGTTTCTCCCGGGCACGGTCTACAATTACGGTCCGGATGCGGGCGCCGCCGTCGCCGAGGACGCGCCGCAGAATCCGCTGACCCGCAAGGGCGCGATCCGCGCCGCCATGGAGCGCCGCCTGGCGGAGAGCGGGGTCGCCACGCTGATCCTCAGGGCCGGCGATTTCTTCGGACAGAGCGCGAGCAATAGCTGGTTCGCGCAAGGCTTCATCACGCCCGGGCGCGTGCCGCGCGCCGTCACCTATCCGGGACCGCACCAGGTGGGCCATGCCTGGGCCTATCTGCCCGACGTCGCGGCGGCGGCGGTAGCGCTCATCGAACGCGACGCGGACCTCGCGCCGTTCGAGACCTTCCACTTCGAGGGCCATTGGCTCGCCGAGGGGGTGGAGATGGCGCGGGCGATCGGTCGCGCCATTGGCCGCCCGAACCTGCCGATCAGGTCATTGCCCTGGTGGGCGCTCCGCCTCGCCGCGCCGTTCAACGAGACGCTGCGCGAGATGATGGAGATGCGCTATCTGTGGCGGACGCCGTTGCGGCTCGCCAACGCGAAGCTGACGGCGTTTCTCGGCCACGAGCCGCACACGCCGCTCGATGACGCCGTCGCCGCGACGCTGGCCGCGCTTGGGTCACTGCCGGTCGCGTCAGGCGCCGCCCGGCCGGCGCTCGCCTAGAGTCCCGAGCAGGTGCCGGTGTTCGAGGTGACGTCGGTCGCGGCTTTCAGGATGCGCGCGAGATCCTGCTTGGTGATGCCGTGCTTGGCCGTCAGCGCCTCGATGAACGCCTTGGGATCCTTCTGGCCGCTGGCGACCATGGTCAGGTAGTCATTGTAGACCGCGAATTCGGCGGGGGTCAGCACCGCGCCGATCGCGTCGGTCATGCATGCGCAGTAATTGCTCGACGAGCCCTGCTTGATGCAGAGGCCGAGGAAATCGAGCTTGGGATCGGCGGACGCGGCGGTGGCCGATCCGGCAAGACCCAACATGAGGATGGCGGCGGCGAAGGACTTCATCAGGCAACTCCGATTGGGACCGCATCCATGGGGCGCGCGGCCTGAACCATCGCTGAATAGCAACGAATGCCGCCCGGCTCTAGAGGATCACTTCGACGCCGTGGCCGCTGCTGAGTTCGCCATAGCGATGCAGGTGCGAGCCGTTTTCGCGCAGCCATTCCTGCGCCTTGCTGGAATCGCCGACGAGGCGCTCGACATGACGCCAGAAGCGGGGACCGTGATTCATTTCCTTCAGATGCGCCACCTCGTGCGCCGCGACATAGTCGAGCACGGCGGACGGCGCCATGACGAGGCGCCACGAGAAGGAGAGCGCGCCGGTCGAGGAGCACGAGCCCCAGCGGCTGGCCCCGTCGCGGATGGTGAGGCGGCGCACCTTCACGCCCAGCATCTCGGCATAGATCTCGATCTTGCGCATCAGGTGGAAGCGGGCCTGGCGCTTCAGCCAGTCCTCCAGCCGCCGGCTGACGAATTCCACGCCGCCCGCGACACGGATGGTCGGACGCCAGGCGTCCTGGTCGATCGTCACCAGGCCGCGCCCTGCGCCGGACCAGCGCACGACATGCTCGACGCCGCGATAGGGCACGAGCGCGCCGGGCGCAAACGGCACATTGGGCGGGATGCGCGCCAGGCGCTCGGCGATCCAGTCGCGTTCGGCCCGGGCGAAATCGAGCGCCGCCGCCGTCGCCCGCGCCGAAGGCGCGACGACCGAGACGTCGCCGGTGGAGGGATGAACCTTGACGATGATGCGGCGGGCGCGCGGGTTGACGCGCACGTTCAATGGCACCGACTGCCCGGCTATCCGCATCAGACCCTTGTAGGTTGCGCGCGCCACGTCTTTTGCCCCGCTCTGTCCGTCGCCTTCGCAGTCACGACGGCCCCGACGACAGTCATCTGACCACGGGCGATGGGAGCCGCCTAGCGGCAATCGCTCCGTATACGGTGGAATCGCCGTGAGGCATTTGGGCGCACTGCAACAAAGTCGAATTCGTTATTCAAAACAATAACTTGCCGTTGAGCGGCGCACGATGTCACAGCGCCTGCGAAAGGGCCGGTTCGGCACCAATCGTAACCCTGCGGGGTGCCCGGCGCGGCACTTGTCCACAGCGCCTCTACGTCTAGTGGCTGACGTTGAGGGAAGCCACAAACCGGCGTCGAATCAACCTCGCTGGACCCCGGCGCGCGCGCGCCCTACATCACCGCCATGACCGAACCGGTTTCCGCCGAGACGATTGCAGAGGCCCAGGCGCGGCTGGCCGGCGAATTCCAGCTCTTCGACGACTGGATGGACCGCTACCAGCTGCTGATCGATCTCGGCCGCGATCTCGACGCTTTGCCTGAGGCCGAACGGATCGACGCGCTGAAAGTGCCGGGTTGCCAGAGCCAGGTCTGGCTGAAGAGCGGCTGGGACGGCACGCGGCTCACCTTCCGCGCCGCGTCGGACGCGATCATCACCTCGGGGCTGATCGCCCTGCTGCTGGAGGTCTATTCCGGGCGGACGCCGCGCGAGATCCTGGACACCCCGTTCACGCTCGCCGCCGAGATCGGCCTGCAGGCGCATCTGTCGCCCAGCCGCGCCAACGGCTTCGCCAACATGGTCAAGCGCATCCACGAGGAAGCCGCGGCGCACGCCTAGGCGTCAGAGATTGGCCCGGATGAAGTCGCGGACGCGCGGCTGGATTTCGGTGCGCCAGCGGGTGCCGTTGAAGACGCCGTAGTGGCCGACGCCGGGCTGGATGTAGTCGATCTTCCGGTTCGCGGCGAGGCCGGTGCAGAGATCGTGCGCCGCCTGGGTCTGGCCGATGCCGGAAATATCGTCGTTCTCGCCCTCGACCGTCATCAGGCCCATATCCTTGATCGCGCCCGGCTTCACCAGGCGGCCGTGGACATGGAACTCGCCCTTGGCGAGCTCGAAGCGCTGGAAGACGCGGTCGATCGTCTCCAGGTAGAATTCCGCCGGCAGATCGAGCACCGCCAGATACTCGTCATAGAAGTCGCGATGCTTCTGCACGCTGTCGCCGTCGCCCTTCACCAGATTGTTGAAGAAGTCGTATTGCGCGTTGGTGTGGCGGTCGCGGTTCATGTTGATGAAGGCGGTGAGCTGCAAAAAGCCCGGATAGACCTTCCGACCGAAGCCCGGATAGGGCAGCGGCACGGTGTGGATCATGTTGCGCTCGAACCACTTATAGGGCCGCTTCTCGCTGAGGCGATTGGGTTCGGTGGGCGAGCGGCGGGCGTCGATCGGCGAGCCCATGATGGTGACCGAGCGCGGCGCGGCCTTGTCCTTGTCCTCATGCAGCAGCGCGGCGGCGGCGAGGCAGGCCGGCCCCGGCTGGCAGACCGCCAGCAGATGCGTGCCCGGCCCCAGGAAACGCAGCATCTCCATCACATAGGTCACGTAATCGTCGAGCCCGAAGCGCCCGGCGCTCAAGGCGACCTCGCGGGCGTCGATCCAGTCGGAGATATAGACGTCGTGCTCGGGCAGCATGGCTTCGACCGTGCCGCGCAGCAGCGTCGCGTAGTGGCCGGACAGCGGCGCGACGATCAGCACTTTGGGGTGCGGGAATTTCTTGCGCAGCTTCGGATAGACCTCGGCGTCCTTGGCGAAGTGCACGAGATTGCAGAACGGCTTCGACCAGACCACCGTCTCGGTTACCCCCACGGGCTGGCCGTAGACCTTGAGCGGGGCGAGGTTGAAGGCGGGCTTCTGATAGGTGCGCGTCAGGCTCTCAAAGACGTCGAACGCCGCCGCCCAGGTCCGCCCCACATCGGTGTCGGCGAAGGGGTTGACCGGGTCGCGCAGCATTTTCGCGCTCATGTCGGCGAAAGCGCGGAACGGCTGCGCCGAGCGCTTGGCGGTATCGACCGCCGCGTAAAGGAAAGAGCGATACAAGTGAACATGTCCCCGCGGCGCCTGGCGTGGCGCAAAACCGTCCCGCTGATGCGCTCCCCAACGCGCGAGGGCGGCATTGTGCGCCGCACAATGAACCCGTCAAGCCCAATGATGGGGCGAATTACTTGATGGTTTCTTGCAGCCGGGCAGCCAGCGCCGGGGGATCGAGAGCAGGGTCATAGGCGGTCACGAAGGCGCCGTCCGGTCCGTAGAGATAGATCAGCGCCGAATGGTCCATCGTGTAGCCGAGGGCCGAACCGTCGAGCGGCACCTTCTTGGCATAGACTTTGTACGCCTTGAGCATGGCGGCGATCTCGTCCGGCGACCCCGTCAGGCCCCGGAATTCCGGGCCGAAAGCCGCGACATAGGATTTCAGCGCGGCGGGCGTGTCGCGCTCGGGATCGACCGACACCAGGACCGGCGTCAGCTTGGACTTGAGGGCCGGCGCAACGTCCAGCGCGTCGGCGATGCGCTGCAGGGTCATGGGGCAGACATCGGGGCAGTTGGTGAACCCGAAGAAGATCAGCATGTAGCGGCCCCGGAAATCCGCCTCGGTCACCCGTTTGCCGTCCTGATCGGTCAGGCTGAACGCGCCGCCGAGCCCCGCGACAGCCGGCGCCGGGGCCTCGCGCAGCACCAGCAGCGTCACCGCCGCCGTGCCCACCGCCGCGGCGATGGCGATCAGCGCCAGAAATAACGCCCGCGTTCCCTTGCCCATGCCGCCCGTCCTGCCGCCGGACCATGCGCCGGCGGGGCATTTGCCGCGGGCGCGCTTCTCGTGTCCACTCCCGCCTGCGTGATGGGGACGAGAGCGTGGCGGGCGGCAATTTCGGGAGCGCCGAATTCGGCGGCGGCGGCAAGGGCGAGGGGCTGATCGCCCGCGCTTTGGCGCTGACCCAGGGCGAGGAAGGCCGGCTGAGGCTCGGCACGCTCAACATGCTGCGCGGCATGGCGCTGGCCGGCCAGGCGATCACCGTGCTGTTCGTCCATTTCGCGCTCGGCTTCAACCTGCCCCTCAGCGCCTGCCTGCTGGCGATCGCGGTGGGCGCCGCCTTCACCGCCATCCTCAATGTCGCCTATCCGGCGCAGCACCGCCCCTCCGACCTCGCCGCCTTCCTTTATCTCGCCTTCGACCAGACCCAGGCGTCGGCCGTCCTCTTCCTGACCGGCGGGCTGCAGAATCCGTTCACGCTGATCCTGCTGGCGGCGGTGGTGATCGCCTCGTCCTCGATGAACCTGCGCTATGCGCTGGCGCTGGGCGGCTACACGCTGGCGCTGATCACCGTGCTGGCGATCACCCATCTGCCCCTGCCGTGGGAGGACGGGGCCGAGCTGACGCTGCCGCCGCTCTATGTCGCGGGGTCGTGGATCGCGCTGATGTTGAGCCTCGGCTTCACCACGATCATCACCTTCCGGATCTCGTCGGAAGCCTCGCGGCGGCAGGCGGGCTATGCGGCGATGGAGATCGCGCTCGCCTCGGAACAGAAGCTCGCCGCGCTCGGCAGCCTCGCCGCCGCCGCCGCGCACGAATTGGGCACGCCGCTCGGCACGATCGCAGTGGTCGCCAAGGAATTGCAGCGCGAGCTGCCCAAGGACGGGCCGTTGGCCGAGGACGCCAAGCTGCTGCGCCAGCAGGTCGATCGCTGCCGCGAGATCCTGGGCCGTCTCGCCAACCACCACGAGAGCGACGGGCTCGGCCCGGATGCGCGGCTGCCGCTGCTGGCCCTGCTCGACGACCTCGCCCAGCCGCACCGCTCGCTAAAGGTGCAGGTCACCATCGAGGGGGCGGACGATTCGCCGGTCGTGCGGCTGATGCCGGAACTGCGCTATGCGGTCGGCAATCTCATCGCCAACGCCGCCGATTTCGCCGACCGGCTGGTGCGCGTGACGGCGATGTGGGACGAGGCGCGCATCGTGGTGCGCATCCGCGACGACGGGCCGGGTTTCGCGAGCGAGGTGCTGGCGAAGCTCGGCGAGCCCTATGTGACGACGCGGCCCGGCCATGCGGCGCTGACCGACGAGCAGCTAGGCCCCGCCCAGCCCGGCCAGGGCCATGTCGGCATGGGGCTTGGCTTCTTCATCGCCAAGACCCTGCTGGAGCGGACCGGCGCGGAGCTGACCTTCGGCAACGCCTTCGACGGCGGGGCCTCGGTGACCATGGCCTGGCCGCGCGGCCGGCTGGAAGCGCCGCCGATCGGTTAACGCAGATACCTCGCCCCGGCTTGCATGGTCCGCGGCGCATGATAGCGTCCGCCGCCGCTGCAACTGGAACATAATGGCCGAAGACCGCGTCCTGGAAGGCATTCAAGACCGCTCCATCCTGATCGCCGATGACGACATGCCGTTCCGCATGCGGCTGGCGCGGGCGATGGAGAGCCGCGGCTTCGCCGTGGCGACGGCGGAAACCGTGCCGCTGGCGCTCGCCCATGTGAAGAAATCGCCCCCGGCCTTCGCGGTGATCGACCTCAGGCTCGGCGAGGGCAACGGGATCGACGTGGTCGACGCCCTCCACCGCGAGCGGCCCGAGGCGCGGGCGATCGTGCTGACCGGCTACGGCAATATCGCGACCGCGGTCGCGGCGGTGAAGTTCGGCGCGGTCGATTACCTGTCGAAGCCCGCCGACGCCGATGACGTCATCCGCGCGCTGATCGCCCGGCCCGGCGCCAAGCCGACGCCGCCGGACAACCCGATGTCCGCCGACCGGGTGCGCTGGGAGCATATCCAGCGGGTCTATGAACTCTGCGGCCAGAACGTGTCCGAGACGGCGCGGCGGCTCAACATGCACCGCCGCACGCTGCAGCGCATTCTGGCCAAGCGCTCGCCAAAGTGACCCTTATTCAGCCGCCGTTCATGCCCGCGCGCCAAGAGTGGCTGCGCATCGGGGGATGGGCGGAGTTCTACGAAGGGGACCGGTCGGGCCAAGCGGCCTGACGCACGCGCACTCCAGCCACAGGCGCGGCCATTCTTTACGCTAACCGCCGAACGGCTTTGACTCGTCCGAGCGCACGCGACAGCGTGCGGCGGTTCGCGGGGGCGGGCGGCGGCGTCATATCTTCCAACCAATGCTTCGGGGCATTCTCATGAAACAACGATCGGATCAGATCCGGCCCATGCTGCTTTCCGTCTCGCTCGTGGCGCTGATGGCGGGTCTTCCCGCCGCCGCGCTGTCGAGCGCCGCGGCCGCGCCAGCCCCCGTCCTGGCGGGCGACATGGCGGCCCTCGCCGCAGCCGCCGCCTCCACCTCGCTCACCGGCCCACAACTGCTCGGCAAGACGCAGCGCGCGCTCTCGGTGGTCACCGTCTCGCTGAAGAAGATGTCGCGCGCCGATCGCGGCAAGTCGGCGCCCTTCGCCAAGGCGCTGCGCAATGTCGACAAGGCGCTGAAGGGCGTCAAATCGGCGGTCGGCAATCGCGACAAGAAGGCGCTCGGCAAGGCGGTCAGCGCCGCCGCGCGGGCGATCGGCGCGCTGAACTCGACCTACAAGCGCTCCGGCCTGAAGAGCAAGTCGGTCAAGGAAGGCATGCGCGCCTTCAACGAATCCTGGAAAGTGACCCAGAAGCGCCTCGGCGGCGGCAAGCCCTCGCGCGAGGCGCGCGGCGCCACCGCCCGGCGCGCCGGCGCCATGCGCAGCCGCATGGTCGAGCGCCAGAATTCGCGCCGCGACAACCAGCGCGAATATGACGAGCTCGCCTATCTGATCGCGGCGCTCGACCGCGCGCTGATGCTGAACCGCGACGAAGAATATGCCTGGATGGCGCTGGTCGCGATGGACGATTTCTACGGCTGGTATGGCGGCTATTACGACTACCTGGCCGTCTACGAGCCCGACTACGCGCAGTACTATTACGACGACTACCAGTATTGCAGCGGCATCTCGGACCAGTACCAGGCGAGCTACGATACGTATTACGACACCTACGAATTCAATACGTACGAGCAGAACGTCTATATCGACAACTCGGTCAATATCGAGATCAACAACACCTATGTGACGAACGAGATCGTCGTTGAGGCCGACGAGCAGGTCGACAATGTCGAGGCGGCGGCGACCGAGGTCCAGGCCGATACCGACGGCGCCGACCAGCTCGCCGCGACCGACGCGGCGCTGGAGGCGGCGCCCCCGCCGGAGATCGAGGATCCGGCCACGGTCGAGAACCCCGAGGTCGACGCCCAGGTCGACGTGCCGCCGGAACCCGCCGAGATCCAGCAGGTCGCCGAGGAAGCGCCTTCCGCCGCGGCGATGGAGGAAGACCTCGACAATCCCAACGACGAGGCCCCCGCCGCGGAGCCCGCCGCCTCGATCGAGCCCGGCGCCGAACCGCCGGAGCCGGTGGCTGAACCGGCCGCCGAACCGACAGGTGAACCGACAGGCGAGCCGACGGCTGAACCGACCGGCGAACCCACCGGCGAACCCACGGCCGAGCCGGCTGCGGAACCCGGCACCGAACCGACAGCCGAGCCGGAGCCCACCGGCGAGCCCGAACCGGTCGCCGAGCCCGAACCGACCGGCGAGCCGGAACCGGTCGCCGAACCGGAACCCGAACCGGAGCCGGTGGCTGAACCCGAACCCGAGCCGGAGCCGGTTGCAGAGCCGGAGCCCGAGCCGGAACCGGAGCCCGTCGCCGAGCCCGAACCCGAGCCGGAACCGGTCGCCGAACCGGAGCCCGAGCCGGAGCCGGAACCCGTCGCCGAGCCGGAGCCCGAACCGGAACCTGAAATGATGCCGGAGCCAGAACCCGAGCCGGAAGCGGCCCCTGAACCGGAGCCGGAACCTGAACCGGAGCCGGAAGCGGTTCCTGAAGACACCGACGGCGACGGCGAGCCGGGCTGATCAGCGGCGAAAACAAGCGGAGGCGGGGCGCAGCAGCGCTCCGCCTCTCGCCTTTTCAGATCGCCAGCGCTGCGCCTTCGGGGTCCGCGGTCCGCATCACGCGCTGCGCCGCGACCCGCGCGAAGGCGAGGGTCAGCGCCTTGCGCCGCGCCGGGGGCAGCACGACCCGCGGACTTTCGCGCACGATCTCCGCGCCGTAGCGGTCGGCGACGATGAGCCCCGGCGCGGCCGGCACGGCGTCGAGGGGGAAGCCCAGCGGCACCGCGAAATAAAATGTCTCGCAATAGTCCAGATAGCCCGGCCATTTACGATCGCCGCGCAAATCCGCCAAACTCACCTTGATTTCGACGGCGAGCACATCACCTGAAGGACCAAGTGCGGCGACGTCGAGCCGCGAGCCGTCCGGCAGGATGAATTCGGTCAGGGGCGCATAGCCCTTGGCGAAAAGGCATCGCTGGACGCCTCGCGCCACGGCTTGCGCATTCAGAGGCCATTCACCATCCACCAGCCATAACTCCGCCATACCTGCCCGACCAGCATGAGCCTAGCCTGTCCGGGTCCGAAGGAGCACTCACGATGAAACGCCTTGTCCTCTCCTTCATGCTGGCCGCGGCGGCGGTCGTCGCGCCCGCGCTGGCCCAGACGGGCAAGCTCGCGATCCAGAACGACTCCACCGTCGCGATCGCGCATATCTATGTCTCGCCGATCGATGTCGACCGTTTCGGGCCGGACCTGCTGAAAGGCCAGCAGATCGAGCCGGGCGCGACCTTCGTCTTCAGCGACCTCGCCAACGGCCTCTACGACATGAAGCTGATCGACGGCGGCGGCTCGGAGTGCACGCTGAAGGATGTGGATTACTTCCAGTATTCGATCTGGACCATCACGCAGAACTGCGGCGCGTTCGGCGGCACCGGAAAATAGCCCGCGCGACGGCCTGATGACGAAGGGGCGGGATGACCGCCCCTTTTTCTTTTCGGCCTTTTGGTTTTCGCGGGCGGCCGGATGGGGCAGACTGCGCCCTCCCCTTTGACGAGGCACGCCATGGCCAATCCGCTGCTCGACGACTGGACGACGCCGTTCTGCGCGCCGCCGCTGACCGAGATCCGCCCCGCGCATTTCCTGCCCGCCTTCGAGGCCGCGATGGCGGCCCAGCTGGCGGCAGTCGCGGCGATCGCGGACGACCCCGCGCCGCCCGCCTTCGCCGATCTGGAGGCGCTGGAGCGTTCCGGCCGGTTGCTCGACCGGGTCAATGCCGTCTTCGAGAACCTCTCCAGTTCGGCGTCCAACGATGCGCTGCAGGAGGTCGAGCGCACCATGTCGCCGCTGCTCGCCAAGCACAGCGACGCCATTCGCCTGAACCCCAAACTCTTCGCGCGCGTGAAGGCGATCTACGATCAACGGGCGACGCTCGGCCTGTCGCCGGAGCAGTTGCGGCTGGTCGAGGAGACCCATCGCCATTTCGGGCGCGCGGGCGCGAGGCTGGGCGAGGCCGCCAAGACGCGGCTGAAAGCCATGAACGAGGAAATGGCGAGCCTCGGCACCGACTTCCGCCTGAAGGTGCTGAAGGATACCGGCGACTTCGTGCTCATGCTCGACAGCGAGGCCGATCTGGCGGGCCTGCCCCAATTCGCGATCGACGCGGCGGCGGAAGCCGCGAAGGAGCGCGGCGCGCCGGGGAAATGGGCGATCACGCTGCAACGTCCCAGCGTCGAGCCGTTCCTCACCTTCTCTGCCCGCCGGGACTTACGCGAGATCGCCTATGAGGCGTTCACGAAACGCGGCGACAATGGCAACGACGCCGACACGAACGCGCTGATCGTGAAGATCACCGCGCTGCGCCAGGAGCGCGCGCGCCTGCTTGGCTACGCCAACCATGCCGACTTCAAGCTGGACGGCGCGATGGCGAAGACGCCGGCGGCGGCCTCCACTTTGCTCAACCGCGTGTGGCAGCCGGCATTGGAACGGGCGCTCGAGGAACGCGCCGACCTGCAGGCGCTGATCGATGCGGAGGGCGGCAATTTCAAGCTCGCCGCCTGGGACTGGCGCTATTACGCCGAGAAGCTGCGCAAGCAGCGCTACGACTTCGACGCCGCCACGCTGAAGCCCTATCTGCAGCTCGACGCGATGATCAAGGCGGCCTTCGCCTGCGCGACGCGCCTCTTCGGCCTCGGCTTCAAGGAGCGCCATGACGTGCCCGTCTACGCGCCCGAGGTGCGCGTGTGGGAGGTGACCAGGGCCGGCGCGACCATCGCGCTCTTCTATGGCGATTTCTTCGCCCGCCCCGGCAAGTCATCGGGCGCGTGGATGTCGAATTTCCGCGAGCAGGAAACGCTGGACGGCCGCGTCATCCCGCTGGTCCTCAACAATCTCAATCTCAACAAGCCCGCGCCCGGCGAGCCGGTCCTGCTGTCCTGGGACGACGCCTCGACGCTGTTCCACGAATTCGGCCACGGCCTGCACGGGATGCTGTCGAACGTCACCTATCGCAGCCTGTCGGGCACGAACGTGCCGCGGGACTTTGTCGAGTTCCCCAGCCAGGTCTACGAACACTGGCTGGACCAGCCGCAGGTGCTCGCCGAATTCGCGGTCCATGCCGAGACCGGCGAGAAGATGCCGCAAGCGATGATCGAGCGACTGATGCAGGCGCAGAATTTCAACCAGGGTTTCGCCACTGTCGAGTTCCTGGGCTCGGCGATCTTCGACATGGACCTCCACACCCGCACCGAGGCCGGCGGGCTCGATGTCCATGCCGCCGAAGCCGCGACCCGCGTCCGCATCGGCATGCCCGACGAGATTTCGCTGCGCCACCGGCCGCAGCATTTCCTGCATCTCTTCGACGGCGACGCTTATTCGGCGGGCTACTACTCCTACATGTGGTCGGAAGTGCTGGACGCCGACGGCTTCGACGCCTTCGCCGAGAAGCACGATCCCTTCGAGCCGGAAACGGCGAAGCGCCTCTACGACTACGTGCTGTCGGCGGGGAACACGCGCGATCCGGCGGAAGCCTATCGCCTGTTCCGCGGCCGGGACCCCGAGGTCGAGCCGTTGCTGCGCTATCGCGGCTTCGCGGCGGCGTAAGCCCGGCTTGCAAAGCGCCGCCCTCCCGGGCCAGTTTGTCGCCGCTTGGGGAGGGGTTCATGCGCGGTACCATCAAGACGCTGACGGCGGCCATTTTGCTGTGCGGGACGGCGCTCGCCGCCTCGCCGGCCTATGAGCGCGCACAGGCGCTGCGCGTCGAGGCCGAGGCCGCCATGGCGAGCGGCGACTATGCGGCGGCCGAGGCGGCGCTGGAGACCGCGCTCACCATGCGCGCCAACCATCCCGGCATCATGCTCGCGCTGGCCGCCGCCGAGGCCCGGCTCGGCAAGACCGAAGACTCGCTCGACCATCTGGAGCAGTTCGTCGGCATGGGCCTCGCCGCCAATCTGGGCACGGACGAGGCGTTCTCCAGCCTGCTGGGCGAGCCGCGCTTCACCGGCGTCCTCAGCAGGATCGAGCGCAATCTCAGCCCCGTCGGCGCCGTCACCACGGCGGTGACGCTCGGCGACGGCGCGGCGCTGTTCGAGGGGATGGCGATCGACGCCAGGAACGGCCATCTCTTCGCCTCCAGCGTGCGGCGGAACAAGATCATCGTCGTCGAGGACGGCAAGCCCCGCGATTTCTCGCCCGCCGATAGCGGCCTCTGGAGCGTGTTCGGCCTCGCCATCGACTACCGGAACGACCTCGTCTGGGCGGCGAGCAGCGCCGGGCCGCAGACCGAGGGCGCGACGCCCGAGACCTATGGCGCGGCCGGCGTCTTCGCCTTCGACCTTCAAACCGGCGCGCTGAAGCGCAAGGCGGTGCTGCCGCCCGACGGCCAGGCCGCGTTCGGCGATGTCGCCGTCGCGCCGGACGGCACGGTCTATGTCAGCGACAGCGCCAATGGCCGCTTCTATCGCCTGGCGCCCGGCGCCGAGGCGCTGGAACCGTTCGCGGTGGACGAGCGCTGGGTTTCGCCGCAAGGCATGACGGTGGTCGCCGACGGCGCGGTGCTGATCGTCGCTGACTATGCGATGGGCCTCTACGCCATCGACACGGCGACCCAGCGCATCTCGCCGATCGCCGTGCCGTCGGGCACGACGGTGCTGGGCATTGATGGGCTCTCGGGCAAGGGGCCGCTGATCATGGCGACGCAAAACGGCGTCAATCCGCAGCGCGTGCTGCGCCTCGCGCTCGGCGAGGACTGGACCCGGCTGCGCCAGGTCGCGGTGATGGCGGCGAACGTGCCGCAGCATCGCGAGATCACGCTGGGCGACGTGGTGGGCGACAATTTCTACTACATCGCCAACAGCCAGTGGGACCGCTTCGCCGAAGACGGCGCCCAGGCCAACGACGAACCCTTCATGGAGACGGTGGTCGTCAAGGTCGCGGTGCAGTAGGCGGCCATCCACCCTTGTCATCCTCGGTTCGCCGCGCACCGGCGATACCGGGGACCCATGAACACCCATCAGCGCAGAACGATCTCTTCCCGCGCGTATGGGTCGCCGGAACGAGTCCGGCGATGACAGATTGGGGTGCGCTTTGAGAAAAAAGGGCGGAACCTGCGTTCCGCCCCTCCCGTTTCGCATGACGCGAAAACTTACTCCGCCGCCATCAGCAGGCTGCCGGTCTTGGCCTTGGCGCCGAAATTGATGGTCTGGAGGAACTTGATGCCGTCTTCGGCGATCGCGTCGCCGACCATCTCGTCGCCCTCGGCCTTCAGCTCGTCCATGTTCACATAGTGGCCATAGAACGCCTTGGTCCGCTCGGTGATGATGCCGGCCTTCAGCAGCGTCTTGATCAGCACACGGAAGATGTCGGTCGATTCCGACATGCGCTTGCGGCGCTCTTCATCGCCGATCGCCTCGATCAGCGCGGCCTGCGCGTCCTGCCAGTCCATGCCCCAGCGCGCATAGACCTCTTTCATCTGCTCGGGATTGATCAGGTTGAAGAGCAGCGTCTGGAAGCACTGCGCGGCCCAGTCCTCGATGATCTCCTGCTCGGACTTGGAGAGCTTGGGGATGGTGCGGTCGGCCCAGATCTTCCCGAACTTGTGGTGGAACGCCTCATCGGTCATGACGAGCTGCATCAGCTTCACCAGCAGCGGGTCGCGCGCCTTGTTGTACATGGTCGCGAAGGCGCCCATGGCGAGGCCCTCGACCAGCATCTGCATGCCGACGATCTTCTTGTAGACCTCCTTCGCGTTGACGAGGTCGGTCAGCAGGTTGCCCAGCGTCGGGCCGACGGGAAGCGGCTTGCCCCAGCGGGCGGCGACATATTTGGAGAAGCCGGCGACGTGGCGGGCTTCCTCGCGCGCCTGGTTGGCGGCGTATTCCTGGGCGCCCGGGTCGCGCAGGATGTGGCAGAGCGAGGCCGAGAGCGACAGCGCGCCCTGCTCGCCGTGCAGGATGGCCGAGAGCATCCAGCGGACGCTCTCATTGATGAAGCCGACCTTGTCCTTGCCGGTCAGCTTCTCGCCGACGCGGGTCGCGAAGATCGGGAACATCTCGTCGGGCAGCAGCGCCTCGTTCTCCATGTCGAAGGGCTCGGAGAAGTCGATGTATTTCTTGTCGAGCGGATCCCAGAAATGGTCGTGGGTCGCGGAAATGATCTTGTCGAACGCCGTGGTGCGGTCGCCATAGCGCTCCACATCCATCATGGCCGGAAAATCGGTGGGATCGACGGCGTTATAGGCCGGATCCTTGGTGATCTGGACGGTCTCGGTCATGGCAACTCCCTCGCGGCGCCCGGTCTGACGCCGTTCTGGAACGAAATGTGCCACTCGCGGGCTTAAGCGTCAATGAAAATGACGCCGCCGTCATTATTAACGTGACGTTCGCGTCACTCAGCTCAGAAAGGTCGCGATCTCGTCCACCGGGGCGCGTTCGGTGCGCAACGTGTTGATCGGCGCGGCGCGGTCCGGCCAGCCCAGCGCCATGCCGCAATAGAGCTGCAGTTCGTCGGGCATGCCCACAAAGCGGCGGATCAGGCTGTGCTGGCGGGCCCAGGCTTCCTGCATGCAGGTGGCGAGGCCCATCTCCTCGGCGGCGAGGCAGATGGTCTGCATCAGCATCCCCAGATGCGCCCACTGGCCCGGCCCCATCTGGCGGTCGATGGCGAAGAACAGCGCCGCGGGCGCGCCGAAAAAGCGGTAGTTGTTGGCGAACTGCATCAGCCGCCCGGCCTTGTTCTCGCGCGGGATGCCGAGCGTCGCATACATGTCCTCGCCGCATTTGAAACGGCGCGAGCGGTAGGGCTCTTTCAGGTCGGCGGGATAGATCGGGAACTCGCTTTCCTCGCCGAACGGCGCGTCGGCCATCGCGGCGGCGACCTCGTCCTTGAAGCGCGCGAGGCTGGGGCCTGAAACGGCGTAGATCTTCCACGCCTGGAGATTGCCGCCCGAGGGCGCAAAGCGCGCCGTGTCGAGCAGGGCGCGGATGGTCTCCTCGCCGACCGGCTTGTCGAGGAAGGCGCGGGTGGAGATACGCTGCTTGATGGCGTCGGCGACGTTCATGGGCGGCCCCTGCGGATGTCTTGTCCCGATGGCGTAGCCCGCGGCGGCGGCGTTGGAAAGACTGCCCGCACGTCAGCGCGGCGTCAGTCCTTGGCCGCCGCGCCGCCCCAGAATTCCTTCACGCGGGCGAAGAAGCCGCTGGATTCGGGCTGGTTCGACTCGGTCGCCGCCGACTCGAACTGGCGCAGCAGATCCTTCTGCTTCTTGGTCAGCTGGACCGGGGTTTCGACCACGCACTCGACATAGAGATCGCCATGCCCCTCGCCGCGCATCCCGGGCATGCCCTTGTGGCGGACGCGGAACTGGCGCGCGGTCTGGGTGCCTTCGGGCAGCGTCACCTTGGTGCGGCCGCCATCGATGGTCGGCACCTCCATGCTGCCGCCCAGCGCCGCCGTCGTGAAGGCGACCGGCACGCGGCAGAACAGATCCAGCCCCTCGCGGCGGAAGATCGCGTGCGGCGCGACGGCGAGGAAAATATAGAGATCGCCGTTCGGCCCGCCCCTGAGACCGGCCTCCCCCTCGCCCGACAGGCGCATGCGGGTGCCGTCCTCGACGCCCTTCGGCACGCGGACCTGGAGCGTGCGCTCCTTGTGGACGCGGCCCGCGCCGCCGCAATCCTTGCAGGGGTTCTTGATGATGCGTCCCGAACCGCTGCAGTTCGGACAGGGCCGCTCGATGGTGAAGAAGCCCTGCGCGACACGCACTTTGCCGTGGCCGGCGCAGGCGGTGCAGGTGACCGGCTTCGCGCCCTTCTCGGCGCCCGAGCCTTCGCAGGTCTCGCAGGCGATGGTGGTGGGGACGCGGATGGTCGCGTCCTTGCCGGTGAACGCTTCTTCCAGCGTCAGCTCCAGATCGAAGCGCAGGTCCTGGCCGCGCGCCGCGCGCTGGCCGCCACCGCCCTGACGGCCGCGGCCCATGAACTCGCCGAACAGATCGTCGAACACATCGGTGAAGGCGGAGGAGAAATCGAAGCCGCCGCGCTGGCCGCGCCCGCCGCCCCCATTCTCGAAGGCGGCATGGCCGAAGCGGTCATAGGCGGCGCGGCGCTGATCGTCCTTCAGCACCTCATAGGCTTCGCCGACTTCCTTGAACTTGAGCTCGGCGTCCTTGTTCCCGGCATTGCGGTCAGGATGAAATTCCATCGCGAGCTTGCGATAGGCGCTTTTCAGCACCGTGCTATCGGCGGTGCGCTCGACGCCGAGGACTTCGTAGTAACAACGCTTCGTGGCGCTCAAGGCTTGATCCCCCAGTGAAGAGGGGAGCGGTCAGACCGCTCCCCCGTTCATCAGCCCTGGCTCTTCTTGTCGTCGACGTCCTCGAACTCGGCGTCGACCACGTCATCATCGCCCGCGGCGTCATCGCCGCCCGGCGCGGCGCCGGCCTCGCCAGACTCCTGCTGAGACTTGTACATCGCCTCGCCCAGCTTCATCGCGGCCTGGGTCAAAGCCTGCGTCTTCTGCTGGATGTCGGCGACATCCTCGCCCTTCAGCGCGTCCTTCAGCGCCGCGACCGCGGCCTCGACGCCCTGCTTGTCGGCGGCGGGAACCTTGTCGCCGAACTCGGCGAGGTTCTTCTCGCTCTGGTGGACCATCGCGTCGCCGGCATTGCGGGCTTCGGCGAGCTCGCGCTTCGCCTTGTCCTCGGCCGCGTTGGCTTCAGCGTCCTTCACCATCTTCTCGATGTCGGCGTCGCTGAGACCGCCCGACGCCTGGATCTTGATCTGCTGTTCCTTGTTGGTCGCCTTGTCCTTCGCCGTCACGTGCACGATGCCGTTGGCGTCGATATCGAAGGTGACCTCGATCTGCGGCATGCCGCGGGGCGCGGGCGGAATGCCCATCAGGTCGAACTGGCCCAGCAGCTTGTTGTCCGCCGCCATCTCGCGCTCGCCCTGGAAGACGCGGATCGTCACCGCGCCCTGATTGTCCTCGGCGGTCGAGAAGGTCTGCGACTTCTTGGTCGGGATGGTCGTGTTGCGCTCGATCAAGCGGGTGAACACGCCGCCCAGCGTCTCGATGCCCAGCGAGAGCGGGGTCACGTCGAGCAGCAGGACGTCTTTCACTTCGCCCTTCAGCACGCCCGCCTGGATCGCCGCGCCGATGGCGACGACTTCGTCGGGGTTCACGCCCTTGTGGGGCTCCTTGCCGAAGAACTGCTTCACGATCTCCTGGATCTTCGGCATGCGCGTCATGCCGCCGACCAGAACGACTTCGTTGATGTCGGAGGCCGAGACGCCCGCATCCTTCAGCGCCTGCTTGCAGGCCGGCAGGGTGCGCTGGACGAGATCATCGACCAGGCTCTCCAGCTTGGCGCGCGTCAGCTTCAGGTTGAGGTGCTTGGGGCCTGAGGCGTCCGCCGTGATGTAGGGCAGGTTGATTTCGGTCTGCGTCGCGGACGACAGCTCGATCTTCGCCTTCTCAGCCGCTTCCTTCAGACGCTGCAGCGCGAGCTTGTCCTTGCGCAGGTCGACCGTCTGTTCCTTCTTGAACTGGTCGGCGAGGTAATCGACCAGACGCATGTCGAAGTCTTCACCGCCGAGGAACGTGTCGCCGTTCGTGGATTTCACCTCGAACACGCCGTCGCCGATTTCCAGCACCGAGATGTCGAACGTGCCGCCGCCAAGGTCGTAGACGGCGATCGTGCCGGTCTTGGTCTTGTCGAGGCCATAGGCGAGCGCGGCCGCGGTCGGCTCGTTGATGATGCGCAGGACTTCAAGGCCCGCGATCTTGCCCGCGTCCTTGGTCGCCTGGCGCTGGGCGTCGTTGAAGTAGGCGGGGACGGTGATGACCGCCTGCTCGACCTTCTCGCCGAGATAGGCTTCGGCGGTGTCCTTCATCTTCTGCAGGATGAAGGCGGAAACTTCCGACGGGCTCAGTTTCTTGGCGCCGCGGCCTTCGACCCAGGCGTCGCCCGTGTCGGACTTGACGATCTTGTAGGGCATCAGGCCGATGTCCTTCTGGACCATCTTGTCGTCGAAGCGGCGGCCGACGAGGCGCTTGATCGCGTGGAAGGTGAAGGTGGGGTTGGTCACCGCCTGGCGCTTGGCGGCCTGGCCGACCAGCCGCTCGCCGTCATCCGTGAAGGCGACGATCGACGGCGTCGTACGGGCGCCTTCCGCGTTTTCGATGACCTTGGGCTTGCCGCCCTCCATGACCGCGACGCACGAATTGGTGGTGCCGAGGTCGATACCGATGACTTTCGCCATAGTCAGTCCCTGTCCTTATGCGGCGGGTGGAGCCACGGCCTTCCGATCGAAGCGCCGCCTCGCCCACCCCCTTGTGGGTGCTTGATGCTGCGAGCGCGATATCTTGCCCTTGTGGGAGCAATAACCCCGCGTCGGGCGGGTATATAGGGACGGGCCGAAGGGGCCGCAAGCGAAGCGACAAGGCCCAAGCGCCTGATTTTGCATGATCCCTGCCTTCGGATAGGGTCCGGGGTATGCGGACTGAACCGCCGGTGGAGTAAAGACCCATGAAGTGGGAAGGCGAACGCCAGAGCAGCAATGTCGAGGACCGGCGCGGCTCCGGCGGCGGCGGGGTGTTCGGTGGCGGGGGCCTGGGCAGCATTTTCGGGCGGCGCAGCGGCGGCGGGGGCGGGATCTCCTTTCCCGCCGGCCGCCAGGGCGTGCGCTCGGGCGGCTTCAGCCTGTGGACCATCGTCATCATCGGGGCGATCGCCTGGTTCGTCTTCGGCGTGAACCCGCTCACTTTGCTGGGCGGGATGCTGGGCGGCGGCAGCGGCGGCATGGGCGGCAGCCTCGGCGGCGGCAGCCAGGTCGAACGCTCGGTGCCCGACGGCCCCGAGGCCGAGCGCCAGGTCGCCTTCTCCAAGACCGTCTTCGCCTATACCGAGGATGTATGGAGCGAGATCTTCCGCAGCGCCCGGCGCAACTACGATGCGCCGACCCTCGTCCTCTATAGCGGCTCGACGCAGACCGCCTGCGGCGCCGGCCAGGCGGCGATGGGGCCGTTTTATTGCCCGGCCGACCAGAGGGTCTATCTCGACCTCGACTTCTTCGGCGAACTGGCGACGCGCTTCCAGGCGGCCGGCGATTTCGCCCAGGCCTATGTGATCGCGCACGAGGTCGGCCATCACGTGCAGACCCTGCTCGGCATCTCGACCCGCGTGATGCAGCAGCGCCAGGGCTCCAGCGAGGAGGAATCCAACGCCTTGTCGGTTCGCCAGGAGCTGCAGGCGGACTGCTTTGCCGGCGTCTGGGCGGCGCGGGCGAAAACCAGCGACGGCCAGTCGATCATCGAGGCGGGCGACATCGACGAAGCCCTCGCGGCGGCGTCCGGCGTCGGCGACGACACGATCCAGAAGCGCTCGCGCGGCTATGTCGTGCCGGAATCCTTTACCCACGGCACCTCGGCGCAGCGCCAGAAATGGTTCAAGACCGGCTACCAGTCGGGCGACATCAACAGCTGCGACACGTTCAGCGCCAATCCGCTCTGAACGTCAGCGCCGACTTCTAGGCGGCGCGGGCGGCGAGGTGCGGGACGCGCACCGCCCGCGGCAGGCGCACCGTGACCGTGGTGCCCTCGCCCACCTGGCTCTCGATGGCGACGTCGCCGCCATGGAGACCGGCCAGCGCCTTCACCAGCGCCAGGCCAAGGCCGGTGCCGCCGGCCGCGCCTGAATAGGCGTTGTCGATCCGCTCGAACGGCCGGAACAGGCGATCCAGCCGATCGGCGGCGATGCCCGGGCCGTTATCCTTGACCCAGAACACGGCGTCCGCGCCGCATGCGGCCAGGCCGATTTCGATCTCGCCGCCGCCTTGCGTGAACTTCACCGCATTGCCGGCCAGATTCAGCGCGATCTGGCGGAAGGCGCGGGCGTCGACCAGCAGTTCCGGCGCGGCGGGATCGAGCATCACGGTGATGGTCTGGCGCTTCTCGCGCGCCTTGGGCTGGAGCAGGCGGGCGACCTGGCTCAACGTCTCGTCGCTCTCCACGATCTCGGGCTCGACCTGCATCCGGCCGGCTTCGATCTTGGCGATGTCGAGCAGGTCGTTGATCAGCGCCAGCAGATGCGCGCCCGAACCGTTGATGTCCTCGGCATAACCCTGGTACTGCGCGCTCAAATCGCCGAACAGGCCGTTCTTCATCACGTCCGAGAAGCCGATGATAGCGTTCAGCGGCGTGCGCAGTTCATGGCTCATATTGGCGAGGAAGTTCGACTTGGCACGGCTCGCCGCCTCGGCCTCGTCGCGGGCCTGGGCATAGCGGGCGGCGAGCGCCTCGTTCTGCAGGCGGGTTTCGATCATCTCGCCGATCCGGCCTGAAAGCTGAAGCGCAGACAGCATCAGCATGGCGATCCAGATGGGGCCGGCCAGCGCGATATAGATGCCGGGCTCGCCGCCCAGCACGGCAAAGGCGGGCGCGCCGATAACGGCGATGGCGAACGAGCCGGCGAGATAGACGGAAGCATGCGAGGCGAGCCGGGTGCAGAACACCGCCAGCACGGCGACCAGCGTCACCGCCACGATGGCCACGCTGACGAAATTGGCGCCGTCCAGCATCACCCAGGGCAGCAGGCCCCAGACGCCGCCGGCATAGGCGTAGATGGCGATATAGGCGGTGCGGCGCGGAATGCCGAAGCGGCCGGTGACGGCGCCGCGCGGCCACCAGATCATGCCCAGATGGAAGCCGAGCGCCGCGATGCCCTGCAGCATGCCCCAGATGAAGAGCGCCATGGTCGGCGCGCCCGTGAAAATCGGGATGAGGCCCGAAAAGCTGATGACGAGGCTGGCGGTCCAGAGCGGCACCTGCACCCGGCCATAAGGCAAGTTGTCGGCGATGAGATCGAGCCGCGCCTGTTCGACGATGCCCGCCCGCTCCGCCTTGTCCTCGACACTCGTCACGCTGCCCCCGCCCCCCGGCTGAACCAGAGATTAGGCAGAGCGCGCTTGAAACGGAGTTAGGCCGTTCCGGCAAGATCGAGCGATGTGGGTAAGGCGGCGTTTACCTTAAACCGCCCGCCGCTCAGGCTTTGGTGTCGTAGGCCGAGCCGGGCGGCGGCGCATCCTGAGAACGTTGCGGCTCGCCCTTGGCGACCACCACCATGGCGGCGCGCAGCAGGCGGTCGGCGATCAGGTAGCCGGCCTGCACCACGTCCACGACGGTGCCGTGCGGCTGGCCGGTGCCGGGCACTTCGGCGATCGCCTGGTGGAAATTGGGATCGAATTTCTGCCCCTTGGGTTCGATGCGCTTCACGCCGTTGCGCTCCAGCGCGGCGAGCAGCTCCTTCTCGGTCAGCTCGACGCCGGTCAGCAGCGCCTCGACCTGCGGATCGGCGCGACCGGGAATGGCGGCCTCGATCGCGCGGCGCAGATTGTCGGCGACCGACAGCATGTCGCGGGCGAATTTCGCCGCGCCGTATTGGCGTTCGTCCTGCACCGCCTTGTCGGCGCGGCGGCGGGCATTTTCGGCCTCGGCGAGGGCGCGCAGGCGCTCGTCGTTCAGGCGGTCGATCTCGCCTTGCATCTCGGCCAGCAGGCCGGCGGCGATCGTCTGTTCGTCGAGGGGCGGCGTGTCGTCGTAGTCGTTCGTCATCACAAGGTCCGTTATTGAGGCGCGCCGATCAGGCGGCTGAGTACGCGGGCGGTATAGTCCACCATGGGGATGATGCGGGCATAATTCAGCCGGGTCGGGCCGATCACCCCGATCGCCCCGACAATGCGGTCATGGGCGTCGCGATAGGGCGAGACGATCACCGACGAGCCCGACAGCGAGAAAAGCTTGGATTCCGCGCCGATGAAGATGGAAACGCCGTCGGCGTCGCGGGCGAGGTCGAGCAGCTGGATCACGTCCTGCTTGCGCTCCAGATCGTCGAAGAGGAGGCGGATGCGTTCGAGATCCTCGGCCGCCGTCACGTCGTCCAGCAGCCGCGACTGGCCGCGCACGATGAGCGAGCGGGCAAAGGCGGGATCGCCGCCGCCCCACTCCGCCAGCCCCGCCTCGACGACCCGCGCCGACGCCTGATCCAGCTCCGCGCGGCGGGCTTCCAGCTCGGCGCGGACCGCAACGCGGACCTCGTCCAGCGTGCGGCCACGCAACCGCGCGCCCAGGAAATTGGTGGCTTCCACCAGCGCCGAGGCCGGCAGGCCCAGCGGCGCCTCGATGATGCGGTTCTCGATCGAGCCGTCTTCCGAAACCAGGACCACCAGCACCCGACCAGGCCCCGCCTGGACGAATTCGACATGGCGCAGCGTCCGCTCACGGGTCGGCGTCACCACGAGCCCGGCGCAGTGCGAGAGGCCCGAGAGCAGCGAGGTCGCCTCGCCCAGCAGATCGCCCACACCGCGGCCCGAGCCCGCCACGCGGGCCTCGATCGTGCGCCGCTCGTCCTCGGCCAGCGCCCCGACTTCCAGCAGGCCGTCCACGAAGAAGCGCAGGCCGGCCTGGGTCGGCACCCGCCCGGCGCTGGTATGGGGGGCCGCGATCAGCCCGGCCAGCTCCAGATCCGCCATCACATTGCGGATCGAGGCGGGCGACAGGCTCCGCGACAGGCGCTGCGACAGGGTACGCGAGCCCACGGGCTCGCCGGTATCGAGGTAGGATTCCACGATCCGCCGGAAAATCTCGCGCGACCGCTCCGCCAGCTGCGCGGCAGCCGGGGAGGAACTGAGACCGAGAAGAGGATCTGTGCGGTGTGTGGGTCCGGACATCGCGATTGCGCAGGGCCGTGTGAGAGGGGTAGGTAGCCCCCCCTAAACCCCCGTTCAAGGGGCCAATTCAGGCAGGAGAGCCCATCATGCGTCCTTCAGGGCGAGCCCCCGACCAGTTGCGCACGATCAGCCTGGAGCCGGGTTTCTCCAAATATGCCGAGGGTTCGTGCATGACGCGCTTCGGCGACACGCATGTCCTCGTCACCGCCAGCCTCGACGAGGGCGTGCCGCCCTTCCTGCGCAATACCGGCAAAGGCTGGGTCACCGCCGAATACGGCATGCTGCCCCGCGCCACGCATGAGCGCATGCGCCGGGAATCCAGCCAGGGCAAGCAGTCCGGCCGGACCCAGGAAATCCAGCGCCTGATCGGCCGCTCGCTGAGGGCCGTCACCAACCTCCAGGGCTTCGGCGAACGCCAGATCCAGGTCGATTGCGACGTCATCCAGGCCGATGGCGGCACCCGCACCGCGGCGATCACCGGCGCCTTCGTGGCGCTGCATATGTGTTTCGCCCGCATGGTGAAGATCGGCGCGATCAAGCAGATTCCGCTGAAGGACCACCTCGCCGCCATCTCCTGCGGCATTGTCGGCGGCGTGCCGGTGGCCGACCTCGACTATGACGAGGATTCCACCGCCGACACCGACGCCAATTTCGTGCTGACCGGTTCGGGCGGCATCGTCGAAATCCAGGGCACGGCTGAGAAGGAGCCGTTCAGCGAAGAGCTGCTGCTCCAGCTGATGGGTTTGGCGCGCAAGGGCGTCAGCGAGCTCGTCGCCGCCCAGAAAAAGGCGCTCGGCCTGATATGAGCGGGCACCGCCGCTTTCCGGGCGGGCGGCTGGTCGTCGCCACGCATAATCCCGGCAAGCTGCGGGAGCTGCGCGCGCTGTTTCATCCCTACACGGACGATCTCGTCTCGGCTGGCGAGCTTGGACTTCCCGAGCCCGAGGAGACCGAAACCACCTTCATTGGCAATGCGGAGCTGAAGGCGCGCGCCGCGGCGCTCGCCTCCGGCCACTGCGCGCTGGCCGACGATAGCGGGCTCTGCGTCGCGGCGCTGGGCGGCGATCCCGGAATCTACTCCGCGCGCTGGGCGGGCGAGACCAAGGATTTTTCGATCGCGATGGAGCGCATCCGCCGCGAACTGGCCGCGAAGGGCTTGGAAACCTCGCCCGCTTACTTCGTCTGCGCGCTCTCCCTCGCTTTCCCTGACGGGCATTGCGAAACCTTCGCGGGGCGTTTCGACGGCCGCGTCGTCTTCCCGCCCCGCGGCACGCGCGGTTTCGGTTACGACCCGATCCTGCTGCCCACCGGCGGCACGCAAACGCTGGGCGAGATCGATCCGGACCTGAAAGCGCGGATCAGCCACCGCGCCAAGGCGTTCGCGCAGCTCATCGCGGCCTGTTTCGATGGCTGACGCCGCGCGGCCCGACGGCGGCTTCGCGCTCTATGTCCATTGGCCGTTCTGCGCCGCCAAGTGCCCCTATTGCGATTTCAATTCCCATGTCCGCAAGGACGACGTCGACGCGATGGCCTATGCGCGCGCCCTGGTGCGCGAGCTGGAAACCCAAGCGGCAAGGCTGGATGCAAAGCCGACGCTCGACTCCATCTTCTTCGGCGGCGGCACGCCTTCGCTGATGCCGGGCGCGGCGGTCGGCCTCGTCATCGACGCGGCGGCGAAGCTCTTTCCCTTCGCCGGCGACATCGAAATCACGCTGGAAGCCAATCCCACCAGCACCGACGCCGCGCGCTTCGCCGACTACCGCGCCGCCGGCGTCAACCGCGCCTCGGTCGGCATCCAGGCGCTCAACGATGCCGACCTGAAGGCGCTCGGCCGCTGGCACAGCGCGGCGGAAGCGCGCGCCGCCTTCGCACTCGCCCGCGAAACCTTCCCGCGCGCCTCGTTCGATCTCATCTATGCCCGCACCGGCCAGAGCGAGGCGGCTTGGGAAGCGGAACTCACCCAGGCGCTCACCCTCGCCGCCGACCATCTCTCGCTCTACCAGTTGACCATCGAGGACGGCACGAAGTTCGGCGCGCTCCACGCCGCGGGGCAACTGACCGTTCCGGACAACGAGGCCGCGGCGCGGCTCTACGAGCTGACGCAGGCGATCATGGCGGCGCATGGCCTGCCCGCCTATGAAATCTCCAACCACGCGGCGCCTGGCGCGGAATCGCGCCACAATCTCGTCTATTGGCGCTATGGCGAATTCCTCGGCGTCGGCCCCGGCGCCCATGGCCGCATCCGCACGGACGGCGTGCTCCGCGCCACGGCGACCGAACGCTTCCCCGAACACTGGCTCGCCGCGGTGCGCGACGGCGGCGACGGCCTCACCGCCTCCGACGCCGTGCCCGAGGCCGATCAGGCAGAGGAATATCTCGTCATGGCCCTCCGCCTCGCCGAAGGGCTGGATGCGGCGCGCTACCAACGCCTCGCCGGCCGCCCGCTCGATCCGGCGCGGCTGGACGCGCTGGCGGGCGAAGGACTGCTCACCGCCACCAATGGCCGCGTCATCGCCACGCCGCGCGGCCGTCTCGTCCTCAACAGCCTCGCCGCCGAACTGGCGCGTTAGGACGCCGCTCTCCCTCCTTGTCATCCTCGGACTTGTTCCGAGGATCCATCGTTCCGCTGCTGAGGTGTGAGCCTGCGCCGCCCAAGCGGCGCACAGCATCGCCCTCGCCGCTGCCGGCATGGATCGCCGGACTGAATCCGGCGATGACAGATCGGAAGTGGGCTTAGGCGAAATCCTGCGCGAGCGCGGCGCGGCTCTCGGGCGAGAGCACCGCCATGTGGCCGTAATTGGGATGGTCCATGCCCAGCAGCACGGTGCGCGCCGCATCGCTGAACGCCGCGATATCGTCCGGCGAAAAGCGGAAATGGAAGAAATGCACCGACGAGGTCTTCCCGTCGGGCGTGGTGCGTTCGGCATCGTCGGTCGGCTCGCCCTGGATGCGGAACGCTCCGCCCGGCCCCTGGATCTCGATGAAGACGTGCTGTTCCACATCGCCCAGACGCTTCAGCACCTTCTCGCGGCGCGTGGGATCGTCGATCTCCAACATCATGGTGGCGATCAGTTCCGACCCCTGCGGGATCAGCGGGTTGTAGGCCGCGAGTTCGCCCTCGACCTGCTCCGCGCCGCCCTTCTCGATGAACAGCATTTCGTGGACCTGCAGCCACATCGTGGCGTAGCTCTCGAAATAGAACGTCGCATAGGGCCCGACCTCGATGCGGCGCAGCTTCTTCACCGGGATCAGCGCGGCGCGCCGGTCCTTGCGCTGCGGTCCATAGGCGGCCATCGACATCAGGTCGCCCGGTTCGATGCGGCGGGTGGTTTCAGGCATCAGATCAACCCATAGCTCTGCGCGAACAGCTCGATCGGGTGCTGCGCCTCTTTGACATTCGCACGCTGGCCTTTTTCCGCGGCCAGCGCCTTCGTTCCCTCGACCAGATGCTGCGCGGCGAGCGGGCATTCGCTCACCAGATGCGCGTTGTTCGATTTCAGCGCCGCGCGGAAGGCGGGCGTGCCGACCTTCACCGCGCAGGCCCGCGTCTCCTTCAGCACGCCGAACGTGCCGCCGTGGCCGGCGCAGCGTTCGATCACCTCGACCTTCTGGCCGGGAATGAGGCGCAGCATCTCGGCCGCCTTGGGCCCGATATTCTGGGCCCGCGCGTGACAGGCGAGATGGACGCTGACGCCGCCCTCGATCGGCTTCAGCCCTTCGGGCAGGCCCTGTTTCTTCGCGACATCCACGACGAACTCGTCGACATCGAAGGTCGCCTGCGCCAGCGCCTTCACGTTCTCATCGTCCGGCACGATCAGCGGCCACTCGAACTTGAACATCAACCCGCACGACGCGGTCAGCGTGACGATGTCATAGCCCTGGTCGATGAAGGGGCGCAGCTTCGCCGACACCTCCTTGGCCTGCCTCGCGACCTTGGCGAGATCGGCCTGTTCCAGATAGGGCATGCCGCAACAGCCGGGATATTCGACGACCGTCTCGACGCCGATCTGGTTCAGCACCTTCACCGCCGCCTCGCCCGTCGCGGGCTTGTTGTAGTTGACGAAACAGGTCGCGAAGAGCGCCGCCTTGCGCTTGCCGAAGGCCGGCGCATCGCGGTTGGGATAGTTCGCCACCTGCTGGTTCGCCTTCACGAAGGTGACGGCGTGGAATTTCGGCAGTTCGGCGTCGCGGTCGATGCCGACGGTCTTTTCCAGCAACGCCCGCACCGGCTTGTTGCCGCGCCGCGTCGCCCAGTTGGCGACCGGCGCGACGACCCGCGCCATGGTCCCATTGCGGTCCATCTTCGCGAGCTGGCCTGCGGTCCAGTTGGTCTTGCCCTGCTTCACCTCGGCCATGCGGGCGCGCAGCATCAGATGCGGGAAGTCGATGTTCCATTCATGCGGCGGCACATAGGGGCACTTCGTCATGAAGCACATGTCGCAGAGCGTGCAGGCTTCGATCACGGGCGCGAAGTCCGCGGACTTCACCGAATCCAGCTCGCTGGTCGGCGCTTCGTCGATCAGGTCGAACAGGCGCGGAAACGACTCGCACAGATTGAAGCAGCGCCGGCAGGTGTGACACAGGTCGAACACCCGGCGCAGTTCGGCGTCGAGCTTTTCGGGATCGAGAAAATCGGGGTCCTGCCACGCGATCTCGTGACGGGTCGGCGCACTGAGGCTGCCTTCGCGCATCCGCGGATGCCTTTCACCAAAGAAATCACGTCATCCTCGGACGGCCCGCTTGGGCCGATCCGAGGACCCATGCCTGAGCCTTCCGGGAAAGGGCGCGATGCCTGAAACGCTCAGGCATGGGTCCTCGGGTTCGCGGCTTTGCCGCGCCCCGAGGATGACAACCAACGATGGAGATTAGGCCAGCGTATCCAGCGCCTTCTGGAAGCGCCCGGCATGGCTCTTTTCGGCCTTGGCGAGCGTCTCGAACCAGTCGGCGATCTCGTCGAAGCCTTCCTCGCGCGCGGTGCGCGCCATGCCCGGATACATGTCGGTGTATTCGTGCGTCTCGCCGGCGATCGAGGCTTTGAGATTGTCTGAGGTCTCGCCGATCTTGTGGCCCGTCGCCGGATCGCCGACCTCTTCCAGGAAGGCGAGGTGGCCGTGAGCGTGGCCGGTTTCGCCTTCCGCGGTCGAGCGGAACACGGCGGCGACATCGTTATAGCCTTCGACGTCGGCCTTCTGGGCGAAATAGAGGTAGCGGCGATTGGCCTGGCTCTCACCGGCGAAGGCCGCCTTCAGATTGTCGTGGGTTTTGGAGTCCGCAAGACCGCTCATGGTCATCCCCTCGTTGTCGGGGCGCGTCCGAAATGGTGCGCCGCAATGCCTCAAGCACAGGCGATGGTAGTGGCCGCGCCTCTTGCGTCAAGCGTTTGAATGAATTCTTTGAATTGCTCTAAGAATGCGTCGCAGGAACGAGTCTGTGCTGGCTTTATTTGCGACGCAGTCGCACGACCAGCTCTACCGCGGCGATCTCCTGCCCCTCCGGCGCGGCCGGCAGGCGCGCGATCTCGACGGCGCCGGGGGGAATGTCGGTCAGCCGCCCCGCGGCATCGACGAAGTGGTGATGGGGATCGGTATAGGTGTCGAACCAGGTACGCGTGCCGTCCACCGCAACCTCGCGCACCAGCCCCGCGCGGGCGAAGGCGTTCAGCGCATTGTAGATCGTGCCGAGCGGCAGCTTCAGCCCGGCGGCAAGCGCCTCCTGCGCCAGCCCTTCGGCCGTCACGTGGCGTTTCCCGCTGGAAAACAGCAGGCGGGCCAGATGCAGGCGCTGGCGGGTGGGGCGCAGCCCCGCGCCTGTCAGTTTCAACTGCGCGGCGGCGAAAGGCCGCTCCGCCGCCGGATCGTGCGTCACGTCCATGACCTAAGCTGACGCCCGTTCGGCCGCGAATACAAGCCGCCTGTCCGCCTTGCCTTGCCGGGGCGCGTTCCGGCTGCTACCTCAGCAGCGGTTTTTTTTATGGGTATGGGCGCGAGCGACATGGCGGAGAGCGGATTGGCGGCGAACCTTATCCAGCGCGCGAAGAGCTTTGACTTCCAGAGCCTGATCGACTGCGCCAAGGGCAAGCTGTTCGGCCCCGGCAACGCGCAGCTGCCGCTGCCGCCCATGCTGATGTTCGACCGCATCACCCATATCGCCGACGAAGGCGGGGCGCACGGCAAGGGCCAGATCATCGCCGAGTTCGACGTGAAGCCGGACCTCTGGTTCTTCAAATGCCATTTCGAGGGCGATCCGGTCATGCCGGGCTGTCTTGGCCTCGATGCGCTGTGGCAGATGGTCGGCTTCTTCCTGGGCTGGAAGGGCGCCCCCGGCCGCGGCCGTGCGCTGGGCGTCGGCGAGGTCAAGTTCTCCGGCATGGTGCTGCCCGAAGCCAAGCTCATCACCTATATCATCGACTTGAAGCGCGTCATCATGCGCAAGCTGGTGCTCGGCATCGGCGACGGCGTCATGCAGGTGGACGGCAAGACGATCTACGAGGCGAAGGATCTGCGCGTCGGCCTGTTCCAGTCGGGCGCGCCGCTCGCCGCGCCGGCCTGACGAACATCTCGGGAGGCTTCGATGCTGAACGCCGCCAAGCCCGTCACCTTTATCCAGACGCGCAACGCCGCTGCGGCGCTCGCCTTCTATCGCGACACGCTGGGCCTCACCCATGTCGTGAATGACGGTTTCGCCAATGTCTTCGACCTCGCCGGCACGACGCTGCGGGTGACGGAGATTCCCGACTGGACGGCGGGCGTGCATCCCGCGCTCGGCTGGCATGTCGCCGACATGGTGGCGACGATGGCCGCGCTGAAGGCCAAGGGCGTCGCCTTCCTCATCTATCCCGGCATGGGCATGGAAGAGGACGGCTACTGGACGGCGCCCGGCGGCGTCGCCAAGGTCGCCTGGTTCAACGATCCCGACGGCAACCTTCTCAGCCTGACGCAAAGCTGACCTGGTTGCGTAGCCCGAAAGAGGAAACATGAGACGCGTCGTCGTCACCGGCCTGGGGATCGTCTCCTCCATCGGCAACAACGCTCAGGAAGTGACCGCCAGCCTGCACGACGCCCGCTCGGGCATCGTGCGCGCCAAGGACTATGCCGAGCTCGGCTTCCGCAGCCAGGTCCATGGCAGCCTGAAGATCGACCTCGACGAGGCCGTCGATCGCCGCGCCAGGCGCTTCATGGGCGACGGCGCGGCCTATGCCTGGATCGCGATGAACCAGGCGATCGCCGATGCCGGCCTCACCCCCGATCTCGTCAGCCACGAGCGCACCGGTCTCATCGCCGGCTCGGGCGGCCCCTCGACCAAAGCGATCGTCGCCGCGGCGGACATCACGCGCGAAGCGGGCAAAGGCCCCAAGCGCGTCGGCCCCTTCGCGGTGCCCAAGGCCATGTCGTCCACCGTCTCGGCGAACCTCTCCACCTGGTTCAAAACCAAGGGCGTCAATTATTCCATCTCCTCGGCCTGCTCGACCTCGGCCAACTGCATCGGCAACGCCGCCGAAATGATCCAGTGGGGCAAGCAGGACATCATGTTCGCCGGCGGCGGCGAGGAACTGGACTGGACGCTCTCCGTCCTCTTCGACGCGATGGGCGCGATGTCGTCGAAGTATAACGACACGCCCGAACGCGCCTCGCGCGCCTATGACAAGAATCGTGACGGCTTCGTGATTTCCGGCGGCGGCGGCATCCTGGTGCTCGAGGAACTCGAACATGCCCGGGCGCGCGGCGCGAAGATCTATGCCGAGCTGACCGGCTACGGCGCGACCGCCGACGGCGCCGACATGGTCGCGCCCTCCGGCGAAGGCGCGGTGCGCTGCATGAAGATGGCGCTGCAGAGCGTCAAAGAGAAAGTCGACTACATCAACCCGCACGCGACCTCGACGCCGGTGGGCGACATCCCAGAGATCGAGGCGATCCGCGCCGTGTTCGGCGATAACATGCCGCCGATCTCGGCGACCAAGTCGCTCTCGGGCCACAGCCAGGGCGCGGCCGGCGTACACGAAGCGATCTATACCCTGCTGATGATGCAGGGCGGCTTCATCGCCGAGAGCGCCAATATCGAAGAGATCGATCCTGCCGTCGCCAGCGCCAATATCGTGCGCCAGCGCATCGACGGGGCGACGATCAACACCGCCATGTCGAACTCGTTCGGGTTCGGCGGCACCAATGCCTCGCTGGTCTTCCAGCGCGTCGCGGCCTGAAGGGCGAGGGACGAATGACGGTTCAAGGTCTTCTCGCCGGCAAACGCGGCCTCATCATGGGGGTCGCGAACGATCACTCGATCGCCTGGGGCATCGCGCAGTCCTGCGCGGCGCAGGGCGCCGAACTCGCCTTCACCTATCAGGGCGACGCCTTCGGCAAGCGCGTGAAACCGCTGGCCGCCGGGCTCGGCGCGAAGCTGGTCCTGCCCGCCGATGTCGAGGACGAGCAGAGCATGGAGGCGCTGTTCGGCGCGCTGGAGCGCGAGTGGGGGACGCTCGATTTCGTCGTCCACGCCATCGCCTATTCCGACAAGAACGAGCTGAAGGGCCGCTACTGCGATACGACGCGCAAGAACTTCACCCGCGCGCTCGACATCTCCTGCTATTCCTTCACCGATCTCGCGCGCCGCGCCGCGCCGCTGATGAAGAATGGCGGCTCGCTCATCACGCTCTCCTATATGGGCGCGATCCGGGTCATCCCGAACTACAACGTCATGGGCGTCGCCAAGGCGGCGCTGGAGGCGAGCGTGCGCTACCTCGCCGCCGATCTCGGCCGCGACAATATCCGCGTCAACTGCATCTCGGCCGGCCCGATGCGGACGCTGGCGGGCTCCGCCATCGGCGACGCGCGCCTCATGTTCCGCTGGAACAAGATGAACGCGCCGATGAAGCGCAATATCGAGCTGGAGCATGTCGGCAATGCCGGCCTCTATCTCCTCAGCGATCTCAGCGCCGGGGTCACCGGCGAAATCCACTATGTCGACAGCGGCTACAACATCGTCGGCATGCCGAGCACCGCGGATCTGAAACTCATGGGCCTGCCCGAAGACGACGCCAAGGCGCGCGCCGCCGAATGAGCTACATCCTTTACGGCGACAACGATTCCGGTTCGTTCACGGCGGAAGCGCTCTTTGCGGAACTCGGCGTTCCCTACGAGCTGCGCACCGTCGATCTGGAAAAATACGAGCAGACCGAAGACCCCTACAAGGCGGTCAACCCGTTCGGCCGCGTGCCGACTCTGGTGCTGCCCGACGGCACGATCGTCACGGAATCGGCGGCGATCCTGCTCACCATCTGCGCGCGGCATCCCGACGGGAAGCTCTTCCCCGACATGGCGACCAGCGACGGCGCATGGGCGCTGCGCTGGCTCATGTATATCTCCAACAATATCTACGAGGCGGTCGGCCGGGTCGAATTCCCCAACCGCTACACCTCGAACTATTACGAGCGCGCCTCGGTCGAAGCGTCCGCGCGGTCCGAGATCCGCTGGTTCTGGATTTTGTTCGAGCGCGAACTCGCGGCCCGCAACCTGCCCGGCCCGTTCTGCTTCGGCGAAACCTTCACGGCGCTCGACGCTTATGTCGCCAATATCTCCGGCTGGTACAACCCGATCGAGTGGCGCGCCCCCAACGCCCCGCGCATCGAGGCGCTGCGCCAGGCGGTGAAGGCCCGCCCGAAGCTCGCCCAGCTCTGGGCGCGGCATTTTGACACCACGACACCAACCGCCACCCCACCCTGAATATGGGACGCGCCACCCGGCGCGCACCAAGGAGCGGGGAAGGCGGATCATGCGCCGTCTGACAGGTTTCATCCTCTGCCTGATGCTGGCGGGCGCGGCGCGCGCGGCGGACAGGGCCGAGCCGGTGACCCGCATCCAGGCGGCCTACCCGGCTGAAGCGGCGCGCGCCGGCGTCGAAGGCAGCGCCACGATCGGCCTGACCGTCGCCAAGGACGGCTCGGTGGCAGCAGCAAAGATCGTCAGCGAAATCCCCGCAGGCTACGGCTTCGGCGAGGCGGCGAGGACCGCCGCTTCAGCCTGGACCTTCACGCCCGGCGCAGCCGGGCGCTACAGGGTGACGATGAACTTCTCGCTCGCCGCGCCCGCGCCGGGCGAAGCGCGTCCGGTGGAGAACGCGACCGGCCTGCCGCCCGCCCCGCAACCCCTGAAGCGCGGCCCGCTGACCTATCCGCCCGAAGCCCATATCCGCAACGAGAACGGCGCGGTCGTACTCATCATCCAGATCGAGCCCGACGGCACGGCGTCGAAGGCCGAGATCTTCAGCGAACAGCCGCGCCAGCGGGGCTTCGGCAAGGCGGCGCGCAAGGCGCTGCTCGGCTCGCTCTTCCCCGCCGGCGTCGCGGGGCGCTACGCGGCGCCGGTGCATTTCGGTATCTACAGCGAGGACGAAATCGAGGCGCAGCCCCGCACGCGGTCGATCGAATACGCGCCCGCGCCGGCGACCACCGTCGCGCCCGACTATCCCAAAGGCGCCAGGAAGAAGAAGCTGGAAGGCGACGTGATGCTCGCCATCGTGATCCGTGACGACGGCCGGGTGGATCGCGCGGATGTCGTCGTCGAAGCGCCCAGGGGCGAGGATTTCGGCCGCAACGCAAGGCGCGCCGTCGAGGACTGGACCTTCCCACCCGGCACCAGGCCCGGCACCTACAGCGTCGACGTGCCGTTCCGGCTCAAGGACTGAGCGATCAGGTCCACAGGATCGGCACGCCATAGGGCCGGAAGGCATCGTCATGGGTGATGATGGTCAGCCCTTCGACCTGCGCCTGGGCGATCAGCAACCGGTCGAAGGGATCGCCGTGGTGTTGGGGTAGGTCGCGGGTGGCCAGAATGTGATCGAGTTCGATCGCCATGGCTTCAAAGCGGAACTTCAGAAAACCTTCGTGGAGGGTCCGCGCATCGCCCGGCAGCTTGCCTTTGGCCTGTTTGATGGAAATCTCCCAGATCGAAGCCAAACTGAAGACCACGCGGTTGTCTGGATCTTTCCAGCACATTGGGATCCTAAGCTTAGAATTCCACGTGGACAAGTTGTCG
>JADMIO010690252.1_pt1 | contig 61846 bp, 59 predicted proteins | sample 8958161 | NCBI WGS metagenome assembly JADMIO01 (sample SAMN16585339, study PRJNA669376) | soil metagenome | isolation source: Crop rotation soil | place: USA: Cullars Rotation, Alabama | collected 2011
GACAACTTGTCCACGTGGAATTCTAAGCTTAGGATCCCAATGTGCTGGAAAGTAGTGCAACCGTAATTATTGACGCTGCTCCCGCAACTGTAACCGTAAGCGGTGGCGGTGATTTTTGTGGCAGCACTACTATAACAGCAAGTAATGGTGGTGACGGCACTATCTATTTTGAAGGGACAACATCAGGCGGCACATCTACGGCCACTCCATCTACTTCAGAAGTAATAGCGGCATCAGGCACGTACTATTTCAGAGCGCGTTCGGCAGATGGTTGTTGGGGTGCGGAAGGCAGCGCAACTGTGAACATAACGAACTGCTGCCTTGTAAATTCACTGACTATCAACACAGGATATGATCCTAGTACAAATTCCAAGATAACAGGCTTGCATACGGATAATACTACAGCTGTTACAGATCCAAAATGGCTGGTTACAACACTTGCACCGGACGCTGCAGCTCAAATCTACGCGCACGGATCAACGTCTGTAACTCCAACTGCGCCCGCAGATGTCGTAGATGATAATCTTAGTCCCTACTATCCTTCTGGGAGTTGGGCGGTGAACAGTGCATGCAATTGGATTACGTCTCAGAATTCGCATGGCTACTATACTAACGTAAATTCGACGGCATCGTACACAATGACGCTCACCAGATCATTTACTACCTGTGCTGAAGACAACGTAACAGTTAGCGGGCAACTGGCGGCCGATAATTATATTGTTTCAGCCAAGGTTGATGGGTCAGATTTGGTTTTTCCTTCATGGTCAACAATAACTACACCTGGAGATACATGGTATGGGAATTATGATGTGTTTACTCCATTTAGCTTGTCAATTCCTTCAATGTCTGCTGGAGTACACACAATCGTTATCGTGGTTGCGAACTATAATCTTTACAATGAACCTCCATATCAGAACGACTATAATCCCACTGGTTTGAACCTATACGGAACAGTAACCTCCGACAACAATTCTATAATATCGGAAACTTCTGAATGCTCGTCCTATACATGTCCGGGCGAAAGGCATTCAGCCCCCACAACAGTTGAGCAGCCAATTACTGGCAATCTCACTTGCTTCCCTAATCCTAATGGTGGTTCCTTTACACTCAGAGGAGCCCTCGCCGGTACTACTTCTAAGGAAGCAAGCATAGAAGTGATAGACGTGCTCGGTAAAATTGTTTATAACGATGTTGTGACTGTAGAAAACGGTGGCATCAACAAGGTGATCACACTTGGTAATCATGTTACCAATGGTGTTTACCTGGTTAAAGTAAAGAGCGGTAGCTCAAATAAAGTGATCAGGATTTCGGTGCAGCAGTAGACACCATGAAAACTAAAAGAAGGCGGCTGCCCCAGCAATGGGGTGGCCGCTTTTTTCCATTTACTGGCATGCACCGCATTACGGCTATCTTCGTACCTTTGCAGCCGGATTTTAAAGTATTTTCTATATGTCTTATACTCTTAAGAATAAGATACGCCTGGTAACTGCGGCATCTCTTTTCGATGGCCATGATGCATCTATCAATATCATGCGCCGGGTTATGCAGGCAAGCGGGGCTGAGGTCATTCACCTGGGCCACGACCGCAGTGTGCAGGAAGTGGTGGATTGCGCCATACAGGAAGACGCGAACGCCATAGCCATCACAAGCTACCAGGGCGGGCATGTGGAGTATTTTAAATACATGTACGACCTGCTGAAACAGGCGGGTTGCGGGCATATAAAGATATTTGGCGGCGGCGGCGGTGTCATCCTGCCTACCGAGATAAAGGAACTGGAGGACTACGGCATCACCCGCATCTATTCACCGGATGATGGCCGTTCCCTCGGCCTGCAGGGTATGATAGACGATCTGCTCGAAAAAAGCGACTATCCCACTGGCAACAGGGTGAATGGAGAACCAGGCCATCTTGCCGAGCGGGATGTAAGATCTATAGCACACCTCATATCTGCCGCCGAGAACTATTACGACCTGCCCGAAACACAGGCCGCATTGAAGAAAGTAAAGGAGCTTGCAGATAAAGTAAAGGTGCCAGTTCTTGGTATTACCGGAACCGGTGGTGCCGGTAAAAGCTCGCTGGTTGATGAGCTGGTGCGCCGCTTCCTGCTTGATTTTAAGGATAAGCATATAGGCATTATATCGGTAGACCCTACCAAGCGCAAAACAGGCGGGGCATTGCTTGGCGACCGCATACGCATGAATGCGATACGTAACACGAGGGTGTATATGCGATCGATGGCTACCCGCCAGAGTAATCTCGCGGTATCGCGCCATATACACGATGCCGTAAATGTGCTGAAGGCTGCAAAGTATGACCTTATCATACTCGAAACATCGGGTATAGGCCAGAGCGATACGCAGATCACAGACTATTGCGACGCCAGCATGTATGTGATGACGCCCGAATTTGGTGCGCCAACCCAGCTCGAGAAAATAGACATGCTCGACTTTGCCGATATTGTGGTCATCAACAAATTCGACAAACGCGGTGCCGCAGATGCACTGCGCGATGTGAAGAAACAATACCAGCGCAACCATAAACTGTTTGATAAGAAGCCTGATGATATGCCGGTATTCGGCACCATCGCTTCACAGTTCAACGACCCGGGTACCAATACCATGTACAAGGCCCTGATGGATCTTGTGGCTAAAAAAACGGGCGCGCCGCTGCACTCCAGCTACAAGGTAACGGATGAGATGAGCGAGAAGATATACATCATTCCGCCAAACAGGGTGCGCTACCTCAGCGAAATAAGCGAGAACAACCGCAAGTACGATAAGTGGGCAAAGGACCAGGGCGAAGTGGCCCAGAAGTTATATGGCATCAGTAAAACAATAGAGACGCTTAACGCATCGAAAGTAGATGACCGCGACAGGCTGATAAAAACACTACAGGAAGTATACACAAAAGTAGAGCTGGAGCTGGACGCTAAGAACAAGCACCTGCTGGAAAACTGGGACGCAAAGAAAAGCCAGTATACCGGCGACTACTATACCTATAAGGTGCGCGATAAAGAACTGAAGATAAAGACACATACCGAGTCACTCTCACATTTACAGATACCCAAGGTGGCTGTACCGGGCTTTAAAGCATGGGGCGAGATATTGCAATGGGCGCTGATGGAAAATTTCCCCGGTGAGTTCCCTTATGCGGCCGGTATCTATCCATTCAAGCGCGAGGGCGAAGACCCTGCGCGTATGTTTGCCGGCGAAGGTGGCCCTGAGCGTACCAACAAGCGTTTCCATTACGTATCTAAAGGACTGCCCGCAAAAAGGCTCAGCACTGCATTTGATAGTGTAACCCTTTATGGGCAGGACCCGGATCACCGTCCGGATATATATGGTAAAGTGGGCAACTCGGGTGTAAGCGTATGCTGCCTCGATGACGCCAAGAAGCTGTACAGCGGCTTCAACCTCGCCGACCCGAAGACGTCGGTATCTATGACGATCAACGGGCCCGCGCCAACTATAACCGCGTTCTTTATGAATGCCGCAATAGACCAGCAGTGCGAGCTGTACATAAAAGCTAATGGCCTGGAGGAAGAGGTAAATAAAAAGATAGATTCTATTTACAAAGCCAAAGGAGTACAACGCCCTTATTACAATGCACAGGCTGCAAGGGGTGAAGCATACACCGTCAAAGAGCTTCCCGAAGGGAACGATGGCCTCGGCCTTATGCTCCTCGGCGTTACCGGCAATGAAGTGCTGCCTGCCGATGTATATGAAAAAATAAAGAAAGATACACTACAGGCAGTTCGCGGCACCGTGCAGGCAGATATACTTAAAGAAGACCAGGCACAGAATACCTGCATATTCTCTACCGAGTTCTCCTTGCGTGTAATGGGAGATGTGCAGCAATACTTTATCAATAGTAAAGTGCGCAACTTCTACTCGGTATCCATAAGCGGCTACCACATAGCAGAAGCCGGGGCTAACCCTATTTCGCAGCTGGCGTTTACTATTTCCAATGGTTTTACGTTTGTAGAGTACTATCTAAGCCGCGGAATGCATATTGATGATTTCGCGCCCAATCTTTCCTTCTTCTTCAGCAACGGTATAGACCCTGAATATAGTGTTATAGGCCGCGTTGCCCGCCGCATCTGGGCCAAGGCTATGAAGATCAAATATGGAGGAAATGAGCGCTCACAGATGCTTAAATACCATATCCAGACATCAGGCCGCTCATTGCACGCACAAGAGATCGACTTTAACGATATCCGCACTACGCTGCAAGCGCTATATGCCATATACGACAACTGTAACTCACTGCACACAAATGCCTACGACGAGGCCATCACTACGCCCACTGAGGAGAGCGTGCGCCGCGCCATGGCTATACAGCTGATAATAAATAAGGAGCTGGGCCTTGCAAAGAATGAAAATCCGCTGCAGGGGTCATTCATCATCGAAGAGCTTACTGACCTGGTGGAAGAAGCAGTACTGGCAGAGTTCGACCGCATTACTGAGCGCGGCGGGGTGCTGGGCGCTATGGAGACTATGTACCAGCGTGGCAAGATACAAGAGGAAAGCCTCTACTACGAAACACTGAAACATAATGGTGAATTCCCCATAATAGGTGTTAATACGTTCCTTAGCTCCAAAGGATCGCCAACCGTTATTCCTTCAGAAGTTATCCGGTCTACTACCGAGGAAAAAGAGTTCCAGATACAGACCGTACAGAACCTGTGGAAGCGCAATGAAGATAAAAATGCCGAGGCATTGCACCAGTTGCAGCAAAAAGCCATCCACAACCAGAATATTTTCGAGGAACTGATGGAAACCGTTAAGTATTGTTCGCTCGGGCAGATCACCAAAGCACTATTTGAAGTGGGAGGACAGTACAGGAGGAATATGTAGGATTAAGTGAAAGGGCAAAAGTTAAAACCTAAAAGGTGCATTTCTTTTAAGCGCTTTTGTTGCTAAATTTGACTTGTATAAATTTTGTTTTATGTCGGCTGCTGTTAAAATAGAAAGGGAACTGAACACTTACATTCATCAGCTTAGTACTGATCAGAAAAAATCCTTGCTTGGGTTTATAAAAACAATGTTTAAGAACAGAGGAGAAGAGGTTGAAAGCATAACGATTGAACAGTATAACAAGGAACTGGATGAGGCCGATGCAGAGATTGACAGAGGGGAGTTTTACACACACGAAGAAGCTATTGAAATTCTAAAAAAACGCGTACGCGGTGAAAAATAAAATTTCATGGTCCGCTACTTCTATCAGGCAATTCTCAAATGCCATTGACTATATCAGGTTAGAGTCAGAACAGAATGCTGAGAATGTTTATTCTAAAGTAATAAAAAAGCTGAATGCTATCGCTGTCAATCCTACTATGTGTCCACTTGACAAATATAAAGTTATGAATGACGGAGCAATTCGGGCATTTGAAGTGGATCGCTACAGAATATCCTACCGCATTAAAAAAAATGAAATAAGGGTGTTACGTGTTCGGCATTCAAGCATGAAACCAAAATACTTCTAAAGTGCGGCTTACAGCCAGTATCGCCTCTTTTCCATTTGCGAAAAATTGCACATATACCGTAATACATTCCAAAGTCCACCCTTTGTACCTGATTTTCATGCTTCTGTACACCTGTTGTACACCCGAAAATGTTGCGAAACGCACATCACGAGGGTAGTTTTGCATATCCAATCACAGGTACTGATACAGTACGCAAAAACCAAGCATATGAGAAAGGCCTTATTATTTATTGCAGGAATTTTGCTTTGCGGGATAGCAAAAGCCCAGATACCCAACCCCGGATTCGAAACATTAAATGCTACGGGTGATGCCGCAAACTGGCGGCAGACAGATATTATTAGCCTCCCTATAGTCCCGGGCTGCTTATGGATAGGCTCCGATAGTATGGAATTTACGACCGATGAAGCACATACGGGCAGCTACGCCTATGAGCTGCGCATATCTACCTATTGTGAGTATAGCTATGGAGGCAGGGTCAGCGCAACACGTTTTGACTTCGATACATTTACCGATCAGCGTATACCATTTACAGAACGGCCGTATGCTTTTACTTTTTATTACAAACTATTTCCTCTTTCAGGAGACCGGGGAGCAATTCAGATTTCCCTTGAGGCGGAGGATGGCAGTGCAGTTGCCAATGCCACTATGCAATTTGCCGATAGTGCTGCCACCTGGGCTTTGGCAACAGTACCTCTCACCTACCATAGTACAGACATACCCGGATACCTGAAAATGAAATTCATGATTTTAGCTGATTCCGACTATCATTGGGGAACCCGCTTCCTTATTGACGATATAGATCAGATCGGCACCACAGGCGTAAGCGGTATATCTGGCAGCGAACAGTACCTGCAATGCTACCCCGTACCGGCTGAAAACCGGTTATATGTGCTTATGCCCGCACAGTCAATCAGCGGGGATGCTATGGTGAACATAGCTGATGCTACCGGCCGGATCATTAGAAAAGAACAGCTAGCAATGCCAGGAAACCGTAAACTGGAGCTGAACACTGCGGATTTAGCTAAAGGGATATATTTTTTAGATATCGTTACCGGGGAAACCAGGCTGAAAGGAAAGTTCATGAAATGATTCCTTACATTCAGTGTTATAAAACAGAAATATAGCTGGTGATATTGTCTTTGCTGCGCAAATGTGGTTTCCTTATCCTCTTTACAATAGCAGGTACAAACTGCTATGCCGGCAAGGCGCAACCGCTGCTTGAGAAAGGCTGGTCAGCCCTGGTGCGCGATGATGATACAACGGCCTTATTATTCTTTGGCAAAGCTTTAATAGAAGCGGAGCACAATGATGATACCGCCGATAAAGCGCAGGCGCTGCTGTACATGGGTATATGTTACTACAGCGTCAGTTATAGCAAAGGGCTCGATTATTGCTCCCGTGCAATGGCCGAATACAAAAAAATGGAAACAACCACACCGGCAAAAGCGTTGGAGGGAAGAAGCAGGTGCTTACAGTTGGTGAGCACAATTAAGAGCCGGCAAGGACAATACCGGGAGTCTATTAACCTAAGTAAAGAAGCGTTGAATGGCTTTACCGGCGATAAAGATACTTCCGGCTATCGGGGTGTGATATATAACAGCCTTGGTGCTGTATATGCCAACCTGGGACTAGCCGACTCTTCAGCTCATTTCCACAGGCTGGCGCTGGCAGAGCATCTGCGTAATAATAACCTTACCTACCTGCCTGGGGCATATATACAGGTTGCGAGCCTTGAGTCAGGACTGAAGAGAAGCAAAGAGAGCCTTGATCTTTATAACCGTGCGCTGCAACTGGCAGATAGTACCGGCAACAGGCAGGCGCAAGCATGGGCCCTGGTAGGCCTGGGCGAATGGCAAATAGCTTTCAAAAAAGATCTTCATACTGCGGAAGCAAATTATCTCCGCGCTTTAAACATTGCTACAGCGCTCACTGATAAAACCTTTAGTCTCAAAGCTATTGACCATTTGCTACAGCTTTATAAACAAACCGGCAATTACCAACAGGCAATGGTATACCAGGAAAAACTGGTGCAAACCCGCGACAGCATTTATTCATGGGACAGGCAAAAAGAAATAAAAGAGATCGAGATCAGGTTCGATGTGGCTGAAAAAGACCGGTCTCTTGAGTTGCTGAAAAAAGAGAAGGAAATAGCGATGCTCACCAACTACTTGTTGTGGGGCGGCATTGCAGCACTAGCGCTGCTCTCCGGAGCTGTGATCTATAACCAACGCAGGACGAACAAAAAAGATAAAATACTGCTTAGTACGCAGGACGAGCTAATCAAAGCCGGCGCGGAACAAAAACGGCTTGTTGAAGAGCAGAAAATATACAGAGAGCAGCAAATGCAACAGGAGCTGGAATTTAAGGAAAGCCAGCTAAGCGCTATGACCTTGCAGATGCTTCAAAAAAATGAGCTGCTGCTTGAGCTCAAGGAAAGGCTGGATGCGGACAAGTCTTTCGGAAAGGACCAGAAGCTCGAAAAAATAATAAACAAAGGGCTTAGCCAGGATAAGGAATGGTCGGACTTCAATGTCTATTTCGAGAGCATCAACAAAAATTTCTACGAGCGCCTGAAGCAGGCTTACCCCGCCATCAGCCCCAATGACCTGAAAATATGTGCGCTTATTAAGCTCCAGCTTTCAATTAAAGAAATGGCGGCGATACTCAATATTTCACCAGATAGCGTGAAAACCGCAAGATACAGGCTCCGCAAAAAACTGGAGCTTAACACGGAAGATAATCTTACCGGCTTCATACTCAGCCTTTAGCAGTAAATTTGAACCTGCATCTAAAATGCAGCCCGTAATGAAACATTTCCTTATCATACTCTTTACCGCATCGGCATCGGCAGTGTACGCTCAAAAAACTTCAAAAACAGTTACAGGCAAACAAGCCACCCAAGCTCATATGCCTGCATCCAAAGTTTATGACGCGCCCGAGACACCAGCCATTTTTCCATATGGAAAAGATAGCCTAGACCGGTTTATTGCACGCAGTATGCGCCTGGGCCATGTGGAGAACGGCGAGGGTGTGACTGGCAAAGCGATAGTTATTTTTATTGTAGAGAAGGACGGCAGCATAGGTGCTGCCGAAATATTGCGTACCAGCGGCGACAAAGCCTTTGATAATGAATCTGTAAGGATAGCCAAAACTATGCCTAAGTGGTCACCTGCAAAACACAATGGAGAGGTTGTAAGGTCGTCCACCATGCTCACGTTTGCATATCATTTCAAGTAACATTTGACCTGTCTTTTTTCGCCTTAAAAAGTAGGCATAGTTTTTATAGGCTTTAACTGCCAAAATGCGTAAAGCCTTAAAAATCACACTATTCGTTGTTTGCAGCCTGCTTATTTTGCTGCTAGGGGCCGTTGTGTACCTTAATACTCCGTGGGGCCAGAACTTTGTACGGGGCAGAGCTGAGGCGTTTTTGCGCAACAAGCTCAAAACTACAGTACGTATTGGCCACCTCGGGTATGGCCTTCCCAAATATATAGTACTGAATGATGTGCTCTTCCTGGACCAGGCCAATGACACCTTACTGGCAGCCGGTGAACTGAAAATAGATGTCGACATGCTGAAGCTCATCCATAAAAATGTGGAGGTGCAGCAACTGGTTTTTAAGGGGGTGCATTCACACATTTATCGCAATCTGCCCGATACCACCTACAACTTTTCATACATCATAGCAGCATTTGGCAACAATAAGCCTAAAGACCCAAACAAGGCTAAAGACACAACCTCATCTCTGAACATGAATGTTGACAAAATAAAGCTGGATGACATACATGTACATTTTGATGACTATACCGGTGGCATGCGCCTGGCCATAGACCTCGACCATCTTGACCTCAAAATGAAAGACATTGACTTCAGCAAGATGCTCTTTCACGTCAAAGACCTTAACGTAGCCGGTTTGCAAACCACCGTTTCACAAGACACTTCTTATCTTCCCAAAAGCAACAATAATACAAAAACCAGGTTGCAGCTTGTAGCTGAAAATGTAAATATGCAGCGCATAGGTGTGCAGTACAACAACGCGCTGAACAAGCTCCTGTTTAGCCTGAACATGGGAGATGCTTCATTACAGCTCAACAAATTCGGGCTGGATGATAATACCATTGACGTAAAAAAGCTTGTGCTTAACAATACAGACGTTGCATTGCAGATGGGTGCTAACGCCACAGCTCCCGCATTTATAGATACCCTGATAAAGAAAGACACAACAGAAGGATGGCACATTAACGCGCGTAATATCAACATTGCCGGCACCAGCTTCAAACTGGATGACAACAGTACAAAACATATGCCTTACGGCATGGATTATTCGCACATGTACTACCAACATGTGGAGCTGAAGCTGCAAGACTTTTTGTATACATCGGATACTATATCGGGAGATGTAAAGCACTTCGCAGGTACTGAGCAATGCGGGCTTAATGTAAAAGAGCTGCGAACAAAATTTAAATACGACCCGCAGGGAGCCACATTGGCGGACCTTTATCTCCGGACACCTAATACTACGCTTCAAAATCACGTGGAAGTACACTATCCTTCTCTTGATGCGCTTAAAAAAAATACACAAACGTTGCAGCTAAACCTGGATGTAAAGAACAGCATAGTATGCGTGAATGACGTATTGCTTTTTGTACCACAGCTCAGGGATCAGCAATACTTCTATAAACTACGCAACAACTCCTTTAAGCTGGAATCAGCCATTACAGGCACTTTGGGAAATATGAACATCGCTCACCTGTACCTGGCGGGGCTCACCAATACAGAAATAACTGTGAACGGCAGGCTAAGCGGGCTGCCAGAACCTAAAAACCTTAGCTATAATCTGAACATCACGAAATTTATTTCCTCTCGCAGAGATGTGGCCATGTTTGTTCCGGACACTTTGTTATCATCGGTGCGGCTGCCTGATAAATTTGGTATAGCCGGCCTGTTGTCCGGTACACAGCTGGACTATAATGTAGACCTTGGGATGGTAAGCACAGATGGCCGCGCTTATGCCAAGGGCACTTTGCTCATGTCTCCGGGCAAGAACAAGGAGCAGTACAATATGTTCGTAAGAACAGACCATCTCGACCTGGGGAGAATATTGAAAAAAGATTCTTTAATAGGCGAAGTGTCCGCAGGCTTCTTCCTCAAAGGGCACAGCTTTGACACAAAGACAATGGACGCTATTGTGGGTGGCGAAATCTATGGCGCAGAAATAAAGGGCTATAACTACCATGATGTACAACTACAAGGCAAAGTAGCGGGTCAGTTGGGCAACATAGATATGGCAGTCGCTGACTCTAACCTTAGGATAAAGCTTGTAGGCCAAGCAGACTTCAGCGGCAAATATGCTGCGATAAAAGCAGACATGATCATGGACAGTATAGATTTCCACGCACTGAAACTGTACAGCACAGAACTTCGGACAAGGGGAATTATTCATGCCGATTTTCCGGAATTCAACCCCGACTATCCTCGGGGGTCATTTGTATGGCAGAAGCCAGTAGTAACCACCAACGGCCGCAGGTACTACATAGACAGTATGTACGTTATCTCCCGCCCCAGCCGGGACACAGGGCAAAACATTATTGCCGATCTCGATGTACTGCAAGCCCACATAACCGGAAAAACCCCGCTCACAAAGCTCGGCGACATTATCCAGGACCACATAAACCGCCACTATGCTTTCCCGCTTAAGGATAGCACTAAAAAAGCTGCCGCTGTAAGCAAAGCTGCAAATGCAAAGGATGCATCATTGCCTGCAGATTATAACTTAAATGTAATGGCGCACATCACTGACAAACCAATATTGCACAGTCTGCTACCCGGCCTCACGTCGCTGGATTCCATCCATGTGGATGGCTCACTCACACCGCGCAATCTTAGTCTTAATGTGCTTATCCCCAACCTGGTCTATGGTACAAGAAATATTCAAAATGGCGTAGCGCAGGTGCGCGGTTCAGATTCGGCGTTTACGTATAAGATAAATGTAGATCAGGTAAGCTTCGGATCATACAGTCTTTGGTATGCCGATGCCCATGGCAACCTGGATCAGAATACCATCACTACCAATATCAGTGTGAGTGACAACACACGGAAAGAACAGTTTGCTTTATCTGCAAATATGCAGAAATCAGGAGATACGCAAATAGTGCACCTGCAAAAAGGATTGAAGCTGAACTATGAAGTATGGAATGTGGCAGAGCCAAACAGGATAGTTCTGGGCAATGGAGGTTTTTACATCAGCAACTTTAATATCAGCAATGGCAACCAGTTTATCAGGGCTAACAGTGAACTGCAGCAAGTGAACACTCCACTGAAGATTGATGTAGGCAACTTCCTGCTGGCAAACATTACAAAGGTGATGAGTAAAAATGATTCCCTGTTCGTGAATGGAGTTCTTGGCGGAAACCTTACCATACAGCGTATGTCCCCTGCCATTCAAATGACGAGTGACCTCACCATACAAAATTTATCAGTTCTCGGCGATACACTGGGAAATCTGCAGGCACAAATTGCAAACGCGGCAAATAACACCCTTGATACCAAAGTAAAACTAACCGGGCAGGGCAATGATATCGCGCTTACCGGTAGCTACTACACCCAACCATCCGGCGGCAACGACTTCAATTTTGACCTTAATGTAACCGCACTGGCCGTAAAGAGCTTTGAAACTATTGCACAGAAGCAGATAAGCAACAGTAGCGGATTTGTACGGGGCGATCTCAAATTACACGGCTCGGTAGCCGCGCCGCAAATAGACGGATCGTTGCGCACTGACAACCTGGTGACAACTGTAACACAGTTGAATGCGGTGTTTAAAATGCCTTCAGAAAAGATATCGTTCACCGGGAATACTATTTCCTTCGATAATTTTACGATGCACGATAGTGCTGACAACAAAGCTGTTTTTACAGGCAGCATCAATACCGAAGACCTTTACAATCCCACGCTGGACCTGAGCATTAAAGCGAGGAATTGGCGCGCCATACATTCAAGGGCGAAGGATAACGAGAACTTTTACGGAGATCTCCTGCTTACTACATCGCTTACCATAAAGGGAACTCCATCAGCACCATTGGTAGACGGCGATATCAAGATACTTAAAGGAACAGACTTCACTGTTGTCAACCCCGAAAACAACCCGGAATTGCAAGCCACCAAAGGCATAGTGGTTTTTGTAAACATGAAGGATACCGCCCGCCGGAATGTACTGAGGCCTCGGACTACAGACACAGTGAAAAAGAAACACCGGCTCGCAGCAGGCTCTGACATAAACATAAATATCACCGTCGATAAGGCCGCCCAGTTCAGCTTCATAATCGACAAAGGCTCTGGAGATTTTCTGAGCGTAAAAGGTGATGCCTCTTTAAATGCGGCAGTAACACCGGGCGGTGTGCTCAGCCTTTCAGGCAATTATGATCTCCACAGTGGTGTATATCAGTTCAACTATAATTTTATCAAACGAAAATTCCTGATACAGGATGGAAGTACCATTGTATTTACCGGTGATGCTGTAAACGGCACAACTATGGATGTTACCGCTATATATTTAGCAAACGTAGCGCCTTATGATCTCGTACAGCGCCAGGTACCCGACCAGGCGCAGCTAAACTACTATAAACAGCGCCTGCCATTTGATATAGACCTTCACCTGAAAGGTAAAATGCTGCAACCATCAATTACGTTTGATGTTACCTTGCCTGAGAATAAAGTTTACCCGTTGGCTGCCGACCAGATAGAGCTGGTACAAGCCAAACTGAGCCAGGTACGCACAGATACATCTGAGCTGAATAAGCAGGTATTTGCCGTCCTTATCCTGAACCGTTTTGTGTCAGACGATCCGTTCAGTTCCGGCTCCGCGAGCAGTCTAAGCTATACAGCCCTGCAAAGTGTGAGCACATTTATCAGCGAGCAGCTTAACCAGGTGGCAGGTAAGCTGATAAAGGGAATAGATATAACCGCTGACTTGCAGACAACTGAAGACTATACTACCGGCGACATGCGCCAGCGCACAGACCTGAACCTGGCCGCATCGAAAACACTGCTGAATGACCGGCTGAAACTAACTGTTGGAAATGACTTTGAGCTGGAAGGGCCGCAGACAACCAATAATGGCCAGAGCAGCCTGGTGCCATCGAATCTTGCCGCGGATTATTTGCTGTCGGCTGATGGCAGGTATACGATGCGTGCATACCGCAAAAATTACGATGAAGGCGTGCTTCAAGGCTATGTCACCGAAACGGGAGTCAACTTTATTGTCAACGTTGATTACAATCGATTCAAATATATTTTTAAGAAAAGGAAAAAAGCGCAAAGTAACGACGGCAGTACAGCTGCGAAATGATAACTATGGGCTTGCAACGACACACTAGAATATTACAGGTAATCGTGGCTGCAATATGCGTCATCGCATCATCGTGCAGCAATACCCGGCATTTGCCCGCGGGTGAAAATCTCTTCAGGGGTAGTAAAGTACATATAAAAGATCACGAAGCCAGCAAGAAGGAACGCAAAGTGCTGATAAATGATCTTGTAGGCACCGTGCGACCAAAGCCCAATACAAAGACATTAGGAGTTCGCCTCAAGCTGTCCCTTTACAATTCCGTCGGCGATACTAAAAAGAAAAAGGGCATCCGGCCCTGGCTGCGTAATAAAATAGGTGAGCCCCCTGTACTGGCCAGCAGCGTGCATCTGAGCAATACTAAGGCGCTGATGGTAAACCTGCTGCAAAACAGGGGTTTTTTTGAGGCCTCGGTTAGTGCAAGAATGGATACAACCAAAAAGAGAAAATCCACAGCATTGTTTGATGTTGTTACCGGGCCGCAGTACACTATTAATAAAGTATACTTCAGGAAAGACTCTACAATGATCAGTCATGATGTGGATAGTACTTTTTCACAGACACTACTTACTCCGGGTGCGCCCTACAACCTCGACCTCATAAAGGCTGAGCGTAACCGCATTGACCGCACACTGAAAGAAGTAGGCTATTTCTTTTTTAAACCCGATTATATCCTCGTGATCGTAGACAGTTCCATAGGCGATCACAAAGTAAATATGTATGTGAAGCTCAAGCACCGTGAAATACCGCCAGAGGCTTACCGTGAGTATTTTATAAACGACATTTTTGTATACGCCAATTACCGCCTGAGAGGTAAAGAGTCTGACACCAGCAAGGCCAATGAAGTAATTGTGGATTCACAATACCATGTGATCGACGGCAGAAAAACATTTAACCCCGGGATATTCTCCCAGGCGCTTTTGTTTGAAAAAGGGGATGAATACAGCCTCGATGACCAGAATGTGTCCATGAGCCGACTGGTGAATATGGGTGTCTTCAAGTTTGTAAAGAACCGTTTTGAAGAAGCCGGTGATTCATTGCTGGATGTGTATTATTACCTTACTCCATACCCCAAAAAATCGCTTAGGTTTGAGATAGGCGCGCTCACACAAAATGATAACCGGGCGGGTACACAGGGTAGCATTAGCTGGCGAAACAGGAATGCATTTAAAGGTGCGGAAGAGCTATTGTTTAAAATTAAAGGCGGTTTTGAATCGCAGTACAGCGGGCCTGTGAAGCAACCGGGTATTTTTACGTTCGGAGCAGAAACAGACCTTTCTTTTCCACGGTTCGTAGTTCCATTCGTAAACATACAAACATCAAGCAGATACCTGCCGCGCTCTATTATAAAGCTGAAATATAATTACGAAACTGAAGCAACCCTGCTGCGCATCAGCTCCTATACTGCTTCTTATGGCTACGACTGGAAAGAGGGGCCTCATAAAGAGCACCAGCTCTACCCCTTAAATTTTACCTATGTAAAAACAGATACGCTCGGCAAAACTGAAAGTCTTAACCTGTTATTCCGTAACCTGGTATTTGATGGTATCATACTTGGACCTACTTATGAATACACCTACAATTCTCAGAATGGCCCGCAGCGTACACATTCCGTTTACTTCGATGGACTAATAGACCTTTCCGGCAACATACTGGGTATAGCGCAGAAAGCCGACTATAAAACCAATCCCCAGGCGTTATTTGGGGCTCGTTATGCACAGTACGTAAAACTACAGCCCGACTTCCGTTATTATCTGCGTTTGTCTGACGTAACTTCAATTGCCACAAGGATCATGGCAGGTATTGGCATACCTTACGGCAACTCCGGCGAGCTGCCAAACATCAAACAGTTCTGGGCTGGTGGCAACAGTGATCTCCGTGGCTTCCCATCTCGTCTTGTAGGTCCGGGCACCTTTAATGAATACAGCCTTTACCAGACGAACAGATATATTGAAACCCTTGGCGACATAAAAGCAGAGGTAAACCTGGAGCTGCGGCAGAAGGTTTATAAGTTCGTTAACGCAGCAGTCTTTTATGATGCCGGCAATATCTGGCTGTACAACGACAATCCGGCTTTTCCGGGCGGCACATTCACTTCCAACTTTTATAAGCAGCTTGCCGCAGATGTAGGCTTCGGCCTTCGGCTTGATTTTAAGATACTCATTCTCCGCCTCGATTTAGGCATGCCCGTACGCGATCCCTGGGTAACGGAAAACAACGGCTGGGTGTTTAATAAAATAGATTTTTCAAGTTCAGACTGGAGAAGAAAGAACATGATACTTAATATAGCTATAGGTTATCCGTTCTAATGATGTTTATTACTGCCCAATCTCCTCCAGCAGTACTTCCAGCTCGCTTATTATCATTGCAGTTGCCCCCCATATGATGGTGCCATCCTCCAGTTCATAAGCATTCACCTTCATCGCGAAATCCGGCCGTGCCGGTGACACCACATTCGTTACAGTTTTCCTTTCAGCATGCAGCAGGTTGCTTAGCGGCACCTCTATGGTATACGACACCTCATTGTGGCTAAGGTTGTATTGTGGTCGCTCCTTCGCGAAGCCTACATAAGGGTATACGTTGAAATTACTAACCGGTATGTATAGCGGGGTCAATGCCCCAAGTATATCTACCTCTGAGGAAACAATGCCTACTTCTTCCTGCGCCTCTCTCAGCGCGGTGGCTCTAAGGTCGGCATCTGTAGCATCAAAGCTGCCGCCGGGAAAGCTCACCTGTCCGCTGTGTGCGGTATTGTCTTCCCTTCGCTTCATCAGCAGCACATGCAACTGATCATTTAGCGGGAACAGCAGACAGAGCACGGCGCTGGGCCTTGCGTTATCAGGTACCTTTATGGGCATATTCACTACCCTGCCTATCATGCGCTCCTGTGCACTGCGGCCTGGCAGCGGTTGCTGCAGCCGTTGTTTAAGCCATTCTATTTTTTCAATGTTGTCCAAAAATTTACTGATCGCCTTTTCTTATAATACTCAATGCGCCCGACGGGCACTTGCTTACTTGCTCCACTATCCGTTCTGATTCGGCGCCGTATATGTTTATCCATGGGCTCGCTTTCGGGTTAAACACTTCGTGCAATCCCTTCCAGCAATTACAGGAATGCTGGCACAGGCCCGACTTCCATACCACCGTTATCTCATCGTTGGAATAGTGTTTGGTTACGTTGTCCATAAGTGATGATTTTTGTATACTAAAGTTACACCATCGGCACCTCAAATATCAGCACATCGCTGGTTGCATCTGCCTTTATTTCAAATCCTTCCGTTTCACTGATACCCAGCGCGTCTCTTTTACCCAATACTTGTCCGCTAACGCTCACTTTACCGTCGATCACAAATAGGTATGCCCCGTTGTTTTTATCACGAAAACTGTGGGCTATGCTTTTGCCTGCTTCAAGCGTAGTGCGGTATATCCATGCATCCTGGTGTATTTTCATACCAGGATCTGTATTCTCCATTGGTGATACAATAGTCTGTAACTGGTTCAACCTTTCTTCAGGTGGGAACATCTTCTGGTCATATCGCGGCTGCACATTCTTCTTATTCGGAAATATCCATGTCTGCAGCAGGTTGGTCTTATGGTTCCTGTCAGGGTTGTATTCGCTATGTGTTACCCCACTACCGGCGCTCATTACCTGCACCTCATTGGGTACTATCTGTTGTGCATGTCCCATGCTGTCCTTATGCTCCAGCTTACCATCCAGCACTATGGTTATGATCTCCATATTATCATGCGGATGCCTGCCGAAGCCCATGCCTGCATCTATTATATCGTCATTAAGTACCCTCAAAACACCGAAGTGTACTTTTGTAGGATCATACCAGTTCGCGAAACTGAATGAATGGTGCGCATCCAGCCAGCCATGTTGCGCGTGGCCTCTTTTATCTGCTGCGTGAAATATTGTCTTTGCCATTTTCTTTTATTTAGATGTACATACATCTATGCAAAACAGATGCCTGTTTATTTTACAAGAAAGTTACAGAAGTATTGGCATTTTAACAGTCATTACGGCACATTTTACAGCGCGCGAAACCAATAAAGTGGTAAATTGGCACAAAATGCTTTTACCGTGATAAACCCGTAAACGTAGAGAAGGGCTATTGTCCTTCTACCAAAACAAAACACTTTTGGGTTTTGACTTTTAACTTTTGACTTTAAAAAAAACATGGCTCAGACAATACTGGTAATAGACGACGAAAAAGCGATACGCAAGGCGCTTGGCGAGATACTCACCTTTGAAGGTTTTACGATAGACGAGGCAGTTGATGGCGAGGAAGGCATAAAGAAAATAAAAGAGAACAGCTACGACTGCATTCTTTGTGACATAAAAATGCCGAAAAAAGACGGCATAGAGGTGTTGCAGGTAGCGCGCGAAGAGCGGCCGGATACACCATTTATAGTTATCTCCGGCCACGGCAATATAGAAACTGCGGTAGATGCTGTAAAAAAGGGTGCATATGACTATATCTCGAAGCCACCTGACCTGAACCGCCTGCTCATAACCGTGCGCAATGCCATGGACAAGAAAAGCCTGGTGGTGGAAACAAAGCAACTGCGCAAGCGCATATCTCGTGGATATGAAATGATAGGCGCAAGCGAGGGCATGATACGTATACAGGAGACCATAGCCAAGGTGGCGCCCACAGATGCCCGTGTATTGGTGACCGGCGAGAACGGTGTAGGTAAGGAGCTGGTAGCGCGCCGTATACATGAGCTTAGCAACCGCTCAAATGGCCCGCTTGTAGAAGTGAACTGCGCAGCAATACCATCTGAGCTTATAGAGAGTGAACTGTTCGGTCATGAAAAGGGCTCGTTCACTTCGGCTATTAAACAGCGGATAGGCAAATTTGAGCAGGCGAATGGCGGTACCCTCTTCCTCGATGAGATAGGAGATATGAGCCACGATGCCCAGGCCAAAATGCTGCGCGCCCTGCAGGAAGGTAAGATAACCCGTGTAGGCGGCGAGAAAGAAATAAAAGTGGATGTGCGCGTAATAGCGGCGACAAACAAAAACCTGATGGACGAAGTGGAGGCTAAAAAATTCCGCATGGACCTCTATCACCGCCTTAGTGTGATATTGATACAAGTGCCGTCACTCAATGCACGCAGGGATGATATACCATCGCTCATCGCCCACTTTATGAAAGAAATAAGCGAGGAATATAAACAACCTGTAAAGGAAATAGAACCCGCAGCTATTACTGCACTGCAGCAATACAACTGGACCGGCAACATCCGCGAGCTCCGCAACGTGGTGGAGCGCCTCATCATCCTTTCAGACAAAAAAATAACTAAGAAAGATGTGGAGACGTATATCTTAGTAAGGTAAAGGCGTTTTCACGAAGTTTCAGTAAATTTGTTAGTATGGGTAAGCAGCTAAATGCATCGGTTAAAAACCCCATTGTGGAACCTGGACAGAACATTAGTTATGATCTGGCTTTGGTTTTATTTGAGGAAGATAATGTAGCATTTTGTTTTTGCCCCGCGTTGGATATTACTGGCTATGGCGATAGTGAAAAAGAGGCCCGTAAAAGCTTTGACATAACATTGCGCGAATACTTTGATTATACCGTAAAAGAAAAAACACTAAAAAAAGACCTTACGCGTTTAGGCTGGCATTTTAGCAGGGGTATTAAGCGCAAAGCGGTTCCACCACAATTCAGTGAATTGATAAATAAGGATGAAGATTTCAAGCGGATAATCGATACTTATCCGGTAAAGACCATTCATAAATCAATTGTGTTTCCTGTATTTGCCTGATGGGATTAAAGAATATACCTATAGCTGTTTTCAGGGCTTTTCTACTATCCAAGGGGCTAAACCACATTTCTACAAAAGGAGGGCATGAAAAATGGTCAAAAAAGGGAATGCTCCGCCCCGTTATTTTACAGACACATATTGATCCTGTACCTGAATTTGTGGTCAAGAAAAACCTTTCGGCAATGGAGGCTACCAGGAACGACCTGGAGTTGTGGCTGAATCCACACCATAAAAAATAAGCCTACCACAATTTGTGATAGGCTTAAATATTGATATTCCATTCGCAATTGCCAGCTTATGGTGAAGCTAATTCCTAAAGCAGAAAATGTATTCTCAAAGCGCTCCCCTTTAGGGGCCGGGGGTTTTACCCTATCGCATGCTTCAGATCATCTATCAGATCATCCACATCCTCAATACCAACACTTAACCTTATAAGTGAGTCAACAAGCCCGTTCTTTATACGCTCTTCACGTGGTATAGATGCATGGGTCATGGTAGCCGGGTGACCAATAAGAGATTCAACGCCGCCCAGTGATTCCGCCAGTGCAAACAGCTTTGTAGACTTCAGCACTTTTACGGCCTCTTCTATGCTGTCATTCTTAAGTGTAAAGGATATCATACCTCCAAAACCGCGCATCTGTTTCCTGGCAATGTCATGGTTAGGATGGTCTTCAAAGCCTACCCATAGTACCTTGCCTACCTTTTTATGGGCGCGCAGGTATTTAGCTATGGCTTCGCCATTCTCGCAGTGGCGTTGCATGCGCACATGCAGTGTCTTTATGCCACGCAGCACCAGCCAGCAGTCATGTGGTCCCGGTACCGCGCCACAACTGTTTTGTATAAAGCGCAGGCGCTCTTCGAGCCCCGCATCATTCATTACCAGTGCACCATGCACCACATCACTGTGGCCACCCAGGTACTTGGTAGCGGAGTGCAGCACTACTGTAGCGCCCAGGTCCATCGGGTTTTGAAGATAGGGTGATGCGAATGTGTTATCGCATACCATTATCAGGTTGTGTTTTTTGGCTATTGCGCCGCAGGCCTCAATATCTATAACATTCAGCAAAGGGTTAGTAGGTGTTTCTATCCATATCATTTTGGTGTTACCGTTGATATGTTTAGTGATGTCCTGCGCATCCTGCATGCCTATAAAATGGAACGTTATACCGTAGTTCGCAAACACTTTCGTCATTATCCGGTAAGTGCCGCCATACAGGTCGTTCGATACGATTACTTCATCGCCGGGTTTCAACAGCTTGATAACTGCATCGGTAGCCGCCATACCACTGCCGAAGCTCAGGCCATATTTTGCGTTCTCTATTGCGGCAAGGGAAGCCTGCAGTGCATCGCGTGTTGGGTTTTGTGTGCGTGCGTACTCATAGCCTTTATGGTCGCCGGGGCCGGCCTGCACATAAGTTGATGTTTGGTAAATAGGCGTCATAATAGCGCCCGTGGTGGGATCCGGGTTTACACCCGCATGTATCATTTTGGTATTTAGCTTGTATTTTTTAGCTGCCATTTGTTCCTGTTTTGCAGGTGCAAAGGTATTGTTTTAAAGCTAAGCCGCTATATGTGCCCTGAAATTGTGGCCTCAAGGCCGAGGAAATCTGCATAACGTTTTGCAGCAGCTGAAATAGCACGCTTCGGCAGCTTCCGGGAGGCATCCAGGTATTGTATTTCTATATCCACGCCATCTTTTTTCACGGTGCGCTTCCATAGCCCCGCTATTTTACCATCCACCACTACCACCGGCTTGAAAATACCATTACTCGTGATGATCTCTCTTGTTGATGATGGATGCAGCGATGCAGACCTGTCTTTGTAACTAACCAGGAATTCGTCATAGGCCGGCAAAAAATAGACGCCCTTTTCACCTCCGTTAGCTGGTGTCGAACCTGCTGCAAACCAATATTCCTTGCCATCAATCAATTCTGACAGAAACCCGTTCTTGACAGGCTCAAGCGCGGCCTTAGCCCCACCAAGCGACAATCCAGACCACCAGGAGAAGTCATGCAATGTGGCCGGCCCATGACTCGTAAAATATTTCTTTGCCAGCAGCGCCAGAGCTTCCTCTTTTGCCATCGCCTTTACCTGTGGAATCCGTTCTTCAATAAGAGTATAAGTAAGCTGTTTCCCACGCATAGGCCCGCTGCATACTACTCCATCAAGCTCGGCATTCATCATTATATGTATGGAGCGCAGGTCATTTGTGGCAATCTTCTTTTTGTTCAGCTCCTGCATGATCTCTTCCCGGATCAGGCACTGGTTTCCGGTCAGTATTTTCTCTATGATCTTATTACATTGCGCCAGTGTTTTAGCATCGAGCTCAAATGCCCGGTACGCACTTGCACTAGCTGCTTTAATGCGGGCTGCCGATATCGGCAGCATCCACCGCAGGTCTTCCGCCGCTACTATGTGCCATGTGGGCCGCAGGATATGGGTGCGCACTATCTCTCCCTTATTCAGGGCCTGTTCCACCGTCTTCTCACTCATACCTGTACGTATACCCACAGCCCACTTAGCCATAGCATAGTCCTGTGCCTGCATCGCTCCAAAATGACTGACTACTTCCTTTGGGTTTGAAAAAGATGCGCCTGCAAGTTGCTGGTTTGATAAACGGTGTTGTATGAGGTCTTTTATGGTCATTATTTTCGCTTCCTTCCGCCAGTCCCTTTTGAGGAGGCTTCTTTCTTGATTTCCTGGATATCAGCAAGGTCTTTTTTTCTGCCCGATGTCTGTTTATTCTTAATAAAATCTCCAAGGCCTATATAGGGCACCGTTAGCCCTTCAATATCGGTTTTCTGAACTCCGGCATAAGCTTCATCAAAATCCACACCATCTATACTATTAAGAATATCTATTCGCAAAGGCGGGCGCCCTATTTGAGAAATATATCCTTCCTTTAAAAAATCTTCCTTCGTAAACCCCAATGAACTAAGTCCAAAATCCTTTATCACCTTCAGTAGCTTTGTGGCATTTGCATCTGATATCTGTATCCATATATCAATATCACCAGTATAGCGGGGTTTGCCATGAAACGCAAGGGCATAGCCACCCACAACCATATACTGCACCTTGTGCTTGTTTAGGAGTCCTATAAAATCTTCAAAATCTTTCGCGAGTATCATGCCCTTTTCAGTTTCCTTTTTCTGATTGTAGTTTTATCCATTCTATCACCCTTTGCCAGCGATTGTGAAACTAAAAACGTTACGGCGGCTATTCTTTCGCTGGCAGGTCTAGATAGCCAGTACTGCACGTCCTCACTTTCCTCATTCATTTCCCGCAATCGTCCTTTTCTTACTACAGGCAAAATTCGAAGGCCGTGGTCTGCACTTCCTTTTATCTTCTTCCGCTCCACGTGCACCTGCTCATTCTCATACGCTATCTTTTGCTTTGACAGATAATTGTTCAGCGTATTATAACTATACACCGGGTATTGCTCACAAAAAATTTTAAGGTTCGAAAAAACCTCAAAAGCATCGGTTGTTTTGCTCTTCCAGTACACCAACACTACGCGCCTTCCGGCGCTTTCCATTTTTTCCGGCATACACCAAAGGTACAAAAATGACCAATATTGTACAAATATTGGTCATTTTTGACTTAAACATCCTTTGTCAAAACATTATGATATCATAACAAGCCCGCTTACAACAGTTACACGGGCGCAATAATCACTACATAATCCTACTCCGGCTGCGGCGTATAGCGGAGGTAAGGCTTTATCACATTCACTCCTTTCGGGAATTTCTTTATTGCATCCTCGGTAGATACTGCCGGTACTACTATCACGTCTTCTCCTTGTTTCCAATCTGCCGGTGTGGCTACACTATGATTGGCGGTAAGCTGCAGCGAGTCTATTACACGCAGTACTTCCATAAAGTTGCGCCCGGTAGATGCAGGATAAGTGATCATCAGCTTCACCGCTTTATCCGGCCCTATTACAAACAGCGAGCGTACCGTAGCCGTAGCAGATGCATTGGGGTGTATCATATCATAGAGCGTAGCCACCTCCCTGCTGCTGTCGGCAATTATCGGGAAGTTCACCGTTGTGTTCTGCGTCTCGTTTATGTCGTTTATCCAGCCCTCATGGCGCTCCAGCGAGTCCACACTCACTGCCAGTGCCTTTACATTACGCTTGTCAAATTCATCCTTCAGGTGTGCGGTCTTGCCCAGTTCTGTAGTGCATACCGGCGTGTAGTCGGCGGGGTGCGAGAACAATACGCCCCAGCTATTGCCCAGGTATTCATACAGGTCAATGTCGCCCATTGACGTTGTTGCTTTGAAGTTGGGTGCTGCGTCCCCTAGTCTTAGTCCCATGGTTATTGTAGTTTTAGATGAATACGATACTTATCACTTATCAACTTGTCTCTTATCACTTAACTTAACCGGTCTCCCAGCTTCACTGTCTGCTTCGATGGCGTTACCAGCACATAGCCTAGCCCCTCTGTATTCTTGAAACCCAGTGTCAATACTTCAGAATCAAACGGCCCCACGCGCCTCACCGGGAAGTTTACCACGCAGGCCACCATCAGGCCCATCAGCTCTTCCTTTTCATATGTACCCACTAGTTGCACACTCGACCTTTTGGTGCCTATTTCCTCACCAAAGTCTATCCACAACTTATAGGCAGGTTTCCTCGCCTCCGGGAAATCCTTTACATCTACTATCTTCCCCAGCCGTATATCTACCTTTTCAAAATCTTCGTAAGTGATCATGTGGTCTCAATAAAATGAACAGGATATGCAATATACAAAATAAGATCAGCGGCTGGAATACTCGTTGCTCCCAAAGTTGAAGCCATACGTAGTATCTATGGTCAGCGTAACAACAGAGCTGATGGTGTCCAACCGGCCCTTTGCCACAGCCACGGAGCCCTCGATAATAAATATTTCCGGTGATGTGGCATTTGCATAAGTGAGCCCTACACCGTTATAGCTCATTTCCTTTACTGCGGGGTCAGCGCTTATAAAAATATAGTCAGCAGGCTTGTTGCTGCTGCCATAAAGGGTTACGGCAGGCTTGCCATTTATCGTACCCGATACATTCTGCGCCTTATTGCTTTTGGAGCAGGAGAATACACAGCAGGTACATACTGCCATTATAGCAATTATCATTGCCCTCATACAATGAAGATAGCGATTATTGCTGGCTGAAGATTGTGCAACGTCGGGGCCCAAAATTTTCAGTCCCTACCGTGTGGCCATATTTCGCTTGCTTACAGTCTGCGGCCTTATAAATACTACAGCCGGCCCCTTTACAGTGTCAGCAGCCTTACAAAAAAGCTGATGCCAAGCACCATTACAGCTATGTACAATATAGTGCCTACTACATTCTGTGTAACCTCAGAAGCTGAGCTCGATTTGTCATTGTGATATGTTACCTTTTCCATGATTTGGGTGATTTTGATAACAAAATTACCTCCACGCAAAAGATTTTTATACGGGAAAAACACCCTAAAACTTATCGTTAACAAAAGGATGATATTGGTGTCATTTTCTCTAAAAATTCCATTGAATCAGATTGTTAACACCTCCGAAAATCATTGCAATTGACTCGTTAATAACGTTTTAAATGTGGATAATTAAATAAAAAATAAAGACATTTGCCTTAGGAACATTGAAAAAATAGTTTTAAAGAGGCAGTTATTTTAACTATTGTTCCTTCAATAGCGGATAAAAGGTTTATTTGATCGGGCATACATAAATTGAGATGATTATATAATAATGTCGGTAAACAATAAGACTTTACTATACCAGCTTAAAGAACATTTTGGAACCTCCATTCCAATAGACCTCCTACCCTTATTAGTTTCGGTTAATGATGTATATAACAGGCAGCCGCCTGAACTGAAATACCCCGATGATGGCCTTGTAAAAGTAAAAAGCAAAACAAAGACCGCTGCCGAGTACGAACGCCTGAAACTGCATTTCTCCATAGTGCAGCAAACGGCTAAAACCGGCTCATGGGAGTTTGACTTCCCCGAGCATACCACACCCGACCAAAAGATAGCCAACGACTCGCACGTATATTACTTCTCTGATGAGGTGTACCGCATCATGGGCCTCGAGCCGGGATCAAACGAGATAAGCAAAGACTTCTTCTTCCCGCAGCTTAACCCCTACGATCTCGGTATCATCCTTGAGAACTCTAATGGTACTAACCTCGACATCAAGCAGTATGAAGAGGAGCAGACCGTAAAGATGCCCGATGGCACCGAGCGCGTGGTGCTGAAGAGGTCAGATATCTTTTTTGGCAGGAACAGTCTTTCCCCTACCAAGATCATAGGCACCCTGCAGGATGTGACCGAAGCACGTGGGCTGGAAAATGACCTGCGCAAGGTGAAGAGAGAAAAGGAGTCCATACTGCAAAACCTGTATAACGCCTATCTGTGCTACGATGTGATCAATGACAAAGTGCTGTTCGCTAATGCCGCGCTCAGGAAAATATTTGAGGGCACTCCCTTGCCAGACAATATTGGTGAGGCTACGTTATTGTCCATCATACAGCAAGATGATGCGGTAAATGTATATACCCTGCTGCGCAAGCTGGCCAAAGGCGCTACTGTACCGTATAACTTCAGGCTGCCCCTTAAGGGTGGAGGCTTCCGCTGGCTGGAATCGAAGTTGGTGCCGGCGCTGGACAGGAATGGCAGGCTCACACAGATAGAGCTGATCGCCAACGATGTTACCGAATCGAAGGCAACCGAGAAGAGCGCTGCCGAAGTGCGCACCAGCCTGCAGCAACAGCTCTTCAGCGTAGGCGAGGTAGTGCTGCTGCTGGGCAACGATCTTACCATCAGCTATGCCTCTGAGAATGTGAGCAGGCTGCTGGGCTTCATGCCCGGCGAGCTTACCGGCAATGCACTTACGGATATTGTATGTGCCGATGACCTTGAAAAAGTTACCTCTTTCTATAAAGACACGGTGCCCGGAAGTAAAGAGCCCAACAGGCTTTCGTTCCGGTTCAGGCATAAGGACGGCCAGGAAGTATGGTGCGAATGCATTGCCAACAATATGGCTGACAATGCGCTGGTAGGCGGCATCATAGCCCGTGTGCGGGATATTACCTTCTTTAAGGAGCATGAGTCCAAACTCATCTCTACTGTTGATGAGCTTACAAAAGCCAACACCACCCTCAAAGACTTTGTATCCGTAGTGTCTCACGACCTGCGGGCGCCACTATCATCCATGCGCGGCATACTGGACCTCATTGATATGAAGGAGGACCAATCCCAGCTTGCAGATGAGCTGGCATACCTGCGCGGCAGCGTCAACAACCTCGATGAGTTTATTGTAGACCTGCTCAACTACGCAAGGTGCACACGCAGCGAAGCCACGCCCGAAAGCGTATCCTTCGAAACGATACTTGATGATACTACGGACTCGCTGAAGTTCATGGGCGCGCAAGACAAGCCGGTAGAGTTCTGGAAAGATGTGCAGGGCACCCCGCCATTCCACTCCGACCCTAAGATGATCGGTATAGTGCTCAGCAACCTTGTATCAAATGCTGTCAGGTACAGCAATCCCGCGGCTGATGAGCCTTTTGTGGCAGTGCGCATAACCGTAAGCGATGATTATGCACAGATAGATGTGGCCGATAATGGCATAGGCATATCATACGAGGACCAGCAAAAGATCTTCGATATGTTCTACCGCGTATCGGGCGACAACAGCGGCACAGGCATAGGCCTGCACCTGGTGAAGCTGGCGGTGGAAAAGCTGCACGGCCAGGTAAAAGTGGAGTCGGAAAAAGGTGTGGGTACAAAATTCACAGTAGTAATACCAAACATGATTAATAACAAAAACTAACCGAGGTATGGAAACCACAACCAGTAAGTTCTCTTTTAAGAAAGTAATGGCTATCGAAGACACCAAGATCGATCAGTACATTATTGAGAAGACCATGAAGAAGTGCAACTTCAGCGAAGAGCTCATCTTATTTGGTTCACCGTTCGATGCACTCACGCATTTTGCCAATTCAAGCAACAGCACGGAAGACCTGCCGCAGCTTATCTTTCTGGACATTGCGATGCCCAAAATGAACGGCTTCGAGTTTCTTGCCCAGCTTAATGAAAAGTTTGCCGAGCTCAAAGACAAGATAGCCGTGGTGCTCCTCACCTCCTCCCTGGAGCCTGCCGACAAACAACTGTCGAGCTCATTCTCCAACATAAAACTGTTCATGAACAAACCGCTGGACATAGCCAAGCTCGGAAAGATCAGTGCTATGATGTCGGCGAATTGAGTCTTAAGTCGTGAGTCTTAAGTCTAAAGTCCGCGAGTTTTTTGCTATGTACTAGCTACTGAGCTGAAAAGAGATTGTTATAGTGAGCCTCGTCACGGTGAGCCTAGTCGAATCCGTGACCCGCTGAAATTGTATCCTCAGCTTAGTAGAAATTTCCGGTGAGCGGAAAAAATGGTTTTTGCGCACATTTCTATTGATAATCAATTAGTTAACCGGAACTTCGTTTCCGGTTTTTTCATGAAATTTCCGGTCACCGGAAAGCCCAGAATGAGGTGAATTGTTGCAAAACCGGAAATTATTTTCCTGGTTTTTTCCGATGGGTGAAAGAGTATTTAGCCGCAGACCTGCCGGCGGCAGGCACACTTTTTCTGAAATTTTTTATTGCTCACATTGGTTTTGATTGTCAATGATTTATGCGAAAAATGTGGGTAATTGTTGCTCAAAAGTTGCTCACTTATTGCTCAGTGTCTGAACTATGATTTTTTTGATTTCTTTGATTTTTCTGATGTGCTTTGAAAAGTAGAAACCAGATGAAGAAATCGCCATTGGAGTGCATAAAACTTGCAATCCCGGCACAAATTTACGGAGCAAATGGATGCGCCAAGACGATTTATCTATGGGTATATTGTTGGTAACTTTTGGGGTTAACCTTATTTGTAATAATGATGCACAGGTTATATGTCATCCCCCCGATAGGTGGTGAAATGTCTGTAGCCACCGGTGAAAACCGGTGGTAAAAAGACACCCCACCACACGGCGCCCCAGAGCGGGCGCAACCAATTCGCGAGGGATTTGGATCTCCACTCATCTTTAGGACTATAAGTTTTGTAAAACCCAATCCTTCACTGTATGTCGATGAACTTTTAATGAACGTGCAATATCCACTTGGGTGGCTCCTTCCCGAATACGTTTTTTGATGTAGTCCTTATGCGGCGCGAGCAATGGGTTCTTTTTCTTGCTGCCAATTGGGCGTCCAAGTTTTACACCTTCTGATTTCTTGCGTGCCAGTGCTTCTTTAATACGTTGTGAGATTAATGTTCGTTCAATTTCTGCAGATAAGCCAAAAGCAAATGCCAATACCTTTGAGTTAATATTATCACCCAATTCATAGCCTTCTTTTATCGCAAATACTTTTACATCCCTCTCCATACACAAATTTAAGATGCTCATGATCTGCATTAAATTTCTACCCATCCTGGATATTTCTGAAACGATAAGAATATCATCTGCACGAAGACTATTGAGAAGAGTTCCAAATGCCCTTTCCTGAAGGTGCTTCCTTGAACTAATTGTTTCCTCAATCCATTTTGATATTTTCATTTTGCGATGTTTTGCAAAATTTACTATTTCAAAACGCTGGTTCTGCGTAGTCTGCTTATCGGTGCTTACTCTTATGTATGCGTAAACCATTTTTCTACCAAAGTAGAATTATAACACCAGTTTTTTACCAACGACAAATCGTTTATATTAACTGGCGCTAACCTAGCATATCTTGTTGCATTTCTTAACTCCAAACTTTTCAAGTTTGCGTTTAAGGATTGTTTTCCGGAACTGTTGGGAGAAACAAAGGAGATCCGCAAAGTTTTTTTTGAGAAAATAGCGGTGATGCCCGCATCAGACAAAGATTGGTATGACGAAAAAATCGACTCTATTTTGCTGAATAAAACAAGAGGATTATCAACTGCCGAACTAGAAACGCAAATTGATGAGAAACTATTTGACGCTTACAAACTAACAGATGCTGAGCGTTCACTTATACTTTCTGGTGCTCTATCTAATAACTTTTCCGAGAAGTTAATCAAAGAGATATCGTTAGCAGAAAGCGAGTAAATTTCGGCAAGCTTGTTCTCAATTTCAAGTTCCATTAATTGAGTATCCTTACCCATTTTTTTCAACTCGTAAATTTCATCAACGAGTGTTTCGAAAAATTGGGTTTTGCCCTCATCGATCACTTTTACAGTTACTTTTTCAAAGAATGTTTTGCTCAATTCCCTCGTATCACCTAGAAGTTCCGGAAAAAATTCCTTGAACGTAAAACGGAAAATTTTTGAATTTAAAAATGCGGTAAGGTACCCCAAGCAATTTCCAGTTATAATGAAACATTTTTGGTTGGTAAAAAACTGGTGTTTATCATATACAAATGGCAAAAATTTCGTCATGTTAGGGTAAATAATTTTGGGCGTATAAAACTCCTCCAAATAAGCGCAATTTCTTAAATTGGTCCAGTGATCTCCTTTATCCTGACGCTTAATTAAAGCCGCTTCAAAACCTAAAAACCATTTATAAACTGCAGGGTAATCTTTTACAACGTCGACCCGTGGTATATTTGAGTTTTTGACTCCATTATGCGAATTTATCAGCCATTTATCTGCCCAATCGGGTATATAAGCCTTGATATCTTCTCCACGTAGTATAGGTTTAATGATTTCTGCACTCTTAGGATCTTCCGCAATCAATTTATTTCTTGTTTCAGTATTGATAATGAAAGCTTCATTGAACCCTGTCTTTAAGCCGTAATTGATTCGGATATCCCATTCTTTCAACGGCATACCATTAGCCACGATTTTTTTTATCAATTCATACTCTCGCTTATCGTATGCTATCCAACTATTTTCACATGGATTCTCCATTTCAACCGAAGCGAAATCAATATAGTCTTCCAACATTACCGTACTATTGTAATCTTCTTTTATCCGACACATCGAAATAAAATCTGTAGGCATTGATTTCGACAACAATAACATATTAGTATATGTTGTGGCGGAATCAAACATTTGTGCCATACCGAAATCCACAACAAGTAAGGTATTGCACTTTGTACCTAAAAAATTTCTTGTTGCTCCACCATAGTCCGTACGCATCCACTTATTGCTGGTAATATACATTAGATAGCCGCCGTTCTTCAGCAGTTTTACACCTTGTTCATAGAACAGTTGATATATATCTCCCATCTTTGCCAATGTGCCAAATGCCTGTTGCTGCAGAGCTGATTTAGTTGTTTCGCTCAGTTTTTGTAATTGGATATAAGGTGGATTTCCTAGAATAATATCAAAGCCTATATAGTTACCCTCATTGTCCAGCACTTCAGGAAATTCAAAACGCCACTCAAAAGCATTTTCATAAATTTTGTTACTTTTTATTTCCTTTATTTCTGCATCCAGCTTGCTAATATTCTTTTCAAATTCGTCTTTGTCCTTCTTCTGTGCCTTTGTAAGCTTGGCATCAAATAATTGATCTGCCTGGTATTTAAGGTAATAATCGGTGTTCAATTTTTGGAGTCGTTTTACCTTAGGGTCATTATCGCTTATCTCAGTCCTAAAGTTGCTTTTTATCTTTTCTATCAATTCCTCCATCGTCCTTTTCTCATCCTTGCCTTCGGCATTACGATACGTTTGAACTGCGACTCGGTAACCATCAATTGTCCATTTGCTTTTTTTGAGTGCCTTACTTAAATCAGCTTCGAGCGTAAACCGACTGACAAGCGAGTTACCGCATTTGATATTTATATCAATGTTTGGTAAAGTTTCGAGCTCTGTAAAATTGCTGTCGGCTGTGTAATATGCATTCTTCAATAACTCTATCCAAAGACGTAAACGGCAGATTTTCACAGAATTCGGATTGATGTCTACTCCGAAAAGGCAACTCTCAATAATTGTTTCCTTTTCATGAAACAGGGTTTCCTGTATGCGCTGGCTTTCTTTACTTTTTGGGTTGTAATCTAGTAATTTCCCATCTTCATCAGTAATAACTAACACGTCGCTCACTACTTCTACATTGTAGTCACGCAATATCTTCCCTTGTCGGTCTTGTAATATCTTAAGTTCGCTCTTAATTGTGATTATTTCATTCAGGGCCGAAACGAGAAAATGCCCGGAACCTACGGCGGGATCACATATTTTCAAGCCGTTGATAATACTATTTGCTTCATTTTTGTCGGTTATATGATTATACAATTGTTCTATGCTATTGCACGCCACCCCTTTCATTTCATTAAACTTCTGCAAGACTGCCCGGCGAATAGCTTGTCGGCACATGTACATTGTAATAAAGCCGGGCGTAAAGAATGAACCGTCTTTATATCCGTTTATCTTTTCAAATATCAATCCAAGTACGGACGCATTGATTAAGTTTTTATTTTCTTCTTGTATTTCCTCACCACCATCAGAGCTGAAATCGTAAGCATCAAGAAAATCAAACAGATATTTCAAGGTAACGCACCTACCTGTTGGTTTTTTCCCCGCGCTATTTTTAAGTACCGTATCCTGGTGAACGCTAAGCTCTATTTTGTTATTTAACTCTGAGATTTGTATTGTTTCTTTTTCCAGCTGGGTGCGGTCAAACAATGAACTATTCAGATACGGAACATTTTTGAATTTTTCTTTGAGATGAGCATGTCTTGTCTTACTCCGCTCGGCTAAGACTTGAAAAAAGAGTTCGTTAAGTTCATCGAAATCTCCGACCGTTGTAGTATTCAGGAAGAGGTAATCTTTATCTCCTTTGTGATAAGTAACCATCTGCCCTTCCAGAAGCTTGATAAAGAGAATCCGGTTTATCCAAGTAATGCATAACTCTAAACCAATATTAAATAACTGTGCTTCACGATTAACTCCATAGTTTGAGAGCCCGGTAACATTTCTCAGACAATCCTTGTCGTCGAGCTTAACAATTGCGTTTTCAAGCAATGAAGCTGGTTCTGATTTTTCCTTACGCTGAATTAGCTTTTTACCACCATCTTTTATTTCTTCCAAGCCAATAATGTGCAATAGCTCAACGTAGAATTTCGTATCAAGCGAATTGCTGTCATTAGCAAACGGCTGCTTCAGGAGATGCGCAGGTGAAAGTAATTTGTATAACCCTATTAGAATATTGTCATCTTTTTTATTGTCGTTCCTTACGGTTTTTTCGTACTTTCTAAAGTCGAAATAAGTACATGGGATGGGCTCTTGCAGCTGATCAAGAAATGGTTTTGCAATGCTGTCAAAAAAGAACTTTGTGTCTTTACCGCTAAGGCGAAATGTTTCGTATTCTTTTTTGAGCCTGCTACGATAAATGTTCTTTTCAAACCACGCTTCATCAAAAATATACCACTCCCAAATATTCGTAACAATAAGACGTTTTATTTCGGTTTGTTTTGGTTCAAATCGTGTGCGTAGATAATACAGGATAAGTTCATGCATCGCCTTTTTGTTAGGTTTTGCTTCACTTATCATTTCAGATTGGTTGGAAGGGCTCTTTACTTCTATAATAACGCCAACTGTGTCGGCGGTAGTTTTGCCATTATGGATTACAAAGTCGGTTCTTCCTTGTGTGTTTATTTCATACCGGTCTTTATACCATGTATCTTTTAAGAAATCAGCAACCGGATATTTGTGGTGCTCTTCACTTTCTTTTTCATCAATCTTTGATAAAAGAGTTTTGAAATTAGTTTTGAATGTTTCAATTTCATTTCGGCCAACCTTTTCTTTGAGGTATGCCTTATTGAGTGATTTGTTGGGTTGTTGTATCGCTAATTTCATGTGCGTTGTGAAAATACATAATTAACTCTAAATATGATTGTTGAGAATTGTGCAGGTTGCGCCCGCTACGGGGCGCTGTGTGGTGGGGGCATTCTTTTCCACCGGTTTGCACCGGTGGCTACAGACATTTCACTCCCGCAAGTATGCGGGAGGAGCCTACGGGTGATTACATGTTGAGAAGATTCAATGAAATATCATTTAATCATAGGCTTACTGTTGCCATAAGGGTTCGTTTTGCCAGTCTTTGGTAAAACCCATAAACCGGATTTGCACATCTGGATGCGTTTGTAGCAGTTGTTCGGTCTTTTTATGAAAATGTCCTTGTGGATTTACAGTCAGCAAAAAGTACTTCAGAATGCACAAGAAGTAGTAGCTGCGCTTATTGTTGTTGTAGCCAGGTGTTATCCATGGGAGGCGGGGCTTCATCAGCAATTCCGGCTGTATTGCAAAATCCCTGTTCCAGAGCCGGGCATGGTGAGCACATATATTCCGGCAGTAGGTTAGCGTATGAAGCCATGATTCAAACACGGTATAATGCAGGCCAAAATAGTCGGCTACTTCTTTCTTGTCAGCATTCATCCTTAGCCCCTTATATAGTCTCGAAAGCTGGCCTATTGATAGCAATTCTATACTCATCCATGATGGTGGAGTGGAAGGGCTGGTGTATTTGTTCTTGTAGTGGTCTATGAATACTTCAGGATTCCGGCCCCGACAGTGTTCCGCTATTATTTGTTGTACTTCGGCGTAGTAATCGGGACTGGTGCCGTAAGAATATTTTGCCGGCGGTTTGAACAATGTGGCGTTATCCTGCCAGTGCGCACCATATTTATGCGCCATTTGATAAATTATCTGTGAGCGCACTGCTACTTCAATACGTTCTATGGCATCCAACGCCAGCAGGCGCAATTCGCGATCAAAAATATACAGGTCTATTATGTCTGCAAAGGTTGTTCCCGTATTAAATGCATCTTTGATGTTCTGGAATGGGAGCATATAGGCGCTTAGTCTATAGTAACTTATGTGATGCAGATATAACTCTGCTGCTACGACATCTGTTATCACCAAGCCTCTGCTTGCCAGCAATTGCAGTTGCTCAGAATACAAAAGTGGCGGCTTTGAATACTTCATTCATAAGGGCTTTTAAAATGGAAAAAGCCCCCCAAGTGTGCTTCGCAAGAAGCCTGGAAGGCGTATTATCTTTACAAAAGGTTATCTCTATCGTTGCTATGAGTTGTAACAACTCACAGCTTTTTATCGTCACAAATGTATAAATAATTTTTGAATAGCAAATTGTTTTTCAAAATGCTTAACAAAATGCTATAGAGAAGGACGAATGTACAAGCGTGCCCCTTCGGCAAGCTCAGGGCAGGTTGAATAGGAATCCAAAGATGAATGGTGCTAATCCCGCAGAAAATGCGGGACAGGCTGCCACTGGCGGTGATAGTAGCCCTATAGTTTGGACCAACATCCCCCAAACCCCCCTTCGCTAACACACAAACCTACACTTAAGGGGGAATTTTCCTTCGCGTGGTTCGACTACGCTCACCATGACAAAAAACTAAAACTTATTCTTCCACATCATGCTTTCTACGGGCTTGTCGGTGCGGCCGGTGTATTTGGCATCGCCCTTTTTGGAGTAGCTGTTGATCACTACGCCATCTACAGGGAAGTAGATGAGCTGGCCGATGGGCATGCCGGCATATACCCTCACGGGCTGCACACAGGATATCTCCAGTGTCCAGGCGTTGCAAAAGCCCACATCGCCCTTGCCGGCGGTGGCGTGTATGTCTATACCCAGCCTGCCGGTAGATGATTTCCCCTCCAGGAAGGGCACGTGGGCGTGGGTCTCGGTATACTCTTCGGTAACGCCCAGGTACAGGTTGCCGGGCTGCAGCACATAGCCCTCTTCGGGTATCTCGAAGTGAGATATGGTATTGTGCTTGCGGGCATCGAGCATGGTATCGTTGTACATGGCCAGGTACTTGCCAAGGTGCACGTCATAAGAGTTAGACCCAAGGTATTTACGGTCATACGGCTCTATGACAATGGTGCCTTTTTCTATTTCTTCGAGTATGCGGGAGTCGGAAAGTATCATGGGGCAAATATATAATAAACATCCCCTGTTGCGAAAGCAGATAGGGCAAAGAGGGGCCCATATTTTTATATAAATATAAATTCAATGAAAAATAGCGGGTTAATTACCCTAAAAATTCTATTTTTGCTCCCCTTTTAATACGGAATATGGAATACAGAGAAATAGTAGCGGTTACAGGCCTCGGCGGTCTTTTTCAATTGCTGACCACCAAGAGCGATGGCGCTATAGTGCGCAACGTGGCTGACAAAACAACCAAGTTTATATCGGCACGCCAGCACAATGTGACGCCGCTGGAGAGCATAGAAGTATACACCACGGGCGACAATGTGCGCCTGCACGAGGTGTTTCAGAAGATGCAGGAGCATGAAGCTACCATACCCCTGGCAGACGCAAAAAGCAATGACAACAACGCTATAAAGAGCTATTTCGTATCCATCTTCCCTGAGTTTGACCAGGAGCGCGTGTACGTAAGCGACATGAAGAAGATGCTGAAGTGGTACGATGTGCTGAAAGCCAACGACCTGCTTCATTTTGAATCGGTAGAAGAGGCACCTGCAGAGGAAGCCGCTGCTGAAGCCGCACCTGCTGAGGCTGCGCCAGCTGCTGAGGTAGCCGAGGAAAAACCTGCCAAGAAAGCAAAGGCCAAGAAAGCAGACGATATGGATGCCCCGGCTGGCGAAGAAAAGCCTAAGAAAGTAGCCAAGAAGAAGAAAGCGGAGGGTGATGACGCTGCCGCAGAAGGCGAAGAAAAGCCCGCGAAGAAGGCCGCTGCAAAGAAAAAGAAGACGGAGGAGTAATAACCTTCACAGATATTAAATGAGTAGAGACGCAAGATTTTGCGTCTCTACGTATTTTTACGATGAACAATCCCCCTGCCCCCTTCGCCAACGCACATATCCGCGCTAAAGGGGGAATTTCCTTCGCGAGTATCGTCAGATCACCACAAGTTCATAAAAGTCGGCCTTGCCGAAATACTTTTGTGCGAGCAGTTGCAGCTCTTTGGCCGTTACTGTTTTGTATATATTGATATTGCGGTTGAAATGGTCTTCAGTAAAACCATTGAGTATAAGGGTGCGCCAGCGTTGAAGGATGGAGAAGGGCCCGTCGAGGTCGGCAAGGAGGCCACCAAGGAGGTAGTTCTTTACCAGCAAGAGTTCCTCTTCCGGGGCAGGCTCATTACAGAGTACTTCCATTTCGTGGTAGATCTCTTTTATGGCCGCATCTATTACGTCCCTGCCGGTCTCGGTATGGATGATGAATGAGCCGCCGCTAACCTCAGGCGAAAGAGAGCTGTAGATGCCGTAGGTAAAGCCTTTATCCTCGCGTATGTTGCTCATGAGCCGCGACCCGAAGTAGCCACCAAACATAGTATTGAGCACTACCATGGGCGCGTAGTCGGGATGATGGCGGTTAGGGAAATGCCTGCCTATGCGTATGGCGCCCTGCACACCGTTGGGGTCGTTGTTTATTCTGCCGGCCCTTTCGGCAGCGGCTTCTATAGGGAAGGTGCCTTTGGTAACAGCACCGTTTTCCACCGCCACTTTACCAAAGATGTCGTTGATGAGCTTTACTTCCTTCGTTCCCACTTTGCCAGCCATGAACATACGCACATTGGCAATGTTATAATGGGTGCGGTAAAAGGCTATGAGGTCTTCGCGAGTTACCGCCTCTATATTCTCTTTCCGGGAGTAACGGCCGTAGGGGTGAGACGCGCCATAGAGCATTGCATCTATCTGCTGGTTGGCCACAAACTCGCACTGGCGCAGGTTTACGAGCAGCTTCTGTATGGCGTTGTTCTTGTGTATCTCTACCTCGCTCTCCGGGAAGGTAGCGTCTGTGATGATCTCATTGACCATGGGCAGGAGCTCAGGGAGGTGCTTGGTGAGCGAGTACAATGTCAGCGTTGCGTAGTCGTTGCTGGCGCTTACCTTGAGCTGTGCGCCGTAAAACTCCAGCGCTTCGTGTATCTGCTCGGCGGTGTGTTGGGAAGTGCCGTTCTTGAGGAGCGCGGCCGTAGCCTGTGCCACCGATGGCTTCTGCTCATGCCACAACCCCGCCGGGAACACCCAGTCTACTTGTACCACATCCTGCACACCTGCATCAAGCCAGTAGAGCGGCAGGCCGTTGTCCAGTTTTTCCTGGTTTAAAGGTGGGAGCTTATATTCAAATTCCACCGCATCGTGGGTGGCGGGTGATATCTTTCTGTCTAAGGTCATTTGGATTTTTTTAAAGTCATAAACTATTTCGTGAACAGCGCACGCAGCTCACCGGCATCTTCCGCCTTCATTTTACCGCCGAGTATCAGCCTCAACTGCCTGCGGCGTAGGGCTCCGTCAAACATCTTTTTTTCCAGGTCAGTTTCTGGTACCAGCTCCGGCACTTTCCGTGGCTTGCCGTGCGGGTCCAGAGCTACAAAGGTCATATAGGCCTCGTTGGAGAGGTATTTGTATTGCGCGGTAAGGTCTTCGCCCCATACACGCAGGTATACTTCCATGGAGGTATTGAAAGAGCGGGTGAGCTTGGCCTCTATGGTAAGCAGGTTGCCCAGCCTTATCGATTGTGTAAATGATACATTGTCTACCGATGCAGTAACTACCGGGCAGTTGCAGTGCTTTTGGGATGAGATAGCGGCGGCGATGTCCATCCAGTGCATGAGCTTCCCGCCCATCAGGTTGCCAAGGGTGTTAGTATCATTTGGCAGCACCAGCTCAGACATGATCACAAAGGTGTCCTGCGGTTTTTTACTATTCATTCTTTAATAATTTGAGAGGCGAAAATTACGCCAATATCAGGTCTTAAGCATGTATTATTTTAGAAGCTCCGCATAGGTCATTACTACGTAAGGTTTTGTCGTGTCTATGGAGAAGCATTCTTTGTTGAGCAGCCCGTGCGGTATGATCTCCCATAGGGCATTAAAGTTCTGTGGATCGTTGAGACGGCTAAGCAAGTTTTTATCATCGGGGTTGGCGAACAAAAATGTTAATTGAGGATTATCTCCGTTCATGCCGGACATTAACAGGGTCTCATAGGGCAGCCCCCATTGCAAGATTGTTGCTGACATAAGTTTGGGCTCTTCGAGCAAAGCCAGTTTTGTGATCCCTTTCTTCCTCATCTGATTGAATACCTGCTGTTTAAAATCAGTTCTCGCGGTAAAAGGAGGGAGGAAAAATAGCATGTATACCAGCCGCGCAACAAATATCCCGGTTAGTAAACAAGCCGCTACCGAGTATTTAAGCTGCGGTAAAAAAGTGAAAACAAAGCCGGCTGCAACAATAATACCAATGCATGCCCACTCGCTTTCCATATGAAACAAAAGGGTTTTTCCATCGAGGTCGCCATAAGTAAGGCCCATGATGACGATATAACCCACAGTGGAGATGAATGTCCATATTGCAAGCGCTCTTTGCTTGTTTTTGGCTAATACCACTATACTAGTGATAAAGACAACAATTCCCAACCAGTAATTGGTACAGCACCTGTAATAGAATGACCTGACCTCCGGTTTTGTAAATGCGTCGATAATATCTTGCAGCGAAAAATGGGTGATACCCCGCAAGTGAATGCTGTCGTATGAATTGGTGCCTGCGGAAGTAAAGTACTTTACTGCAAAGAATGTACCTGCGATCACGACAAGGAGCACCGACAGCAGTATAGTAGCTTTTCGTGAAAAAGGCCAACTGTTTTTATCGAGAACAATATACACCCACAAAAAGACTACCGGTATCATCACAACAAAGTGCGTAGAGATAGTAAGAAAAGCGAGTACCGAAAAGACGATTGCGAGCACTGCACCATTTGCTTTCCTTTTCCCAAAATAAGCAACCGTACCACAGAGTAAGAACATCCACCCAACGGCCTGCTGTATCTCATTGCAGGGCCAAACAAAAGACTGACTAATGAAAAGGAAATAGTACAATGCCATAAGTATAGCCAGGCGGTACTGCCTGAAAACGTAGACCAGCAGGGCATTAACAGAGCAGAAAAACAGGTTGAAGCTGATGCTGTAACCTATCAAGATCGCCTTTAGTGGCAGGTGCAGCTTCTGGCCAAGCAAGGGCACCACCTGTGTGATAAACGACCCATACCTGTTTTCCTGTATAGCCAGCTTTTTATCATTGATGAGGTGGAAAGCCACAAAGGCTGCATCTGCAAACAGTATCCGCTCTTTATAAAACAGGACAGCCAGCACAAACAAAGCGCCCATAGCTATGAAAGCAATGTTTGCAAGTTTCCTCAACGACTGTTGGCTTTCATCCATATTTTATCTGTGCGGCTAAAACTAGTGCAAACCACAGGTTACCTGATTACCTCAATTGCTTTTACGCAATACTGCTTACCATTGTTGTTCATCCTGACATAGTAGATACCGGGCGCAATTGCCGCTGGCATAGTGATGGTGGGTTGGGTACCTGTGGCAGTTATGTTTCCATCAGCCAGTATCTGGCCATTCATGTTTACAAGCTCATAGCTCCACGATCCAGTGGCAGTGGGCAAAGAGATAGTAACCTTACTGCTTTTTACCGGGTTAGGGTAAATGTTAATTGCCTGCTCATTGTCCGCTTCACTTACACTAACATCCACAAGGCGCTGTGTGTGTGTGGTTACCTTTTTTGGTGTGGCGTAAGTGCTGTCTGTAAACTGCACATTGACAAAAGGAGTTACCTCCATTGGGCGATAATAATTCTGCTCATAGGTTTTAGTTATCTGTCCTTGTGTAAGGCCTAATGCACCTAAAATCGTTGATAACAGAGGGTTTGAAAAACTACCTTGCAGCGAAAAACTATCAACCGTTATTATAACAGTCTTTACCTGTAAAACGTTGTACCAGTTGGAAACCCCACCAATTAGATTCTTCACACGCATTTTACCCCAGCCTATTACCGAGTCAGTCTCCGAAGTATATGTTCTTACCTTACCTGGAGCATGGTTCAACGAGGCTAGTGCAACTGATATGTCAAAATTAAAATCGAAATGATAAACAGATGACCACGTCGTAAGATTGGTTGCGGGGAAAACTATTTTCGTTCTGGGTGAAGAATATACCACGGATTGTGCAGATACTATTAGACTATCAGTAGGTCCTGAGGTCACCGCTGTGAGACTATACCCTGCTTGATGCACATTAGTAGCATATTCTAAAATGCCACTACTAACAATTGACGACTGCACATTGCCCTGATAGGTATAGCTGGCAAAGTTATAAAAATTGCTATCTGCAAACTGATAAGTAGCTGATGGCACACGATAAGCATAATACAGAGGAACAGAGTCAGTAATAATACTTAAATCCCATATTCCATTTGCCATTGCGGCAAAAGACGGAAGTGCCGATGTTGTTGTTGCCACTTTAAGTGTATCCGTGCCTATTACAGATGCCGGATAACTTGCGGAAGTGAGTATGATCTGCGCATTAGTATTTATAGCAAGAGTCAATAAAATAATGACCAATAAGGTTTGTCTCATACAGATAGTTTAGAATTGTAAGCAAATCACAAACCAGTACTCAATTTCCTTACTTGCTCAAGTGCATACTGCGCTCTTTGTACAGGTTTCTGAACCATGGGTCCCGCAGGTTCTTAATAAACCGTATTGCTTCACCTGTGCTCTTCATTTCAGGCCCTAACTCTTTATTTACGTTCGGGAATTTATTGAAGCTGAATACGGGCTCCTTCACAGCAAAACCTTCCAGTTTTTGCACCAGCTTCAGGTCTTTTAATTTCATTTCGCCCAGCATCACCTTAGTAGCTATATTGAGGTAGGGTATACCGTAGGCCTTGGCTATAAAGGGTGTAGTGCGGCTGGCGCGCGGATTGGCTTCTATCACAAATACCTTACCATCTTTAATGGCATACTGGATATTTATCAATCCCCTTATGTTCAGTCGCAGCGCTACTTTTTTGGCTATATCCGCCATCTCATCCAGTACAAGCGGCGTAAGGTTGAACGACGGCAATACTGCATGGCTGTCACCGCTGTGTATACCTGCCGGCTCTATGTGCTCCATAATGCCCATTATGTGCACCTGCTCCCCATCGCATATAGCATCCACTTCAGCTTCCTGGCAGCGATCCAGGAAGTGATCAATCAATATTTTATTACCCGGTAAGTGCTTTAGCAGGCTTACCACGCTTTTCTCCAGCTCCTCATCATTAATAACGATTCGCATACGCTGTCCGCCCAATACATAAGACGGACGCACCAGCACCGGATAGCCAACCTCCTTCGCTACTTCAATAGCTTCATCCGTTGTATATGCCGTACCATAGTTTGGATAGGGAATACCGAGCTCTTTCAGCGTATCGCTGAAACGGCCACGGTCTTCAGCAATATCCATGTTGTCGAACGACGTGCCGATTATTTTTATCCCTCTTTCGTGCAGGCGCCTGGCGAGCTTCAGCGCGGTTTGCCCACCCAGCTGCACAATAACACCATCGGGCTTCTCATGTTCTATTATTTCCCACAGATGCTCCCAATAAACAGGCTCAAAATAAAGCTTGTCGGCAATGTCAAAATCTGTTGATACGGTTTCCGGGTTACAGTTCACCATTATCGACTCATAACCGCATTCCCTTATAGCCATAAGACCATGAGTGCAGCAGTAATCAAACTCTATACCCTGGCCTATACGGTTGGGGCCGGAGCCCAGCACAATGATCTTTTTTTTAGTAGAAACAATACTCTCATTACTTAGTATTCCCGATGCATGCGCAGATTTTTCTGCCGGAGCATTTTCAAATGTACTGTAGAAGTAGGGCGTCTTGGCCTCAAACTCCGCGCTACAAGTATCCACCATTTTAAATACGCGGGTTATACCCAGCGCTTTGCGGTGCTCATATACTTCGTCCGCAGTACAGTCTTTTACAAGGTCAGCGATCTGCTCATCCCCAAAACCCATCTGCTTTGCTTTGCGAAGCAAAGTTTCCGGCAGTTTCTCAAGGTGCTTATACTTACGTATCTCCACCTCCAGATTCACGATATCCTGTATCTGATATAAAAACCAACGGTCTATTTGTGTAAGCTCACGTATTGTTTTTATCGATACCCCGGCAGCCATAGCCTCCTTTATGCGGAAGATACGGTCCCATGTGGGGCGTTTAAGCGAATCGATTAATTCTTCAGGCCGCATCCGGCTTGTGCTGATAAACGAAAGGCCCGTAGCATTGTTCTCCAGGCTCTGGCATGCTTTCTGCAATGCTTCCGGGAAAGTGCGGCCAATGGCCATTACTTCACCAACAGATTTCATCTGCAGCCCCAACGTATCGTCCGCTCCCTTGAATTTATCAAAGTTCCAACGGGGCATTTTTACAATTACATAGTCAAGCGCAGGCTCAAAGTAGGCTGAAGTAGTCTGTGTGATCTGGTTTTTTAGCTCGTCCAGGTTGTAACCTATCGCCAGCTTCGAAGCTATCTTGGCTATAGGGTAACCGGTAGCCTTTGATGCAAGCGCCGAGGAACGGCTCACACGCGGATTGATCTCTATGGCAATGATCTCTTCCGTTTCAGGGTTGAGCGCGAACTGCACGTTACAACCACCAGCAAAATTGCCGAGGTCGCGCATCATCATGATCGCAGTATTGCGCATCAGCTGAAATGCCGTATCGCTAAGGGTCATGGCAGGCGCCACAGTAATACTGTCGCCGGTATGGATACCCATGGGGTCAAAGTTCTCTACCGTACAAATGATCACAACATTATCATTCATATCGCGCAGCAGCTCCAACTCAAATTCTTTCCATCCCAGTACCGCCTTTTCCACGAGCACTTCGTGCATAGGCGATGCGGTAAGCCCGCGCTCTAATGCGCCATCCAGTTCATCCTTATGCATTACGATGCCGCCGCCTGAACCACCAAGTGTAAATGATGGGCGAATAACGATCGGTAACCCTATTTCTTGTGCAAATTCTTTTCCTTCGAGGAGTGAGTTTGCGGTTTTAGCCTGTGCTACAGGCACACCCAGCCTTATCATCCACTGGCGGAAGAGCTCACGGTCTTCTGCTTTATCTATGGCTTTAATATCTACCCCTATCAGCCTTACGTTAAAACGTTCCCATACGCCAAGTTCATCCGCCTCTTTTGCAAGATTCAGCGCTGTTTGCCCTCCCATTGTAGGCAACACGGCATCTATCTCGTTTTCTTCAAGTATCTGCTCTATACTTTCCACCGTAAGCGGCAACAGGTATACCCTATCGGCCATAATAGGGTCGGTCATAATAGTAGCAGGGTTGGAATTTATCAAAATCACTTTTATTCCTTCCTCGCGCAGGCTTCTCGCCGCCTGGGTACCGGAATAATCAAATTCGCACGCCTGCCCTATGATGATGGGGCCAGAGCCGATAATAAGTACACTTTTAATAGAAAGATCGCGCGGCATTATGTGTATGAACTATGATTTTTAGGATTAAATGATTTTAGAGTTTAATGTGGGGATGAGCGGATATAAAAATCGGGCTCAACGCCCGAGGTGCAAAAGTATAAAAAATCCTGCTTGCATCTCCTACTACTTATGAAAAAACAGGCAGACCCGCATAATAACAGAATTTAATGTATCAGAAACCTGGCATTTACTAACCCGAAACTGCCAAAAACGACATGTGTTAAAAATACGCAATGTCATGGCTGTTTTGAGGCAGCGTTTTATAAATTAGCCGTGCGGGGATAATTATTTACATAATTTTGCAGAATTGGGTGAAACTATCCCAAACTGTATTACTTTTTTCGCACTTTTGCGAATATTATTAAATAGCGCAATAATGAGTTTTTTAGGCTTTTTTAAATTTCTGACACAGGAAATCGCAATAGATCTTGGCACAGCCAATACGCTTATCATACATAATGACCAGGTAGTAGTTGATGAACCATCGATAGTAGCAATAGACCGTACGACAAATAAAATTGTGGCCGTAGGGAAGAAGGCGATGATGATGCATGAAAAAACACACGAGAACCTGAAGACGATACGGCCGCTGAAGGATGGGGTAATAGCTGATTTTAATGCCGCAGAGGGAATGCTTAGGGAGATGATAAAACTGGTGTACCCTAAAAAACCAATGTTCCCTCCCAGCTGGCGTATGGTTATCTGCATCCCCTCGAGCATAACGGAAGTAGAAAAAAGAGCCGTACGCGACTCTGCAGAGCAGGCTGGTGCAAAGGAAGTGTATATGATACATGAGCCGATGGCCGCAGCACTGGGTATAGGTATAGATGTGGAGGAGCCAACCGGCAACATGATCATTGATATAGGCGGTGGCACGACCGGCATATCCGTAATAGCACTTGCCGGTATTGTTTGCGACCAGTCTATCCGTATAGCAGGCGATGAGTTCACCGGTGATATTATGGAAGCCATGCGCCGCTACCACAGCCTTATGATAGGTGAGCGCACGGCAGAACAGATAAAGATACATGTGGGCTCCGCATTGAAAGAGCTTGATAACCCACCCGATGATATTGCAGTAAACGGCCGTGACCTTGTTACCGGTATCCCAAAACAAATAATGGTGTCTTACCAGGAAGTTGCCGAAGCGCTTGACAAGTCTATTTTCAAAATAGAAGAGGCGATACTGAAAGCGCTTGAAAGTACACCACCCGAACTGGCCGCGGATATTTACCGTCGTGGCCTGTACCTTACCGGTGGCGGTGCATTGCTGCGTGGCCTTGACAAACGCATATCGCACAAAATAAAGCTGCCTGTGCATGTGGCAGACGATCCGCTGCGCGCAGTGGTGCGTGGTACCGGCATGGCGCTTAAGAACATAGCAAGGATGCCGTTTTTGATGAAATAAAGACCCCTAAAGGGGAACCAGGTATATAGCTGCGCCGAAGAAATTCAGCGAAAGAAAATTATTTAGCGTAATTTATTCTCGACAGAAAACCTCCAACTCCTGAACTAAGTGCGCAATTTCATTTTATTCATACGGCGCTTTTTTAACCTCATATTATTTCTGATCCTGGAAATAGTGTGTGTGATACTCATAGAGCATACCAACACTTTGCAGGGCAACGACATTATCAGCTCGGCCAATATGGTATCCGGTATAGTTTATAAGAAGCAAAGCGACGTGGTCTATTACTTCGGCCTCCGCAAGATGAATGACAGCCTCGTAAACGAAAATGCCCGGCTGCGCCAACATATAGACCAGCTGCGCGGCATAGATACGCTCAAAGACAGTATGGTACACCGTACAATAGCACCGCTGGATTCTACGACACATATAGTTAGGTTTGCCGACTACATTTACCGCACAGCCAGGGTGATCAATAACTCGACAAACGCCAGTGACAACTACATTACCATAAACCGCGGCTCGAAAGACGGTATTGCGAAAAATATGGCGGTGATATCAGGCACTGGTATTGTGGGCCGGGTAGAGCATGTATCAGCCCACTTTGCCAGCGTATTGTCGGTGCTCAGCTCGAAACAGAAAGTGGCAGCCAAGCTAAAGGACGGAACGATCGGGTACATAATATGGGATGAGAAGCAGCCTGATGTACTGATAATGACCGATGTGGCGCAGCAGGTTAAAGTAAAGAAAGGAGATTCAGTATATACCGGCATTGTCTCTATCTTTTCACCGGATATCCTGATAGGTACTGTGCAAAAGACCGTGATCGTGAAAAAAAGCGCCATGCAGCTTATTTACCTCCAGTCATCGACCAATTTTCATAACCTGCAGTATGTGTATGTGATTGAAAATAAAATGATGGTGGAGAAAAAACAGCTTGAAGACTCAACAGGGAAAAAATAGGTAATAGGGTAATTAGTTAAAAGGGGTATGAACGTTTACATAAAAAATATTTTACGTTTCTGCATTATCATCCTGCTGCAGGTGCTGATATTGAATAAGATATCGCTGCGCTGGTGGAGCGAGCCTTCTGGTTTTCCCGTGTTCATCCCTTATGTGTACCCGCTGTTCATCCTTCTTTTACCTTTTGAAACACCTGTATGGGCATTGCTGCTTATGGGTTTTGGAGTAGGGATCACAGTCGACTCTTTTATGAATACCGCCGGTATGCATGCCTTTGCTACAGTGCTTATGGCCTACCTGCGCACAAATGTGCTTAGCGCCCTGCTACCGAGGAACCTATCGGAATATGACGGACAGCATCCGGCCATAAGGAGCATGGGCTGGATGCCCTTCCTGGTATATAGCGCGTTCCTCATCATCCTGCACCATTTTGTCTTCTTTACCATTGAGCTGTGGAATCTGTCCAATTTTGGCTTCCTGCTGCTGAAAATAATCGCGTCTACAATTACGTCGATGCTGTTTATCATAGTTTATCTGCTTCTTTTTACAAGACAAAGTGCATCGAGGATATAAATGTACTAGTCCAGCATCAATATTGCATCAAACAAAATAGCGTAACCCGCTATCGCAGTATCTGGCTTTAACCAATTTATCAAAATTTGCCCCGCACTATTCAGTGCTCCATTAACTTGTTTTATCCAAGCAAGTCCTAAATCATCTTTTATCAAATTAGCGAATGCATAAGTAGCGATAAAGGGAACTTCAACATAAGACGGACGATATCCTGTCGGCAAAGTCCCCATTAAGTAGTACAAAGCAAATGGAGATGCCGCAAAATTCTGTGCATTTGCAGAGGACAGGAATCCTCTCAGTTGCAAGGTGTTGGTTAAAAAATTCTTTTTGTAGTAGATATTACCGGTTACACCGCCATCAACTGCCGCAGTGCTCACAGGAAGAGTAGTCCAAGCGTTTTCTTTATTTCTATTTCCAAAGCCCACACCAAACGGAACCACTCCACTCAACAAAAACCGCGTACTATCATCTGCTGTTCCAATTGGCAGACCTGTAAGGGTTATGCTGGTATCAAATATTACGCTCGGTGTGCTGCCATCATTGTATGTTAAAGGTAGAGTGCTTGGCACAATGAGCATATATGCGGCATGTGTGCTTTCGTTTAAGCCTGATAAAGTAACTGCAGGCACCCGCAGCATATTTCCCTGGTAGTAAACCCATCCCGCAGCAACTGTGTAGTTGTAAACAGAGCCACTAACATGTGTCCTGGTAACTGCGCAACCACTTATTGTGAATGGCCCTGTTCCACCCATTGAGGCCAATGCGTTTATACATTCCGTATATGCAGTTTGCAAATAACCGAGCCGGTCCTGGGTAAGCGGGAAGCCACCGGGCTTTGTAAAATCTATTAATTTCATTGTGTATTGTTTTTTATTAAAAATGTATCCACTAGTAAGTAACTACCACGTAGTTGTTCTTACTTACTAGCCTGTATTTATCTGTCATAGCTCTTAACCGATGCACATCGTAAGATGGTGAAGCTGCAACACCAGCAGGTACATTTACTACAAACTGTACACCCAGCAGGTAGGTCTCCATCACGGTATAGAGTGGTACCGGATCTGGCGCCGGTATTACCGAAGTGCCGACCTCACCCGCGAGGTCTATAAACAGCGGCCTGTCTTCAATTACCTTGTAAATGAATGATGGATCCACGTAGGGGCCATCGCTTACGAAAATACCCCGGCTCACCGGGTCGAATACATCATTCAGCACTGCCTGCAGGTAACATACCTGGCTACTGTGTGCCAACTCATACAGGTTGGCGGCACGGTGGCCACTGAACAAACCGTACAGGTAGTTAACCGGTTGTACCAGTATTTGCAGCCACGCCATCATTTTGGGCTGCCGCAGTCTTACCGGTGTCATATATTTCGGCAAACCACCGCTGCTAAAATCAACGTCAAATACACTCATCGCTCTTACGAGGATAAGCACCTCATGCTTTAGATCAAGTAATAAATTAAATGCCGCATCATGGCAACACACTATAGGGTACATAAGACACATGCGCGTCAAACCAGGCCTCATTCAGCGCCATATAGCCGGCAACAGGAGTATATTGTACGGTTATGTCTGCAGGCATACTTCCGGAGATAGCCTGTACATGCTCCACATCAGCGATCACTACACCAGATACTCCTTGCATTGCAGCGATGAAACTATTCAGTATAAACACGCCATTGAAAGGAAGGCTATCGAGAAAGGCTATCACAGCATCTTTCACAGGTGATGCGGAGGCACCATCAATCCTGCTCCCATCGTTCTTCAGCACCAGCGGATCATAGTATATTACCATAGTTGGTTCAAATACGTCCGCGTCATCACTTCTGCATTCCAACCGTACGCCAGCGTCCTTTATTTTTCCCATATACGCTGTAAACGCCGCCAGTTCATCTGTGCTCAATGCCCCAGGCTGCCTCCTGTTGTTTTTGCCGCCTTTATCCTTACAAGGTTTGTCAGCTCTACTGCCGCGGCGTTGCTGACAATAAGCACAGCAGGGTCTGCGGGCGGCACCGTTTCATAAGTATCCCTGTCTGGGGGCAGCAATACGCCATATTGAAAGGCTTTAGCCATAGTTACATACCACTGCAGGCTGTGCGGTTTTTGGGTAGCTATTATGCCTGTCACTTCATCCTTATGCAGGTCAAACAGGTTCTCTAATGTCCATTGGCATACCGCCACCACATACGTCCACAATTTCCAAATCGCAGCCTGGCTTGTACTTGTAAGCGTGGTGCCCAACACCGGATTGCTTTCTTTGGCCGCTATTATCGCAGCCTGTATCTCTCCTATACTTCTTGCCATCTTTTATAGTTTCTTACTTTATTTATTATTCTGTACAGGCCGATCAGTAAACCTCAAAAACAATACTCATAGCGCTGGCCGGAAATGAAGCTGACATTCTCTGGTAGTTGGTTTTTACACCTATCGTATATGCTCCCGGAGGCAGCTCCGCAACCATCTTGTCTTCATTATGCGGATCGTCAGGATCAGGACCGTACAGGAAGTTGTTCCTTATCCAAGACATGCTATCAATAGTTGTAGCAAGCTCGCTTATCGCATTGTGGCTCCGCGTGATCCTTACTTTGCATATTGCGTGGCTGCTCTCTACAACTTCTACGGCTATATCGGCAAACATACAATCAATGCACCATTGCACAGTGCCATCAAGTATCACAACAGGCGAAAAACCAGCTGTATTACCATTAATGTCCCTGAACGTTACAGTAGGGATATCGGCATCAACATCAGTCCACACAACCTGGTTAGTCCCATCATCGGTCCAATCAAGCATCCATACAACAGACGTAATTGCCATCGGAATCGCCGCCCATTGATTCTGAGGTGTTAAGACTCCGGGCGGGTAGTAGCTATCGGCAACTACATACACTGGATTTTCAGTGAGATAATCCTCAATCAATGGATAGGCATTTATAAAACCATCGCTGAAGGCAGTACCCAACTCAAACTGATATGGGTGTGCGGTTGGAGACGCCGGGGAATTGAGCATTACGCCCAGCTTCGGCACCAACACCAGCCGCATATGCAGTGGCGGTGGTGGATTCAGCGTACCGACGGCAATGCTGTTCTGCTGGAAATACTTTGTTACTTCGGCGCCTCCATTCTTGCCTGATATCGCAAGCGCAGCATCGCTTACTACATACACCGTACCCACAATGGGTGCGTCACTTATGCTCACACTGTTGTCTCTGCAAAACTGCATACCTGCTTCCATGCTGCCCATTGCCTGTACTATCACATCCGGCATGCTCTGATTTGGTCTTACCGTATAATTTCTTGCCATTTGCCTGGGTTTGTTATTTATAGAATGCGTCACTGGTAATGATCCCCTGGGGCAGAAGTTGTACACTTACCACGTCCATTCCATCCTTTGAAAATTCTATGCTTATCGCTCTTATCAGCTCTCTGAAGTTTTCATCATCCAGATATTCAAATGCGCCTACGCATGTAGTGGGGGTTTGCTTAAAATCGCCCTTGTTATTCATTATCAGCTGACGCTGATGCTGAGCAGTACTTTCAACTGCCGCCAGATCATCAGGAGTTATTATTATGTCCTCGTTTTCATCGAGGCCTATATCTGTTTGTTGTAGTGCCATAGCTCTTTAGTTTATTGTGAATCCACTTATGCCAGGAACTACTTCCGTTACTGGACCTCCTCCGCTAGCAGTTGTCAGTCCTGCGGTATAATTTAAAGTCGCACCTTGCACCATTGTCTTTATAGCACTAGCTATGCTGTTACTTAATGTGGTTAGTGCAGCATCTCTGTCTGTAGTATTGGCAAAGGCAGTATCAAATGCGCTTTTCATAGTTGTCGCCAGCGCGCTGCTATCCATTGGCATATCCGGTTTGTTTTAGTGTTAGAAGAACAAATTATCAATGTCAGTCTTATCGGCAGCGAAGTCAGTCGCATTTATCGGCGTGCCGCTTGGTCCGGTTCCAGTAGGCACTGTTAGTGCCAATACATGTTGCAGGATATTGTCGAATACTGTTTTAAAATCCTTGCTTTCATTTTTTATACTGAACTTACCATTGTGCATAGTCAATTCAGCGCCACTTCCATCTTCAGCCTTCACAGTACCATCCGTAACAGTAAGTTTTGTGCTGCCTATGGTAACGATCATTTTTTCGAGATCGCTGGTTTTTATCACACTCCATTCACCCGGTCCGTCTATGCTCCCTATAACTACGTTGCTGCCATTCGCCGGTATCAATATCACACCATTCGGATTGTTAGTAACAGAACTTAACCGCACACCCTGTATTGGTTCGCTGTCGTCACATGGCTGCACACTCGTTGTATATTCTTCACTATCCACACTTCCGCTCACCACTGTGCCACTGATGATCTCGTACGGCTCGTCAGATAAAGCCTTTAGTCCTGCTCTTATTTTCGCCGCGTTCTTCGTCATGTTTTTTATTTTGCAAAGCCAACCTGTAATCCTATTTCTACTAGCCTGCGGCCTCCGTTTATACCAAAGTGTACTTCCGTTCCTTCTATGATGTATGTTCCATTCCGGTCTGGATAACGGTCATCCACTATACTTGTCTGCCAGCCGGGAGCGGCATATGGCTGTAGAAAGGCATTGATGTTACCCTCATATCCTGCATAGTTCAATTGGTAAGCTTTTTCATTCGCGAGCTGCTTCAATGCCTCCTCGTTTTTTATCGAATTCAGCACCCTTGTATGCTGTCTTGCCAAGTCCTCAAATACATCTGAAGTCTGGTATATTCTGTCTCCATTGGAAAGCCGGGTATTGTACGTCACTTTTACCGGATCGTTTTCTGTATATCGCTCCTTTAAGACATTGCTTTTTATCACATTGTATCCAAGCCTGTAGTCAACCTTCCCTATATTAAAAACATCATCTCCGTTTGCATAAGGGGTATAAGCAAATCCACACCACAAAGTATCCGGCCGGATGAAAAAGCAGGTAAGGCCGCCATCGCTGTATTTTAAAATACTGTTGATAACATCAAAGCCGGAAGTGTTTGGTATGTATACGTTCTCAAGCGTAAGAACAACCGGACATTCCACATTGATTTTATAATCTCCGGGTATGCCTGAAACAGCCTTAAGCAGCAAGTCTTTTACTGATATTGCCTTTTCAAAAATATTGACGTTGTTCCGCCTCAATAACCAGCTATACCCTTCACATTCAATTTCAAGCGGCATATTCAGGTTCCGTCTTTTTACAAAACCACTAAATTCTGTTTGTAATGATCCATTGTAGCCTAATTTAATGGTAACCGGATCCCCGTCACTGAATTGTTTTCCTGTTACAATTGTTCCCGGATCAACTTTATTGTTCTTTATAACCTTTGCCAGTGACGGAATTTTTATCACCGCCGTATCAGCAATACTATGCAGGCTGCGCTTTATGATTACTTCATTTACGCCGCTGAACCTGAATTTCCCGATAGTTATATCACTGCTTAAAACAAACATGTAGTACTTGGTTTATGATGACTAGATTCCAACCATACGCTTCCGGATCGTTACGATATCGAAACAAGATTAAAGGGCTCATCGCTCACCATCCGTAGTTGGTATGGCCTCACATTTTTTACGCCGGTAATCGCAGGAAAAGTGAGTTCGCGTATTACCACCTGGTCACTTCCGCTCCTGTCTGGCCGCAACAGGAAAATATCCGTGAGTGGGCATTGTATGGATAACGCGACATTTTGCTCGTATATGTTACGTAGCCTGGTCACGTCTGCTTCTGGAAATTCATTTGTATTGCCAATAATAAATCCCTTTATCACCAGTTCATGATCACGTATACTTATCAACTCCTTTACCGTACCTCTGCGTTCGGTCATAGGTGTTTCTACTATCGTTTTTCTACTGGTTATTGAGATCACCGGGTATGGAAGTTCCCATTTATTTGATGCAGATGGAACCGCTCCATCTCCAGTAGCGGAGCTGCCACTATCCTGTGTCAGTAAACCATTGCCTTGTGAGGTATCCGAATAGGTGATAGTAACAGGCATATAGTACTCATTACCAAATGCATCGGTAGAATAATAGGGCGATCCCTGTGCACCATTTTCCCTACGCCCGGGATACAACGCATTGTCGCCAATTACTGTCCTGAATTCAGGGTCGAAGGCCTTCGTTTTATATCCAAATGTCCGTTCAAAAAATTCGGCTAAACTGAATGATATTTCTGCCATGGTTAGTGTATTACGTTAGCATTGTTAAGAATTTCCAGAAGCACTTCTTCCACCTGGGATTTAAAGTCAGTGAAGCCATTAGCCGTGTCGTTGGTGCTTACCGTAAAATTCCCGATCATCGGGGCATTGAGATGTATACTGACTGATTTACCCAGCTGCCTGTCCATTGCCCGGTGTGTTTTACTATATTGATGGCCGGCTGCATTTCCATACTCATTCCCTGTGTTCATAAAGTAAGTGGGTACATCCTTGTTTTCGGATGCATCGCCTGATTTTTCCATTTGCATTTGTGTGGGAATAATTGAATCAGTTGCCATTGATAAAGCATACCTGTATTTTACGCTCGCAGCCTCAGGTATTTTCAATGGTTCGTAATGTATACCAGGCAGCCATCCGGGATCTTCAATACCTGCCTTCGGGAAATAACCGGTTTCGTATGCACGTTTATTTTTACCAAAGACCGGCTTACTCCATTTATTTTTCAGATTAGGATAGTTTAGCAGAATGTCGTTCATTATCTCCTCCGGACTTAAGCTGGGATACATCATCTGCTCCATTTTGAATTCTGTGTGCCCTGCGGCTCCGCTATGGTTAATATTGGCTGGCCTTTTGTTCTCATGTTTATCGCCTTTAAAAAGTGAGATTATTGAATCATCCATACCGTTTATCATCGGGAGCGCAGGTTTAAGGCCCCAACTTACCGCACCAAGGGGTGTATAATATGCCGAAAAGTGAGCAGTATTTTTTATCACCAACTTATTATCAGCAACGCCCGCCGGTATCATGTTTGCTGGCGTCCGCTTTGATGCAACTTTATATTTTGGAAAATGTACCTTCGGAGCTTCATTTAGTGTTTGCAGACTGTTTTGATCCAATTTTCCACCTTGGTCTTTAAAAAAGGACAATGCACTGGCAAGTTTTTGCGTAGGCTGATTATATTTTGCGCCAGGTAGCGATGCCCACACACCATTCGTTTTATTGATTGCTCTAATAATGTCACCATTCAAAATATCCTGTATGGCACCCTTGTCATCAATCTGGCTAAGCGCGGCAATATCCTGGTGTGTGGGTAAAATATCAGTCCAGCCAAACCTATTTGCACGGTCGTCCCAATAATGTTTCTTTTCTGAGTTCAAAAACTGGTACGCACCAACTGCGGATGAATATATCGTTTCTTCTTCACCATTCTCTTTCTTATGAGTTGCCGTATACATCGTATGTGGCGGCCGTACGGCAAGCGTATTGATAAAGCCACCGTTGAAATGCTTATAATAACCATCGCTGCCGAGTGTTCCTTCACCTTTTCTTATCGTCAAAAGAAATGCCTGGATATTGGAATTCTGCAGCAAATCTTGGTAGTACTTTTCGTCTTTATAGTGAGTATTTTTTTTCTTTCGTGGCATAGCTTGCAGTTTTAAAAAAAATTATACTTTAGTGACAAACATATCGCATGAAAAACTCGTTTCGGCTCATTTACAGCGCTCTTTCTTTGCTCGTATTAACTTCGTTTTCAGGAATGCCGTCCGACAAGTTCAGGGGAATCTGGTATCGGAACACAGAGTGCGATGACGATGACAGCTTTTGCCAGGTACTAATAGTTAAGAACACGACAGATTTTACGGTTATCGAAAACCAACTGGCTCTTGGCTGCAAAAATGTGGTCAAAAATGATACACTATTTTTGTATGTTATCGATCACGATGCTGGCCGGGGTTTCACAGGGCCATATTATCCTCCCAAAACCAATAGCTTGTTCGCGAAATGCTATCTCGCAAAAAAAGAATTGCATATTATTTACACACAAAAGATATTCAAGGATCACATTAAAGAGTGGGAGTTACCTACAAAGCTTTATCGGCATAATTAAGAACCGGCTTTTATTTTGCCTGATTCATGATATACCACAAATGTGCAAGCTTTTGTGCAAATGCTTCATCGCTCAGTACACAATGATCAAGGCCCGGTAAATGGTATTCGAGCAATGTTTCGAGATAACCTAAGGAATCGTGCGCCGGGCCTCCGCATGACTCCTCTATAAGTTTACCAGTTTTGCCCGCTTGCCGTCCATCTTTATTTTCAGTTCCTGGCTTATGCCTATGAACATCTGGTCATCTTCAAGTATTGCCCTGCTGCCACCTATAAAGGTCACGCTCGCAAGCTCTTCAAATACATTCAGCACTTTGTCACTCTCGGCCTTGCTCATCGCAAAGTTGAATTCATTTCGGTCCGGATTTTTGAAATAGCCTATATGCCCGTCTACCTCAAGGGCATAAATGCCATACTTGTATTTTGCCTTCCATTCGGCTATCTGCGGATCAGTAGCTTGCCCTGTAAATTTGTTGTCTTTCATAAAATATGCTTATTGATTAGTTTCTCATCCAGTTTTAATGTATTCAATATATATCTACCAGCTAAATGATTTATTCACAAAAGTGCCCACTTAGGGGCTGGAGTCTACTGAGCTATGAGCTTCATAAACACGATCGGCAAGGTTACATCCATATTCTTTGCGCCCTGGTCCCAGCCTTTTTCAAAGTCCTTCACTTCTACACCTACAAGCGTATCGGTCTGCAACGGCCGCGTACCTTTTGGCTTGTATGTGATAACGATATCAAACTGCATATCCAGTATGTCATCTCCTCCAGCGCTTATCGCCGCGCGGTTCATATCATCTATTGCACCCTTAAGAACTTTTATTTGTCCTTCGTAGGTACGGTTGCCGCTTTGTACGCTAATGGGTTCATCTCCTGCAGAGTGCAGCAGCTGCTTTTCTTTGGCGGCTTTGTATTTCACTCCGCGGATCTTGGTAAGTGGCGATCCCGCAAACATCACGGTCATATCTGCCCACTCACAGTCTTTACTATCGAAAAAAGGTATTGATGGCATTGTCTAAAAAAGTTAAAAGGTTAAATAGTTAAAAAGGTTAAATCAGGTATATGGCAATACACTTGCTACCGGATTATTACGCCAGTGGGGGCATTTGCACATTTACTCATTTTCAAATTTGCTAATTGCTACAGTGCCGGATTCGCAAACCCAAGGCTTATCTCAATATTCGTTGCATAGCCCACCGGCACTATCTTCAGTACCACGTTAAGCTGGTTAGTGCTTAGTATATTTTGAGCAGGGTCTATAAAACAGCTCACACTGCTGATCTCTTTATTGGCGGTCATAGTATTGTTCACCTGGTTTACTATCTGCTGTTCCAGCCATTTGCAAAAACCTGTATCCAGTGTGCCGTCGGTATTCACAGGTATTTCATCATCTACCTCCTGCACAAACGTTGTATAGGCAAGTATATGGGCTTTGTCAATTACCCTTCCGCGCGCCAGCATACAATAATCATCGGTAGTAGCAGTACACATAGGGTCACCGCTAAAGAAATAGCCGCTTACATTAGGATAGGTTGTAAATGTTATAAAGCCCTTCTGCGCTATTACTGCCATACTGGCGCCTGCTGCTTCCACGGTCGAGTTACCAACGTATGCTGCTGTATTTGTCAGCGGGCCGGTTCTTACCCTGCTTATTTTGCGTTGCACCGGTATCGATGAGATCACGCCCAGCAGCAGCCCCATACATGCAGATGTGCTGCTGTAGGTAATATCCGTATCGCCTATAAGTATGGCTGTCCGGTTGTTGTTTGTACCGCTTGTTTCATCTGGCAGCAAGGCGGCTACGCCCGTATATGTTGTACCACCTATTATTGCCCTGAAAGGCTTTTGCTCGTCAAAGTACGCCCTGGCCATTGTTGCTATATTTGTCGCTGCTATTTGCACATCCCTGTTCATACCGTCGGTTAATGCAACAGTGCCTCCGCCGGCCACGATCGCAGCATCATCGCTGAGCAGGCCAAGAACTTTTATTTTTCCGCCTGCATAGTCCAGCAAGCGTTTTGCGCTTAGCGGAGCGGTAATATCTGCCATGTTGGCTACCGTCACACCATGCGGCGTTAGCATTACGTAAAGCTGGGCACCGGCGCCGGCCTGGCTGTAAAATTCTTTCAGCTGCTTTATCGCGAAGGGATTATTATCCTCCGTTATGCGCGCCGTGGCTACATCTGCCATGCTTGTTACAAGTATTGGCGTACCCGTTACATAACCGCCTGCTTCACTTTGCCCGGTCATTACAATACCCGTAATGCCGTCATTTGTTTGTATTGTCCCTCCAAGCTGGCCGTTTGCCAGCGATATATTTACTCTTCCCATTCTTGTTTTTTTTGATCGTTATTGTTGTTACTCTGCGTCTGGTTCATCCAGCGGGTCATATTCCAGCTCATCTTCCCAGTTATCACCGGTTATGTCTTCCAGCTCCCTGTCTACTTCAGCTCTTGTTTTTGTGGCCACTGTTTTATCGTCCAGGTGCTTTGCATGGTTTATCGCATTTTGCTCGTCAAAGAATGCCAGGCCATCGCTGGTGAAGTATAGCAGGTCTACAGTACCATGATTGTCGAAATATTGTTTTACATGTTTCATAGATATTAATTTACTTTTAGCGGCTATTATTTGCTCGTCGCTTAGGTTTATGGTTTTCGGTATTTTATGAATCCAAGCAGTGCTTTATCCTTGAGGCTCCTTATATGCCGCACCACTTCATAGCCCTCCCTGCTGCCATTGTCGTTGCTGTTGCCTTCTATTGTATGGATCAGGCCGCCTTCGGTTTTCTCTACTATGCCGGTATGTCCTTTGCTTCCTCCGAACGAAAGAATGATCTGGTCGCCCGGCCCTACTTTTTCGGGATGCAGTATTGCTTCACTTTTCAGTACTTTAGTTATCGCTGGTCCATTCTCACTGCGGTTCCAGCAGTTCTGTACTCCGGCTGTTCTTACTAAAGGGTTGGTGATACTCAGCTTCTTTGCAGCTACATCATAACACCAGTATACAAACGCCTGGCACCACGCATATCCCGGATTAAGCCCTACCGACCGCAGGTACTCATTTACCATCGGACCGCTGTTACTCCCTGCTGGATGCTCACACTGCCCCACCTGCCCTTGCGCAGCCATCAATGCCGCAGCCGATAAAGTTTCAGCACTGGATATCTTGCCAGGTTGCATAGAGTCCATACATAGTTTGGTTATTCAATAAAGAATTCATTTGTGATTCGCGTCCACCTACTGCTGTAATACCCATTCGTGGACTTATCTCTTGTCTCTTCTCACCTATCACTTGGTTGCGGTGTACTTCGCCTGCGTATACAAGTCGTATAAATTTTGCTTCAGGCGTTGGCCATCAAGCTGGCCGGCAAGGAGGCTGGCTAATTTCTGCAGCAGTGCATCCTGCAGTTCCGGGTCACGTAGTTTTAGTTGTTCTACAAAGCAGTTGAGCAGCTCATTCACTTCTGTAAACTGTTTACAACTGTTCGCAATGGTCAGTACCGCAATAGCTTTGCTTAGAGCGGCTTCCAATTGCCTGCGGATGAGATTGTCGATATCACCTGGTATTATCGCGGTAATAACGTCGGCTACCGGTGAAGACAACACTTTTTTTAGCGCGGTGGTGATCTTGAGTGCCGTATCTATATGGGCATCCACATAGTTGTCAAAGTCGCGCAGCATTGTCTTTAGCTGGCTTTTCATTTTTGTGCAGAACATAGGGCTTATTGTTTTTAATCGTTATTATTCGTTTTGATCTCCAGCGCATGTATGCGGGTGGAGTGCTCGTTGAGGCGCGCGTGTATCATGGCGTCCTGCTCCTGCAGGCCCATTATCTGCTGTCCCTGTATCGTTGTGGCATTGGTGAGCTGTTTCAGTTCCATCACTATCTCATCCAGCCGTTTTATCACCTGCCCGGTCACTACCCTGATTATAAAACCAAGTATCGTAGCCATAACACCCGCCACCCCAACAAGTATCCATATTTTAATCTCTGAAGGCATCATTCATCAGTTTTCACATTCCACCCTAAATCAGTGTCATTTGCACATTTTCAAATTACTATGCTGTTGCCTGCACTATAGCCACAATACCCTTTGCATCACTGCGGCGTTTGCGGGCGCCCATGCGCACGCTCACACTGTACACATCGCCATAGTAGGTAGGGTCGCCTATGCGTTCAAAGAACTTGATATCGCCAAGCGCGCGCTCCACAGCTCCTATCTGCCAGCACAGTATACCGTCATTGTCGGTAACGGCCGGTGTAGTACCATATGGATTTACTACCGGCGCCAGGTCATTCGTATACGTTACCACACCACTGCGCATCATAATGTTGAAACCAAACAGCCGGCCCAGGACGCCATCCTTCACATCATATGCTGCGCTGAAATCACGATACTGTGTTGCCGACATATCATCCGTCAGCTGCTGAAACATATCCGCGCTTATCAGTGCATAACGGCCTTCCATGGGTACGTTCTGTTTGTTCAGTTGCAGTTGAGCGTTTTTCAGGTCGTTCACTACAAACTTCGCCCTGTTACCTGTCGTGCCCGCCAGTGTTGTTGCCACTGCCGCCCCGGTTGTGCGGATGATCACACCGGTACCATCGCTTGGCGACCAATCTATCAGCAGGTTATCGGCTACAGTCTCTCTTAACGATGTTTCATATTCTGATAGTACGCTCTCACGCTTGTTGTAGCTGAGCTCAAATGTCTCTGCATTCGGTATCAGTATCGGGTCCGTAGTGTATTCATCCAGCGTATAGGTAATATCCGTATCGCCGCGCTGTACCACAGTTGCCGGTACCGACGACCTGTTCTTTACAACCGTAGGCAGCGCACCTGCCTGTGGTATGTGTACTACATGTCCGTTGAGCACATACTGTCCTGCGTCTGTCGATGCAAGTAAGAATTCATTGTTCTTAAACAGGTTGCCCTCGATGTGGTCTTGCCAGATCTCTTTTTGAATTGCCATTGGTTAAATTGTTGTTTTGTGATTAAGATTTATTGATTGGAATTGAGTATTGGAAACAGGATGGAAACGCATCAAATACACGGCCGCAGAATACGCCGTACATGAAAGTGTATTTGACTTTAAGAAAGAAGAGTATTATCAGAGAAAAACCAGGAACCGGGCAAGGAAACCCAAAATAAAACCTACCCTATGAACCAAACTACACAGCCCGGCCCTGGAAAAAAGAAATAAATAAGATGATAGATGAATCTAAAGATGAGAGCGACACCAAAGCTTAATGCTTGGTGCCCCTTTAGGGGTCAGGGGTTTTAGGGGGCGGGGGCGAGGTCTCGGGTAGGATTGAATTTTCTTTCAAACAGCGCCCTGTACCTCACAGGATCATTTGCCCTCAACTCTTTCAGCTTTTTGCCGGCAGGGTCGTTCTTTTCATAGTCATCCCACAGCCATTGTGCCTCTGTGCTATCCGGTTGCCTGCTCTTGAGCAGTTCCGCTATCGACCGGTATGCAGGCATTGCGGCAAGCAGTTCTTTAAGCCCTTCGGGATTAGCAGCGTAATCTCTTGCAAGCTTGCCACTTAGTTCAGTGGTTATTTTTTTGTCTTCAAGCGCGCGCTCCAGCAGTGAGGTTACTTCATACCGAGTGCGCACATTTTTGATCTCTTCTATTTGTTGTTGCAGGTCATACTTATCCGTGCGCAGCACTTTATTTTCCAGCTCCAGGCTGTCTGCTTTCGCTACGAGATTTTGTATTGTACTTGTCAGCACCTTTTCATCCGCATCGCCCTCTATCCGCAATGCTGTGCACAAGTCTTTTAGTGTACTCTGCTGCAATGGTTTTACAAAAGGCTGGCGAATATTCAGGTCCACAAGGTTCAGTTCGTTTTCCTGCGCGTCATACAGTGTTGTAAGCGCATTGCAGTTTCCCGGAATATCTACCAGGCTGCACTCTTTGTTATACCACCTGGTTATGGTTGGCCCTGTCTGGCCCGGCAGCATCAGCTCTTTATCCATGCTGTATTCCAGCACCACTATATGCCCTACCGATGCCGCATTCAGGAATCCATTCTCTGCTTCACTACAGGTTTGTTCTCCCCTCCCGTTCGATAGGTTTATCACCGGTGTGCCTACTACCTTATCATCTTCTACGCGTAGGTCTTCCCACTTCAGCACTATACCCTCTTCTCTGCGGTGCATATAGTAGCCTATGGGATTTTTCTGGAAGGAATCTATCTGGTAACCCGATGTCAGCAGCCTGAAACCATATTCATTTACCGTGCTGTCTGAGAGCACATACTGCCGCTCTATTTTCTTAAATTTTTCTGTCATGATAGGGATATCGTTGTTTTGCGGCACAAAGGTGAAGCGGAATTTTAAGTTCTGCAAAAAAGCTTTTTATGATAGATCAAAAAGTGCGCTATCATATTCACGTAGCTGAATATCATGTAATTTTTTTCGGGGCTAACGCGTTGAAATTTATAGCGCTATACGTTATTGCTACCTCAACTTTTTTGCAAGTCGTTTTTTTCGCGTTTTCATTCACTAACCATAAACATATTAGCCGCATTTTATGTCCTTCAAGCGGTACAAGTACCGAAAAGAAACATACAATACGGCTAACACTTACTCCCCTGCGACCTCTTCGCCACAAACCAAACCACACTACAAACCAACTTATCATCACAAGCTGCCATAACAGCTTTAGACTTTCGACTCTTTACTTTAGACTTCTATTACGCAGCCTCAAAATTGCTCTCTACATAGCTGCGTATCTTGCGCACATAGTCAAAGTATCCCATTTGCATACGCACAAAAAATACAGTCATTATGCCGGTGGCTATACCCAGTAGAGCATAGGCTATCTTTGGCTCCCCGCCCACCAGCATCAGTATTATTGCTGCGATCACCATGAAGCTGCAGAACATTACTATAAGCAATGGCCCACCAGCATCCAGTCTGCGCATCTTCGAGGTTACTCTTTCCAGCACAGTGGGATCCGAAGCTTGGAATTCACGTGACTTGAAGTCGCG
>JADMIO010703182.1_pt1 | contig 61845 bp, 46 predicted proteins | sample 8958161 | NCBI WGS metagenome assembly JADMIO01 (sample SAMN16585339, study PRJNA669376) | soil metagenome | isolation source: Crop rotation soil | place: USA: Cullars Rotation, Alabama | collected 2011
CGCGACAACTTGTCCACGTGGAATTCTAAGCTTAGGATCCCAATGTGCTGGAAAGGTTGGTTGATCTGACGATAAGGATGCTGGGGCCCGTGGAAATCTTTCGGGATCCGGCCCGGCCCTTTGCGGCTGATGCGTGGACTACTCGCCGCGCGCGCGACATTCTGTGCTTTATCGCTTCGCGCCGTCATCATCGCGCCGCCAAGGACACGATCATCGACACCTTCTGGACTGAGGACAATATCGAGACAGTCGAAAAGAACTTTCATCCGACCGTCTCGCACATTCGCAAAGCCCTGAACAGCAAGCAGGCGCTCAAACAAAACTTCATCATTTACCGCGACGGGGATTATCAGCTTAACCCCGAGTTTTCGTATCGCATTGACACTGAAGTCTTCGAGCGGCTGATTAACGATGGCGAAACGGCGCGGCGCGAACGTGACTATGCGCGTTGCATCGAGTCCTATGAGCAAGCGGTCGAGCTTTATCGCGGAGAATTCATGCAGGGGAGTTACGAAGATTGGGTGGATGAGCAGCGCTCGTATTACCGCGAACAATACCTGCGAATGCTGGAATCGTTAGCCGGCGTTGCTGAAAAGCAGCAGGAGTGGCCCCGCTCGATGGACTTGGCACAGCGAATCCTGCGGGAGGACCCTTTCCGCGAGGACATCCATTGTCTGCTCATGCGCGGTCACGCCGCGCTTGGCAATCGGGTAGCGGTCAAAGAACAGTACGAGACGCTTCAAGCGCTGCTTCAGAAGGAATTGGGAGTAGAGCCGGCGATGCAAACGCAAAGGGCCTATCGCGAACTAATTAGTCAGGCGGGTTAGCCTTTCTGATTTGAGAACCGAGAATCGAAATGCAAGGTGAACGCAACAAACTGAGTTCTGACTGCAGTTTACAATCCGCCGTCGTCTCAGTTCTTCATCGTTACGCCTCGCCTTTTTGTTAAGACCAAGCCGCCGTCTCTACCCGACCGTGGCCAAGGCTTGTGTTTGAATGAAACACAACTTCTTCAATAAAACTCAAAGGGTGTTGGCGCTGACTCTGGTCTTATTGGTGAGCTCTGTGCCGGCCCTGGGCGGGCTTACGGTCATCGGCTCGAACGGTATTACCGCGTCCGGAGCTGACAGCATCAGTTTTTGGAATACGTCGGGAATCACGGCCAGCGGCGCGGACAGTGTCCTGGCTTTTCGGCCGAACGGAATCATGGCTTCGGGCGCTGACGGCATTATGGCCTCAGGCGCCGACGGCATCATGGCCTCGGGAGCGGACGGCATCACGGCTAGCGGCGCCGATTCAACCACCATTAGCCGCGCCGACTCACTAACAGCTGCCGGACCCAATGGCATCACGATCAGCGGCGCCGACGGCAATAGCTATCAGGCCGATTCCATCGTCGTGCGAAACCCCGCAGGCATTATGGCCTCAGGAGCCGACGGCATCATGGCATCGGGCGCGGACGGCATCACCGCCAGCGGCGCTGACACACGCAACATCACTCATTCTGACGGAATCACGATCAGCGGCGCTGACGGAATCACGATTAGCGGTGCGGACGGAATTATCGCCACTGCTCCGAATGGTGTTGTTTTCGCAATCGCGCCTACCGGCATCACGATCAGCGGCGCAGATGGCATCATGGCGAGCGGCGCTGACGGCATCACGATCAGCGGGGCAGACAGCTTTGTGAGAACGGGCGTCGGCACTTTGATGTCAGCTCTTTACGACTCGCAGATAGGTACGGGAATCTCGGGCATTGATCCGGAGCTCGCGGTGTTGCTGAACTACGCCACGGATGACAGCAATATTGACGCGGTGATCGTCTACCGCAATCTTCCAACTGACGCCGACATCGCTGATCTCCAGCATATTGGTGTTTTGGGCGGCACGCGCTATCGCATGCTGCCGATGATTTCGATCACGACCACTAAGGGCAGGCTTTTCGCGATCTCGCATCTACCATCTGTCCGCTCGATTTACGGAAATCGCACACTGCAGTGGAACCTAGAGCCCGCCGCGCGGGCCGTCACCGGAGTCGAACGGGTTCGGCGCACTACCGACCTTACCGACGCTAATCACGGAACCCCGATTACGGGTCGCGGTGTGACCGTGGCGGTGCTGGATACCGGAGTTGATGGAACACACCCAGATCTCGCTGGCCGAGTAATCCAGAACCTCAAGCTGGCAGACACCCAGGGTCAGGGTGCGGGGTTCAATTATCCAGTCGTCTCGCCGAATCTGCCCGATACTGATCAGGTTTATGGCCACGGGACTTTCGTCGCGGGTGTGATTGCGGGCAATGGTCAGCAATCAGCCGGAAAGTATGCGGGTGTGGCTTCGGGCGCCAACATCCTCGGCTTGAGCGCCGGAGATGCGAGTTTGGTGTTTGTGCTTTCCGGATTCGACTATCTTCTCGCCAACGGCGCGAGCTTCAATGTTCGAGTAGTCAATTGCAGCTTCTCAGCAAACACTGTTTTTGACGTGAACGATCCGGTAAACATTGCCACGAAGATGCTGACAGACGCTGGTGTGAGCGTGGTGTTCTCCGCAGGCAACACCGGTCCGGGTGCTGATTCGCTGAATCCGTATTCGGTCGCTCCCTGGGTAGTCAGCGTTGGCGCGACCGACAACCTGGGCAAGCTCGCTAAATTCTCTTCACGTGGCGACTTCGGCAGTCCTTTGTTCCGTCCGACCCTGGTAGCTCCCGGCGTTAGTACGGTCAGCCTGCGACCTTCGACAATCGCATCGGTGACTTCGGTCGCCGGTGTGGGAGAAAATGACAAAGAACTAGGCGCAAGCGAGCTGCCTTATTACACGACCGGCAGCGGCACAAGCTTCTCTGCTCCGCAGGTTGCGGGTGTAATCGCATTAATGCTCGAAGCAAATCCCAGTCTGACTCCGGCGCAGATTCGCGACATCCTGCAGCGCACGGCGACGCCGCTGCCGCCCTACTACCTGTACGAAGTGGGCGCCGGCTTGCTGAACGCGCAGGCGGCAGTGCTGGAATCCGCATTTCCACAAAGACATTTCGGAAATTGGCGCGGCATAGCTTTCCAGAATCAGGTTGAGTATTCGCAAAGCGCGCCTCAGGTTTTTACCGGATCGGTCGCACCGGGCTCGACCAGTAACACCGCTTTCTCAGTTCCGGCTGATGCCTTGCGGGGCTCGATCCAAGTGGCCTGGGGCGGATTGCCGAGTCCGACGAACCTGAATCTGTCTTTGATGGATTCGCAGGGCGCGCTGCAACCAACGGCGGCCGCGCCCAGCGCACCGGGCCTGACTGGACGTCGCCAACGCTCAAGTCTGACCCTTCCGAACTCCGGTATTTGGATCGCGCGTGTTTCCAATGTGATTGGTGCGGCGGGTGCGCCGTTGACCAACGGCTCCGCTATCTCGCCTGTTTCTCAGAATTATGTGGGAACGGTTCAAGTTACGACCGCAAGATACGCGGCGATGTCCGACCTAAGCGGGCTGGACAGCTCAACCACGAACGATATCTGGCAGAACTTCCGTTCGTTGGTAATGGGCCCAATCGGTTCGCGTTTCCGGGGAAGCTTTGCCGTCACACGTGCTGATTTGGCCCGAGCAATGGTCGTAGGTGGACGGGTGCCGCAGTATCTCCCGGCACAATCCAGCTATGGCGACGTGCGCGATCGCGCCACTATGCTGTTTGTCGAGAGTGCGCAGGCTTCACCAGGCGGCGCGTTGTTTCCGACGGTAACGGGAGTAAGTTTCCAACCTGATGCAACGGTTGATCGTTTGAGTGCGGCGATTGCCCTGGTTCGCGCGGCGGGTTTGAGGCAGCAAGCTGAATCCGGGTCCTATACGCTCACCGTCACTGATGCGCTCTCGATCCCGGCTGCCTGGCGAGGTTATGTGGCAGTTGCGATTCAGAATGGGCTGATCAAGCCCAACGGAACGGCCTTCAATCCTCAGGGCGCATTCACTCGTCTGGATCTGTCTCGCGGCATGGCAAAGCTGGCCAATCTTGCCACTCAATAGCTCTCTTCAAATAAACTGTCCGTAATAAAGTTCGGTGTCGTAATCAAACGCGACCTTGCCCTCTTTTTCATTCGCCTGGAAGATTCTCTTCAACTCTTCAAGCATCGGCTCATAATTTGGTTGACCCGGTTCAGGCGCGTACGAGGCTGACAGCACGCGACCTTTAAACCCCTCAAAATCGAAGTACTGCTTGAACTCAAATTTTGCGGTCTTGCATATCCCGGGGCTAAAGAAGGTTTCGACTTTAGTATCAGCAATTTCACACCCCACGCCGCGATAATCTGTGCCGTAACGCAGCAGGACTTGCTGGTAGCCGGAAACAATTGGCGTCTTGTCGACCTGGAAGCCATTCCAGATAATCATCACCCAACCACCTGGCTTGAGAATTCGCTCAAATTCGGTTCGGGCCGCTCCACGGTCAAACCAGTGAAAAGCCTGGCCGACGGTAATGAAATCAACAGACGAGTCTGCCAGGCCAGTTGATTCGGCTGAGCCATCGACGCTCTTGAAGTTTTGGTAATGCGCGAGAGTTTGCTCGCCGGCGGCACGCATTTCCTCGTTCGGTTCGACTCCAAAGACTTGGTTTCCTTGTTTGAGGAAGAGTTCGCTCAGGAATCCGGTACCTGAACCGATGTCGGCGATGACTGAGTCGGAGCTCAAGCCGCAATCAGATTTCAATAGCGGAATGATCGCCTCTGGATAACGGGGGCGATACTTGAGGTAATGCTGCACCCGGTTGGTGAATCGTTTCGTGGGATCGAGCATTCGCTGGTCAGTCTTTGCTGAACAAAGGTGTATGAGCCTGAGGCGAATAATATTTCGCAAAAAGACGAAAGCCAAGCAAAACAGCAACGATGAATGCAAAGGTAGCCGGCCGGCGCCAGTCAGATTTCACCAGCATGAAGTAATGGGTAACGCCGAGGATCGCCGACACATAAACAAGTTTGTGAAGACGTGACCAGGTCTTTCCACCCAGCCGTTTGATCATCTTGTTAGTCGAAGTGATCGCCAGCGGCAACATTAAGAAGAAGGCGGCCATGCCCACCGCTATGAACCGGCGCTGTATCACGTCCCCGGGAATGGTAGTCAAGCGGAAGAATCGGTCAAACGCCACATAAGTCAGCAGATGGAGGGACCCGTAGAAGAATGCGAACAGGCCAAGCACGCGACGGAATCTGACCAGCCAACTGAGGCCGGTAATCCTTCGCAAGGGACTGACGGCGAGCGTGAGCAAAAGAAAGACAAGCGTCAGCATTCCCGTGGTGCGGGTGACATACTCAAGCGGATTGGCCCCCACTTGCTTACGCCAGACGTCCCAAAGCAACAGCGCCAGCGGCACCAGGCCGTTCACCAGCAGAAGTAGCTTTGGAAAACGCGTGTCTTTCATTTTAGTAACAGACTTTAAAGCCTGTGTTATTCACGTCTCTGACACAGACCGAAGTCTGTGCTACTTAATAATTCGCTCTCAAATCCATGCCTTGATACAGGCTGCCAACCTGATCCGCATATCCGTTAAATAACAATGTCGGACGTGAGCCAAATTCGCCGATGCGATGCTCATATTTTTGGCTATAGCGCGGATGACTGACGCCGGGATTCACATTTGAATAAAAGCCGTACGCCTGCGGCCATTCACGCTTCCAGGTGGGCACAGGCTCGTCTTCGACCAGGCTGATCTTCACAATCGACTTGATGCTTTTGAATCCGTACTTCCACGGAACGACCAAACGCACGGGCGCGCCATCTTGTGGCGGCAGTGTCTCGCCGTAAAGCCCCGTTGCCAGAATTGTTAACGGATGCATGGCTTCATCAAGCCGCAGGCCCTCGACGTAAGGCCACTGGAGTACACCTGTGTTTTGATTGGGCATGCGAGTCGGATCCAACAGCGTCTCAAACGCGACATACCGCGCGGAAGAAAGCGGCTCGACCTGTTTCAAGAGGGCGCTAAGCGGAAATCCCACCCAGGGAATCACCATTGACCAGCCCTCGACGCAGCGCAAACGATAAATTCGTTCCTCCCACGGCGCCACTTTGAGCAAATCATCCAGATCGAATACGCGTTTCTTGTTGACCAGACCTTCGACCGAAACCGACCAGGGCCGTGTGACAAAGTTACGCGCGGCTGACGCCACGGCCTCTTTGGTCGTATCAAACTCGTAAAAATTGTTGTAGTTGGTGATGTCCTGCAGGGAATTAAGCGGCTCGGTGGTTTTGAAACCGTTGCGAATCGCATCTTCAGAAGCCGGCGTGACCACCGAAGAAATTTTCGGCCGGGCTTCAACTATTGCTGAAGGGACGTTTAGTTTCCGGTAAAGAAGGCCTGTGGCCGCCGCAGAGCCGGCGAGCAGGGCTCCCTGCATGAACAGACGGCGATTCAGATAGACCTTTTGGTCAGTAATTTCGCTGGATTTGATATCGTCAGGCTTCTTAATCAGCACGGTTACCTATTTGTCGCGTTCAGCGGATAAATCCTTACTCAAACTGCGGAAAAAGTTTTCTCGCGGCGACTTGCTTCCCGTCGCACTCACCAGATCTACGGAATCAACCTGCGGCCCGGATTGGCGAAGACCGGTTCAACTGAACAATTTGCTTGAACCCCTTCACCGCAAATATTAGTATCGCCGCACTTTTGGACACGTCAAATCAATCGAGGGCCACTGCATTGACTCAGTCAGTTGAACAATCTGATGGACACCGCGCGGCGTTGGTTGCAGGGTTCCTGGGCTGGACGTTTGTCGCCTTTGATTTTTTTCTGGTTGTTGTCAGTCTGACAACGATTGCCCGCGAGTTTAACCGCCCCGACAAGGACATTGCCCTCTCGATTGCTTTCACGCTGGGCTTTCGCCCGGTCGGAGCGCTCATCTTTGGCCTGGTTTCCGACCGTTATGGTCGCCGGCCGCCGCTGATCATTGTGCTGGTGTTCTATTCGGTGATGGAGATCCTCTCGGGCCTGGCGCCAAATTATCTGACTTTCATGATTGTGCGGTCACTATTCGGCATCGGGATGGGCGCCCAGTGGGGAGCGGGAGCCTCTTTGGCCATGGAAAAGGTCCCGGCGCACAGACGTGGTGTGCTTTCGGGGCTGCTTCAGGAGGGATATGCCTGCGGTTATTTGCTGGCGGCCATCTGTTCCCTATTCGTATTACCGCGTTGGGGATGGCGGCCACTGTTCTTTATCGGCGGGCTTCCGGCTTTGTTGGCGATCTTTGTGCGGCTGCGCGTGAAAGAGTCCGAGGTCTGGAAACAGAATCGGCACGAAAGCTGGGGTGCGCTGGCGCGGTCAATCGCCTCGAATTGGAAGTTGTTTGCCTTCCTTTTGACGATGCTGACGTTGATGAATTTTGTGTCCCACGGCACGCAGGACATGTATCCGACCTTTCTCGAGCGATACTGGGGCTTTGGTGCGCGTCAGCGTTTGACGATCACTGCCATTTCGATGGTGGGGGCGATTGTCGGCGGAATTCTGTTTGGCCTCTTGTCAGATCGAATCGGCCGGCGACGTTCAATGATTCTCGCGCTCGGCTGCGCGATCCTGGTGGTTCCCCTCTGGGCATTTGCGCCATCCCTGGCGCTACTGGTGATCGGGGCGTTTGTCATGCAGTTTATGGTCCAGGGAGCGTGGGGCATCATCCCCGCCCACCTGGCCGAGCTTTCACCTGATTCTGTGCGCGGGTTCCTGCCCGGGTTTGCTTATCAATGCGGCGTGCTGATTGCCGGTTCAGTCGCTTACATCGAAGCGCTCTTTGCTGAACGAATGAGTTATGCGATGGCCATGGCGGCCACGGCGACCACAGTGTTTGCGGGAGCAGGGATAATCATCGCGCTCGGACGAGAAAAGCCGGGAATTCAATTTGGCGATAAGAAGTTAACCGAAGTGCCGACTGACGGATGAAGGTTATCAAGATGAACAAGCAGAGTAACTCGAGCAAGCAGCCGGCAGGTTATTCAGGAACTCCGCTTGTTAAGAAGCTCGGCATCAAATCGGGATTCAGTGTTGCTTTTGTAAACGCGCCGGATGGATTCGCCCGCACACTCGATCTACCTGCTGACATCGATATCCGAAAAACGCCAAAGGCACAGTTGGATTTTGTGTTGCTGTTCGTCAAAAGCGAATCGCAACTGACACAAAAGTTTTCTCACCTGGCGGCAAAGTTAAAACCCGCGGGAATGCTTTGGGTGTCGTGGCCAAAGAAGAGTTCGGGCGTAATGACCGATCTAACTTTTACGAATGTGCAACAGATCGGTTTGGCTGCGGGAATGGTTGATACAAAAATCTGCGCTGTCGATGAAGTATGGTCGGGCCTGAAATTTGTTTTTCGATTGAAAGACCGACCACTCTTGACGCGCTAGCTATCATCCGCGAAATCCACAGAGCCTGTGAAAGGGCTGTGAATCCACTTTTACTAGACCTCAAAAGCCTTTCTGGCAAACCAACTTACGGCATTTTGCACAGTTCAGCAGCATTCACAGGATCAGGTTTTTGGAGTGCGGTGACTTGTCAGTGCTTTCAATTCAAAAAGGAAAAGCGGCGACTGAGTCGCCGCACTCCAAAGCAATCAACTAATAGTTGGCCCAGCCTGGTTTCATCGAAGCAGTTGCGCAATACATGAGGCGAACGCTTTCTCTGCCGTTACGAACGTGTGCTTTTTGTTAATCTTTTCTCACGCAAAATTCCGTAGCGTTGCGGCCACCAACATGAATAGCGTGCGAGTAGAGTTTAAGGAACGTTCTCTATCTTTTCTTTTTACAGATGTTGCGACTAATTCACTCACTTACAAGTGTGATTTGATCACAAAAAATTTGTGCGCGAACTTTGATCGTGATCATTTACTTTTGAGGTTGCAAAAAAAATCTTACTCAATATAATGCCAGTCCCTTGCATGTTAGAGATGAGACGCACCGGCGATCGAGTTGACGAGAGATAACTGTTAAGAGCAGCACTTATTTTTTCCTCCTCGCAAGTACCGTCAGCCACAACGCGACCATCCTCGACACGCTTGCTTAAAACGTAATGCGTAACGCGTGAGGGTTTCCGCTGTCTAAGAGATCATCAGCGGCAAATCGACGGCGAATTTAGTCAGCTCACCACGAGCTCATCGCCAACATTCAATCGGAAGGACTTTGAACGAACCGGGGCGCAAGCGGCTTGTCTGCTGAAGGGTCTCTGTTGGGATAGTGTTTGAGAAAGTTGGTGGCGGAGCGAAGAAAATGACGAAGGCAGCAGAAGCAACGGTACTGGAATTGAAGCGATGTCCGCGCTGCGAAGAGTCGCTGCCGCTTTCAGAATTTGGAGTTTGCCGCGCACGCAAGGACGGCCTCAATCTTTATTGCAAGCGTTGCATTCGCCAGAAAATCGCGCTCAGTCGTCAGGCATTGCGCGAGTACAAGACCGCGCGCAGCAAGCACGGCGCTGTGGCGACCAAGTCGCGCGTCACGCTCGATGCAAAATCCGGTTTCTCTCCGCGACGAATCGCGCGCATGCTGCGCAAGCTTTCACCTGCTGACCGTGTGCGCGAAGCGATTCGCTGTGGCGCAGAGACCCAATCCGAGATTGTGCAGGTGACCAAACTTCCCAAGGACGAGGTTTGCGACGCGCTGGCTAATCTTTTGCTCTGGACCCGCGAAATCCGTACCCAGATTGTGCGCCATCAGCGCCGCTATTTCGTGAATGAAGTGCCGGAAGAGCAGGGAAAATCGATGGCCAGGGCCAAACGCGGCCTGACGCCGTCATTCAGCTCAGTGGGAGTACTGATGCCCGGTCGAAAGCCCTCGGCCAGGGGAAAGAAACGCGCCACCAAAGCTGACGGCCGCGTTAAAGAAAAGACCGGTTAGTCGGCTCCAGCCTCAGTCGCTGAACGCGGCGAGCACCTCTTCGGCATGATCGTCGGGTTTGACCTTCGGGTAGATCTTCTTAATCTTTCCCTTTTCATCAATTAGAAAAGTCATGCGATGGACGCCCATATATTCTCGGCCCATGAACTTCTTCTTGCCATAGGTGCCATAACTCTCCGACAGTGCCCGGTCGGTGTCGGCCAGCAGCCGGAACGGCAGGTCAAACTTCTTCGAAAATTTCTGATGCGACTTTTCGCTGTCGATTGAAACGCCCAGCACCTCGATACCGCGTTTCTTGAACTTGGCGAACGAATCGCGGAAAGCGCACGCTTCCCTGGTGCATCCCGGCGTATCGTCTTTGGGATAAAAATAGAGGACAACTTTTTTGCCACGCAGATCTTTCAGCCGCACGACGTTGCCTTCTCCGTCCGGCACGGCGAAGTCCGGGGCCTTGTCACCTTCTTTGAGATTTGACACTGAATTTGAAATCCGATCGGTTAGAATGAACGAGCAAGGAAATTGTAGCGCATTTGGAGTGCGCTGACTTGTCAGCGCTTTGCCAGACAAGCCTTTCAGCTTGTCGCAATGCTCAATCGACGGGCTAGCCATCATGGTGACAAAGAAAAAATCTACTAAGACGGACGCGGGATATTGGTTGGTTAAGCAAGAGCCGGAAACTTATTCGTGGGACGACCTCGTGCGTGACGGGCGCACTGATTGGAGCGGCGTGAGAAACTTTCAGGCGCGCAACAATCTCAGGCAGATGAAGACCGGCGATTCGGTTCTGTTCTATCACTCAGGCGACAGCAAGAGTGTGGTCGGGATCGCTGAGGTGGTGAAGGCGGGCTATCCCGATCCGACCGCGGACGACGAGCAATGGATCGCCGTCGACATCAAACCGTTGAAGGCTTTGAAAAAATCAGTACCGCTGGCAGACATTCGAGCCAACGCCAAACTCGCCAATCTCTTGCTCGTTCGCCAATCGCGATTGTCTGTAATGCCGGTCAGCAAGGAAGATTTTCAAACGATCGTCTCGATGGCTAGCGGCAAGGGATAGCTTTATCGCGCCGCGTGCGCGATGGCTTTGCCGGGGTAATGCTTTCCGCTCTGCCGCGCCCAGTGCGGTGAGGCTTGCCTCACCCGTTTCAGCATTAATGCTGGAGGCTGCGCCTCTTTCCGAGGCCGAGCCTCGGGTAATAAGAAGCCGCTTTACGGTGAGCCAAAGGCTCACCGCATTGGGCGCGGCAAAGCCGAAAGCATCTGAGTCGCAGAGCCATTGCCGAACTAGCCTGTTTCAATTTAGGTATTGATCTAGTTGAGCGATTCTTGCAACCCCTTCCTGACACCTCAAACGATCCATCTTCAACGCGCTGGCGGACTCTCGCTTTGCTCGCCATCGCCGAGTTGCTGAGTATGTCGCTCTGGTTTAGCGGCTCAGCTGTTGTTCCCGCACTGGTCAGTGAATGGAAGCTCGACGGAAACGATGCCAATCTCCTGACGCTTTCCGTTCAGATTGGCTTTGTCGCGGGGACGGCGCTGAGTGCGCTGCTGAATTTACCCGACATCATTAGTCCCAGACATCTATTCACACTCACAGCCATTGCCGGCGCCATTGTAAACGGGCTCTTCGGCCTGTTGGCACACGACCTGACTGTTGCCATCATTCTGCGTTTTCTCACCGGAATGTTCCTGGCCGGGGTTTACCCGCCGGCGATGAAGATCCTGGCCACATGGTTTCGGCATGGCCGCGGCCTCGCGCTCGGCGTCCTGGTGGGCGCGCTGACGCTGGGAAAGGCGATGCCATACCTCGTCAACGGAATCGGCAGTACGAATTGGCGGCAAAATGTTTTGTTTGTGTCGCTGCTCGCGGTCATCGGCGGGTTAGTGGCCCTCCTGTTTGTCCGGGACGGGCCGCTGGCGTTGCCGCCGGCTCGGTTTGATTGGAAGCAGGTGGGCAGAGTCTTTCAAAATCGCGGCGTGCGCCTCGCGAATCTCGGCTATTTTGGCCACATGTGGGAGTTGTACGCGATGTGGACGTGGATCCCATTCATGATTCGCGCCAGCCTGTCTTTGCGGAAAAGTGATCCAGCGTTAGCGGAAGTCGCTTCGTTCCTGGTAATCGGATGTGGCGCGCTTGGTTGCGTCGTGGCGGGATTAATCGCTGATCGAGTTGGCCGTACCATCGTCACTTCGGGAGCGATGGCCGTCAGCGGCGCATGTTGCTTGCTCATCGGCTTCCTCTTTGGCGCGCATCCAATTTTACTTCTGACAGTAGCGGCGATTTGGGGCGCAAGCGTGGTTGCCGACTCGGCCCAGTTCTCGGCCTGCGTCACTGAACTGGGCGAGCCGCAATACATCGGCACAGCGCTCACGCTGCAGACGTGTCTCGGTTTCCTGCTGACCACGATTTCGATTGAGCTAATCCCGCTCGTAGAAAAAATTGTGGGCTGGCGCTATGCGTTTGTAATCCTCGCGCCCGGCCCGCTATTCGGCGTGATTTCGATGTTAAGGCTGCGCGGGCTGCCTGAGGCCAAGCAAATTGCGCACGGAAGAAGGTGATTTTTGGAGTGCGCTCACTTGTCAGCGTTTTGGGTCCACAAAGCCCAGTCCGCGGAAGTAAACGCCACGATATCGACCGGTCGGAACTGCACTTCAAAGATCAGACCTCGCCGTGAAAGACGCGTGTAGCTATTTGTGGGAATATCGAGCTGGGATAGAATTCGCCGCGCTTTCCCAACCCCCAATGCTCGCTCATGTGCTCGCACGGAGATCGAGATGACGAAAAAAAAGTCCCTCACAGCAATTCCACAAGACACACCCACTAATACAGCCGCGCAGTCTGAGCCGTTCGCCACAGCCGATGCGCCTCCAGCATCCGCGCCGCGTTCCGCTGCCGGGATAGTGTCGCCGCTCGCGACACAAGCAGGCGGTCTGTCAGACTTGACCCGATTGAAGGTGGCTTGGGATGTGCGTCACGGCAAGCCACCCACCACTCTCTATCACTATACGAGCGCGCAGGGGCTTCACGGAATGCTTGCCACGGGCCGCGTCTGGGGCACTAACGTCAGCTTCCTTAACGATCCCTCTGAGATGCGTTACGCCGCTCGGCTCATCCGCAACGTCATGGACGAAGAGGCCGGGCAGTTAAAGACCGAGCAGAAGGCGGCCGAGGAGCACGATGCCTTGTTGCGGTCAATAATCGCGGATTACGCCACCTTCATGTCCACGCATCTGCCTACCTGGACGGAATCGTTACTCAAGACGTTCGAGGATAAGGGGGACGCCTACATGTCTTGTTTCTGCACTAAGGGCGATCTGCTCAGCCAGTGGCGCGGCTACGGTGCAACCGGCGGCGGCTATGCACTCGGCTTTGACGCGCGCCAGATCAGCATTCCCCGCTCGGGCGGCGTTCGCTTGCTCAGGGTCATTTACAAACCGAAGGACCAAAAAGAGATCGTCCGCGATTGGGTGCGAGCATTCTTCAAACTGAAGGAGTCGCTAGTGCGGACCATGCGCGAAAAACTCGATACGCCAGGAATTGGCACGCTCTTGCGATTTCGAGCGATGGCTTCGAGCGCGTTTACGGGTAAGGTTTTGGCCGCGGGGCGTCTGACGGAAGACGTGCCGATCATCAAACATCTACTCCAACAGGGGCAGCAAGTCTTCACTAGATTTCTGGCCGAATGTCTGATCTGCTTCAAAGACCCGTCTTATCAAGAGGAGCAGGAATGGCGAGTGATTCAGTACGGACAGAACGCGCCGGAGATCAAGTTTCGCCCAAGCGGGCCCCGCCTCGTCCCTTACGTCGAGCTTGCCCTGACGGCGCCGATCGACGGCGAAGCGCCGCGGCTGCCGCTCAAGAGCATCACTTACGGCCCCACCCTCGAACCTGCCGTGACCGAAAAGTCGCTCGCGATGCTGCTGAAACACTACCAATACGAGCAGCCGGGAATAGAGATCAAAAAGTCCGGCATTCCATTTAGGACCTGAGGCATTTGCAGTCATGGCCTTCTAAGAGTTAAATAGAGCCCGAAAAAAATGATCGGTGCTAAGTTAGGGAATTATCGGATCCTGGAAAAGATTGGCGCCGGCGGACAGGGAACGGTTTACAAAGCGACTGACACCAAACTAGGTCGGGCAGTCGTCATCAAGGTATTACCGCCGGAACTTACCGTTAAAGAAGCCAACCTCAAACGTTTTGAGCGTGAAGCCCGTCTGGCTTCGGCGCTTGATCACCCGAACATCTGCACGATTTTTGATCTCAACGAGATTGGTGGCGTCCACTTTATCGCCATGCAATTCGTCGAGGGAAAGAACGTTCGTGACCTGGTTAACGGGCGCCCGCTTGATCTGCGCAGCGCGCTTTCCATCGCCATTCAGGTGGCTGACGCCCTCGCCGCGGCGCACGGGCGCGGCATCATTCACCGGGACATCAAAGCCGGCAACGTGATGGTCACTCCGACCGGCCAGGTAAAGATTCTCGATTTTGGTCTCGCCAAACTTTTAGATAGCGACGACCTGGGCGGCATTCATCACACGGACTTAACTGAAGTTGGAATTCCTTACGGTACGGCCACCTACGCCGCTCCGGAACAAGCGCGCGGAGAACGTGTAGACGCGCGCGCGGATATCTTTTCCACGGGCGTGCTGCTGTACGAGTTGTTGACCGGCACTTGGCCGTTTCAGGGAAAGACGAGCGTCGATGTGCGTCATGCGGTGCTGCATGAAGATCCGCAGCCGCTCGACGAGGTTAGGCCCGGTCAGACGCCGCCACGGTTGCAGGCAATTCTCGATCGCGCGTTGGCAAAAGAACCGAAGGACCGTTATCAGAAGGCGGCTGCGCTACGCGACGATTTGCGCGAGGCGCTGCGGCAAGTTGAGTCGGGTGCGACAGGTTTCACAGAACCGATCACGCCGGTGACGCCCCGTCATCTTTCCGGCACGGGACCGATGGGCCGCGCAATGCGCTGGTTGCGCGGCATGACCAGCGGCGCTGATCGCACCGTGCAACAACGCGCCTCGACTTCCGAACGCCCCGTCCACGAAACACCTGCGACCAGCATCGGCGACGATGAGCGCAAGAGCGTTGCCATTCTTCCTTTCAAGAACGTCAGCAACGATCCGCAGTCGAGCTTCTACGAGTTTTCGCTGGCTGATGCCGTGATCACCGAGTTAGCGCGGGTCCGCTCGCTGGTGGTGCGGCCTTCTTCTGAGATCGTCAAATATCAAAACACACAGGTTGATCCGCGCCAGGCGGGACGCGAGATGAGCGTGTCGGCCGTGCTCTCGGCCGGGTTCCTGCGCGCGGGCGATCGAATACGCGTGACCGCGCAGCTGGTCGATGTCAGCTCAGGCGATTTGCTCTGGAGCGACCGCATCGATGCCGACGCGACCGACATCATTAACGTGCAGGACACGATCACGCAGGAGATTTGCGACGGCTTGCGGCTGGAATTGACCTCGGACGAAAAAGATCGTTTAGAGAAGCAGAAGACTATCGACGCCGAGGCCTACGAACAGTATCTGCGTGGGCGCGACTCGCTGGGCCGCTATGTGTATCACACGATGGCGCGCAAAGACGTGGACGAAGCGATCGAGCATTTCGAAAGAGCGGCCGAGATGGATCCTTCATTCGCGTTGGCGCACAGCGGCGTGGGCTCAGCCTATGCCAGCCGCGTCATGAAAGGTTTTGGCGAACCCGATGATCATGCCATTGCCCAGGAGGCTTTCAATAAGGCGCTCAGCCTGGATCCGCATTTGATCGAAGCGCGCATGAACATGATCTTTATCTACCTTTCGCGCGGAGAGAAAGCCAAAGCGCGCGCGGAGGTTGATGAGCTCAGGCGCGAAGCGCCCAACGATGCCAGTGTTCATTTTGTCCGTGCGGTGGTAGCGCGGCTGGATGGTGATTATGAAAAGGCGTTGCGCAGCCTCGACCGAATGGTCAAGCTGAACCCGACCGAGCGCGTGGTGGTCAGCTATAACCGGGCGCGCCTGCTTTGTTATCTGCGCAGATTTGACGAAGCGTTTGCCGAACTCGACGCCGGCGCCGCGGTCGAGCCGGACCATCCGCTCATCAAAACATTTCGCGCGCGCGCGCTTTATTATCACGGCGAGCCGGTCAAAGCGGCCGAGATTCTCGAGCAGGTGCTCGAGCAGCATCCTCAGCTTGATGGCATTCGACCAATCTATGCGACGTTTCTCAGCGCGCTGGGCTTTAACGAGGAAGCGCGCGCGCAATTAACCGACGAAGTCATCAAAACCGCGAACACGGATCACGACATTGCGTACTGGCTGGCCTCGGCCTACGCGATGGAAGGCGAACGCGAGGAAGCATTGAAATGGCTGCGGCGCGCGATCGAACTTGGTAACGAGAACCGGCCCTGGTTTGAGCGCGACAAGAACTGGGACTCACTGCGCAACGATCCGGAATATCAACAGATCATTGCATCGATAAGCACCCCGGCGACGCACCAGGCCGAGGCGGACTAGCTTCAAATTTGGAGTGCGCTGACTAGTCAGCGCTTTCGTCCTTTGCCGGCAAAGGCGTGACAGGTCACCGCACTCCGGAACCAGCTTCTTATGAAAACTTTTATTGTCGGCGACATTCACGGCCGCTGTGCGCAATTGCACGGTCTGCTTGAGTTGCTCGAACGCGATGAGGCGACTGACTCGCTGATCTTCATCGGCGACTTGATCGATCGCGGCGCCGACGTCGCCGGCTGCGTGGAACTCGTGCGGAAACGCTGCACTGAAAATCCCGAGCGCGTGATCTGTCTGCGTGGCAATCACGAACAGATGCTGTTGGACTTTATCGACGGCACTAATCAGATTTGGATCGACGGGTCGACCGGAAGCGAACAAACGTTCGCGCAGTACACCGGCAAGCCCCTGCGCTTCACGAATCAAGCTGAGATCGATGAGGCGCGGCGGTTGATTGCGGAATCAGTGCCGCAGGAGCAGCTCGAGTTTCTCCGGCAGTTGCCGCTTTATCACGAAGACGAACACGCGCTTTACGTTCATGCCGGGTTAGTTGAAGGAAAGCACCCGCGCGACAGTTCGCCGCACGAGCTGCTCTGGACGCGCAACATGGACTTTTACAAGAGCTATCACGGCAAACCCTGCGTGTTTGGTCACACACCGACACCGTTTCTTCCATTGCGCGGACGCCTCGGCCGGCACGGCATCTACGTTTTTCACAGCGCCATCGGCATCGACACCGGCTACAACATACACTCTCCGCTTTCCTGTCTGTCGCTGCCCGACTTCACGCTATATCAGACCTTTGCCGATGGTGACACTGCAATTCATCACATCACCACGCTTATTCCGGAAAAGCTGAAGGAAATGCAGCGCAAGGCAACGGCCGCGCAATCGGGTTGAAGACTAACTCGAAGGACCGCAGGCGTGAGATCTTGTAGCCTGGGCCAACCGTCCTTTCGTTAAGGTTGTGGCGGCTACGCCTTGTGGTTCGCAACGGTTGTCGGGTCATGGGCGGAGAGCGATTCTTCCACCGGTCGAGGGCCTTCCGAAGTTTTAGAAAGACCGGCGGCGGATAGGATCTCGCCTTTGCCCCGCCTAGTGCGGTGAGGCTTGCCTCACCCGTTCAGGCCACTGCACAGAATTAGGCTGCGCCTGTGGAAGAATCATCGGAGGCTTAGCCTCAATCCATTAAGCTTGCGCGATTTTATTAATTGAGGCTGTGCCTTAGCTGATCCTGTCTTTGTGGCCGCAGCGCTGAGGCAAGCCTCACGCCCTGGGCGCGACAACGCCGTTCTTCCGGCCAACCGGCTATGTCATCCCAGGCTACAACATCTCGCGTCTTCGGCAACTTCCCATCGGTCCTCGGCTTCGCCGACGCCTACCCGCCTCTATCCTCAAGTTTTCCTCAACCGCTAAAAACCTTAACAAAAACCCGCTTCTTAGGTGACTTGGGCCCGTTCACGACGCTCAAGTTTTTCTCAAGCCCGGCCCTGTAATCTCTCCAGCATGTCACTCAGCTCTCAGCTCGGACGAAGCAAAAATTCTTTGGAGGCAAACATGTTGGGCATCATTTCCAAGCATCGCTTAAGTTTTGCGGTTCTGCTGGTCGCGGCGTTAACGGTCGCGATTTACAACGTCGGGACCCACGCGTCGGTCAACGCCGGCATGCAATCGGTGATCGTGCAGTTGAACGGCGATCCGGCGGCAGTCTATCGCGCCAAGATTCAGAAGAACGGCGGCGCCGTCAATGATCAGCAGTTGCAGGCCTATCGCGATCAACTGCGCGTTTCGCAGGATCAGTTTCTGCAGGCACTGAAATTACGTGGCGTTATTTTTAACGTCGATTCAGTCGACATCAAGGGCTATGACGGCGCGACCGCGGCGACAGTCCAGTACCGCTACACGATGGTGCTGAACGGCATCTCGCTTACCCTGCCGAAAGCGGCAGTGGCGATCGTGAAGTCGATGCCGCAAGTAAAAAGCGTCCAGCCCAATCGTGAATATCACGTCGCGCTGACCAAGAGCGTCGACTACATTGATGCACCACGACTCTACGGAAGCAATCCCAACAACCTGACTCCATACGCGACATTTCCCGATGGCAACCAGGGCCAGGGAATTTATGTCGCCGTGATCGACACAGGCATTGATTGGTCGCACCCGATGTTTGGTGGCGATCCCACTCCGCCGCGTTTGGGCGTGGCGCCCGCCGCGGCAGCGGTCAACACAAATCAGAAGGTTGCTTACTATCTGCCGTTCACCGGCACCGTGGATGACTTTGGTCACGGCACGCACTGCGCGGCTGACATCGGCGGCTATCTGGCTTCGGCTCCGGGCGAAGACAAAATTCCGGGCACCGCGGATGACCAGCCGATTCACGGTGTGGCTCCGCAAGCCAAACTGATGGGCTATAAAGTTTGCACCGGCGTTGGTTTATGTCCTGGTCAGGCAACCACGCTCGCGCTCGAAGATGCGGTTTCGCCGGTGACTCTGACGCTCCAGCCGAAACCGATTGCCAACGTTATCAATTTGAGTCTTGGCGGCGCCGGTACTCCGGATGATGCGACGTCGGTGGCGGCGGACAATGCCGCGTTGACCGGCGCAGTCGTCGTTGCGGCAGCGGGAAACGATGGTCCGGGTGAATCGACGGTCGGTTCTCCAGCCGCCGGACGCCACGTGATTGCAGCCGCAGCTTCAAACGACCCCGCCACGGGCGACAACACCATCGATGTTACCGACGGCTCGGCCAGCGGCATTCACGCAATCGTCATGGACGGCTCGCCTGCCTTGGCGTCCGACATCACCAACAGCTATGTGTACTGCGGATTGGGCGAAACCCCGGCGGACTTTCCCGCTGATGTCTCGGGCAAGATTGCTCTGATTCAACGTGGCAGCACTTTGACGACGCCTGAACTTCCGGCCGCCGGCAGTCTCGGCACCGGGCTGTTCACCACGAAAGCGGCGAACGCCGCGGCGGCCGGCGCCGTTGCCGTAGTCATTTACAACAACGTGGACGGCGAACTTTCAGCCGCCACCGTACGCAAATCAATTATTCCCACGGTGGGAATTTCAAAAGCCAACGGCGAATTTCTTAAGTCGCTCATCGGCGCGGGCCCCGTCTCTGCCAAAGCGATCAGGATCAACTCGGCCCTGGTTTTTGGACCCGCGATCGCCGATTTCAGCTCGCGCGGTCCGGTATCGGGACTCGGTCAGATCAAACCTGACGTAAGCGCGCCTGGCGTGAATGTCCTGTCGGCTACTGTCGCCGTGGGCGGCGCCGAAACGAACACCTCAACCATGTTCGATCCGACGCGTTACATCCGCGCCAGCGGCACCAGCTTCGCTTGTCCACATACGGCGGGCGCGGTGGCTTTGATCAAGCAGGCGCATCCCGGCTGGTCACCTGATTGGGTGCGCACGGCACTGATCAATACGTCAACTAATTTGAGATCGGAAAGTCAGGTGCCGAAGGAAGATGGTCTGACTTCGGACTCAATCATCGCGCAGGGTGGCGGCTTGATTGACGTCTACAACGCGGTCCACACAAAAGCACTAATGGGGATCGCGGGTGACGGCATTGTCGAACCAAGCATCCTCGGCAGCGCTTCGTTCGGATCGGTTCCGGTCATCAACTCGCGCGTCACGCACAGCGAAACCAAGACCGTGACCATTCAGGACGTTACCGGCGAGGGCGGCGTTTACAACCTTTCGGTGGCCAACAATCGCTACCTCGAAGTGAACGGAATCACGGCGACGACCAGCGTGCAGAGCATCAATGTTCCCGCCAATGGTTCAGCCACCTTTACTGTGAGCGCAATTGTCGATGGCGATAAGGTGCGCGACGTAACCAGCGCGATCGAGATGCAGTTCTACGTGACGGCGCAGACGACCGGCGGCGCGGTGCGCATGCCGTTCTACATGCAGCTCGTCCCCACAGTGCCGCGAGAAGGTTCTTCGCTTTCTCCGATCAGCGGAAGCGGCACGATTCTGGTGGGCACCGACAACACGCAGGCTGTTGAAGGCGTCGACTCAGTAAGTTTTCCAGTAACTGCCGACGCACCGGGCGCGGCTTTGGACGCAGTCCTGACTTTCGATCAGGCCGTCGACCAGACCTACCCGGATCTGGACCTGTATCTTTACGGCCCGGACAGCACATTGATCGTGAGCTCAAACAACGGCGGTGGTCCGGAAGAGATCAAGGCCACGCTGCCTGCTGCGGGTAACTACACACTCCGCGTCAGTGGTTGGGTCAATGTAGCCACCGATTTCACACTGAGCGGGACGGTTTCACGAGCTGCGCAGCCGCCTGTCCTGAATGCTATCGCCGGCGAATTTGTCGATGCCGGCGGGCACGCAGTGGATTTTGACGGTGCTTACAACCTGAGCTGGCAAGCAGTGTCAGGCGCGCGTCAATACGATATCGAGGAGTCCACGGACGGTACGAACTTCACTTTCCTGGCCAACACCGATGCGACCACGACGAGCAAATCAATTACCGGCCAGGCTGACGGCGCCCATTACTATCGCGTGAGCGCTCTGACGCCGGGACAGATTGGCTACTATGTAACGCCGGCCAGCAACACCAGGAGCATCATCGTCAACCAGCGCGTGCTGGTAGACATCACACCTCAGGTTAAGAGTGCCGTCTCGAATGTGTCGCTCAGCGGCGGCGTGTTCTCACTCGATCTGAATCTGACCAACCAGTCAGGCACAACTTTTCTTCCGTATGCGCGACTGAACGTAATCAGTGTCACGTCGCCATCCGGCACCGTCCGTGTCCAGAACGCGGAGAACGGTGGCAGCGGAATCTCACCCAGCAACCCCGCACTGTTCGACTACAGCAATCAGCTCGGCTCGGATCAGTTGTTTAGTCCGGCTGAGATCACCGGAAACCGCACGCTGAGATTTACCGACAGTATGTCCGAACTGTTCCAGTTCGACGTGAACGTGACGGCTTACACAGGTAATGCGAGCGGTTTGCCGGCGAACGGTGCTTCGCAATCCGGAGGCAGCGGCAGCAGCAATAGTCAAAACGCTGCCGCGCTTTCCGGAATTAATTTGCTGACAACCAGGAAGGCGATTCGCTTCACCGTGAATCCGCTGACCAGGGCTGTCACTGCCCAACTGGTCCTTCGTTAAGGGCCGCGGGATGTCTGCTGTGCGGGCGCTTGTCGGGGGTGTCCTGCATGGCAGCTCTGGTTCGGAGGGTGACTGCAAGGGCACCCTCCGGGCCATTAATCAAGAGTCCTGAAGAGGAGAGACGTGATGAAGAGAGCAATCATATTCGTGGCTGCGCTGACGTTTGTAGCGATGCTGTCGGCAACCGTGGGAACCAAACGCGTCAGCATGGCGAACCCGGGCGCGAAAGTCGATCCCCTGTTGACCAGTTATTTGTTGACGAAAGCGCCAGGATTCAAAACAGCGGTGGTGATCAGCTACGACCATCGGCCGGGCGGCCTCGACTTTGGACAGTTACAACTGGCCGGCATCACGAAAGCCTACGTTTGCCAGCAACTGCCGATGGTCATCGCGGATCTGAGCCTCACCCAGCTGGCCCAGGTGCGAAAACAATCCGGCGTCAGATCGATCTGGGCGAATCGCGTGATGCAAAGTTTTACTAACGCTGCTCGCCCTTTCATCGGTGTCAACGCGATGTCCGCGGACGCTGAAATCATCAGTCACAACACCAACAGTCCCGGATATCCGGTGAGCGGTGCGGGCATCGGCATTGGATATGTGGACACTGGCATCGATGCTACCAGCAAGGACTTGCCGTTCGGCACGAAAGTGCGGCAGAACGTAATACAACCACTCGCCCAGGGTGTCGTGAGCGCAGGGGAATTCGGCATCAGTCAAGGCGTGGATGTCGCCGATCTGCTGGCGGGACCCGACGGCCGGCCACAGTTCGTGGCCATTCCTTATCTTGAAAATCAGCAAATGTCCGACGTTGAGTCGGGACACGGAACATTCGGCTCAGGAGTGGCCGCCGGCCTCGGCGTGAACTCGGGTGGGTTCTACGGCGGCGTAGCGCGCGGCGCTCATCTGGTCGCGGTCAATTCGGGAACAGATAGCGGCTTGCCGCTGATCGCGATCATCGGTGCTTACGATTACCTGCTTGTTCATCAGTTCGACTACAACATTCGCGTCATCAACAACTCGTGGGGCGGAGGCCTGGCTGAATCAGAGCTGCTTCCGGATAACCCCATCAATCTCGCAACGCGGACGGCGCATGATCGGAACATCACCGTGGTCTTCGCGGCCGGCAACGCGGGTGATAACCCCACCGCGATCAATCCTTACTCGACAATGGCGTGGACCATTTCGGTTGCCGCGGGCGAGAAGCAAGGTTTCGGTACGCCCGCAGGTTTTTCTTCGCGCGGCGTAAACAATGGCGGCAATGCCGACGTGGCCGGAATGCCCGCGGACCCGAACGCACCTGTGAATCTGCGTCCGGACATAACCGGATCAGGCGTCGACATAAAAAGCGTTCGCTCGCATGGTCCCGGTGTCACAAATGTCGCCGGAACGATTCCGATTTTTGTGGGCGCGAACGATCTGACTACGATTCCACCTGCGTATCTGCCCTACTACACGACTTCGCAAGGTACCAGCTTCTCGTGCCCCCAAGTATCGGGCGTCGTCGCCTTGATGTTGGAAGCCAATCCACAGCTCACACCTGATGATGTGGTAACGCTGCTGCGTCAGACGGCGACCCCGATGCCTTATGAGCAGCGCGTAGTGGGCTCGGGCTATGTGGACGCGCACAACGCTGTGCGTCTCGCAATGGGACTTTCGCAGGTAGCTCATCCCGCCAATCTGTTTCCGCCGGTGGGACCCGCCGGTCCGCAGATCATTGATCCAACCGGCGATCAACTGGGCACTGATTCACAGGACATCACCTCGGCTGCGTACAAGTACGACGCGACCACGAACGAAGTCGTGTTCACGATGACAATGAAAGATATGTCGACCGCGAACACGAACATGCATTGGATTCAGGAAGCCACCTTCAAAGATCCGAACAATGTCGCTGCGCCGACTACGCTGCTTTACGTCACGACTGCGATTGACGATCCGGTGAATGGACCGGCCTTCAGCTATGGAACCATCACGAACACCGGCGGAGTTAATGTGCAGAATGATCTGGGCGCGGCCGATTCCGGCCAAATCGTGGGGAACCAGATCATCATCCGGCTTTCGGTGAACAAGCTGAATGCGGCGGTTGGCTATGACGTGATGGGAACGACGGCGACCGGCACGCAGGTGATTGCGCAAATCGAGATCGGCGCGCTCGGGTCCGGTCTTTTCTTCCCGGCCGACTCGGGCACGGGTGCGAACTTCAAGATTGAGCCGTAAGGAAAAGAGTCTATTGAGGAGCAAAGCGATGAGAACTCGATACCTGCTTATTGCCGCACTGATCTTGCTGGGCAGCTTCACGCACGCCGCGTTTGCGGCGCCCAGAGTTGATCCGGAATTGAGCGCGAAGCTCACCAGCACGCCAGGCACAAAACAGCTCTGCGTAATTCTGACTTTCAGCGGCCAGCATGTAACCGAATCCGAGATCAATGCGGTCAAGGCGCTCGGTATCACCATGGGCGTGACGATGCGCAACTTCCCAATCATGGGAGTCAACGCCACTCCGGATCAGATCCGCGGCCTCATGAACTTGAATGATTTGCGCTCGATGTATCTGAACACGCCGCTGCAGCTCTACATGAACCAGACGCGCCCGATCATCGGTGTTTCGCGCTTGCAGACTGATGCCGCGCTCACCGCACGCAATCACGGTCTTCCTTATTCAGGTCGTGGCGTAACCATTGCGATTGACGATTCCGGCATCGACGGCAGCCATCCAGATGTTAAGTTCGATCCGACGAATCCCGCGGCGAGCAAGACGATTCAAAACGTGATGGTCGCTCCCAACGATCAGGACGGTTTGGTCGTCAGGGCTGATGCCCTCGGCAACGTACTCTCGGGAATTCTTCCGGCGACTTACGTCGAGAATGTGATCGATACCGACACACACGTGGGCCACGGCACGCATTGCGCAGGTATCGCCGCGGGACTCGGATTGATGAGCGGCGGCTTGTACCGCGGCGTCGCCCCGGGCGCAAAGCTGGTCGGCCTGGGTTCGGGCGGAGTGCTTTTCGTGCTCGGCCAGATCTCAGCGCTGGATTACGCCTACACAAATCAATTTACTTACAACATTCGCGTGATCAGTAATTCATGGGGCAACTCAGCCGTGGCGGCAGATCCCGAGCATCCGGTGAATGTGGCAACAAAAATGCTGCATGACTTGGCCAATATGGTGGTGGTGTTCGCGAACGGCAACGATGGCCCGCATCCGAACTCGCAAAACCGCTGGGCCGTTTTCCCCTGGTTGATTTCGGTGGGAGCGTCCACAAAAGACTGGAAGGTCGCCAGTTTTTCTTCGCGCGGAATTTTTGGCGATCCGCTGGTTCATCCGACCGTGCTGACGCCAGGCACCGGCGGACCAAGCAGTGCAGGTCTTACCAGTGCCGTCGTTTCGGTGAGGTCGACGACCAACCTGGTCGCCAATGGCTTGAATGAAGATACGCAGATTCCGTCAGCTTATCTTCCTTACTACACACAGATCAGCGGCACGTCGATGGCCTGTCCACACCTCGCGGGAATTGTCGCGACAATTTTAGAAGCCAATCCTTCGCTAACTGCCGATGAGGTTAAGGCGATCATCGAACAGACCTCGACACCGTTGGCCCCGTACGATCAATTTGAGGATGGCAGCGGGATGGCGAATGTTCACGCGGCGGTCGATCTCGCTTTGAATCGAGCCAAACCTTACGGCAATTTTGGTTACACAGGAAAGGGTCTCGCGCTGCAGCCACAGCCGGCCCAGAGTTATTCAGGCACCGTGCCGGGACAGGGAAGCACGTCGGTCACATTCACCGTTCCCGCCAATGCACGTTTTTCGTTTGTCCAACTTGACTGGGGCGCGGCTGCGGGTGAAGACGCAGTCGTCGTCGACAACACCAAATTGATCGCACAGGATCTGGCCTTGTCCGTTGAAAAAAGCGGTCAATCGGCTGGGTCGTCTGACAACATAAATCTCGCCGGCTTCTTTGGCGCGCGCGAAGCGGTGAAGATCGAGTTCCCGGGTCCGGGCACTTACACCGCCACCGTTAGTGCGTCTCTGGCCGGCTTCGGCGCGCCCGCCGATCAGCCATTCACTGTCACCGTGAACAACTACACTTTTGATCCGGCACAGGTGAATGACATCAACGGTCTCGACGCGGCGGCACGCCAAAACGCTCTGCGTCTGGTTTACGATCGCGTGATGCTCGCCGACAACAACCAGTTTCGTCCCAACGATGTGTTAACGCGCATGGAGTTGGCCCGCGCCCTGATGTTCGGCGCGCACGTGATGCAGTATTTGCCAAACTCGCCATCTTTCACCGATGTGACCAGCAACAGTGCGGATCAGCTAATCGTTGAGTCGCTGAAGAAGGAAGGCGTCATGGGCCAGGACCCGGGTGTATTCTTTGGGCCGAATACGCAGGTCAATCGAATTGAGGCGGCGGTCGCGCTGGTGCGTGCGCTGCGAATGGATTCGCAGGCGCGGGCGTTGGCCAACAGCAACGTGACGTCGGGCGGGCAAACTTTGATCGACAACTCGCAGATTCCCGGTCAACTACGTGGCTATGTGCAAATCGCTTTGGACAAAGGATTGCTGAAGGCCTTTCCCGCAGAAGTTAGACAAGATTCGCCGGGTCACTTCGTCGCACTGCCCGGACCACGGTTTGAGCCGCAGACTTTGGTGAAACGCGGTGACTTCATCGCATCGGCAACGAGCCTGTTGGGGATCATGTTTGGAGAGTGAGCGCGGGGGTCTTCTCCCTTCTCCAGGCTAACGACTTGACGTATTACCGGCTGGAAACAGTCCGCGAAGCGGACGGAGGAGTAAGATTGACAAAAACCAGGCGACGCACCCAATGGCTTTGCCTCACCGATGCGTGGCAAGTCTTCGACTTGCCGCAAAGCTTGGAATCAAAATCGAGCGGTCTCGGACCGCAAAATATCGGGTCGTAGACCCGCTTGAAAATAGCGCCGCCCGGCAAGTCGAAGACTTGCCGCGCATCAGAGTGGCAGAGCCATAGCCCGAATGGATGATGTTCGGAAGTGTGTGGACAAATTCAAGATTCGGGTGGCGGCGGGATGAACTTGCTTTCCTCTATAAATTGTCTTAACAGCTTCCCGGCCTCCGTAAACTGCTTTCTGCTTCCTTGGCACGCTTCGCAATTAACGTTACGCGAACGCGGAAAGTCCCGTCGCGCTAGTCCGTACCCTCGCAACGATCACAATCCACGATGAAGTCTTTAATTTTATTTCCATAGTCCTCGAAAAATAAAAGGGGGCTGATACCTCACAACGCCGGATACTTTTTCAATTCACCAATACGATAAGCTTCGCCAATTTTGATCGACGCCTTCTGACGCAATTCGTCGAGGGCCGTGTTTAGCTTTGCAGCCTCACGCTGGCCCAGCAGTTTTTGTCTGATTGAGGGTGTAGCTTCGGCCAGAGTTTGCGCGCGCGGGGCCTCGTGCGCTGTAACTTTGATCACATGAAAACCGAACTCGGTTTGCACCACTTCGCTGATCGCGCCCGGCTTCAAAGCAAAAGCGGCGTCGTCAAAGGCGCGACTGTGCGAGCCTTTTGCGAAAGTTCCCAACTCGCCGCCACGCTCCCGCGTGGGCGGATCTTCCGAGTTTTCACGCGCCAGCCTGGCAAAATCACCGTTCAGTGCTTTCTGCCGTAATGTTTCGGCGCGTGCTTTTCGTTGCGCTAACTCGGCATTCACCGCGAACGAAAGCGCAGCATCGCTCAAGTGCTTTTCATTGCGCAGCCGTTCGCTGATCTCGCCCGCCCGCGCCGCAACTAAAAGGTGCGACGCCGTCACTGTTTCCGGTAATTGCACGTCCGCATCCGACTTGTGTAAATCGTAGTATGCCTTGATCTCGTCGTCGGTGACGTCGCCAAGTCCTTTCGCGAGCTCGGCGCGCATCAGCTCACCATAAACTTCGGTCCTGATCACTTCGCGATATTCATCGCGTGTGAAATGGTTTTCCGCCAGATACGCGTCGTACTTTGCATCGCCGCCCAGTTGGGTCACCGTGCGTGCCTCGGCCTGATTCATTTGGTCCGGAGAGATTTGCAATCCCCGCCGGCGCGCTTCCTGACTAATCAAGGCGCGATCGATCAATTCAGCGATAATGCCTTCGCGCAGCTGCTCGAGTTTCTGGCGTCCTGCTTCCGTACTCGGATCGATGCCGAGACCTTCACGCCCGTTCTTGAGATACATTTCGTACAGCTTGACGGGGATCGGTTGATCGTTAACGAGGGCGACGGTGTTGGCGGATTGCGACGGGCGCGAGCACGCCGCGAGACAAAGGATTGTCAGGAGCAGGGCCAGAGAGACGGTACGCATGGGCTACCATTTTGGAGTTGATAAGCAGAAAACAGCAACCAACGGCCAGGAGAGCTCATTAACACCGTGGCTTTAGCCCGGTGGATGTTCAGCGGAAACTAATGGAAACCGTTTTGAACGGTTTCCGTTTCTGTGGGATTAAAGGAGTCACCGGGTTGAAGCCCCGGTGCTACTGAGAATCAAGCTCTGGCTCTTCGGCCTCACTCGTACCGCAGACATTCGATCGGATCTAAACGGGAAGCTTTTCTTGCGGGAAGGACGCCGAAGACGAGACCAACCAAAACACTTACCGATAGTCCGCTGATCACAGCCCATGCGGGCACTGAAGCCGGCAGACTGGGAAAGATCAGCATGATGAGTTTGCTGATGCCGACGGCGGACAACACACCGACGGTGCCGCCCAGAAACGTGAGCGTCATGGCCTCGAACAGAAACTGGTTGGTGATGTCGCGGCGGCGTGCGCCCAGCGCTTTGCGCACGCCGATTTCCTGCGTGCGCTCAGTCACGCTTACCAGCATGATGTTCATCACGCCGATGCCGCCCACCAACAGGCCGAGACTGGAAATCGCAATTGCGATTAGACCCACCATCGCGGTGATGCTGTCGAACTGCTTGACGAAGTTGTCTGCAGTCTTGACGTCAAAGTTATTCGGATCGCCGAACTTCACATTCCGCCTTCGCCGCAGGATGTCTTCGGTTTGAGTGAGCGCATCGTTGAGTTGGCCCGACCGTGCCTTGATCACAAACAAGAGGTAACCTTTGGCGGGCGCAACCTTTTGGGCCGTGCGCAAGGGCATAAACACTGCATTGTCTTCTTCGTTTTCGCCAAAGAAGCCGGCCTTGCGCTTCTCTAACACGCCGACGATCTCGAAATTGTAACCACCCATGCGCACTTCGGTGCCGGCAATGTTTTGTGTCTGCCCCGGAAACAATGCATCGGCCGCGTTAACGCCGATCACGATGACGTTGCGGCGTTGATCATCATCGGCCTGTGTAATGAACCGGCCTTCGCGGATCGTGACATTCGTAAGATCGGCGTAGTTCGAGGTCACTCCAGTGGTATTTCCCCAACGATAATTATTTCCTCGATAAGTAATATTGTCATCGAATGGTCCGCCGCTATATCCCACATTCGGAGCTTCGACGGCCACATCTTCAACCGCCGCGGCCTGCGTTCTAATCGCTTCGGCATCGTCCACCGTCAGCGGCTTCCGCAAGCGCTCGTTCCGGTCGATGGTGTGTTGTGGACCCGTAGTGAGATGGAAGGCGTAGATATTATTGGTGCCGTACTCTTCGATCACTGCAATCAGGCTTTGCCGCATGCCGGTGAGCAGCGACGCCACCACGATTGCGGTGAACACGCCGATGACAATGCCCAGCACCGTGAGGATGCTGCGAAACTTGTTCGAGCGCACGCTGTCGAGCGCCATGCCGAGCGTTTCGCGGATCATAGTCTTGGGAAGTCTTAGTTTCACGTTACTTTAAGAACTCTTTGGTCCTGGCCTTTGCTCTTTGAAAATAATCAAAGTCAAAGACCGTTTTTCTTAGGTCGTCTTCGTCAGCGCAATAATTGGATCGAGCCGTGCGGCCTTGAATGCCGGATAAATCCCCGCCACCATCCCGACTCCGGTGGAGACCACGAGGGCCAGCAGCACATATCCGATCGTAATGGTCATGGTGATTCCTGCCAGCGCAGTGATCAGACTGACAATCCCGTAAGCCGCCAGCAAGCCCAACATACCACCGAACGCGCACAACATGGCCGACTCGATTTGAAACTGGACCAGAATCTGTTTACGCGTCGCACCCACGGCTTTTCGCAATCCGATTTCGAAAGTCCGCTCGGTCACACTTACGAGCATGATGTTCATCACCACAATGCCGCCCACCAGCAGCGTGATCGCGGTAATGGGCACCACTACCGCGGCAATGCTGCCGGTGAATTGATCGATTTGGTTGTTGAGGGTTTCGACGTCAACTAAACCAAAGTCGTCTTCTTCGTTACCCGAGAGCCGGTGCTTGTTGCGCATCTGCATGCGCGCGTCTTCAATCGACGCCTGAAAGGTTTCGCGCGTGGCGGCCTTGCCGTGAATTTGCAGATTATTGCGCCCGAAGATCTGCATATGAGTCGAGGCGGGAATGTACACGTGCCGGTCCAGCGAATCACCAAAGAAAGAGCCGCGCTTTTCTTCGATTCCGATCACGCGCATCGGTATGCCACGAATCTTCAATGTCTTACCGATCGCATCGGTATTCGCAAAGTATTTGTCCTTGACGTCAAACCCGAGTACACACACGAGCGCTGACCGGTTGACTTCATCAGGCGAGATAAATCTTCCCTCGTCTATGGTCTTGTTCTCAATGTCTGCCATGTTCGCCGACACGCCGAAAATCACCGCGCCGGGAAACTCGATTCCCTCCTGGTTTAGATCAACCTGGCTCGCCAATTCTATGCCTATTTCAGAGCAGGCCCCGCAGCGTTCCTTGACCCACTCGTAATCGTCCCAGTTGAGCCGTTTGTTGCGGCGATTACGCCGCTCGAACTCGTCGTCCGACATGCGGCCGGAAAACGCCATGCGCGCGATCATGAAATGGTTGACCCCGAGGATCTTCCCCACTCGTTCCGTGACGTAGGTGTTAAGGCCGCTGATCGAAGCGCCCACCACCACCACGGCAGCCACGCCGATAATGATCCCAATCAACGTCAAAAAGGCCCGCAGTTTGTGGGACAGGATTGACTGAAACGCGATACGCGCTGAGTCGGCATAAACTGAAACTAGATAACGCATGGCTGGCGGTCAGAATCCAGTACGACGGGGCCGCGCTAAAGGTTTGTAAAAGTTTGTAAATTCGCCGCGAGGGCGGAACCATCCAGAATCAAAGACGTTGAGGGGAGGAGGTTATTAACGCCGAAGGCCGAGGGCTAGAACATCTCAGAAGGCAAAGCCTCCCAGCTCAATAACAAACGGGACCGTTAAGCACTGGGGGGTGGCAAAGCTACTCTCACCTGGACCGCAACGTTCAGCGAACGAGTCTTTTTTTCAAAAGCCACTCGCGCACCACGTTCTTTTTATCGCGCTTCACGCCATCGACCTGGTAGTTGAGCTGGCGCATTTCATCGGTGGAGATAGCGCCGGCCAGTGGGGTCATCACGCTCTCCAGCGGAATTAGGCTCGTCGCGTTCTCTCGACCCATTGCCGGCAAACTGCGACGCATAATAAACACCCCCTCATAAGGCGGGAAGTAATGGCGATCGTCCTCGAGTTGGAAGAGGTCGAGTGCTGCGATTCGGCCATCAGTTGAATTACCGGCAATCATGTCGACCTTGTGTGAGGCGAGCGCCGTGTAAGTCAGGTCGAGCGCCATGTCGCTGACTTTGGTGAACTGCAAACCGTAGGTCCGCGAGAAACCGGGATAGCCGTCGGCGCGATCGATAAAGTCATGGCCAAATCCAGCTGACCATTGGCGCGAGTACTTTGCCGACTCGGAAATGGTCTTGAGACTTAGTCGCCGTGCGTCTTCACCACGCACGAGGATCGCAAACGTGTTGTCGAAGCCGAGGGGTTGGCTAACCATCAAATTAAACTGACTCGAGTATTCTTGTTTCACCTGTTCGTAAACCGCTTTGGGGTCCGTGATGGGCTGGTGATGGAGAATCGCCGTAAACGCGGTGCCGGTGTATTCCGGATAGAGATCGATCTGGCCGGCGAGCAAAGCGTCGTGCGCCAGGTTCCCGCCGAGATCGTATTGGCGCGTAACTTCGATGTTCTGCGCTTCCAGCATCTGCGCTACGATCTCAGCCAGCAGATTCGATTCCGTAAAGTCTTTCGAGCCGACCGTGATATGAGCGCGCGCCACCGTCGACGAGCGACTCTTGATTGCGCGCCAGGCTGCATAGCCCATCGTCGCCACGCCGATGAGCAAAGCCGCGAATGCCAGGGCCCGCAACGGACGCTTCACTGTGCGCGCGGCGCCGGGCTCGAAACGCTTTTCAATCAAACCGAAAATAAAATCGGCGGCCAGGGCCATTACTGCTGAAGGCACTGAGCCTGCCAACAGCAAGCGGTTGTCATTCAGCCGCAGGCCGCGAAAGATGTATTCACCCAGACCGCCGGCGCCTACTTCAGCGGCAATGATCGCTACGCCAATCGTAATCACCACGGCCACGCGCACGCCGGTGAGTATCACGCTCATGGCCAGCGGCAGCTCAACCTGCCAAAGGACTTGTCGATCGGTCATTCCCATCGCCACCGCGGCTTCGCGCACATTTTGATCGACGCCGAGAATTCCGGTGACAGTGTTGCGGATGATCGGCAGCAATGCGTAAAAAACCAGGGCCACGATGGCTGTGCGTGGACCGATGCCGCCGATGAAGGGCAGCGGAATGAGAAAGCCAAAGAGTGCCAGGCTGGGAATCGTTTGCATCACATTTGCAATTCCAAGCACCGGGGTGCGCAGCCGTTTCTTGCGCGTGATCAGAATTCCAACGGGCAGGGCAATCGCGATCGCGATGGCGATGGAAATGAACACCAGCCACACATGCTGGGCAATGTGCGTCAGGATGTCGGCCCAGTTCGCTTTAAGAAATTCGATCATGAATCGTGGATTTAGTAGGCGCCTCCCAACGTGTCCAAATATGCTCGCGCCAGTTGGTTACTCGAGCCGGCAAATCCCGCGGGAGTCTCCAGCAGGGCAATCTTCCCCTTCTCCATCAAAGCGATGCGCGAGCCGAGCATGAGGGCTTCGCGTACATCATGCGTCACAAAAATCACGGTCTTGCCGAGCCTCGATTTCAGTTCAGCAAATTCTTTTTGCAAAGCTGATCTGGTAAGCGGGTCGAGTGCGCCAAACGGTTCATCCATTAAGAGCAGCGGCGGATCGGCCGCCAGCGCGCGCGCCACCCCCACACGTTGGCGCTGACCACCGGACAGTTCACGCGGATAGCGATCGGCAAATCTTTCGGGCGCGAGACTGACCATGGAAAGCAATTCGGTAACGCGGGCGTCGATCTCTGTCGCGCTCCATTTTTCCAGCGACGGCACAAGGGCAACGTTGTCAGCCACGGTAAAATGCGGAAACAAGCCCGCCTCCTGAATCACGTAACCGGTCCGGCGCCGCAAACCGATCACGTCCCATTCAGTTGTCGTTTTGTTTTCGACCAGTACCTGGCCGGCGGTTGGAGTAAGCAAACGATTGACGAGGCGCAATGTGGTTGTCTTGCCACATCCGGATTCGCCCAGCAGCACGAGGGTTTCGCCGCGCTCTACCTTCAAATTCAGCCGGTCGATGATTGGCGCACCGCCGTTCACTGCATAGGTAGCGTCGCGGAATTCAACAAGATTGTCCGGCATGTCAGGGTCCAATGTAGCCGCGGAGTTACGCGGATAAACGCGAATCGGGAACGGCCAAATATTTCACTGGCTCTTATCTGTGTCAATCCGCGTTAACCGGCAGCCCAATAAGCTATCGCTATTTCAATTCTACGTTTCGCGCCCGTGATGGCTTGATGATAAAGTTTCCCGCATTCAGCTATGAGCCAAATCGAACAAATTCACGCGCGTGAAATCCTTGATTCACGCGGCAATCCAACCGTAGAAGCGGATGTGGTTCTGAGCGGCGGTGCGCGCGGCCGTGCCGCCGTGCCATCCGGAGCATCGACCGGGGAACATGAAGCCGTGGAGTTGCGCGACGGCGACGCTGGGCGTTATGGCGGCAAAGGCGTGCAGCAGGCCGTCGCCAATTGTAACGACGCGATCGCGCGCGAGCTGAAAGGCATGGACGCGCTCGATCAAACCGCCGTCGATCGCAAGCTGCTCGCCTTGGATGGCACCCCAAACAAATCAAACCTGGGCGCCAATGCATTGCTCGCAGTTTCAATGGCTACCGCCCGCGCGGCGGCGAATTTTCGCGGCCTGCCGCTTTATCGATATCTGGGCGGTGACGAGGCGCGCACCCTGCCGGTACCGATGATGAATATCGTCAACGGCGGCGCTCACGCAGATAACAACGTCGACTTTCAGGAATTCATGATCGTTCCGGTCGGCGCCGGAAAATTCAGCGAAGCCTTACGCATGGGCGCAGAAATTTTCCATACGCTGAAGTCGGTCCTGAAAAAGAAAGGTTATGCCACCAGCGTGGGTGACGAAGGCGGCTTTGCTCCCAATCTCAAGTCGAACGAAGAAGCGATTGAAACAATTTTGGAAGCGATCTCACAATCCGGTTTCAAAGCTGGCACGGAAGTGTTGATGGCCCTTGATCCCGCGGCCAGCGAGTTCTACGACGGTGGGAGCTACGTCTTCAAAAAGTCTGACGGACGCAAACTGTCCAGCGACGAGATGATGACGTTTTGGAGTGACTGGGTGGGGAAGTATCCGATCGTTTCCATCGAAGACGGCATGGCTGAAAATGATTGGGACGGCTGGAAGGCTTTGACCGACTCAATTGGATCAAAGACGCAGCTGGTCGGTGACGATCTGTTCGTCACCAACACAAAGTTTTTGCAGAAGGGTGTCGAGCTCGGAGTCGCCAATTCCATTCTGATCAAAGTGAATCAAATCGGCACGTTGACGGAGACGCTCGAGTGTATTGAGTTGGCAAAATCAAATGGGCGCACTGCGGTTATTTCGCATCGCTCCGGCGAAACCGAAGATTCGTTTATTGCCGATCTGGCGGTGGCCACCAACGCGGGACAAATTAAGACCGGCTCGCTGTCACGTTCAGACCGAATCGCCAAATACAACCAACTGCTGCGCATTGAAGAAGAGTTGGGCGAGACCGCAAGATACCCCGGGCGTAGCGTGTTCAGACATTGATTTGGAGTGCGCTGACTTGTCAGCGCTTTAAGAAAGCGGCGGCGAGTCGCCCCACTCCATGAACTATCATGAACCTCTCAGACATCCGACATCTCTTTGATTACACCGAGTGGGCCAACGACCTGGCGCTGGCTGCGGCGGCCAAGCTGCCGGACGAGGACCTGCGCCGCGACGTGGCTATCAGTCATAACTCGATTTTCGGTACGCTCTTACACATGGCCGCTGCTGAATGGATTTGGCTCGAGCGCTGGCACGGACGTTCGCCGACACGCGATGAGGCCTGGCCGCAATGGATGCCGGAAACTTGTCCTGACCTCTCGGTCCTGAAAGAGCGTTGGCAGGAAATTATCGATCGTCGTGGCGCCTTGATATCCGGGCTCGACGAAACCCGGCTGGCGGCGGAATTGCCTTTCAAGTTGCTCAGCGGCGACCCAAATTCGATGAGGCTGGTCGATCAGATGCAGCATGCTGCCAATCACGCGACGATGCATCGCGGCCAGGTGGTCGGCATGATTCGGCAACTGGGAATTGAACCGCCTTCGACGGACTTGCTGTTCTATTTGCGGCGCGAGATATCACCGAAGTAGTGGCACAGACTCTGATGACTAACACCTGGAATCGTGGCGAATATTCGATCAGCACCGATCGCCGGCGTCTCGATCTCGATCTGATTCACAACTACCTGAGCAACGAAACTTACTGGGCGACCGGCAGATCGCGCGAAGTGGTATTACGCTCGATTGAGAACTCACTTTCATTTGGCATCTTCAAAGGCGATCAGCAAGTTGGTTTTGGACGCGTGGTCACCGACTATGCAACCTTTGCCTGGATCGCGGACGTCTTCGTGTTACCCGAGCATCGCGGGCGGGGCTTATCGAAGTGGCTCATGGAAGTCATGCTCGCCCACCCGCATTTACAGGGATTTCGCCGCTGGGTGCTGGCCACAAAAGACGCGCACGGCGTGTACGAGCGATTTGGTTTCATCAAGCTGCATCGACCTGAGCGTTGGATGGAGCGGCCCGATCCGAATATGAAAGAAAGTCCTGATTACTGGCAGCCTGCCTGACACTCGCGCGTGATTTCTTTCTTTTTCATTATCGGCACGCACTTCTTTACCTGGGGATCGGAAACCGTTCCCGGACAAATGCGTTGCGGCAACTGTGGCACTGTCGGGACGTTTGTCAAAAAACAGGGCATGCGTTTCATCACGCTGTTCTTTGTCATTCCCGTGTTGCCTATCAGCGACATTTCAAACCGCGAAGCGGTTGCAACTCAAAGCCCAGGGTTGCGAGCAAAGCGAGCTACCCTGGGTAGGTTATGTATCGAATGCAACCCGGTACGGGTTGCGGCGGTTCGGGGAATGTCTACGTAAACCTCGATGACGCAACCGCGTTGCGGTTGATTGTCTTTTTCGACGCTTCCCCAGGGTAGCTCGCTTCGCTCGCAACCCTGGGTAGGTTAAGTATCGAATGCAACCCGGTACGGGTAGCGGCTGTCCGGGGAATGTTTACGTAAACCTCGATGACGCAACCGCGTTGCGGTTGATTGTCTTTTTCGACGCCTTCCCATGGTAGCTCGCTTCGCTCGCAACCCTGGGTAGGTTATGTATCTAATGCAACCCGGTAAGGCTTGCGGCTGTCCGGGGAATGTTTACGTAAACCTCGATGACGCAACCGCGTTGCGGTTGATTGTCTTTTCCGAAGCTACCCCATGGTAGCTCGCTTCGCTCGCAACCTGGGTAGGTTAAGTATCGAATACAACCCGGTACGGGTAGCGGCTGTCGGGGGAATGTTTACGTAAACCTCGATGACGCAACCGCGTTGCGGTTGACTGTCTTTTTCGAAGCTACCCCAGGGTAGCTCGCTTCGCTCGCAACGCTGGGCTGAAGGACGTTAACGCTTCGCGGTAAATTCAAGTTCAGCTAATCGCAAATATCAGTTGCAGTTCCAAATTGAATGCGCAAATGAAGAAACGACCCCTCGCCCTGATCATCCTCGACGGCTTTGGCTATCGCGCTGAGCGCGAAGGCAACGCCATCGCTCAGGCCGAAATGCCTTTCTATCGCGAGCTGCTGGAAAATTATCCGCACACGTTGATTGAAGCCTCGGGTGAATGTGTTGGTTTGCCGAAAGGGGTGATGGGCAACTCGAATGTTGGACACCTGTGCATGGGCGCCGGCCGCGTCGTGCGCACCGACATCGAACACATCAATCACGAAATCACGAGTGGCGCCTTCTATCATAATCTCGCGCTCAACGCGGCCATGGACAGTGCAGTCAAACACGATCGCGCTTTGCACATCATGGGATTGCTCTCCGACGGTCTGGTCCATTCTTCGCAGGAGCATACTTATGCGCTTTTGCGGATGGCCAAAGATCTTGAAGTGAGACGTGTCTTTCTTCATTGTTTCCTTGACGGGCGCGACACGCCACCGGAATCTGCCGACAAATACGTGGCCGCGCTCCAGGACAAGTGTCGTGAGATTGGTTTAGGCGAAATCGCGACTCTGTCAGGCCGCTATTACGCGATGGATCGCGACAAACGTTGGGAGCGAACTGAGCGCGCTTACCAAATGCTGGTGCATGGTGAAGGCGAGCGGGTTACCGATCCTTTGGCCGCGATCAAAAGATCCTACGACCGTAAAGTCACGGACGAGTTTATCGAACCGATGGTCGTGACCGGGGAAGACGGAAAGCCCGTCGGAACTATCCAGGACGGCGATGTAATCATCTTCTTTAACTTTCGCGCCGATCGCGCGCGCCAGATCACCAGCGCTTTGGCCGTGCCGGGTTTTGACGATTTCCCGACGCCGGCGCGTCCGCACACGCACTTTGTTTGCTTTGCGGTTTATGACAAGAACTATCCCCTGCCGGTGGCATTTCCGCCCGAACTGCCGCGGAATATTCTCGCGGGCGTGTTTGCGGTTAACGCGGTGAATAATTTTCGGCTCGCCGAAACTGAGAAGTACGCCCACGTTACTTACTTTTTCAACGGCGGCACTGAACGGGAATTTCCGCATGAGAAGCGTCTGCTGGTCCCGTCGCCGAAGGTCGCGACTTATGATTTGGCGCCCGAAATGTCCGCGTTTAAGATCACTGATAAGTTGCTGCGCGCAATCGAAGAAGGCGATACCGATGTGTTCATCATGAACTTTGCCAATCCCGATATGGTGGGTCACACAGGCAAACTCGATAAGGCGATCGAAGCATGCCAGTACGTCGACACCTGTTTGGGCTGGATCACCAAAGCGATGCGCAAAGCTCAAGGCACGACTTTGATCACTGCGGATCATGGCAACGCTGAGCTGATGATCGACCCGAAAACTGGCGAACCGCACACGGCCCACACTTCCAATCCTGTGCCATTTCATCTAATCGGCGAAGAACATCATGGTGTGAAGCTGCGCGAGGGCGGCGCCCTGGAAGATGTCGCGCCGACGATGCTGGGCTTACTCGGAATTGAAAAACCGGCTGAGATGTCGGGGACAGATTTGCGGGAAGTGTAATCTCAGTCACGCCTGGCTTCAGCCAGGTGACTGACGGATATCACCGTGGGAATGAGGTCGGTACCACTTGCGGTAGCAGGTGGGTCATTTACTGCAAAGCACACCCATCCGCTACCGCGGATGGTACTGACCTCATCGTCAGGTTGAGACAGATCAATGGCCGCCACTACCGAAACAATCGAACAATCCCGCCCACGCGCGATTTCTCTGCGTTGGATCATCAACGCCCGCGAGGACTTAATTTGGTTTGTGGGATCTGTGGCATCGAGCTACGCCTTGCTGGTTCTTTATGTCACGGGAGTGCTTCCACTGATCCCGATGGTAGCCGGGTGGGCCATCCTCATCGACGCGCCCCACGTCTTTGGCACCTTCTCGCGCACTTATTTTGATAAGGCCGAGTGGCAGACGCGGAAGCGCTTAATGCTCGGTTCGCTGCTGTTTTTTCTGATTGGACCATTGATGGTCCTCGCCGGTGTTGGCTTCACTTTCTTTTTTGTAGCCGCTTTGTGGGCTTACTACCATCTAGTAAAGCAACACTACGGCTTCATGGTGCTCTACAAGAAAAAGAACAACGACCTGGCGCCGATCGATAACGCTTTGGATCGACTGCTGCTTCTGTTCGCCTTCAATTATCCGTTTGTCGCTTTTATCGCCAACGATCCAAACGCGATGGCGCGTGTGCCGCCGGTGCTGCGAAGCGGAGTGAATGCCGCGGCGCTGATTTTGCTCGTGGGGACGATGGTCCTGGCACTCGGTTGGATCGCGAGGCAAGTCCAACGCGCAATTCTGCGCGAGCCCTTGAATGTTCCCAAGTATCTTTTGCTGGCGGCGGCGATTCCCATGCATTGGGTCGCGCTGTTCACGCCGATGCCGGCGAAACCAATCGCGCTGGTGGCAATCCTGACCATCTATCACAATCTGCAATATCACCGGCTGATCTGGTTTCACAATCAGAAGTACAGTGGCACGGGCGTCCCGCCCGTGGACCACGCGCAAGATGCGCGTGCCACTCTCAGCAAGAAGTACGGGCCCGCTTCATTCATCAGTCGTCGCCTGATCTTCTACATCGCCTGCGGCGTTATCTTCGGTCTCATCTACCAGGGACCGCGGCAGTATCTCGGCTATTTGAATCTGCACACCGGCGACTCGCCGGCCGCTCTCGCAAAACCGATTCAGCTGGGCATCGCGTTTCTCTGGGGCTACGCATTCATTCATTACTATCTTGATTCAAAGATCTGGCGAGTGCGCAGAGATCCTTCGGTAAGTCAGGCACTGAAGATGAGTTAGTCAGTCATGATTGAGGGCTTCACAGAGACTGCCGAAAGTCTGATAGCTGCGGCTGCGAACTTCTATCAGCGCGGTTGGGTGCTTGGCACCAGTGGCAACTTCAGCGCGGTCATGTCGCGCGCGCCTTTGCGCCTGGCGATTACGCCCAGTGGCGCCGATAAGGGCGCACTCAGACCCGAACAGATTCTCTTGATCGACGAGCATCTCAACGTAATAAACCAAAGCGCTGCGAAGCCTTCCGACGAAAGTCCATTGCATGTGCGCGTAGTTCAGGAGCGAGGCGCCGGCGCCGTCATGCATACGCACTCTATCTGGAGTACGATGCTTTCGGACGTGCACTTTGAACGACACGGATTGGAAATCGAGGGCTTCGAGATGCTCAAAGGCCTGGCGGGTGTTACCACGCACGAGCATCGCGAGTGGCTGCCGATTCTGGAGAATTCACAGGACATGGCACGGCTGGCAGGCGAGGTTGCAGTCACGCTGACTGAGCATCCGAACGCTCATGGATTTCTTTTGAGAAAGCATGGGCTTTACACCTGGGGCAAGAATCTGGGCGAAGCACGACGGCACGTCGAGATTTTGGAGTTTCTGCTTGAGAGTATAGGACGGAGAAGTTAATGGCTTTGGTGCACATCATCGATCAGAATCGAACGCTAACTGATGCGCATGAGATTACGGCTTACCTGGCGTCATGCGGGATCGACTATGAGCGTTGGACGCCGAGTCATGAGGTTGCCGTCGATGCTCCTGCGGAAGAAATCCTCAGTGCCTATGCTAAAGAGATCGAACAGCTGAAGTCCCACGGCGGCTATGTCACGGCTGACGTCATCGATGTAAAGCCTGAAACGCCCGGACTCGATGACATGCTGGCAAAGTTCAAACGCGAACATTGGCACGACGAAGATGAAGTGCGATTCATCATCGCCGGCCACGGACTTTTTCACATTCATCCCAAAGACGGTCCGGTGGTGGCGATTGAAGTCGGGCCCGGCGATCTGATCCGCGTCCCACGCGGAACCTGGCACTGGTTTAATCTTTGCGCGGACCGGCGCATTCGCGCGATTCGTCTTTTCCAGGATATGGCCGGATGGACACCTCTGTACACTGAGAGCGGCGTCGACGCGAGTTACCAACCATTGTGTTTTGGTCCAGTGACCAGTCCTGAAGTGCCAATCGCCAGATTGTGAGCCACGATCAAAAAACCATTCGCGGAATTCTGCTCGACATCGAAGGCACGACCACGCCGATCAGTTTTGTTCACGACGTTTTGTTTCCTTTCGCGCGCACACGCGTCGCTGCGTTTCTCGCCGAACAAGCGAACTCAGACGAAGTTATTGCTGACCTAGACTTGCTACGCGCTCAACACCGGCAGGACGTTGAGCAAGGTAAAGCTCCGCCACCGCTAACCAACTCGTCCCGTGACGAGCAAACGGCCTCGCTCACGCAATACATTCACTGGCTGATTGATCAAGACCGCAAGACGACGGGATTGAAATCTATACAGGGAAAGATCTGGAAGCGCGGATATCAAGACAGAGATTTGCAGGCGCCGCTTTTTGCCGACGTTCTTCCCGCGCTGGAGCGTTGGCAGCGTGACGGGTTGAAGGTGGCGATCTTTTCTTCCGGCAGCGTGCTCGCGCAAAAGCTTCTCTTCGCGCACACGGAAGCCGGCGATGTGACTGGTCTTATCGATGCGTACTTTGACACCAATACGGGATCGAAAACCGCGAGTAGCAGCTATCAAAAGATTGCCGAACACTTGGGTTTGAGTGCTCCGGAAATTGTTTTCGTCTCAGACGTGGTGGCGGAACTTGATGCGGCAGCGGCCGCCGGAATGCAAACCCGTCTTTGCATCAGGCCGGGAAACTCTCCCCAGCCTTGGTCTGAACGTCATCAGACGATTGCGAGTTTTGAAGGACTCATGTTGAGGCCCGGCTTGATTATGTGAAGGCGAGATGGTGCTAAACCAAAATTCGAACGTAATCATTCACGAGCTGCGTAGCAGCGCAACCCGAAGGGTTGCAAGAAAGTAGCCGGTGGTCGGAGTCCGCGGAGACCACCGGGAAAAGTCATTAGTCATGACCGCACCCCGAAGGGGTGCAAGACCACTGGTCGAGATTCCCTACGAATCCTGATTTCAACCTACAGGTATTGCGTAGATCTGGCACCCCTCCGGGGTGCGAACCAATTAATATCCCATGTCCGGTGGTCTCCGCGGACTTCGACCACCGGCTACTTTCTATGCAACCCTTCGGGTTGCTGACATGAGTCAACTATGTAAGTGCTGTCCGCGGAGACCACCGGAAAAATCTTAGTCATGGCCGCACTCCGAAGGGGTGCCAGACGTTACAATAGATACTTCTCGTCAAATTCGATACCCGTCGCGTTGAGAAGCTCTCTCAGTTCATGAACAAATGAATCTTTACGATGATTACAGCGAAGGATCTGGCACCTCTCCGGGGTGCGAACCACTTAATATCCCATGTCCGGTGGTCTCCGCGGACTCCGACCACCGGCTACTTTCTTTGCAACCCTTCGGGTTGCTGTGGTGAATCGACTATAAAATATCTTTGCGAGGCTCGGGAAGCCAGGCCCTTTTTGGATCGGCGGAGCCCGCGAAGCGGGCGACTCGAGGGTCCACGTCGGCGCCTCTTAGACCTTGCTGCTGGGCTTTGGGCAGAACTGCGTGAGAACTTCCACAAACTTTTCCGGCTGTTCTGCTTGTGGCAAATGTCCGCAGTTGCGAAAGACGATCAGTCGCGACCCGTTGATCGCTTCACGCAGACGCACACCGTCGCTGAGCGGTATGTGACGATCGTATTCGCCCCAGAGGATTAATGTGGGTCGACGAATCAAATGCGCATCCCGGGTGATGCGGTTGGCGTGCCAACGGCGAATCGTGCGCAGCATCGCGCGATGCGAGTCGGCGGCGGAGAGCAGATGATGACGTGCGGCGAGTTTGCGCTCGTCCATAGGCTTGCCGCTGCGACGATAGATGTCCTGCATGCGTTTGCGCAGGACCCAGCGCGATCCCAAAAAGAGCGGCGTAACCACGTCGCCGAGCACGGGCAGCTGCGCGACGCGCGGCAGCAACTTCTTCATCGGCTCGTCATTGGTTACCGCCCCGATTAGCACGAGGCGCGACACGCGCTCGGGATAATCAAGTGCGACAGTGGCGGCCACCGCTCCACCGTAAGAAGCGCCGACAATTGTCGCCTCATCGATCTCCAGCCGATTCATCAAACCGATTACGGCATAAGCCTGTGAATCGATGGTGTAGCGGCCGTCAGCCGGCTTATCCGAATAGCCGTATCCGGGCAGGTCGAGCGCGATGACGCGATACCCGGCCTCCGCCAGCGGCAGGAATACATCGCTCCAAATTAAAGTCGAAGAGATAAAGCCATGAATCAGGATGAGCACGGGAGCATTTTCGTCTCCGGCATCCTGGTAATGTATGCGCACACCGCCGATGCGTGTGAACCAGGAGTGTTCCGGATGCGGAATCAGATCGATGCTGTCGGGCCAGCTCACTGCAGGCGGGCGCGTCAGCAGTTTGGTGGCCACGGCCCCGGCAACCACGCCGGAAAGCCCCGCAAATAAGTAGCGCTTCTTCATTGGCAGGCGAATCTTAGCAAGGGACAGGCGGAGATTAAAGAGGAGTTTGGAGTGCGCTGACTTGTCAGCGCTTTTTACGTTGACTCGTTTGAAAAAGCGGCGACAGGTCGCCGCACTCCAAATTCACGGCGATCAGTTTGCCGGCGCCGTCCGCAGGCGTACCGGTTGCGCATCGGGCCAGCCGGAAGAGACTGGATCTTACGTTGACGCGTTTGAAAAAGCGGCGACAGGTCGCCGCACTCCAAATTCACCCCTCACCCATCACTACCGCCGGATGAATAATTCGCTCAGCGCGACTATATCGTCCGACGGCGATCAGTTTGCCGGCGCCGTCCGCAGGCGTACCAGTTGCGCATCGGGCCAGCCGGAAGAGACTGCATCTTGCGTTGACGCGTTTGAAAAGCGGCGACAGGTCGCCGCACTCCAAATTCACCCTTCACCCATCACCACCGCCGGATGAATAATTCGTTCAGCGCGACTATATCGTCCGACGGCGATCAGTTTGCCGGCGCCGTCCCGCAGGCGTACCGGTTGCGCATCGGGCCAGCCGGAAGAAACTGCATCGCTCGCTTGAAGGTCTATACCGTGGCGCGTCCGGGTCACATCGAAATCACTTAATTGGACAAACGGCAGGTGCGAGAGTGTTTCGTCCGGCGAAAAGAAAGCCTGCCCCAGCGAATTGCTATGGACCAACTCCTCCAGTCGCTCGAGCGTGTTTGCCAGCGGCAACCGGAAATGGCCCACCCGTGTCCGTCTCAGCTCAGCCACATGTGCGCCAATGTTCAGACGCGCGCCAAAGTCCTCGGCGAGGACGCGAACATAAGTGCCGGACGAACAGACTACGCGCACCGGCAAGTCGACCGTGCCATTTTCTTCAAGCGCCAGATCGTTGAGCCGCAGCGCCTCGAATTCTGCGATAGTAACGTTGGACGGCTTTCGCTCAATGGTTTCACCAGCGCGCGCAAATTCGTAAAGCTTTCGGCCGCCCACTTTCCTGGCGGAATACATCGGCGGCATTTGCGAGATTTCTCCGCGTAACGAAGCGATCGCGGTTTGGATTTCCGCAGCGGTGAAACCTGTTGAGGAATTAACATACGCTTCATGGTTAATGCGGGTCCCGGTGAGGTCTCCCGTGTCGGTGGCAAAACCCAGGCGAAAGACAGCTTCATATTCTTTGTCGGCCCCGGTGAGAAACTGTCCAAGCCGCGCTGCGGGGCCAACCAACAAGACGAGTATGCCCGTGGCAAAAGGGTCGAGCGTGCCGGTATGGCCGATTCTCCGCTCGCCAATTATTCTGCGGACGCGCGCGACCACGTCGTGCGAAGTCCAGCCGGCGGGCTTATCAATCACCAGTGCGCCTTGCATTAGTCCATTCTAGATTGCCGGTCTTGAATTGGCGATTGGGTTTTGGAAAAAAACTGGTTGGCGCTATAAACAGTTCATCCGTTCGAGGTTTGATGATGCGCAGAAGACGTTCAAGAGAAAGCGGCGAACCGCAAGCGCCGTCGACTCCGCTCGATCCGGCTAAGGCACGCGAGCGCGTGTTTCAACGAGCGGGGAAATTGCTGGCTGCGAAACAGCGTTCAGTGGAAGAGCTGCGCGAGCGTCTGCTGGAAGGGCGCGGCGCGACGCCGCAAATTGTTGACACGGTGATCGAGCGCCTGCGCGAGTACGGCTATCTGGACGACGCTCGTTTCGCGCAGAGCTTTGCTTCACTGCGCGTGCAGCAACGACCGGTTGGGCGGCAAAGGCTGCAACGCGATCTGCATTTGAAAAAGATCGATAAGCAAACTGCCGACTCGGCGCTCGATCAGGTCTTCGCAGAAACGCCGGAAGACGATCTCATCGACCGGGCCATCGCTAAGCGCGTCCGGTTGCGCGGCAAACCGAAAACGCGGGAAGAAGCCAAGAAGCTTTTTGATCACCTCTTGCGGTTGGGATTCGCGTTTGAGTTGGTAGCCGATAAGGTACGGGCTTTGGGGAAAAGGGAAATGGAAGAAGAGTAACGAGCTCGGCTGCGAAGATTTGAAAAAGCGCCGAAGGCGTGAAAATGAAAAAGCCTGGGCCAACGGCCCAGGTTAAGACGAGTGCTTATGTTGAGCGCTGACGGCGCGGAATCGTAGCCCCGTTAAGAGGATCTCGCCTGCGGCGCGCAATGCTCGTTCGTTTCAGTTGCCCGGGCTGGCTTTGCCTAAAAAGTCGCGAAGCCGACTAATGATAATAGCCCACCGATTCATCGGTGGGGATTCAAGATGGAGACATGAATGCAGTCCGTGAAACGGACGGCTGAGTTTACATGTTCTTCAGTCGTCCGCTTCACGGACTCTGCGGAACCCGCCGCGTCATCCCAGCGCTGAAGCGCTGGGCTATTTTCTTTCAGTCCGCTTCGCGGACGAGCTTCTTTCAGTCCGCTTCGCGGACGAGAAAAAGTACTTTTGGGGCAAAGCCGTCCGGGCTATTTGCATCTCGCGCCTTCGGCGCTCAACCTACTTTTCGATCCAGACGACGGGAGCCGGAGACTTCAAACTAACTGTCTTATTAACCAGCGAAGTCATGTCACCGGATTCGGTATTGATTAACCAAAGAGATGCGGGAGCGTCGCCGACCACCATGTATCTGGTTGAGGAATTGATCAGCATTCGCGCATTCGGAGAGAATGCCTGCCCGATGTGCGCCGATCTTTGTCGCTGCCAGTTCGTCGGGTTGAGATAAAACAAATCACTGCTATCGCGCGAGTTCTCTTCGATAAAGAACGGCACACAACTTTGTGCGGCAAAGCCGACGAACCGGCAACCGGCGCATGGCCCTGAAGTTGGGTTCGCCGTTTTAGGGTTCTCCAGGCCCTTGGCGATGAGGATCGCTCCTTCGAGCGATCGCAGAAATGCACTGCCCGACTTACAGATGCCTTCCACCGACCACTTCTTCTCAGTATCAACCAGCTTCACTGAATCACTCACAGTGGCGAGCGTGGTGGTGTTTGGCTTCACGTCGGGCCCCCGCTTCTGTGATGGCCCATATCGATCAAAGATGAGCTTGTCGGGCGCGACCCAGTAAGCGCATTCGTTGGTGTCAGCCGTCTCGTCCGATACTTGTTTGGTGTGTCCTTCAAGGTCGGAAGCAAAAAGTTTATTCGACTTCGGTCCCGCCTGTTTGTAGCTAAAGTGTTTGCCGTCAGGAGACCATGCGAGACAAAAGCCGGTGCCCTTGATCAAAGTCCTGGCCTCGCCGCTTTGCAGGTCGCGCAGCAGAATCTCGCTCTGGGTGGCGTAGATGATTTGCGTTTGTTCAGGATTAGCCGCTGCTTCCAGAATGCCTGAGGTGATTGTCTTGTAATCAAAGGTGTCGTTTGGCCCCGCCGACATCTCCAGCAAGTCTTTCTCGCTTGCCGCCTCACCGGACAATAAAAGCAAGCGGCCTTTGAACGCGGGCTTCGGCGCAGGAGTTTCACGCGCGCACGCAGACACCAGTACACAAAAGATTACGGCGACGCTGAGGCGGATTATGCGTAACTCCATTGAGACTCCTCGCAGCTCTTCAAACTCCATTCACCAGATCTATCAGTGATTTTTTGATTAAGCCACCCCAGTCAAAACCGGCTGGGTCGAAGTCTGAGTTTATCACCATCACCACTTCGACCCCGTTTGAGAAATGCACCAGGAGCGTGTTTATCTCTCCGGCATTACTTGACGCCGGATGCCCGCCGGGTTTTGCCCAGTAAGTTATCTTGCCGGCAGACGTATTGAGCTCGCCTTCTTCGTCATATCCAAAGAGTTCAGAGCGCATTCGTGACGAGATTTCCGGCGACACGATCTTGTTTGTCGTATTCAGCGTTTGGAAGTACTTCGCCAACTGTGATGCTGAGACGAACCAGCCATGCGCGCCACAGATCAAGGTAAAGTCACCAAAGTCCCCGCCGTTACCGTTGGGCGCTGCGTGCTTGTAGGTCAGCCCCTGCTGCGTGCCGTCAGTCGGCCGGCAGAACATTTTCGGAAGGCCCGCCGGCGCAAAGACATTTTCGTTCACGTAAATCATGTAAGTGTTGGCGGCTGTGATGGCGTTCTCGGCATCTGTTTGTTCGGTAGTGAAGGTGCTCAACACCGGTTTCTTGATCGAGCCCAAAATCACGGTGATGAGTACACGGATTAGTCCGTAGTTGCTGTTCCGGTAACAGCCTGGACCAATACTGGGGGCGGGATTGCCGTTACAATCTTTCTGCTTATCGTTCACGTCATAGCCAGTGGTCAGACATTGTTTCAGGTTCTGATAGGTATCGTTATCGATTCCACATCTGAGACCGGCGCGGTGTTTCATCAGCTCACGAAATGTGATCGTGTCCACGCCGGGGCCGGGTTTCCAGTTGTACGGCAGGTAATCAACAATTTTTTCATTCAGCTTTTCATCAAGACTTAAGTTTTTGTTCTTGAGGTTGGTTGCGTCCAGCAGTTTTAGCAGCGCCGCCGCGGTGAAGCTTTTGCTCACGCTGGCGGTCGTGTACTTCACATCCACCGTCATTTTCATTTCCGGAGGATCCTGAGGGATTCGCCGCGCGAAGCCCCAGGCACGCTGCACACTCGCCTGATCAACTTTCGAAATCACGAACGCGTAACCGTAGGGTTTGTTCTGCAATCCGGCTTCGATCTTGTCAGCCAGCTTGTTGAGATCCAGGACCGTTGGCTGACAATTGCTCAGAAGCGAAAAAGCCAGGATCAAAGCGGCGAGGGAAAAGATCGTTCTTTTCATTTGGGGCCTCCGCGAATTGGTCTAGGAAATTAGCGCAGAGAGTGTCGAACTAAAGCATGAATCTGTCAATATTTTGCCGGCTAGGTCATCGTGAGCCGCGAAGCGCGTGTAAGAACTCACGCCAAGCCTGGTTTTCGTCCGCGAAGCGGTCGATCTGAAAATAGCCCAGCGCTTTAGCGCTGGGTTGGGTGATCTGGTTGGGCTAGTCCGTGAAACGGACGGCTGACAATCAGCGAAAGATATAGCGTCGGTCGTATTCCACTCCGTAGTGCTCAAGGAACTCAATGAACTCCTCTTGAAATGTTCTTGTCCGGTGATGTTCTTTCTGGTTGTTGATGTAGTTGGTGACGGCTTTGACTTGTGATGCACCAATGCTAAACGCACCGTAACCATCCTGCCATTCGAATTTCTTGAGCCTGCGAAAACTGTCGTGGATCCATTTCGACGATCCTCCTTTTATTAGTTGAATCGCATGCGCCACGCTCAGTGTAGAAGGGAGCGACAGCAATATGTGTATATGATCCGCAACTCCTCCAATCGCCACAGCCTGCATTCTGTTTTTCCGGGCGATGCCACCAAGATATGGCCAAAGATCTTTTTCTAATTCAGAATCGATAAAAGGGAATCTCTCTTTGGTGCTAAAGATGTAGTGGACTAGGTTGCTGACGTAAGAGTGAGGCATTCGCTTCTCCTTTTCAGTCGTCCGTTTCACGGACTTATTTGTTTGTGTCGACTGATCCCAGCGCTAAAGCGCTGGGCTATTCTCAAACGTCCGCTGCGCAGACTATTCTGGCCCTCCGCCAGAAGTAACCTCACTTACAGTCTAAGAGGAGTGTCTATGTAATAATTCTTGCATCGGCGATCTTTGCGCTACGGGCCCGGGTTCTGACTACCCGATGGCGCATGCTAAACTTTTGCCTTCATGATGACCGGTAACGAAATTCGCGAAAAATTCCTTGAGTACTTCGAGCGGCAGGGTCACACACGTGTGCGTTCCAGCCCGCTGCTGCCCGCCAACGATCCGACACTGCTCTTCACCAACGCGGGCATGAATCAGTTCAAAGACGTGTTTCTCGGCAACGAGAAGCGCGATTACGTGCGCGCCTGCTCGTCGCAAAAATGTGTTCGCGCCGGCGGCAAGCACAATGATCTGGATGAAGTCGGCAAGACCGCGCGGCACCAGACTTTCTTTGAAATGCTCGGCAATTTTTCTTTCGGTGATTATTTCAAGGAAGACGCAATCAAGTTTGCATGGGATTTCATGGTCAACGAGCTCGGACTGGATCCGGAGCGGCTCTGGTTCACTGTATTTGCCGGAGACGACGAAGTCCCCGCAGACGAAGAGGCCGCCGCGCTTTGGGAAAAAGTTTGCGGGCGTCCCGAACGCGTCTTGCGCTTTGGACGAAAAGACAATTTCTGGCAGATGGCTGAAACCGGTCCCTGTGGCCCGAATTCGGAAATTAGTTATTACCGCGGCCCAAATCCCGAAGATCCCAACTTGAATAGCGCCGACCTGGTAAATGGCCCGGGCGACACGACGATGGAGATCTGGAACCTGGTCTTCATGCAATACAACCGGATCGAAGTCGGGCCGGGTAAATACAAACTGGAGCCTTTGCCGAAACCCTCGGTTGATACGGGCCTCGGTTTGGAACGCACCGCGGTAATTCTGCAGGGCAAGGACTCGAATTACGATACCGATCTAATTCGTCCGATTGTTGAATTCACCGCCAGGCTTTCCGGGAAGACTTACGAGGCTGAATCTCCGGAAGGTTTTGCCATGCGCGTGATTGCCGACCATGCGCGCACGACTGCGTTTTCAATTGCCGACGGCATTCTGCCGGCGAATGAAGGCCGGAATTATGTGCTGCGTAAGATCATGCGCCGCGGAATTTACCAGGGCCGCCATGCACTCGGTTTTGATGGCCTGTTCTTTCATAAGGTGACGAACTTTGTCGTCGATCAGATGGGCGAAGCCTATCCCGAGCTGATCAGTCATCGCGATTTCATCGACAAGATGGTCAGGCTGGAAGAAGAACGTTTTGGATCGACACTGACCGTGGGACTCGGAAAATTGGATCAGCTTATTAACGCGAAGACGTTGGCCGAATTAGATCGAGCGTACAATAAACTTATTCATTCTTTGGATGCTGAAGCCGAAAAAGATGGATGGCACATTGAGGGTGATTCGAGCCCAGAACAGATTCAACGAACCATAACAAAACTGAGAAACGTTCCTGAGTGGGAAGAAGCCATTAAGGCCTCAGGAGCGGATGTTCGCGACTGGACATCCGTGCAAAAGATATATGAATGGCGATCACGGGAACTTTCCAAATTGCTTTCTCCGTTCGCCCGCCTCTACGACACGTTCGGAACGCCCCGCGATCTGATTCGCGTCAGCCTGGAAGAACGCGGTGTGCAAGTCGCTGAGGAAGATTTTGTCACGGCTTTTGATGCCGCACTTCAGGATCTCCAGCACACGGGGACCGCGGACAAAGTTGAAGGCAGGGCCGGCACCAAACCGATTTACGCCACGCTTGCCACGCGCATCCAGTCACTCTTCCGCGGCTATGAAACCACGCACGTTGATGACGCCAAAGTGCTGGCGTTGCTTCGGGGTGATGAGGAAGTGTCCGCTTTGTCTGAAGGCGAAGATGGTACGGTCATTCTCGATCAGACTCCGTACTACGCCGAAAGCGGCGGACAAGTCGGAGACGTGGGGATGATATTTGGCGGTGGCACGGGCGTCTCGCCCGTGGACCACGCGCAGGATGCGCGTGCCACCGTAATCGCGCGGGTGGCCGACACGTATGCTCCTGTTCAAGGCTTGATTCTTCATAAGGTGCGAATCGAAAAGGGAACTTTGAAGGTCGGCGATACCGTCACGGCTGAAGTCGACGTCGAGAAGCGTGATGCGACCCGTCGCAACCACACCGCCACCCACCTTGTGCATGCCGCGCTGCGTGAAGTGCTGGGTGTGCACGTCAAGCAAGCCGGATCAGTAGTGCACCCAAATTACCTGCGCTTTGATTTCAATCACTATCAGCCGATGACTGAGGAAGAAACAAAAGAAGTCGAGCGGCTGGTAAACGAACAAGTTCTGCGCAACGTAAAAGTTGACACCGACATCATGCCGGTCGAAGACGCGGTTCGCGCCGGCGCGATGGCCCTGTTCGGCGAAAAGTATTCGGGCATGATGCGCGTGTTGACCGTACCCGGCTTTTCCAAAGAGCTCTGTGGTGGTACGCACGTGCGCGCCACCGGTGACATCGGTGTGTTCAAGATCACCAGTGACGAATCGATCGCTTCCGGCGTGCGCCGCATTCGCGCGGTGACCGGCTTCGACGCTTACGAACGTTTTCGCGAAGATGAAAAGCTGATCGAAGAAGCCGCGGCCAACCTGCGCACGACCCGTACGGAACTCCCTGGCGTGATCGCCAAGCTGCAGGACGAGTTGAAGAAGGCGCGCCGCGAAGCCGACGATCTGCGTTTGAAGATCGCCAGCGGTGCGATTGGGACATCCGCATCCAACGGCGACGAAGCTCGCGAAGTCGCCGGAGTGCGGGTGCTGGCAAAAGAGGCAAGCGGCCTTGATGCGGCCGGCATGCGGCAACTCTCGGATACTTTGCTAGCGCGCATAAAGTCAGGCGTGGTCGTGCTTGGACGCACGAATGACGACAAAGCTTCACTGATCGTGCGCACTTCTGACGACCTCACGAAGAAAGTACCTGCCGGGCAAGTGATCAAAGAACTCGCCCCCATCATCGGCGGAAAAGGTGGCGGTAAAGCCGACATGGCCGAAGGCGGCGGCAGCCAACCAGAGAAACTTGCGGAAGCTTTGCAGGCGAGTTACGACGTGATCAAGCGGATGCTCAGCTAGAAATCAGAACCGGGAGTAGCAACCGAAGTCACGAACTATGTCTGCCACTCTAGTGCGCGGCAAAATTCCCTTGCTAACGTTCAGATTCCAATTTCAATGGAGCAAAGCCATACGCCGCTGGCTTTGCCACTCCGATGCGCGGCGAGTCTCTGACTTGCCGTCAAGCCTCAACTGAAAATCAGCGGTCTATGACCGCGAAATGCGGGTCGGAGACCCGCATTGAAAGCCAAGTGGACTTGCTCATTTAAGTTCAATCGGAGCGCTCAGGCTAGCGGGGGACTTTGCGTTACCAGGGCAACGGCAAACTCGCAAGAATATCCGAAAGAGAAAATCGATAAGGTTCGGGCGGCGACCCAGGAGGCTTGGGAGCCAGTACATCCGGCGTGCGTACATGTTCCGGCCGAACACCGATACCAATCAGTCGCGCTGGAATTCTTCGCAGGAGCGGAAATTTCTGGAAGAGCCTAAACACAAACGGCGTCTTAACCTGTTGACGAGATAAGAGCGTCGGCCCGAGCACGCGATTCTGCACTTGCACCTGGCCCCACTGGGTCACGCGCGTGGGGAACTCGCGACGCATTTGCACTTTTTGCAGATGACTTACGGACACGTAATTCTGTGATAATGGTCGCGCCAGAATGTTTGCCGTGGCCACCGCGTCCTGGATCGCGAGATTGATTCCTACGCCGCCCACCGGTGACATCGCGTGGGCCGCGTCGCCGATGCAGAGCAAGCCAGCGCGATACCATTTCCGCAAACGATCCACCAGCACGGTGAGCAGTTTGATCTGATCCCAATCGGTAAGCTCGTCGACCCGATCCCTGAGAAATGGCGCGATGGAAACGATGTCGGCGCGAAACGATTCAATCCCTCGCTCTTTGATCCCTTCAAAGGCCCCTTTCGGAATCACAAACGCGCATTGCCAATACTCATCGCGATTCAGCATGACCATGATCTTGCCCGTGACAAAACGTCCGAGGACTTGACCCGGATCACTCGGCCGGCGCGAGAGACGAAACCACAATACGTCGATGGGCGCGCCCAGACTTTCAATCTTAAGATTGGCGCGTTCGCGCACGATCGACTTGCGGCCGTCGCACCCCACCACCAGCGTGGCGCGAATCTCGATCTCGCCATCAGGAGTGGAAGCTTTGACACCCACTACTTCGTTTCCCTCTTCGATCAGATCGGTGACTTCGGCTTCCATGATCAAATGGAAGGCGGGATATGCGTTGGCTTCGTCTTTTATGAAATTAAGAAAATCCCACTGCGGCATGAACACCAGGAACTTGCAGTGAGTGGGCAGATGCGTCAGGTCGGCCAGCGGGATCATCTGATCGCCAATCTGCCCGGCGAACTCGCGGATTTCCTGATGCGGCCGCTGAAGGAATTTTTCGAGCACGCCCAGCTCGTACATCACTTCGAGGGTCGATGGATGGATGGTATCGCCGCGAAAATCACGCAGAAAGTCCGCATGCTTTTCGAGGACAATTACCTCAACCCCGGCGCGCGCCAGCAGAAAGCCGAGCATGATCCCGGCCGGACCGCCGCCGGCGATGCAGCACGTTGTTGTAGTTCGATTGATCTCTGACACTTTGCCCGAAAAAGGTACCCATCAAGTTCGCGCACGTCAATGCTTTCGGGTTTGCCGAGCCCAGTCCGGTGAGCCTTTGGCTCACCGTGAAGCTGCTTCTTATTACGCGAGGCTACGCCTCGGACAGAGGCGCAGCCTCCAGCTCTAATGCCGGCACGGTGAGGCAAGCCTCACCGCACTGCGCGCGGCAGAGCCGTGAGGAATTAGTGAGTTTCAGCCAGCGCGGATAGCCAGACAAGCTAAGCCTTTCTTGCCTGGCTTGATTTCAGTCTGTCTTGCCGACAAAGCCCGCGAAAGCTGTAAAAATCCCGCAAGCCCGTGTATGATTTCGGCGCTTTTCAACCCGATTGCCTTATTTTGAAGGAGATACGATGTCACGAATTATTATCTTGATTGCGTCTTTGGTTGTCGCCGTGGTCCTGCTGGGCTGTTCAAAGACTGAGACCACGAACGGCAACACTGCGGCGCCCGCGGATAAACCTGCGAGTTCGACCCCCGCGACCACCACCGCGAGTTCAACCGGAGACAAGATTGGCGTGCCGGAATGCGACGATTTCATAGCCAAGTACGAATCGTGCGTTTCCACCAAAGTGCCGGAAGTGGCGCGCGCTCAGTACAAGTCAGCTGTAGAGCAATGGCGCGCTTCGTGGAAGAAACTGGCTGACAATCCCCAGACCAAAGGATCGTTGGCAGCGGCCTGCAAGCAGGCTGCCGAGCAGCAGAACGCAGCTTTGAAGTCGTTTGGCTGCAGCTTCTAGTTTTTTGAATTAATGACTCTTTCCCCGTCGCTCTGCATGCGCCTTACCGCGCTGCAGGGCGGGCGGGCAATTGTAATCAGCAAAAACTCGAGTCCGAGAGCAACTTGTTGAGGAGTTTGGTATTCTCAATAGCTGAATCGTCCGTCTTTCCAGCTCTTCAACCAAAATTTGGCAGGTAGAAGCATTATGAAAACAAAATTCGCTCGTTCAATCGCGGTCGCATTGCTCGCTCTTTTCTTTGCCCAAACTTCGTTCGCCACCTGTGGCGGCGGTGGTGGCGGCGGTGGCGGTGGTATGTCCGGCGGTGGCGGCGGCGGCAGCAACGCGCCCGTTTACCACGTGCCCTGGAAGATTCGTAAACCTGCCGATCCGCCGGCGTCAGGCTTGGTCCTTTATTGGTTTCCGGCTTCGCAAGACGAACTTCGTGGTTCGGCCCTGAAAGAATCGCGCATTCTTTCCCTGTACGCTGCGCAGTGCGTTTCGATGGAAGTCGCTGACAGCCGGATTCCCAACGCGGACACTCTGCTCGGCACTTCTGAATTGCCGGTGGTGGTGCTCGCCAAATCCGACGGAACTATGGTCGGCAAGGTCGAGGGCATGAAAGGCAAGTTGAAAGTCGCCGATGTCGAAAAGCTGGTCGACACCGAAATGAAGCAGCGCGAGAGTTCGGTGGACGCGCAGCTGAAAGATGCGACTGCCAAACAGAAAGCCGGAGACAACGACGGCGCGATCAAGGCTTACAAAGCCGTGGTCGACCAAAAATGTTTCTTTCCCAAAAAGGCCAAGGACGCCGCGAACCAACTGAAGAAGTTGGGCGTGACCGATATCGCCAGCATTCCGCCGGCGCCGATCTTCGAGCGGCGACAGAGCGCATTGATCGAACGCACTATGCGTCGCGGCCTGATCGCCGAGAACAACGCGCGTTACGTTTTGGCCGACCGGCTTTACACACAGGCCCACCGGATGGACCCTGCCGATCCCACGCCACTGCGTTACATGGCAGAGAACCTGCGTCATAACATTGGCGACTGGGTCAGGGCCCGCAAAGTATTTGAAGAGATCCTTGATATGCCGGCTGATCCGCTTTCACGCTCAGTGGCTTTTCATGGACTGGGCAAGATGACGATTCACGATGGCGAGTTCAAAAAGGGTCTGGCGCTGATGGAACAGTCCATTGCCGAATATCCGCTGGCACTCGCTTATAGAAATCTGGCGGTGTACTGGAATTCGGAAGGCGATCCGGCCAAGGGCAACGAATACACGCAACAGGCGCTGGCGCTCGATCCGAAGGACCCCTACAACGTGGTATTCGCCGCAGTGTTCATGGCCGCTAATGGACAAAAGGAAGAGGCGCTGCGGATTGCCCGCGAGAATATGAACCTGATGCCGGCTTCTTACAATTTGGCGGCAATCTTTGCGCAGAATGGCCAGAAGGAAAAGGCGCTCAGTTTGTTACGCCGTCACTTCTTCCAGTACGAGCGCTATCAGGCTGTGCGTGAAAAAGAGATGATGGAAGCGCGCGTGGATGCGGTCTTTGATTCGATTCGTTTTGACCGCGAGTTCATTGCCTTAACGCGCGGCGCCGACGGGAAACTTCCGGTACCGATGAAGGGCATGCGGGCCACGCAGGCAGGACCAAATCATTAATCCAGGCTAAGGAAAGATTTCATCAGAGGCGGGTTTCGACTCGCCTCTTTTTGTACGGAGGAAGTCATGGCTGCATTGTGGTGGCACAGCGAGATTCGAGTCCTGAGCGAGGCCTTAACCTCTCTGGGGGAGCTCAAAGATGTCATTAAGGTGAGACTCGGCGAGATGGGATTTAAGGACGTTCGCGTCAACGATCTTGAAGTTGCCGGCGGGAAAAATAACGTTTGGGTCTCGATTGCGCATTTTCACATTTCCGGACGTAAGTACTGGGAAGTGGTGATGGGTAGCGGTGATTCGGGTGACACCACGCGAAAGACAGTAGACAAGGTAGTCAAGATGCTCGAAGGATTGCTGTTCCTCTGAAGCGCGCGATACCACCCTCCGGCGTGCTTTCTCAGTTGGCTCATACCTCGTCCCGTCGGGGACGAAATGTTATAGAACCAACTCGCCTACTAATCATTTCTTCGCAAAGAACTCTTCCGCCGCGGCATTTGTCTGGTCTTCCGTCTGGTCCTGCAACTGTTGATTAATCCCCCAGATATGTCCGAACGGATCGGCAATCTGGCCGTAGCGCGCGCCCCAAAACATGTCTGCCACCGGCATGATGACCCTTGCGCCGCGAGCTACCGCGCGCTCGACCACGCCGTCCGCGTCGTCCGTTGAAAGGGTAATGCGCACAGAACTGCCGCCGAGCGTTTGCGGCGTCTTGCATGCCCCGCCTTCCTCAGGCGTGAATTCATCGCTGACAAAAAACTTGTGGCCATCCAGCTCGAGTTCCCCATGCATCAATCGCTTGCCGTCCTGGGCCATCATGTTGTGTCCTTCGGTGGCGCCGAAAACTTCGCGGTAGAATTTCAACGCGGCCATGCCGTCGTTGACGATGAGATGGGGAATGAATTGATCTTCGCGCTTCATAACTCTCCTTCGAATACCTGGAAACTATTTTACTTCTGATACAGCTCGATCTGATTGCCGGCCATGTCGAAATTGACAGAGCCGCTCTTGCGTCCCTGACTGCACGACACGTCCCAATGGGTCACCAGGTCTTTGCCGAGCCAATGTCTTGGCTTCCGATTAATCGAATAAAGCGAAACCCTCCCGTCGGTATAGCCGAGTTTCTCCAGCGCCTTCTTTCCCAAGTCAGGGGCCAGCGCCAGATTAACTTCATCAAGATCAAAAAGGAGGTCGTCGAGCTTGAACTCGCCCGTTCTTACTTCAATTGGCGTCGGATCGGAAAGGTTTGAGAGCGCGCTGCTGGTGACTCCGTTGATGTCGTATTTGTATTGTGTGATTTCGCCGTCTTTCGGCGACTTCGCCTTAAACCAGAGATACTTATCATAGATGGTCAGTTCCAGAAGTCTGACTTTCCCCCCAAAGGCCTCTTTGATTTTCGGCGCAGCGTCACGCAGAGTGTCCGCGTCGTACGTGCTGAATTTCGCGGCGCGTGCTGTCTGCGACAGATCAAGCCCGCGCAGGTTCCCCTTCATGTCAGCATAGGCAGACGCGTTTTCGCGCGTGCCTTCAATCTCGATATGCCAACTCACCGCGCCGGACTTTGTCATGTCAGTGGCGATACTCAACCCGCGTTCGATCGTCATTCGTTTGATTTTTCCGCCTTCAATGTGGGCGCGCTCGAGTACATTCTTTGCCAGCGCCGGGGTCGCCCCCACGTCGACCTCGTCGAGATTGAAGAGGCTCTTATCCAGATTGTTTGAAAGCAAATCCAACTGTACTGCGGTTGGGCCAGTGACTATTCCGCGCGTGTACTTGTACTGGTCGACGTGTTCAGGATTTTTTGGATCCTGTGCCTGAAGCGTTGCCGAGTCGTGTTCAATTTCGAAGCGCACCGCCTTGATTGGGCCGCCTCCCAGCTTCTTACGAAAGGCTTCGACGGCGTCTTTGGCTGCGCTACCCGCAAACATGTCCGTCTTTGCGAACATCCGGCAGCCGAGCAAAGCCGAAAGAAAAAACACGATGGCCGCCAAAGACGAAAGCAGGGCTTTCGCTTGTCGTGGGTTCAGCATGGGGGAACCTCCTGATTTTGAAGCGGGAATTCGCGGTGTGGATTGTCGCTCTTTTCGGAAAATCCGGCAAATAGGTCTGCGCAATCGAATTTAAGGCGCCGGCTTAAAGACGTAACTTCGGCGTGAGCGAACCACGAAGCCGGGATTGTCGACGCGGACTTTGAGCTGGCGCGCGGTGGGTGCTCCCGAATGGTCCTTCGGGTAAAAGCCGATACTGTATTGCTGGCGCAACTCAAGCGCGATCCGGGCAAAGTTTTCTCTCAGGTGACTCAGCGTATCGGCGTAGTAAGAGAGCGCGCCACTATTTGCGGCCAGGAGATTCAGGTAACGACCCGCACGTTCGTATGCCACCGATAACGACTCGCCTTTCCTGGTAATCAACTGAAGGCTATTCGGACCCTGGCCCATGCTCGAGGTCAGATCGGTATAGGTGTTGTATTGAATTGTGTAAATCAGGGCGTCCAATTCCTGCGCGGTGTGCAGCGTTGCTTCATAGGTGGCCGGTTGGCTGGTAGTGTCCACGCCATCGGTAAAAAGCACGATGGCCTTGCGTCCGCGGATACGGCTCAGATGTGACACGATTGTGTCGAAGGCGCTGTAAAGACTTGTGCCGCCGCCGGTTTGGGTGCGCATGATCGCCTTGCGCAGCGCGGCACGATCGTTAGTCGCTTCGGAGAGCAGATTTACATTTTTGTCGAACGCCAACACCAGCACGCGGTCGTCGGGCCGTAACTGCTCGGTGAAGGCGATCGCTGCATCCTGAATGTCTTTGAGTTTGAATTTTGTCGAATCGCTGGTGTCGAGGAGCAAGGCCACAGTGAAGGGTTTCTCTGCGCTGTCAAAGTACGCAATCTTCTGTTCAATGCCGTTCTCGAAAAGACGGAATCGTTCCTGCTTCAGATCGGGAATAAATTTTCCGTGACGATCGAGCACGCTGACCGGGACCGTGACCAGATTCGTCTCGACGCGCAACACTTCGTCGTCCGATTCTGCTGCGGGTTTTTGCTGTGCGCCGGCCGAAGAACTAATAACCGCGACGGCTAAGATAAGTAAGCAGGTTCGGATGGAAAACGGCTTCATAGATTGGAGATTAGCATGTTAGCAGTTCTTTAGGCTGCATTAGCCCCTTCAGCCAACGCGCGTTGTTTTGCGAAATGATCCACGATCTCGCCGGCGGTCTTGCGGCCCACGAAGGGCGCCAGCTCCGCCACACTCGCTTCTGAAATCTTGTGGATCGAACCGAAGTGACGCAGCAGGCGCGTCTTCCGTTTCTCACCGACGCCCGGAATCGCTGACAATTCAGAAGTAAAGTCGCGCAACTCGCGGCGCTTGCGATGATAAGTCACCGCGTAGCGATGCGTTTCGTCGCGGATCATTTGAATCAGCCGCAGCACGGGGGAATACGAATCGAGGTAGATGGGTTCATCTTCCCGTCCCTTCACCAGCAGATACGCGACCTGATTGTGATGCAAAGGTGGTTTCACTACGCCAATCATCGGCACTGCTTCGAGATCGAGTTCACGCATCGCCTCAGCCGCTGCGTTGAGTTGCGACTTACCGCCGTCAATCAGAATCAAATCCGGCAGGGACTTCTCTTCGTCGCGCAAGCGACGATAGCGACGCAGCACGGCTTCGTGCATCGACGCAAAATCGTTGGCGCCTTCAGTCCAGCGGATTTTGAACTTGCGATACTCGTTTCGATTCATCTTGCCGTTTTCACAAACGACCATGCCCGCGACATTCTCAGAACCCTGAATGTGCGAGATATCAAACGATTCAATGCGCGCGGGAAAGCGAGGCAGCTCGAGCGTCTCCTGCATCTCTTCAAGCACGCGTTTCATGTCGGGCTTGAGGACGCGAAAGCGTTGTTCAAATGCGAGCTTGGCGTTCTTCTCAACCAGATCGATCATGTCGCGCTTTTCACCACGCTGTGGCGCGAGGATGTGTATCCGGCGACCTTTACGTTCGCTCATCGCTCTTTCCAGAAGTTCGCGATCGGCAAAGTCAATAGGCACGTGAATCTCACGCGGCATGAATGAAGGCGGGCGCGCATCCGGACGATGAAGGTCAACGCCGGTTAGTGCGCCTTCATCCACGGGCGAGACGCCCGTGCCACTGCTGTAGTACTGGGACAAAACGTCGCTGAGAAACTCTGCCGGATTAAAAGCTTCTTCGGGCAAGTCTTCCCAAAAGAATTCGCGACGACCGACTATGTCGCCTTCGCGCATAGTGAAAAGCTGGAGCGCCAGCCGTTTGCCTTCGCGATAATAGCCAAAAATATCGATGTCGCTTTCCGACGTGGTGGCCATCTTCTGCTGTTCGGAAAGCTTGATCACGGTCTTGCGCAGGTCGCGATACTTTGCCGCCAGCTCGTAACGCATGTCGTCGGACGCGTGCAGCATGCGCGCCTCGAGCTTGTCCGCGAGCTCAGTGTTGCGCCCTTCGAGCAACATGCGCACATCGCGCACTGCTTCCTGATACTCTTCCGGAGTGCAAAGCCCCTTGACGCAAGGGCCGAGACATCGTTTGATGTGATACTCCAGACACGGGCGCGGCGCCTTGCCGTCGATTTCGATATCGCAGGTGCGCAACTGAAACGTCCGGTTGATTAAGTCGATAGTGCGACGCGCCATCGCCGCCGGCAGAAACGGACCAAAGTAAAGCGCGCCGTCGTTCTGAATGCGGCGCGTGATCACGCACTTGGGAAACGGTTCGTTGACGGTCAGCTTCAGGTGCGGGTAAGACTTATCGTCTTTGAGTTTGTAGTTAAAATACGGCTGATGTTTTTTGACGAGCGAAGCTTCCAGAATAAAAGCTTCAACCTCGTTGTCGGTGACGATGAATTCGACGTCGGCAATCTGACGGACCAGCTCGTCAGTCTTGATGCCATAACTGAAATCGCCGGCGCGGCCGGCCTGAAAATACGAGCGCACACGATTGCGCAGGTTCTTGGCTTTGCCGATGTAAATAATTTTTCCGCTCGCGTCCTTGTGCAGGTACACACCCGGCGCGCGCGGGATTTCTTTGAGTTTTTCGTCGAGAGTCACGGTAATCTTCTAGCGCGGAAGAATGATCCCACGCCAAGGCGCCAGGGCGCAAAGATAAGACGAACGGTTTGCAGATTCCTTTTCAATTAAGCGGCGGCAAAGTTTTCGACTGCGTCGGATTTGGCCTTAACGCGGTCGATCACTTGATTGTGGTGCCGCAATATCCGGCGTTCGACACAAAGGTACGCTTTACGGATTACCAGAGATCCGCAGGCGGCCAGACGGCGACGGCGATGGTGGCCTTGCAGCGGCTCGGGCTTAAGACGGCCTACGCCGGAAGATTTGGTTCGGATGACGCCGGCACGTTTGGCCGGAAGTCTTTGGAAGCGGAAGGCGTAAGTCTGGATTTTGCGGAAACGATCGAGGGGGCCAGCACGCAGGTCGCTTTCATCGTGATTGACGGCCGCTCGGGCGAGCGCACCATCATCTGGGATCGCGATGACAATGTCGCTTATGCGCGCAGTGAAGCTCCGATAGAACTCGCTTCACAGGGCCGCATGTTACATCTCGATGCGCACGATCCCCCGGCATGTGTGGTGATGGCCGAAGCCGCGCGAGCGTCGGGAACGGTTGTCACGTCAGACATCGACAACATCTACGAAGGCCTGCCAGATTTGCTGCCGCTCATCGACGTACTGATTACCTCGGCAGAGTTTCCGCATCGATTGACTGGAATTGAAGACTTGCGCGCATCGCTGGTCGAAACCAAAGCTCGTTACGGCTGTCCGATCGTAGGCGCGACGTTGGGCGCGCGCGGCGCGTTAATTTATGTCGACGGCCAGTTCATTGAATCGCCGGCATTCGCAGTTCCCGGCGGATGTCGAGACACTACCGGCGCGGGCGATGCTTTTCATGCGGGCTTTATTTACGGAATGCTGCGCGATGAAGAGCTGGAATCGTGCATGAAGCTCGGAAACGCCGTAGCTGCTTTGAAGTGCCGGGCGCTGGGTGGACGTGCGGCTCTGCCGAGAGAAGATGAGTTGCGAGAGTTTGCGGGTTAGGAATGAGTTCAAATGTTTATTCAGTCGTCCGCTTCACGGACGAATAAAAAAATACTTGTGGGGCAAAGCCGTGAAAAGTGAAAATTGACATCGAACACAACTGACAACTGACAACTGACAACTGACAACTGACAACTGACAACTGACAACT
>JADMIO011385332.1_pt1 | contig 61833 bp, 45 predicted proteins | sample 8958161 | NCBI WGS metagenome assembly JADMIO01 (sample SAMN16585339, study PRJNA669376) | soil metagenome | isolation source: Crop rotation soil | place: USA: Cullars Rotation, Alabama | collected 2011
CGCGACTTCAAGTCACGTGAATTCCAAGCTTCGGATCCCACTGTGCTGGAAAGCGAGGCGCCGGCGACGGACGTCGACCGTGCGGCGCTCGAGACGGTGAAGAAGGCCGGGATGCACACCGTCGAAGTGACGCTGCCCGATTGGCCGTACGGCTCGCTGCAGCACATCATCTTCGCCGAGGGTGCCGCGGCGTTCGAGGATCTCGTGTTGAGCGGTCAGGTCGACACGATGAAAGCCCAGGTGCCGGATGCGTGGCCGAATCTCTTCCGCGAGGCACGCTTTCTCTCGGCGGTGGATTTCGTGCAGGCCGACCGGTTCCGCCGGATGGTGGCGAACGAGATGGCACGCATCTTCACGCAGGTGGATCTGCTGTTCGTGCCGTCGCTGCGCGACGAGATGTTGAACATCGGCAACTTCACCGGGCATCCGACCGTGACGCTGCGCGCGGGCTTCGTGAATGTCGGGCAGGCGCGGAGCGACTGGGCGCCCGATCCGAAGAATCCCCTGCCGACGTTCAATCCGCCGCGGCGCGTCCCGCACGGGGTGACGCTGATGGGTCGCCTGTTCGAAGACGGCATGGTCGCGCGCGCGGCGCTCGCGCTCGAGAAGGCGTTCGGTGTGGTAAATGAGCGTCCTCCGCTGTTTCAAGGATGACAAAGGCATTTCACCGCGGAGACGCGGAGACGCGGAGACGCGGAGACGCGGCGGACGACACGTCCCATATCATTGCGATCATTCGGGAATCCGGTTCTCGTCCCGTCCATGCGGCTTCCTCTGCCGCTCCGCGTCAACGAAACTCGAGTTTGACCGATCCGTACGGGTGTTGATGTCGCTCGTCGGCCTCTCACCCGAGCGGTGCTTCCATGATCTTCGCGCTTGCCCTCGGCGTCGCCTTCCAGCTTCGGACGCCTGCCCAGCCGTCCGCCGCAATTCGCCGAGACAGTGTTACGATTTCGACCCGTCGCCGCGACCGCGATGGGCCGTCGGTCCCGCGGCGGGACGCGACCCCGGAAGATTTCGCGACGGCGTTCAAGGACGCGCGGGCGAAAGCGCTGCTGACGCGGGCGCGCGACGCCCATCTGGCGCAGGACGCCGCTCTGCTGTCGTACGACGTCAATTCGTATCAGCGCATCTCGGCGGGCATCGGCATCGCGCGGCTCGGCCGCGACCGCCTGGCGTTTCGCACCGAACATTCGGGACGGATTCGCTGGCAGCGCGACGTCGGGATGTGGATCGACGTGACCGGCGCGCGCACCGCGCTCCCCGGCACGCCGGACGTCGGCGAACGGGAAGCCGGCAAAGGGATCGCGGAGGCCGGAAGCGACATGCTGCCGGTGCCGTACTTCCCGGGATATGAAGCGCTGTGGACCGGATCACCCGACGGCGTCCAGAACGACATCTACGAAAACGGCGTCGTGCACCCGCTCTCGTCCGGTTCCGAGGCGTATTACACGTATCGCACCGGTGACTCGCTCACGCTGACCCTGCCCGACCATCGCGTGATTCACCTGCGGGCACTCGAGGTGCGGCCGCGCGAGACGAAGTGGAATCTCATGGTCGGCACCCTGTGGTTCGACGACGCCACGGGACAGCTCGTGCGCGCCGGCTATCGCTTCGCGGCGCCGATGGAGATCGACGCCTTCGTGCGCGAGCAGGAACCGGACGCGTTCGACGAGGTCCCGGTCTGGGTCAAGCCGATGATCTTCCCGATGCGCGGGCAGATCACGGCGATCACGATCGAATACGGCATGTACGGCGGCCATTTCTGGCTCCCGCGCGCGCGCACGGCCGAAGGATCCGGCACGGCGAGCTTTCTGCGCGTGCCGTTCAAAGTCGAGCAGACGTTCAAGTACAATTCTGTAAACGGCCTCGATTCCCTCCCGAAGATCGCGATTCGCGAGCCGTTGCGGCCGCCGGACTCGTTGAGCGTCGAGGAACGCCGGACGTGGCGAGACTCCATCGTGGCCGCACGCGCCGTCGCGGCTCGCGCGCGACGCGACTCCGTTCGTCGAGGCGAGCTGCGGTTGATCAGAAGCCAGTGCGACACGTCCGAGTATCGCGTGTATGCCGAGCGAAAGTATGGCGACGCGCGCATTCCGGTCGCGTCGCGTACGCCGTGCGACTACGAGAAGCTGGCGCATTCGCCGGATCTGCCCGCGTCGATCTTCGATCCGACGGACGAGCTGTTCGACATCAAGGCGCGCGACGCACTGATCGGCGAAGCACTCACGATGGGCGCGCAGCCGGCGTTCACGCTGGATCCGCGCCGTCTTCCCAAACCGCAGTGGTCCGCCGGCCTTCGACTGATGCGATTCAATCGCGTGGAAGGCCTCTCGGCCGGCATCGACGGCAGCCAGACGCTCGGCGGCGGATACAGCGTCGCCGGGATCGCGCGCATCGGCGTGGCGGATCGCGATCCGAACTTCGAGGGCGGCATCACTCGCTCCAATCTCGCGAGCTCGCTCTACCTGAACGGCTACAAGCGGCTCGTGCCGGTGAACGACTGGGGCAATCCGCTGAGCTTCGGCAGCTCGTTGTCGGGCCTGCTCTTTGGCCGCGACGAGGGATTCTACTATCGCGCCAACGGTATCGAGCTCGGTGGACGCACCGAGCAGGATTCACCGATCGAGTGGCGCATCTTCGGCGAGCGCGCGCGGACCGCGAACGTGAACACGGACTTCGCGATCGGCGGCAGCAACGCACTGCCGAACGTGCTCGCGAAGTCGGGGACGTACGGGGGAATGTCGCTGCGCATTCGCGGCCAGCACGGCGACGATCCGAAAGGGTTCCGCGTCTTCTCGGACCTGCGCGTCGAGAGCGCGACGGGCGATTCGACCTATGGCCGCGGCGCACTCGACCTCACGCTCACGAGTGGAATGGCGGCGGTGACGCTGTCCGGCGGCAGCTCGGTCGGGGCGGTTCCGTCACATCGTCAATGGCTGCTTGGCGGGTCGCAGACGGTGCGCGGGCAGAGCCCGGACACGGCTCAATCAGGAAACGCGTACTGGCTCGTGCGGACCGAGGTCGGGCGAGTGATCCAGGGTGCGCGGCCGGTGATCTTCAGCGACATCGGGTGGGTGGGCGATCGCAATCGGATGCGGGAGGTGGGCCGGCCGTTGAGCGGTGTCGGGGCGGGCGTCTCGCTGCTCGACGGGTTGTTCCGGTTCGACGTTGCTCGTGGGCTCTATCCACGACAGCAGTTTCGAGTTGATGCATATCTCGAGGCGGTCTTCTAGAGCTACGGCGCATCGGTCGTAGCGCATCGGACTTGGCGCATCAGTCTGGACTCCTACACCGGAACGCATCTACGGCCATCGCGGATCGACGCGGATGAAGCGCGGAAATGGCCGCCGATAGACCAGATCAGGCGGAAGAACCAAAAAACGTGGTTCGTCCGCGCGCATCCGCATTCATCCGTGCCACATCCGCGATAGAGTGACACGGGGCTCGGACAGGCCGCGGAGGCGTGCGCAGGCGCAGGATCACTAGAGCGAAACAAACAGCCTCAAACGATGTTGCGGTGCACGGCGATTTGTTCGACACTCAAGGCGTCGCTGACTTCCTCAAGGATCCAGCATGCCCCATGTATCGACACGACTCCTGATCGCCGCCGCGCTGAGTGCGCCGTCACTCGTCGCCGCACAAACGCCCGTCACGCTGCCCGGACCATCGGGCCGCGCCCAGGTCTCCTTCGAGATCCGCGTTCCGCAGTCCGTGCGCAGTGAGCCGCTCACCGGGCGCGTCTACGCGATCATCAGTCGCGACAGCACCCGCGAGCCGCGGCTGCAGATCGGACGCGTCGGCGCACCGATGTTTGGCCATGACGTCGAGCATCTCGCGCCAGGAGCGCCGGCGACGATCACCGGCATGGAGCTCGGCACCCCGGTGTTCGACATGGCGGACATTCCCGCCGGCGACTACTGGATTCAGCCGTTCGTGAACGTCTACTCGGAGTTCAAGCGCTCCGACGGCCACGTCCTCTGGATGCACGACGATCAGTGGGAAGGACAGAACTGGTCGCGCTCGCCCGGGAACATCTACGGCGCGGCGCGGAAGGTTCACTTCGATCCGACAGTGAAAACCGTCGTGAAGCTCGTCGCCGACAAGATCATTCCGCCGATCAAGGTCGCGGCGGACAACGACTACGTGCAGCGCATCAAGTTCCAGAGCCCGTCACTCACCAAGTTCTGGGGCCGGCCGATCTACCTCGGCGCCACGCTGCTCTTGCCGCGCGACTACAAGACGTCGACGATCAGCTATCCCGTCAACTACATCCAGGGCCATTTCGGTCTCGCGGCGCCATACGGCTTCGACGCCGCTCGCGTGGCGCGCGGCAGTCCGGGCGGCGGGCCGTCGTTTCGCGACCAGTGGAACGCCGACGACTTCCCGCGGATGATCGCGGTGACGTTCCAGCATCCGACGCCCTACTTCGACGACTCGTACGCGGTGAACAGCGTCAACATGGGCCCGTACGGCGACGCGATCATGAACGAGCTGATCCCGGAGATCGAAAAGCGCTACCGCGTGATCAAGGCGCCGTGGGCGCGCTGGCTCTCGGGCGGATCGACGGGCGGCTGGGAATCGCTCGCATTACAGATCTTTCATCCCGACTTCTTCGGCGGCACGTGGTCGTCGTGCCCCGACCCGGTGACGTTCACCGACGTCGAGGGCGTGAACATGTACAAGGACAGCAACGCCTTCTACAAGAACTACAGCGAATGGCAGCTCACGCCGACGGTGAACTCGCGCGAAGTGAACGGCGAGATCCGGCAGACCGCGCAGCAACGGTACTGGCTGGAGCTCGCCAACGGCACCCACGGCCGCTCCGGCACCGGACAGCAGGACATCTGGCAAGCCACGTGGGGACCGATCGGCGAAGACGGCTACTTCAAGCCGGCGGTCGACTCACGCACCGGCCGGATCGATCACACCGTCACCGATTACTGGCGCGAGCATTACGATCTGCTCTACTACCTGCAGAAGAACTGGACGACCGTCGGACCGAAGCTCGTCGACAAGATTCACGTCTACGTCGGCAACATGGACAGCTTCTTCCTCGATCGCGCGACGCGCGAGCTCGAGGCATGGATGAAGACGACACAGAATCCGCACTACGAAGGCTACTTCGTCTACGGCGATCAGAAGCCGCACTGCTGGAGCGGCCCGGGCACGAACGCGGACCGCCTTCGCGAGATGGCGGAGTTCGGACTGCGGCACATGCCCGCGGGAACTACTACCCCCTGGTGGCGCTACTAACAAAGCCGATGGGCGCTCGGCGATGGGCGATGGGCGTGAACAATCGGCGGGCGAAGCGGATTCGTCGGCAACACTCAGGAGCAACACATGGAAACACGAGCCATACTCGCGCTGGTCGAGGCGAAGCCTGGTAAAGAGAAGGCGGTCGAGGACTTCTTGAAATCGGCGCTGCCGCTGGCGCGAAACGAAGCAAAGACCGTTCGCTGGTACGCGATCAAGCTCGGGCCGTCCTCGTTCGGCATCTTCGATACCTTCGAGGACGACGCCGGGCGTGACGCACACCTCAATGGCGAGATCGCAAAGGCGCTGATGGCGAACGCGAGCGAGCTGCTCGCGAAGCCACCGCAGATTCAGAAAGCCGACATTCTCGCGGCGAAATAGCGTAGCCCGCCGCCGGCTACCTCAGAACGTTGATCGGATCGACGCGGCTCGCGCGACGGACCGGCGCGAGCAGCGCGATCGCCGCGCAGACGAGCAGCGTCAACACCGCGAGGCCGATCGCGATCGGATCGAACTGCCCGACGCCATAGAGTTGCGTTCGCACCAACCGCGCGGCGGCGATCACGCCGACGGTTCCGATCGCGAGGCCGAGCACCATCCAGCTGCCGCCCTGGCGCAGCACGAGCCGCGCGATCGCGCCCCGGCTCGATCCGAGCGCCACGCGCACGCCGAACTCCCGCTCGCGCGCGGCCGCCATGTTCGCGAACATCGCATAGACGCCGACGGACGCCAGCATCAAGGCGAGCCCCCCGAACGCCGTCATCAGCACCACCGGCAGACGACGTGAGGCGAAGGCGTCGTCGACGACCGATCGCATCGTGGCGAGCTTGTTGATCGGCAGCGTCGGGTCGAGCTCCCGCACCGTGCGGCGCACGCTGTTGGTGAGCGCCAGCGCCTCGACGTCGCTCGCCGTGCGAATGATGAACGTGTCGCCGTACGCCTCCTGGCGCTGCGGCAAGAACATCATCGGCTCGGGGGTCAGTCGAGTCATGTCGTTGCGCATCGTGCCGACGACGCCGACGATGGTGAGCCACGGCGCGTTCGGATTGGGCGGACCGATGTGGATGCGCGCGCCGACCGCGTTGCCCTTCGGCCAGTAGCGCCGCGCCATCGCCTCGTTGATGATGATCGTCGGCGGAAGGCCGACGCGATCGGTCGCGTCGAACACGCGCCCCGCCTTCAACGGCACGCCGAGCGTGCGGAAGTAGTCGTCCGACGCCGCCGCTGTGGTGATGAACGGCACCGGTTCGTTCGGTCCCCACGGCGCGCCGTCGATGAAGAAGCCGTTGCTGTTGTAGATGACCGTCGGCAAGGCGGACGTGATGGCCACGCTCTTCACGCCCGGCAGCGCGCGGAGCCGATCCACGAGGCGATCGTCGAACAGCACGCGCGCCGTGTCGCTCGAGTAGCGAGCGCCGGGCAGTTGCACGGTGAAGGTCAGCAACCCCCGCGGGTCGAACCCGGCGGGAGCCGTCGTCATCTGCCAGAGGCTGCGCGCGAGCAAGCCGGCCGCGGCGAGCAGGCTCACACAGAGCGCGAGTTGCCCGGCGACGAGGACGCCGCGCGCGCGGCGCGCCCTGCGGCTTTCACTGCTGCCGCGCGTCTCATCGCGCAGCGTGCCCTGCGGATCGACGCGTCCGACGGCGAGGGCGGGCCCAACGCCGAAGGCGAGTCCGGTGACCAGTGCGAGCAGGAACGTCACGACGATCGCGCCGACGTCGAGCGACAGATCGGCGTAGCTGGGCAGCGCATCGAGCGCGAGACCACGCAGCAGCTTGAGGCCAACCGTCGCGAGCAAGAGACCGGCGACTCCACCCATCGTGGCGAGCAGGACGCTCTCCGTCAGCAACTGACGGACGAGCCGTCCACGTCCGGCGCCGAGCGCGACGCGCACCGCGAATTCCTTGCGACGGGAAATGGTGCGGGAGAGAAGCGCGCCGGCCAGGTTGGCGCAGGTGATCAGCAGAACGAGCGCGGCGCTCGCGAGCAACACCAGCAGCGGCGTGCGCGACTCTCCGACCATTGCATCGCGAATCGGCATGCCGGTCAGGCCGATCCCGAGATTGTCCTTCGCGTAGAGCTGCTCGATCTCCTTGCCGATGCTCACCAGCTCGCGGTTCGCGGTCGCCGCATCGACGCCCGGCTTCAGGCGGCCGATGAGATGGAAGTTGTGCGAACCTCGGACGGCGACGGGATCGCGCATGAAGAGCGCGAGGCCGAGCGGCTGGTAAAAGTCGGGATCGCCCTCGGGAGGAACGAACGAACGAGGCAGGACGCCGACCACCGTGCGCGGGATGCCGTTGAGATGGACGATGCGTCCGACGACGTTCGAATCGCCGTTGAAGAGGCGCTGCCACGTCGCGTACGTCAGCATCGTCACGACGGTCGTGTCGCGCAGCGCGTCTTCATCGCGAAAGCCGGGGCCCCGAATCGGCGACACGCCGAGCGTACGAAGCAGCGACGGCTCGATGAACATCGCGCGAACGACGCGCGGCGCGTCGCCGTCGCTGTAGATCACGTCGCGCGGCTGTTGAAAGGCCCCGCTCGTCGAGAACACGTGTTGACGTTCGCGAATGTCGCTGACCGTTCCGGCGCTGAGCGACCCCTTGGGGAACGTCCCGTTGCGGAACGGCGCGTAGACGCGCATCAAGCGGTCCGGCGCCGCGTACGGCAGCGGGTTCAACAGAACTGATTTCACGACGCCGAAGACGGCGGCGTTCGCACCGATGCCGAGGGCGAGGGTGAGAATCGCGAGCAGGGAGAAGACGGGCGCGCGGAGCATCGAACGGATCGCGAACCGGGTGTCGAGGCGCAGATCGCCGATCCAATCGCGGCGTGCTTCGGCGCGGCGGTCTTCGATGAGCAAACGCTCACAGGTCTCCCGGACGGCTTCGATGTCGCCGAAGCGCGCGAGCGCCGCGCGGCGTGCGGCGTCGTGGCTCATGCCCGCCGCGAGGTAGCCCTGGATGCGCCGCTCGATGTGGTAGGCGAGCTCGTCGTCGACCTCGGCGCGCGGCTTCTGGGGAATGAAGGGGTCGCTCATGATTCGCTCGCCCAGCTGGGAGCGACCTTGCTCGTGACGGCCTGATCGACGGCGGCGGCGAAGCGGCGCCAGCCCGACGTCTGGTCGCGGAACTGCTTGCGCCCTTCCGCGGTGAGCCGATAGAACTTTGCCCGGCGATTGTTCTCGGAAACGCCCCACTCGGCTTTGATCCAGCCTTTGCGGGCCATGCGATAGAGGGCCGGATAGAGGGAGCCTTCTTCCACGCTCAGGACGTCGTGGGTGGAGCTCTCGATCCAGCTGGCGATGCCGTAGCCGTGCATCGGTCCCCAGGAGAGGGTCTTGAGGACGAGCAGCTCGACAGTTCCTTGCAGCAGTCCGGAATCTTTATCGAACACAGCGGCTCCTTGGGCGAGTGGCCTACCTATACCGGTCTAGGGATAATAACCTCGCTCCATTAGATGCGCCTAGGGTGCAAATGGTTTGCTTAGAGGCAAGAAAACGTGGACGGGGCGGCGAAGCGGTCGCACATGCACGCCTCGAGCAGGCCAGATCGGGGGTCACCGGTTCAACGCGAATGCCGCGAAAACTGCCGCGAGTTCTTCTTTGATTCTAAAAAAAAGACCCCTCGACTGAGGGGCCTTTTCGTTTCACCCACGACCCTGAAGATCAGGGCGCTTTGTCAGCCGCCGCCGCGGGCTTCGGGCGTTGCGACCAATGCGGCTTGAACTCGCGCGGCCGTTCGCGATCGGCGAGCAGCTTTTCGTAAAAGGTGACGATGCGGCTGCTCAGATTCTCCACGGTGTCGCTGGGTTCGGTCCTGAACGCGGCATAGCGCTGCGATTCGCCGGTGATCTCGACCCACCACCAGTTCGTGCCCGGAGTTGCCGGCGACGAAGCCGCGCGGCAGGTAAACGTGCGGCCGTTGTTCTCGACTTTCACGAAATCCATCTGATGTCCTCGCGAAGGGTTTGCCGCGGCGCCACTCGAACAACGCCGGAGACAAAACAGGGTCCGGATTGGTCCGGACCCTTGGAGACGTTCAGTTGTGCGGATTGCCCCGTTCGCTTGCCTTCGGTTCGGGCGGATCCCTTTAAGAAGAGTAACCGGTGAACCGCCTGGGGGCAACGCGACTCGTATGATCACGGCACCGTGCGATCCTTGATCTCGTACTCCTTCGGTGGCTCGGCGCCGAGCAAATACCGAACGAAGTAGTCCCAGCGGCGACGCATCATGTAGTTCGACATGTTGCCGTAGCCGTGTGGCTGATTCGGCAGCATCAACAGATCGAAGTCCTTGTTCGCCTTGATCAGCGCGTCGGCGACGAGCAGCGTGTTGTAGGGTGGCACGTTGTTGTCCATCGTGCCGTGCGCGAGCAAGAGATGGCCCTTGAGATTTTTCGCCATCGACTGATTCGCTTCCTGCTCGTAGCTGTCGACGCCGTCGGCACCCTTGGTGAGCAGGCCCTGATAGCGCTCGCCCCAATCGTCCTCGTACTCTCGCTGGTCGTGATTGCCCGACTCGGCGATGCCGACTTTAAAGAAGTCTGGATAGCGGAACATCGCGTCGGCGGTGATGAAGCCGCCGCCCGAATGGCCCCACATCGCCGCCTTGTCGATGTCGATCCACGGGTAGGTCTTCGCGAGATTCTTCATCGCCGCGACCTGGTCGGGAATCGTGTTGTCGCGACCCATCGAGCCGTAGTACGCATCGTGGAACGACTTCGAGCGGCCCGGCGTGCCGCGTCCGTCGAGCGACACGACGATGAAGCCGAGCTCCGCGAGCGCCTGCTTGTCGCCGCGCGCGGGGCTGAAGGCGCGCGAGCCGACGCTGCCGCTCTGCGGGCCCGGATACGCGTTGTTGATGATCGGATACTTCTTCGTCGGATCGAAGTTGGTCGGACGGAACAGCTGGCCGTAGAGATCCGTCGTGCCGTCGGCCGCTTTCACCTTGATCTGCATCGGCGGCTTCCAGCCCGTGGCGACGAGCTTCGAGATGTCCGCCTTCTCGAGCGGCATCACCAGCGCGCCCGTCGACGCATCGCGCAGCGCGACGACCGGCGGGACGTCGGCCTGCGAGTAGGTGTCGACGAGATACTTCGCATCCGGCGACAGCTGGATCGTGTGATCGCCGTTGTCGGGCGTCAACGCGACCTGCGTCCCGCCGTCGAGACCGATCTTGTAGAAGTGCGCGTAGTAGGGGTCCTGCCCTTTCTCGCGGCCGTTCGCGGCATACCAGATCGTACGAGTTTTCTCATCGATCTTCGTGATCTGCGTGACCGGGCCCTCACCGCTGGTGATCTTGCGCTTCAGCTGGCCGCTGTTGAGATCGTAGAGATACAGCTGGCCCCAGTTGTCGCGCTGCGAGTACCAGATCACTTCGTTCGTCGGCCAGAGCACCCGCCACCCGGTGCGCGACTCGAAGTGCGTCGGCACCGTTTCGTCGAACACCGTGCGCACCGCGCCGGTCGCGGCGTCGGCGACGCGCAAGGTCGACGTCTTGTGATCGCGGTTCGTCGACACGAGCGCGAGCTTGGAGCCGTCGGGGCTCCAGTTGTAATCGGCCATCGTGATGTTGTCGCCGATCGACCCACGGTGGAACTGCGGCGCGAGCTGCAGCCGCGTCACCTTGCCGGCGTCGACGTCGATGATCACGTGGTGGAGCATCGCGACGACCGAATCGCCCGGCAGCGGATACTTCCATGCCTTGAGGTTCGGATGACCGACCTTCGACTCGACGAGGAACATGTCGCCCACGTGCCGCTCGTCCTGCTGCGCGGTCGCGATCTTCTTCGAGTCCGGCGACCAGAGCACCATGGGACGGTCGCTCGTCGCCCAGCCGGCATTGTCGGTGGCGTAGCCGAAGTCCTTCGCGCCATCGGTGGTGAGCTGCTTCTCCTGGCCGGAACGGACGTCGCGCATCCAGAGGTTCCAGTCGCGGATAAAGACCGCCTTGGAGCTGTCCGGCGACATCGAGAGGTTCGACGCGCCGCCGCGGCCGCCGCCGCCTCCCCGGCCCCCTCGCCCGCCGCGGCCTCGGCCCGCGGCATCGGCGTCCGCCGTCGACGGCACGCCGGCGCAATTCGAACGCGTGGCATCGCAGACGACGCGCGACTTGCGCGCCGGATCCACGAGCACGAATTCCGAATTGTTCACGCCGGTGCGATACCAGAATCGGTCATCGGGCAGCCAGGTCGCGGACACGGAACCGCCGACGACGAGCCCATTGAGCGATGGGCCGAGCATCTTGGCGGCGCGATCGTAGTCGGCGTTCGTGAGCGTGCGCCTGGCCGTTTGCGCGAGGAGCGGCGCGGCGATCGGGGCGGCGGGCGCCAGAACGGACGCGAGGCCGGCGACCGTCGCGATTGAAAGGACGAGTCTCTTCACGGGACCTTGGGATGGTGATGGGACGGGCCGGACTGGCGTCCGGCCATCCATGAAATTGCCCACCACCGCGGCGCGGTGCAATCAGGCAACTACTTCATCATCGCTCCCTTCGGCGCATCGCGCCTCCGGTCGGAGTGCCCGATCTGATCTTCTACTGAACCAGGACGTGAAAGATGTGCGACGCCCGTCCGGCCAATTCCGCCGTGATGAAGTAATTGCCCGGCGCGGTCGCGCTGAAGGTCACGGTGGAGATGCCGTTGGCGTCGGACGGAACGACCGCCGCGGACAGCGTACCGCGGATCGTCGTCCATGAGATCGGAACTCCGGGCACGTTGTTGCCGGTCGCGTCCGTGACCCGAGCCTGCAGCGTGGCCGAGGCCCCGACGGCGGTGAGGGTCGAGTCCAACCCGACGGCCTGGACGTACGACGGATCCCCGACTTCGCCGATGACACTCACGGTGTCCGCGCCATCCGTCGTCCCGATGATCAGCGTGTTGACGCCTGCGTTGTCACCCAGCGTCCACACGACCGACGACTGGCCGAGGGTGTCGGTCGACGTGGTCGCGGCCGAGACTGTGCCGCCGCCGGCCGTCACCGCCCATCCAACCGCGGCGGCGAACACGGCGGCCGACTGGTGGGTCACGGACGCGCGAACGAGAACGGTGCTTCCGGCCGGGAATTTCGTGGAGTCAGCGATGGAGGCGCTGACCGAATAAAACGGGCCGTTCGACGCTTCCGTCGTGCCGGTATTCATACAGCCCGCCGCGAGGGCGCACGCGACGAGGACAGTCAGTCGCGCGGGGCTCGTCAATGTCTGAAAGGGAGTCATACGCACATCGGACACGGTCGCTCGCTGCTACCCCGATGCGCAATCGGACGAAGCGGCGTGCTGGATAAAGAATTCTATGCAAAAGCCTCATCGCGGAGGTACGCAGAGACGCAGACGAGACCAGCAGAGCTTTTTGTGGTCTCCTCCGCGCCTCCGCGTGCCTCCGCGTGCCTCCGCGTGCCTCCGCGTGCGTTAGAGGTTTTTTCAGGATGACAACAGGGCCGCGACGTACGACCCGGGCGTCACGCCGAACAAGCGCTTGAAGACGCGGGTGAGATGGCTCTGATCACAGAACCCGCACCGATACGCGACGCCGGAGACCGTCTCGCCCTGCACCAGCAACACCCGCGCGCGATTCGCACGGATCTGGGTGAGATACGCGTGCGGCGGAATCCCGAGCACTTCCGTGAAGCAGCGGACGAGATGAAACGGACTCGTGCCGCACACCGCGGCGAGCGACGCGAGCTTGATGGGGCTCGCATAGTGCGCGTGGAGATACTCGCGCGCCGTTTCGACGATCCGCGCGACCGGCGTGTTGGGCGGCGCCGGCGGCAGCGAGACGCCGTGGCGCGTCACGAGCGCATGCAGCGCGGTCACGAGCAGCGACTCCGCGTCGAGCTGCTGTGCGCCGCTCTCCAGCATGCCGTGCACGAATGCCAGGGTGCGAGCGAGCGTCGGATCGTCGTAGATCGGTTGCCCGAAAAACGCCGGAACGCCGCTGTTCGAGCCGTGCCCGAGGGCGGCCGACATCAAGGCGGCGGATGGGTACATCGCGCGATACGTCCACCCCTGCCCCGGCAGCGGTTCCGCCGTGTGAACCTCATCGGGTGGGACAGCGAGCACGGTGCCGTCGTCGGCACGCCACCTCGCGCCGCGGTAGCCGAGGCTTCCGTTGCCCGTCTCGAAGGTTCCGACGGTAAACTCTTCGTGCGAGTGGCGGGGAAACGCGTGATCGTAGCGCGTGAATCGCACGAGATCGAGCGTGCCGACGGAGAGTGCCACGCGCGTGAGGCGCACCCCCTGGCCGGTGGCGGAACCACGAGTCATGCCGTTAAACAGCTCGACGACACTTCCGCTTGCAAGTCCGGTCGAGCCCGGGCGTCGCCAGCTTTTGGTAAGGAACGAAGGGCTTCGAACGATCGGCCCTGTCGTCTGACGCGCGCCGACCGCGCAGATTCATACAGCCATGCAAACACCGACACCGATCACGCTCGAGGGACACGGCGTACGTCTCGAGCCGCTGCAACCGGAACACGCCGCGGCGCTCGCACGCGCCGCCGCCGACGGCGAGCTGTGGAAGCTCTGGTTCACGTCCGTACCTGAACCGGAAAACACGGTGAAGTACGTCGACGACGCGCTCGCCGGGCAGCGCGCCGGACACATGCTGGCGTGGGTGGTGCGCGACGTCGCGACCAAGGCGATCGTCGGCAGCACGCGCTATCACGATATCGTCACACCGATCGATCGCGTCGAAATCGGGTACACCTGGTACGGGGCGAGCTGGCAGCGCACGCACGTCAACACGGCGTGCAAGCTTCTCCTTCTCGCGCATGCCTTCGACACCCTCGGTTGCGCGGTGGTCGGGCTGCGAACCGACAACTTCAACTTTCGCTCACAGGCGGCGATCGCCGCGCTCGGCGCGAAGAAGGACGGCGTGCTGCGCCATCATCAACCGCGGCGCGACGGCACCGTGCGCGATTCGGTGATGTTCAGCATTCTCGCGCCGGAGTGGCGCGACGTGAGGCGGCATCTCGAGTCACGTCTCGCGCGGCGGCGACAGGAGTAGCAGCAAGAATTTTCAAGACGGTCGTCGGGGCGAGGGCGCAGCATCAGAGATGCCTGTCGCCCCGCCCTCGATCATCTCGCGCCGCACCCCGACGGTGCTCGCGTTGCTTGCCACGTCCGTCGCCGCGATCCAGGCGCAACCGACGACCAATGGGTCGCAGTTTCGCGGCGGCGCGGAACATCACGGCGTGTTCGCCGGTGAGCCGGGCGACTCGTATGCGGGGCTCGCGTGGCGATTCGAGACGAACGGTCCGGTGCGTTCATCGCCGGTGGTCTATGAGGACGTCGTGCTGGTCGGTGGCGCGGACGGCAACGTGTACGCGATCGACCGCCGCTCGGGTCGTGAGCGATGGCACGCCACGCTGCACGGCGCGGTGAACAGCACGCCGGCGGCGCGCGGCGGAGTCGTTTACGCGGCGACGATGGGAGGCGCGTTCACCGCCCTGTCCGCGCGCGACGGACATCGCCTCTGGTCGCACCAGTTCGGCAAGGATGCGCCGCTCGCCTGGGGGCGCGAAAGCGGCGACGTCTACGTGTCGTCTCCGACGATTGCCGGCGATGTCGTCGTCATCGGGTCGGGCGACGGAAACGTGTATTCGCTCGACGCGGCGAACGGAAAGATCCGCTGGCGGTTTCACACGGATGGGCGCGTGCGTTCGACGCCCGCGGTGAGCGGCGGCGTCGTGTACGCCGGCAGCTTCGACGGGAGCGTGTACGCCATCGATCTCGCGTCGGGGAAGCAACGCTGGCGCTTCGACACCGACGGGCGGCACCTCGAGTCGGCAAGATTCGGCTACGATCGGCGCTCCATCCAGTCGTCGCCGAGCGTGGCGAGCGGTGTCGTGTACGTGGGTTCGCGCGACGGGCATCTGTACGCGATCGACGCCGCGACCGGGAAGGAGCGCTGGAAGTACGCGCACGACGCGACGTCATGGTCGATCGCGTCGCCGGCGGTGCGCGACGACGTCGTGTTCGACGCAAGCTCGGACGCGCTGTTCATCCACGCGCTCGATCGCTCGAGCGGCAAGGAACTGTGGCGCACGACGACGAAGGCGCCGGTGTGGTCATCGGCCGCGGTGGCGGGGAGCCTCCTGTTCGTCGGCGACGGCGGCGGTGTCGTGCACGCGCTCGACGCGCGGAGCGGCGCGGAGCGATGGACGTTTCAGACGCGCGGCAATCTGCAGTCGTCGCCGGCGGTCGCGGATGGCGTCGTCTACATCGGCAGCGCGGATGGCGCGGTATACGCGCTGAAGACCGGCGCCGCGCCGCTTCAACGCGCGGTGTACTGGGACTCGACGCTGTCGGCACGTTCGCGGTTCGACCGGCGCGACGTCCGCGCATTTCTCACGGCGCGCGGCTACGCGCTGCTCGACTCGGCGGCGCTCGCGCGCTTTCTCGCGGCGCGGGCGGGCGACCACGCTCCAAGTGTCCTCGTGTTCGCGCTCGATCAGCTCACGCGGGACGTGCTGGGGTCGAAGGGCTCGACGGGGTTGCTTCGCCGCTATCTCGACGCCGGAGGCACCGCGATCTGGATCGGCGATCCGCCGGGAATCTGGCCGGCCGACGAACAGGGCGAGCGCGGTTACGCCACGCTCGACTGGCGCACGCCGACCGACATCCTCGGTGTCGATCACGACGCCGCGCAATTCGACCGACTCGGCGTGAACGCGACGGACGCCGGCAACGATCGTGGACTGCGCGGCTGGTGGACGAGCACATGGGCGGTAACGATGCAGCCCGGCGTCACCGCCCTCGGCCTCGACGAGCATGGGCTCGCCGGTGCGTGGATGAAGTCATTCGGCGGCCCGCCCGGCACCGGGTTCGTGTACGTGAACCGTGTGTCGTGGTCCGCCGAGACGCTGCCACAGTTGCAAGCAGCCGCGGAGATGCGGCCACTCCGATGACGCGCTTAGTCATCGCAATGCTCGTCGCGGCATCGCTCCGGCTGTCCGCGCAAACCCCGGCGCCGTTCGACGTGCAGCGCATCGACAGCGGCGTATACGCCGTCGTGCGTCACGACCCCATCTCGTACGTCAACAACGCGAACAGTCTCGTGGTCGTCGGCGACAGTGGCGTGCTCGTCGTCGACGCCCAGTTTACCCGGCTCGCGACGAATCAGACGATCGGCGCGATCCGCCGCATCACGTCGAAGCCGGTGCGCTATGTCGTCAACACGCACTGGCACGACGACCACGTCGCGGGCAATCAGGTATACCGCGATTCGTTTCCGGGCGTGCAGTTCATCTCGCACGCGAACACGCGAACGGACCTCGTCGCGCTCGGGGCGCCGAACCGTCGCGGGACATGGAACGCCGCCGGCCCATTCACCGCGCAGTTCGAGCGGATGCTCGCGCGCGGACTGGGCGGCGACAGCACGCCGGTGGTGCCGCTCGAGCGCGCGGCGATGGAGAACACGATCGCCGTCGGGCGACAGTATCTCAGCGAAAAGACGGGCTTTCGCGAAACGCTCGCCGATCTCACGTTCACGCGCGCTCTCTCACTCGATCTCGGCGGACGTCGCGTCGACGTTCGGTACTTCGGGGAGGCGAACACTCGCGGCGACGCGGTCGTGATCGTGCCCGACGTTCGCGTCATCGCGACCGGAGACATTCTCGTGTCGCCGGTGCCGTTCGCCTTCAACGCCTACATCAGCGGTTGGATCGCGGCGCTCGACTCGATCAGCGCGCGCAAACCGGCGGCACTGCTTCCCGGCCATGGTCCGGTCATGCGCGACGAGTCGTACCTTCGGCAGGTGCGACGCATGCTCGCTCGCATTCGAGAGGAGACGGGCAAAGCGGTGGCCGAAGGTGCCGATCTGGCGCAAACGCGAAAGCGAGTTACACTCGCGGACGAGCGCCTGTCGATCGCCGGGAGCGACAAATGGCTGAACGTGCTCTTCGGCAATTTCTTTCTCGGACCGGCGGTCGCGCGGGCGTTCGAGGAAGCGACGGCGCACCGAACGGCGCGCTAACCCATCCGACGAGGTCGCGTGCGGGTTGCCATCATCAGCGACGTCCATGGTAACGTCGTCGCGCTTCGACGCGTGCTCGCGCACATGGCGGCGCAGTCGGCCGATCTCGTCGTAAACCTCGGCGATTGCGTCAGCGCTCCACTCTGGCCGCGCGAGACGTTCGAGGAGCTCGCGTCGCTCGGCGCCATTACGGTGCGCGGCAATCACGATCGCTGGCTGGGCGACCCGGGACGTGTGACGTCATCTCCGACGATCGCGTTCACGGCGGGCGAGCTGCCGGAACGAGCGTGCGCGTCGCTCGTCGCGCTGCCCGCCACACAGACGATCGACGGGGACATCTTCGCGATGCACGGCACGCCGTCGTCCGACACCGACTATCTCCTCGAGGACGGCGTCGAAGGACGACTGAGTCTCGTGACGTCGGCGACGCTGGAGGCGCGGCTCGCGGGGACGCCGGGCACACTCGTACTCTGCGGACACAGTCATCTGCAGCACACGGCGTGGGGCCCGGGCGGCCGGCTCGTGATCAATCCGGGGAGCGTCGGGTGTCCGCGCTACGCCGGCAACGCCGATCCGCGAATCAATGAAGCCGGCTCGCCGCACGCACGTTATGCCGTCGCGACGCGACGCAACGGACGATGGTCGGCCGACTTGTTCGCGCTGGATTACGACTGGGACGCGGTCGCGGAACGAGCACGGGCCGTCGGGCGCGACGACTGGGCCGCCGCGTTCCTGAAAGTGTGATGTGCCGGGACGAGACGAATGACCATGCGGCGTGGTCGAAGTTCGGCGAGGAGCCTTTCACCCGGGAGGATCGCATGACTTCACCGACGCTCGGTCGCCGGCGGCGGCTGTTGCTGGCACTTTCGATCGCGCTGCCTGTGTTGACGTCCTGCGGCGGATCGGCTCCGACGGCTGCCGAGGAGGAGCGGGCCGGCTTCGCGCTGCCGAACGACGTCGCGCTTCCGGCCGACCGGATCGTGCTGCGCGCGTGGGAGGACACGCGCGTGGGTCTGCCGCCGCTCGCCGTGACGCGCTCGGATTCCATCGAGACGGTAATGGCGTTCGTTCGAGCGCGCGCCGATGGTTGGCACGAAGTGAAGGACGTGCCGAGCAACCCGTTGCCGGCGGAGTTCTATCAGGGCAATCAGGTCACGTTGCGTTTCGGGATCGTCGACGTTCCCGGCGACAGCGGCTTTTTCATCACGTGGGATGGTTCGCGCAAGCTGCTGCGCCCGGCGAGCGATGCCGAGTTGTGGACGTTTCTCGGATTCTTTGGAATTGGTGGGATAGTCGTCGAGTGACCGACGCCCGAAAACCGTGCATTCGCATTTCATCGGGGCGAGGATACCGAGCGGAACGGTAGAGCGCGGTGCCGTTCTTGGACGAGGTCGCGCGCTACATTTTTTCGAGTCTATCTCCGAGCCACGAGCAAATGTCGTCGACCGATTGTCCCACGTGCGGCTATCCGCAAGCCAGCAAAGTGAAACCCGCCGGCGCGAGCCGCTGCACCAATCCGTGGTGTCCTGACGACCCCGGACATTGTCCGGGGTGTGGCGGGCGTGGTCCTCACCGTGTGCTCGAGTTCGCCGGTACTCAGGGGCAGCTTCACTGCGGGCGGTGCGGCACCGACTGGGTTCCGGGTATCGAGAGCTGAGACAGGGCGCGTTTGCAAACGCGACGTCTTGATGTTGTAAACTTGCTCGCGATCGCGTTAGCAAATTCCTATGATGAGATCGAACAATGCGACTCTCGCACGGAGGACCCGCGATGCGCGCTCGAATCTCGTCGATACCGATCGGCTGCCTGGCGGTCGCGTTTCTCGCGGCGCCAGCTCACGCTCAGGTTCCGGACACCGCGGTCAGTCTGCCCGGCGTCGCCGTCAGCGCCGCGCCGGTACTCGACCGGCGTTTGATGGAGTTCGAGCGACGGCGTGAGCACGGCGGCGGCGCGTTCATCACCGGCGAGCAGTTGAAGAAGGACATCTCGCGCCCGCTCGCCGAGGCGATCACGCTGCACATCCCGAGTCTCGTCGCCGTCACACGCATGGGCGACACCGAATCGCCGTTGTCGAAGTACATCATGGCGCGCAACGGCCCGAAGGGCGGCTGCTATCCGGACATCTACATCGACGGCGTGCCCGTCGGCTCGCCGAAAGGCGCGGCGGAGATCTCGATCTTTCAGACGATCGACTTCGCCGCGATCGAGTATCACACGGGCGCGAACGTGCCGCCGCAGTACAACCGCGCCACGAACATGTGCGGCGTGATCCTGATGTGGAGAAAGACCCGCTAGGTCGCTCGCGAGCGACGAAGCATCCAGCCATACAGCCACACGATCGCGCCGATGAAGCCGATCACACCGAGCCACGGCGCCGGCCCGAAGTCTTCGGACACGAGACCGATCGGCGCGTCCTTGGTCAACGCCACGATCAATCCGGCGTTGATCACGCCCCACAAGCTCTCGCCGACGATCAACCCCGACGCCACCAGTGTGCCGAGTCGTTCGCCGCGCTCGGGATTCGGCGACGTCGCCCGCACGCGCTTGTCGTACCAGTGCGACACGCTCGCGCCCACGACGACCGCGAACGTCGCGGACATCGGGAGATAGATGCCGATGCCGACGGCGAGCGGCGGAATGCGCAGCTTGCCCATCGCGCCGAGGATGCTGTCGATGAGGATCAGACCGACGCCGACGAGCGCGCCGATTCCAATCATGTTCCAATCGAGCTGTCCGCCGATCACGCCCTGCGCGAGCGCGGCGATCAACGTCGCCTGCGGCGCCGGCAGCGGATTCGGAGCGACCACGCCGACGTTCGCCGCGCCCGCGAAACCGTACGCTTTCGCCAACAGGTTGAGCACGAACGGAATCACGACCGCCCCCGCACCGACGCCGACGATCAGCGCGATCTGCTGGCGCATCGGCGACGCGCCGACAAGCTGTCCTGTCTTCAGATCTTGCAGGTTGTCATTGGAGATCGTCGCGCAGGCGAACACGATCGCCGTCACGAAGAGCGCGAACGCGACCAGCGGCATGCGGTTGTCCGGCGTCGGCGTCACGACGAGCACCAGCACCGACGCGCAGATCACGATCGATAGAATGCCGACGCCGGAGATCGGGCTGTTCGAGGCGCCGATCAACCCGGCCATGTAGCCGCACACGCCCGCGATCAGAAAGCCGACCAGCAGGACGAAGGGCACGGCGACCGCGGTGAGCTTGATCGAGCTCCCCGCCAACGCCGGAGTTCCGCGCGCGAACGCGAACGAGATCCACGCCGCGATGAGCAGGCACGCGGCGGTGAGCCCGATGATCCAACCCGGAGACAGGTCGCGGTCGCGATCATCCGTCGTCGGGCCCGCGGCGCGCGACGCGGCGAGCGTGCTCACCAAGCCGCCGACGACCGGCTTCGCCAGACGCGCCAACGTGTAGATCGCGGCGACGGCGATGGCACCCGCGCCGATGAACCGAACCTCCGTGCGCCAGATCGTGCTCGTGTGCGCCGCGAGCGCGACCCCGGCGGCGGCCGGTTGCATCGACGTCAGAATCGGCACGGCGATTCCCCACGCGATGATCAGTCCCACGAGCATCGCCATGCCGACCGACAATCCCACGAGATGCCCCGCGCCGAGGAGCGCGAGCGACCACGCCATGTTGTAGCCGGTCGACGCCGTGGCGCCCAACCGGAAGAAACCCGTCACTTCGGCGGCGGCGATCCGCGTCGCGGTGATGATGGCCAGTCCGGCCGACGCGACGGCGCCGAGTATGACCGCGGTCAGCCCTTCCCGTGCTTCACCGGTTTCGTCCTTCGTCTCTCCGCGCGTGCCCGACCCGACCTTCAGCACTTCCGCCGCGGCGACGCCTTCCGGATACGGCAGGTCGGAGTTCGTCACGAGCGCGCGGCGCAGCGGAATGGTGAACAGCACGCCGAGGACGCCGCCGCTCACGCAGATGAGGAACGACTCCCAGAAGGGAAACCCCGTCCACCAGCCGACGATCACCAGTCCCGGCAGCACGAAGATGATCGCCGACAGCGTGCCCGCCGCCGACGCGACGGTCTGCACGATGTTGTTCTCGAGGATCGAGGAATCTTTGACGGCGGACAAAATGGCCATGGAGATCACGGCCGCCGGGATCGACGAGGCGAACGTCAGGCCGACCTTGAGGCCGAGATAGACGTTGGCGGCGGTAAAAACCGTCGTGATCAGCGCGCCGAGAACCAGGCCGCGAACGGTGAGCTCTTTGGGTTTCATCGCGCCAACTTATCACGGTCCCGCCATTCCCCGTGAGACTCCCCTCCGCTATTATCGCGGCTCATGATGGCACCGTGGGAAACCGAGTTTCGACAGGCGCTGGAGCCGCGGTACCAGATCGTGCGACGCATCGGGTACGGCGGCGGCGCGAACGTCTATCTCGCGAACGACCCGCGGCACCGCCGAGCGGTCGCCATCAAGGTCCCCCACCCGACCAAGGCCAACGACCTCGATCTCGGCCGGTTTCGGCGCGAGATCGCGCTGGTCGCCAAGCTCACGCACCCGAACATCCTCCCGCTCCTCGACTCGGGCGAATGCGCCGACCTGCCGTTCTTCGTCATGCCGTTCGTCGACGGCCAGTCGCTTCGCGAACGCATCGCCGAAGCGGGCATGCTGTCGGTGCGCGAATCGATACGGTTGGCCGCGGAGATCGCCGACGCACTCGGGTACGCGCACGCGGCCGGCATCATCCATCGCGACGTGAAGCCGGGGAACGTTCTGCTCGTCGCCGGCCACGCGGTCGTCTGCGACTTCGGCATCGGACGGTTCATTCAAACCAACGAGACCGAAACGCAGCAGACGGTCCAAGGCATGACCCTCGGAACCATCGACTACATCAGCCCGGAACAGCTCTTCGGGGAGTCCGGGCTGGACGGACGGACCGACCAGTACAGCCTTGGCGTCGTTTTGTACGAGATGCTCACCGGCGCGTTGCCGTTCTCCGGCGGTACAATGCACGCCGTGATGGCGCAGCGGCTCAGTCGCGAGCCCGAACCGATACAACTCCGCCGACCGGACGTGCCGCCGGCGATCGCGCAGGCCGTCACGCGCGCGATGTCTCGTGAAGCACTGGATCGGTTCGCGAGCATGATGGACTTCGCTCATGCGCTCGATGAGCCTGCGACGGGATCGCGCCGCGGCACGCCGCGAAGAACACCGACGATCGCGGTCCTTCCGTTCGAGCGTCTCGGCGAACAGCCCGCCGACGAGTTCATCGCGTCGGGACTGACCGAAGAGATCACGAGCACGCTCGGGCGGTTGCGCGCGCTGCGAGTCGTCGCCCGAACGTCCGCTGCGCGATTCAAAGCGACCACGGAGGACATGCGCGCCATCGGCGTTCGACTCGGCGCCGACGCGCTGCTCGAGGGCAGCGTGCAGCGCGACGGCACGCGCGTGCTCGTCGCGGCGCGTCTCGTCGACAGCTCGGACGGGCATCAGCTCTGGGCCGAGCGCTTCGTGCGCGACGCGCATGACGTATTCGACATGCAGGAAAACGTCGCGCGGGCGATCGTCGAGACGCTGCAGCCGCAATTGCTCGCGCTATCGGGACTTCCGGCGCGCAACGACGCGGCGGTTGATACCCGGGCCCACGAGCTCTATCTGCGCGGCCGATACGTGTGGTCCAAGCGCACCGAGCCGCAGCTCGAGCAGAGCATCGAATTCTTCCGGCGGTCGATCGACGCCGACGCGAGCTACGCACTCGCGCACGCCGGTCTCGCCGATGCCTACATCGCGCTGTCCGTGTACGGCGCTCGCTCGCCCGCGGACGCGCTGATCGCGGCGCGCGACGCGGCGACTCGCGCGCTCGCGCTCGACTCGACGCTCGCCCAGGCGCGCGCCGCTCTAGGGTGCGTGCTGGCCATGCACGATTGGAACTGGCACGAGGCCGACGCTGAATTCCGCCGCGCGCTCGCGCTCGATCCGGATCAGGCGACGATCGCGCAGTGGTACGCGACGAACGTGCTCGTTCCACAGCGGCGGTTCGACGAGGCGCTGGCGCAGCTTCGTCGTGCGATCGCGCTCGAACCGGTGTCACCGGCGATCGCGACGAGCCTGGGCATCACGCTGTTCGCGGCGCGGCGCTATGACGAGAGCGACGCGCAATTGCGCGAGACGATCTCAGTCGATCCCGGCTTCGCGATCGCGCACTACTTTCTCGGACAGGTGCTGGTGCAGCTCGACCGTGCGCCCGACGCGATCGATTCGTTCTCGAAAGCGCTGTCGCTGGCGGGACGGACGCCGGAGATGCTGTCCGCGCTCGGTCATGCCGCCGGCGTCGCTGGAGATCGCGCCAGGGCGACCGAGATGCTGCGCGAGCTCGAACAGCTCGCGATGGCTCGATACGTCTCGCCCTATCTGCTCGCGCAGATCGACGTGGGGCTCGCACACACCGATTCGGCGCTCACGCGGCTCGAAGAAGCGGTACGGCTTCGCGCCGCTGAGCTGACGTGGCTTGGCGTGCGTCCGATCTGGGACGCGTTGCGGGACGAGCCGCGCTTCCGGCGGGTCGTCGAGCAGATCGGTCTCGTGGACGGCGCCGCGATCAGGTTGCCGCCGTCGTCTCCATCGGCAGTGGTATCGACACGTTGAACGTCGTTCCGGCGCCGGCCGCCGTCGTGACCTCGATCGTGCCGCCGTGGCCGTCGATCGCCGATTTCGTCAGCGCCATGCCCAGGCCGCTGCCACCACGTTTGCCGAAGGTCGCGAACGGTTCGAACAGCGTGCGGAGCGCGTCGTCGGGGATTCCCTGCCCCGTGTCGCTGATCTGAAAGCGCACCGCGCTTCCGGTGTTGGCGACGCTGAACGTGATCTCGCCGCCGTTGGGCATCGCCTCCGCGGCGTTTCTGACGATGTTCATGAGCGCCCGGCAGATCGCCCGCCGATCGCCGCGAAGATGAGTATTCTCACATAGCGCCCGATGCACGCGGACGGTCCCGCTCTGTTCGGCCGGCTGCAGCGCGAACGCATCGACGTCGGCCAACAGATCCGTCAGCTCGAATGGCGCATTCGCGTAGATGCGGTCGCCTTTGGCGAAGTCCATCAGGTCGCGCACCATGCCGAGCATGAACTCGGCCGCGCCGCGGCTTCGCTTCGCGAGGTCGACCGGATCGCCGATGCGATCCTCGATCAGGGCCGCCGCGTTCTTCATGACACCGATCGGCCCGCGCAGATCGTGCGCGAGCATCGCCGCGGTACGACCGAGGACGGCGAGCTTCGCCTCGTTCACGAGCGCGTTGATGCGGGCGTCGTCGGCGCGGCGGAGGCGCGCGGCGATCGATGCGGCGATCGCGCGCATCACCTCGGGCGCCTCGGCGAACAGGCGGCGCGTGGCGTCCGCCGGCAGATGCGCGACGAGCGACGGCTTCACCGCTCTGACCGTCGCCGACCGAGTGCCTTCGTCGGTGGCGGCCAGCTCGCCGAAGAATTCGCCGGCGCGCATGGTCGACAGGGTCTCGCGCCGCCCATCGGGAATCTCCCGCGTCGCGGACAGCTCGCCGTCGACGAGGATGTACATCCCGCCCTCGGCGGCCTGCGCCGCGTCGGAAGCTTCGGTGATGATCGCCTCACCGGCGCCATATTCGCGAAACTCCAGTGAAGCGATCGCGTGCGCGGTTGGTTGGGGCGCCAGGTTCGCGAAGAGCTGGTTCTGAGCGGCACGAGCTTCCGCCGCGGCGCGGTCGATGGTCATGCGACGACTCTACCGCTCGGCGAGTGGAGGCCGCAAGAGGCGCGCGCGGCGTGGAGCGTGCGGCGTGGAGCGTGCGGCGTGGAGCGTGCGGCGTGGAGCGCGCGGCGTGGAGCGCGCGGCGTGGAGCGCGCGGCGTGCGGCGTGCGGGCTAAGCGCTGATCTTGTGTGCCGCGTTCGGCGACGGGCTCGGGATCGTGAAGAAGAACTTCGTGCCGACACCCGGCGTGCTTTCACACCAGATCCGTCCGCCGTGCGCTTCGACGATGCCTTTGCAGATCGTGAGGCCCATCCCGATGCCGCGGCGATCGGCGCGGCGCGCCTGCCAGAACCGGTCGAACAATCGAACGACGGCATCTGGAGCGATCCCCGGTCCGTTGTCGGCGACGGAGAAACGGACCGCTCCATGCGCATCGCTTTCCGCGCGAACGACGACGCGGCCGCCGGTTTGAGTGAACTTGCCCGCGTTGCCGATCAGATTATCCAGCACCTGCGAGATGCGTCCCAGGTCCGCCTGAACGCGCAGCTCGGCGCGCGGGAAGACGACGTGCAACGCGATCTCGCGTTTGGCGAGCACGTTCGTCCAGCTCATCGCGACCTGCTTGAACAGATCATTCACGGCGAGCGGCTCGGACTCGAGCGCGAGATGTCCCGCCTGCAATCGCGTGATGTCGAGCAGGTCGCTGATCAGCGCGTTCATCCGTTTGACCGCGCGCCGCACGATGTCGAGCATCTCGCGCCGGCGCTCGCCGTCATCGCCCAGTTCGGCGATCATCTCCGTCGACGTCCCGACGAGCGCGAGGGGATTGCGCAGGTCGTGCGCGACGACCGCCAACACTTCCTCGCGGGCGCGCGCCAGCGTTTCCGCGGCTTCGCGTCCGCCGCGCTCGGCATCGTACTGCCTGGCGCGGACGAGCGCGCTCGCGACCGAGTGGGCGAACAGTCGAATGAGACTGCGCTCCGCATCGGCACCCGGCGGCGCGGTGTCGGCGTCGATGGCGAGCACGCCGATATGATCGTCGCCGGACACCAGGGGAAGGCTCACGTGATAGCGCCACCGACGCGATGCCGATTGCGAAGCGCTCGCGGCTTCCGCGCCGAGCCAGACCGCTTCCCCGCGCAGCGCCGCGCGTGCGACCGGATCGTCCGCGTCGTCTTCATCTGATCGACCGGCGAGATTGATCGCCTTGAGCGCACTGGTTTCGACGCCAATCGTCGCGAGGACGCTCAGACATTCGCCGCGCAGCAAGTAGACGGCGCCGCGCGCGACCGGCATGAGGTTGCCGATGCCGTCGAGCGCGACGTGTGCGACATCCGCCACCGTCGTCGCTTTGGAGAGCGCGTCCGTCCCCGCCTGGAGCCGGAGCGCACCATTCGCGAGCCGCGCCGCGGCGTCGCGCGCGTCGGTGAGGAACTCGTTGGCGTCGTGCAACGACTCGTCGAGCGAGCGCACCTCTTCCATCTGCTCTTCGAGCACGGCATTGACGCGGGCGAGCGACGTGGCCCGATCGCGAGCGTCGCGCTCGGCACGTCGAAGCCGCGTCGTCATCGACGTGATGATGAACGCGACGGCGCCGAAGATGATGATGTTGACACCTTGCTCGGGCTGTCGAAAGTCGATGACACCGATCGGCGGAATCAGGAAATAGTCGACAAGCGCGAGCGAGAGCACGCTCGCGAAGAGCGCCGGGCCTTTTCCGCCATAGCGGGCGGCAATCGCCACCGCCGCGACGAACACGGCGTAGCTCGGCGTCGCGGAGAAGCGTTGGATCGCCAGCGAAATGCCGAGCGCGATCAACGTGACGGCGATCGTGCCGCCGTAGACGAGAAGTCCAGCGAGCCTGCGGTCTGATCTATTCATGGCTTCGCATCTCAATCGAGGGCGCAGCAACTCGCCCGCCTATGAAGATGACGGAGCCGGCATGCCGTTCGTTCAGGGATGTCGCGAGTCTTGATGTTTCTTTAGCGCCGTCCGCGAAAGTCGCTTGCAGTCCCGATTCGCGGGGTTAGGATCATCGCCGATGACACTCGACGAGCTGGTACAGACTTCGGCCGCCGTGGCCGCGACGACAGGCCGTCTCGACAAGACGGCCAGACTCGCCAACCTTCTCGGGCGCGCCGAGCCGGATGAGGTGCCGATCGCGATCGGCTTCCTGACCGGCTGGCCTCGTCAGGGCAAGCTCGGCGTCGGGTGGTCGAGCGTGTCCGCCGCGGGCGAAACGCCGTCCGTCGACGCGGCGCAGTTGACGTTGAGCGATGTCGACGCCGCGTTCGAGCAGATCAAGTCGGTGCGCGGGAAGAGCTCGACCGCCGAGCGTGCACGTCTGCTTCGCGAGCTGCTGTCTCGCGCGACGCCTGACGAGCAAAGATTTCTTTCGTCGCTCATCGTCGGTGAAGTGCGGCAGGGCGCGCTCGAGGGTGTGTTGCTCGAGGCCGTCGCGAAGGCGGCCAACGTGCGCCCCGCCGTGGTGCGTCGCGCGGCGATGATGGCGGGCGACATCGGTGTCGTCGCGCGCGCGGCGCTCGCCCAAGGCGAAGCCGGGCTCGCGCAATATGGGTTGCAGCTCTTTCGCCCCGTGCAACCGATGCTCGCCGATTCGGCGCCGACCGTCGCCGAGGCGATGGCCGAGGAAGATGGTGAAGCGGCGATCGAGTGGAAGCTCGACGGCGCGCGCATTCAGGTGCATCGGCGCGACGATCAGGTTTCCATCTATACGCGAAATCTGAACGACGTCACCGATCGGATTCCGGAGGTCGTCGAAGCCATTCGCGCGCTGCCGGCACGCGAGCTGATTCTCGACGGCGAAGTGATCGCGCTCGGCGAGAATGATCGTCCGCAACCGTTTCAGGTGACGATGACCCGCTTTGGCCGGCGGTTGGAAGTCGATCAGATGCGCGTCGAGATTCCGCTGAACGCGTTCTTTTTCGATCTGTTGTATCGCGACGGCGAGAGCATAATCGATGCGCCGCTCACCGAGCGATTGACGCAGCTCGATGCGGTGATTCCGGAGTCGATGCGCGTGCGTCGTATCATCACGGCGAGTGTCGAGGCGGGTGAGCAGTTTCAAGCGGACGCGCTCGCTCGCGGACACGAAGGCGTGATGGTGAAGTCGTTGTCAGCGCCGTACGCGGCCGGCAAACGCGGCGCGGCGTGGATCAAGGTGAAGACAGCGCGGACGCTCGACCTGGTGGTGATTGGCGTGGAGTGGGGCTCGGGGCGTCGTCAGGGGTGGCTGAGCAACATCCACATGGGCGCTCGTGATCCGCGCACGGGTGAGTTCGTGATGCTCGGCAAGACGTTCAAGGGAATGACGGACGAGATTCTCGAGTGGCAGACGCGGGAGCTGCTCGCGCGCGAGGTGCGTCGCGAGGGGCACGTCGTGTACGTGCGACCGGAGCTCGTGGTCGAAGTCGCGTTCAATGAAGTACAGCAGAGCTCGCAGTATCCGGGCGGTGTCGCGCTGCGTTTTGCCCGGGTGAAGGGCTATCGGCCCGACAAAAGTGCCGACACGGCTGATACGATCGATGCTGTTCGGGCCTTTCTTCCGAGAAAGAATCCTTAAGCATTTGCGTATGGCTGCCGAAGCTTTGGGTACGGCACGGGCGAGGGCGCCCTTGCAGAATCACGCCGGCCAATAGGCAGACGGGTCGGCGATCTGGTGCCAGGGCTGGAGTTGCAGATGGGAATCGAGCGCGTTTTTCGGGACATCAACGGGATCGAGTGGCATGTATCGCACGTGGGAGCGACGTCGTCGAACGTCGCGGCCGGCGAAACGATCGATGGCTGGCTGTCGTTCGAGGGGGGTCATCATCTCGAGCGACGTATGACGCCGGTTCCGAAGAATTGGCACATGGCGACGATTCAGCGGCTGGAGCAGATGTGCCGCATCGCGACGCCGATTCAGCGTGAGCAGACGCTCATCGTGTCGCATCACTCGCGGATTCCCGGCGAACGGATCGCCGAGTCGCCGGTCGATACCATGCCGGAAGGCGCGGAGCGTGTGGCGGCGAAGCCGGTCGACGGTCACGTTTCGGTGCTGGCCAATGCGTGGCCGACGCGCGAGAGCACGATCACCTTTCGCGGCTGATTCCAGAACGCTCATAACCGGAGCGACACAACGGCCGGTCTCGCGGATGGCGGGAGCGGCCGTTCTTCGTTGCGTCGCTACGAGGTTGGATGACCGGGCCGGTAAATGATCCCCGGCCCGCTACAATTCATTCCTGTCGACTCGTTTTCATCCCAGCGAATTGTCGTCGTCGGCGATGCCGGAACGACGACGATGTCGATCGGGTTGGTCACCATCGCTCCGCTCGTGCGACCGCTCGCGAGCCAGATGCGACGGACTACAATGCGGCGCGCGCCCGGGGTGTCTATGACGCTGTCGACGACGATTCCGGGCCCGGACTCGGGTATCGTGCCGAACGATACCACGATCACCTCGGACCGACTGAAGTCGACGAGCGGGTTTTGGTCGAAGGGCGGCAGCTTCGCCATCAAAGCGCGGAGCGATGCCTGATCGCGAATCACGAGCCGGAGTCGCTCGTTGCTGCCGGCGTCCGGCATGCGGTATAGATGCGCCGCGGTGTCCGACGGCGTGAGGACGACGGTCTCGCGCGTCGTGTTGCAGGCGGACGTGCCGGTGAACCACTCCGACGAGAAACGCTCCAGTCAGTGCGCGGCACGGCATCGCACAAGTGTCGCACCGACCCTGCGGCTGCACAATAGGGAGCATTTGTAATCGATAGTGCTTAAGCAGTTTCAATAGCAATTTGCGAAGGAATAGATTGGTATCAACACGGTTGATCTCGTGCATCTTGCCGGCCTTCCGACCCGGGCTAGCACAGCTTCGCCTTGCGACCGACCAAGGACCCGATGTGCTGCCGAGGCACATATCGCACGTCAGGAAGGACGTCGTCGAACGTCGCGCCTGGCGAGGTGGCGGATGCGATGCCGGCTGAAGGGTCGGCGCGCACGGCGGCGAGTCCGCTCGTGGATCACGTCTCGGTGCTCGCCAACACGTGGCAAGTACGCGAGAGCAGGATTACCTGTCGCAGCTGATTCGGACACGCTCATACTGAAAAAAACGACCGCCCACGTCGATGACGAGAGCGGTCGTTGTGCTTTTTGCGCACGAATCATTTGCCGCGGTTGATCTACGAAAGCGGGTGGGTGCGCGGATAGATGTTCTACGGCGGGTCGCCGCAATCCGCTCGTGTCGACTCACGTTCATCCCATCGAATTGTCGTCGTGGGAGGAGATGCTGGAACAACGACGATATCGATGGGGTTGGTGACCATCGCTCCGCTCGTGCAGCCGCTCGCGAGCCAGATGCGACGAACGACGATCCGCCGCTCGCCCGGCGTGTCGATTACGCTGTCGATGCTGATCATTGGCCCCACACCGCCGATCGGGCCGAACGATACCGCGATCACCTCGGACCGGGTGAAATCGACGGCGCGACCTTGGCCGACGACGGATCGCAACTTCGTCATCAGGTTGAAGTACGATGCCTCATCGCGAAGCACGAGCCGGAATCGCTCTTCGTTCCCGCTCTGCTGCGCACGGTATAGGTGCGCCGCCGTATCCGACGGCGTGAGCACGGAGGTCTCTCGCGTCGTGTTGCCACGTTGCGGCTGGCAGGCGGACGCGACAATGAGCATTCCGAAGACAGACGCTCCAGTCCGTGCATGGCGCGACATAATGCCAAGATCGCGCTGACTGTCGGCCCGCGCAATCCCAGCTCTGTCAGCGATAGCTTAAGTAGTCTTTAATATGAATACGGCGACCCTGACAACAATCGACGTACAAAAAAACGGCCGCCCTCGTCAGTGACGAGAGCGGCCGTCGTGCGTTCCGGAAAGATTAGTGCATCACCGACGCCCGAACGCCGAGCCCTCTGGCGACGTTGATGCGTCCCCAGCCGTACTGCGGATCCTTGCCGCGCCTTCCGATATCGTCCGCGGACGCTTCGATGAGCACGCGGATGATGGTCGGAATGTTCTTGCCGTACTGCGCGATCATCGCTGCCGCCATCCCGGTCACGTGCGGTGTAGCCTGGCTGGTTCCGATAAAGGCGTCGATGTGGGTGCCGACCAGGCACGGCATGGACGGAGCGCCGGTCTCAGGATCGGGGAAGATCGCGGTCTTCGAGCAGACGTTCCACACCCACGACACATTGTCTAGCGACTGGAAGAAGTCCGACCACGGCCAGACCGAGAGCACGTTGCCGGCGTTGCCACCGGGACCCGCGACGTCGACCGCGCGACCGAAATTGGAATAGAACGCGAGTTGATCCGGATTGTCCGTGGGCGTGGTCGGGCCAACCGCCGAAACGCACATGACGTGCTGCAGATCGCAGTAGGCATCGAACTCGTCACCATTGTTATCGAGATCGGTTGCCTTGTTGCCGGCCGCGACGACGACGAGCATGCCCTTGCGACGAGCGTAATCCATCACGCGTTTGATGACGTTGATCAAACGGCGATTGCCGGTACGCGCAAATGCGCTGCCCAGACTGAGGTTGGCGACGTCGGCGCCGTTGTCGGCCGCGTACAGTACTCCGTTGAGGACGTCGCTCGTCAACCCGCTTCCGTCCGAGCCAAGCACCTTCACGACCATCAGCGTCGTCTTCGCCGTGACACCGGCGAAGATGCGCGCATTGCTACTCACCTGCGACGCTACGTTCGTCCCGTGATCGTTGAAGTCCTGGATCGCCAAACGCGTCGGGAACTTCGCGAGGAGCGTGTCGTCGAACGCAGTCAGCGAAATCGAACGCGTCAGATCGACGAGGCCATTGACATCCGGCCCGTCATAATCGAGGCCGGTGTCGAGAATGGCGGCGGTGACGCTCTTGGAGCCGAGCTTCCCAGCGGCCCATGCGGCCGGCGCGTTGATGTCGCGCATGTTCCACTGCCACGAGAAAAAGAGGGCTTTGGTCGGGTCGATCGCCGGCGTCGCGCTCGCGACGGCCAGTGCATCGACCTTCATGTTCCGCGTCGGCTCGGCAAGAGACACCATGTCGTCCGCGTCGACCTCGGAGATCCCGCTCACCGCCGACAGCGATTGCGCAGTTTCTGGCGTCAGACCGGTGACGACCGCGAGACCACTGCCATTGTGCATCGAGCGCACTTTGCCGCCGAGGGCCTCCACTTTGGCAGTGAAACTCGTCGCGAAGTTGTTCCCTTTGGCGAGGACGATATACGAACCCGCCGCGGGTGACGCTTCCGCGACAAGGCTCGCGGACTTCGACGCCGGCGCGATGGCGCGCGTCGGTGCTGTCGGCTGATCGGCGCAGGCCGCCAACGTCAAAGCGATGGCGGGTAGTGCGAGACGAGCGGGAACTGAACGCGTGGATCGATGCATCGGCACACCTCTCCCTTGGCAAGAAGGACGGAGGCTGTCGCAACGGTTGGGTGGGCGGGTGACGGCCAGCGGCGGCCGCCGTGATTGCGCCGATCTTCGCCGCGACAGAAATGAGGCGCCGAACATGGTGAGCGGTGCACGCGTCCGCAAGTGACGCAAAACGATTCGTATTTCTTAATCCCGCCTACACCTGACGCCTACAGCGTCAGGAACGCTGCACCTTCGGCAACCGACCGGCGAGAAGACCGATCAACGGCAGATACGCACACACGCGATACACCGTCTCGATGCTTGTACGGTCGGCCAACCAGCCGAGCGCCGCCGCGCCCAATCCCGCCATCCCGAAAGAAAATCCAAAAAACAGTCCGGAGATCATCCCGACCTTCCCCGGCACCAGATCCTGCGCGAACACGACGATCGCCGGAAACGCCGAAGCGAGAATCAATCCGATCGCGACCGTCAGCGGTCCGGTCCAGAACAGATTCGCGTGCGGCAGCAGGAACGTGAACGGAAACGCGCCGAGAATCGAAAACCAGATCACGTAGCGCCGCCCGAACCGGTCGCCGATCGGACCGCCCGCGATCGTACCAACGGCGACGGCAGCGAGAAACGCGAAGAGATGCATCTGCGCGTTCTGCACCGAGACGCCGAAGCGGTGGATCAGATAGAAGGTGTAGTAGCTCGTGAGGCTCGCGAGATAGACGTACTTCGAGAACACGAGCACGAGCAGGACGACGATCCCCGACGTCGCTCGGCGGCGAGTAACGTCGTCGTCGTCCGTCGGGATGCGATGCTCCTTCGACTGGCGAAGCCGCATCAGGCCGTGGTGCTTGTACCAGCGGCTGACGTTCCAGAGGATCCCGCACGACAGGAGCGACAGCAGCGCGAACGCGGCCAGGCTCGACTGTCCCCATCGCACGACGACGATGGCCGCCATGAGCGGACCGAGCGCGGAGCCGGCGTTGCCGCCGACCTGAAAGAGCGATTGGGCGAGCCCGTAGCGTCCCCCGGACGCCATCCGCGCGACGCGTGAAGACTCCGGATGAAAAACCGACGAGCCCATCCCCATCAAACACGCCCCGGCCAGCAACACGCCGTACGTGTGCGCGACCGACAACACCGTCAGACCCGCCAGAGTGAAGAGCGTGCCGGCCGGCAGCGCGAGCGGCGTCGGGCGCTTGTCGGCGTACAGGCCGACGAGCGGCTGCAGCAGCGACGCCGTGATCTGGTAGGCGAGGGTGACGAGGCCGACCTGGACGAAGGAGAGGCCGAACTGCGTCTTGAGATTTGGATAAATCGCGGGCAGCAGCGACTGCATCATGTCGTTCAACAGATGGCAGACGCTGATCGCGACGAGAACGCCGAAGACGGTGCCGCTTGCCGTGGATGGGACGGCGACCGATCTGGGCGGGGTGGTGTCGGAGACTTCCATGCCCCGAATTTAGGGGGGCCGAGAATGCTGTCGTCGCGGCCTGGCGGTCGTCGAGGATTCTCTAATTCGGTCGGGTACCGTGCGCCGCGTCTCGACAAACGGCGGCCCGACCGTAGCTTGTTCGCATGCCGTGTTGGATCACGTGCGACGGGGTCCCGATTGGACGGGCGACGATCGAGCCGTTTTCCGGAATCGCGCACGCCGTTCTCGAGCCGTCGACCGCATACGACGGAATCCGCTTCCATGCCATCGAGGCCGGGCAGCGAGTGCGACAGTCGCGCGCCTGGAGTCACATCGACGGGGATTTCGCCGAGCAGTTCGCGCGCGAGTGGAGCGGCGGCCGTCTCGCGATATGCGATGACGAGCTCGAAGAGCTGGCCGTCGCCAGTGTCGTCGTCGTCGACTGGGCTCTTGAAACCGCGCCAAGTCGGGCGCATGTCATCGTCGATTTGCGTCCGGACATGTCGCGGATAGAGGCATTCCTGCTCACGATCGGGCGCGACGACGGCGGACGCTCGCGGCCGGCTGCGTGATTGTTGATCGATCGCTCGTACTCGACAACCGCTAGCGTGGAAGTACGTTCCAGCATGGACCTCGGAAGAATCTTTCTCAACAGGTCGCGGCACTTCCTGCACACGGAGTATCCGACCAAGCTGCGCGCCGCCGTCCGCGCGATGCCGTCCGACGCCCTGTGGTGGCGCGCGAACGCGACGTCGAACAGCGTCGGCAACCTGCTGCTCCACCTCACCGGCAACGTTCGCCAGTGGATCGTCGGCGGGGTCGGCGGCATCGACGTCTCTCGCGACCGCGCCGGCGAGTTTGCTGCACAATCCGGCGCCGACGCCGAGACGTTGCTGGCCAACCTGGATCGTGTGCTCGACGAGGCCGACGCGGTCATCGCGCGATTGACACCCGCCGATCTCACAGCGTCACGTTCGATCCAGGGGCGCGACCTCAACGTCCTCGAGGCGATCTACCACGTCGTCGAGCACTTCTCCCTCCACCTCGGCCAGATCATTCTCGTCGCGAAGCTGCACGCGCCCGGCGCGGTGAAGTTCTACGAGGACGCCGGCGGCCTGGCGCGGCCGCTCTGGCCGGCGATGGTGAAGACCAAGAGCTAGCCGCGCCGATGGAGCTCTCCGCGACCGAAGTCCGCATTCTCGGCGCGCTCGTCGAGAAGCAGGCCACGACGCCGGACGTCTACCCGCTCTCGCTGAACGCGCTGACGAACGCGTGCAACCAGACGTCGAACCGCGATCCCGTGATGGCGTTGACCGAGGACGCGATACGCTGGGCGGTGAACAACCTTCGCCAGCAGTCGCTCGTGCGCGCGATTCAGCGCGCTGACTCGCGTGTCATGAAGTACGAGCATCTGCTTTCGGTGAAACTACAGGTCGAGGGCGCCGAGCTCGCGGTGCTGTGCGTGCTGATGCTGCGCGGACCGCAGACCACCGGCGAGATCAAGGGTCGAACGGGGCGGTTGCACGAGTTCACGTCGCTGGCCGACGTCGACACTGCCATCCAAGCGCTGATGCGGCAGTCGCTCGTCGTCGAGATGGCGCGTCGTCCTGGACAGAAGGAAGCCCGCTACGCGCACACGCTGTCGCCGATCACCGAGAGCGCGGCCGTGACGACGGACAACGCATCGCCACCGATCACTGTCGTCGAACGGGCGGGCGCGGACGACGATCGTCTTCGAGCGCTCGAAGGGACCGTCGAGCAGCTTCGCGGTGATCTCGCCGCGCTTCGATCCGCCTTCGAGCAATTCAAGTCGCAGTTCTAGTCGGCGCGACTCCTCCTCGGCGCACAGGGGTCCTTCGCTTCGCTCAGGATGACGCTCGCAGGTTCCGCAGCGTGATCGAATAGCGCAGCGCATCGACCGGCGGAATGCTGTGCTCCCATTCCGAGCGCGACGGACCGCTCATCAAGTACGCCGACCGCGGCTCGGCGACGACCGACGCACGCTCCCACGTCGTGCCCTGCTTGCGCCGCAATCGAAACACGCATGGCGCGAGCAGCGAGATGCCGACGATCTGGCCGAACTCGCCCTTGTCGCGATGCCAGCCGATGCCGGCGCCCGCTCCGTACTCCGTCACGAGAATCTGCTGAAGGTCGTCGGACGCCATGCCGGCGAATGCCGCCGCGATATCGCGAACCTTGAGGAGAAACTCCGGAATCTCACGCGACGGATTCAGCGTGCGCGTCGCATAGTCGTACTTCCAGCCATACGACACGATGCGCCGCCTGCCGAGGTAGCCGTGAAACTCGAACTCCTTGAACGGCAGCGGGCGGATCTGCTCGACGAGTTCGCGCTCCTGCTCGGCCGACAAAACGTCCGCCGCATACCTGAACCCGTCCGGCATCTTCGGCCCGGGCGCGCCGCCGAATAGATCCTCCTGTTCGCTCACATCACCGCTCACATCACGCCGAGCAATCGATGTTCTTCATGTTCGCGGCCGCGTAGCGATCGCCGGCCACTTCCGACGCGGGCATCGCGGCTTCCAGCTCGCGCACGTCGTCCGGCGTGAGATGAATGTCCGCCGCCGCGGCGTTCTCTTCGAGGTACTTCCGCCGTTTCGTCCCCGGGATCGGCACGACGTCGTCGCCCTTCGAGAGAACCCACGCGAGCGCGAGCTGGCCCGGCCTGACCCCGCGCCGGTCGGCGATCGACTTCACGCGCTCGACGAGCTGCTTGTTGCGCTCCCAGTTCTCGGGCGTGAAGCGCGGGTAGCGAATCGTGCGCGCGTCCTTCGCGCCGAGCTTGCTCGGGTCGTCGATCGTCGCCGTGAGAGAACCGCGGCCGAGCGGGCTGTACGGAACGAAGCCGATGCCGAGCTCGCGGACGGTCGGCAGGATCTCCCGTTCGACGTGCCGCTCCCAGAGCGAATATTCCGTCTGCAACGCCGTGATCGGATGGATCTTGTGCGCGCGACGAATCGTCGCCGGCGACGCTTCCGACAAGCCGAGGTACCGCACCTTCCCCGCCTGCACGAGCTCCGCCATCGCGCCGACAGTCTCCTCGATCGGCGTGTTGGGATCGACGCGGTGTTGATAGTACAGATCGATATGATCGAGGCCGAGGCGCTTCAGAGACGCGTCACATGCGGCCTTCACGTATTCCGGCCGGCCGTTCACCGCGAAGAACGACGGATCCTCTTTCTTGCGCGTGTTGCCGAACTTCGTGGCGAGAAATACTTCGTCCCGGCGCGGCGCGATCGTCTTGCCGACGAGCTCCTCGTTGTCGCCGATGCCGTAGACGTCGGCGGTGTCGAGAAACGTGACGCCGAGGTCGAGCGCCCGCAAAATGGTCGCGGACGATTCGACGTCGTTGCGCTCGCCGTAAAACTCACTCATGCCCATGCAGCCGAGTCCCATTCGGGAGACAACGGCGCCCTGTGATCCGAGTTTGACTTGATCCATGGGTCAAATCTATGCGTCATCCTGAGCGCGAAGCTCGTCAGGATGACGCGTTGGGGGGTCGTCTTGCACACTTGCCGCACCGGCGGTAGCATCGGCGGACCCACTCGCCGCCGTACATGCGCTACTTCTATTGGGATGCCGATTGTCGAACGGTCGGCCCCGTCAGCGACCGTGAAATCTCCCGCTTGATCCGTGTCGGAGTGCTTCAGCCCGACTCGCCCCTCATGCTCGAAGGCGCGCAGCGCTGGGAAACGGTCGACACGATCGCGCCGCGGCAGCCCGAGCTGGCGCGCGGCTATGTGCCGCCGCAGCACGCGACCTGCAAGTATTGCAACGCCACGCTCCGCCGCGACGCGCGCTGGTGTCCCACCTGCGACCGCAGCACGCGCGACCACATCGACGCCAAGCTCGCCTCGCCGCTCAAGCGCCTCGTCGCGCAGTGCATCGATTGGATCACGCCGAGCTCCGGGACGGCGATGTTGACGAGTCTCACGATCAGCTCGGGCATGGGGACGTTCAACGTCGTTCGCAACATCGCCATCGTCGTATGGGCGGTCTGGTCGATGATGCTGTTCTCGAACGGCATGACGCCGGGCAAGTGGATGCTCGGCCTCTACGTCATCGACAAGTCGGGCGACACGGCCGGCTTCTTCCGCATGCTCATCCGGGAGTTCATCGGCAAGCCGATCTCGATGGTCGTTCTCACCCTGGGCTTCGCCTGGATTCTCGTCGACGACGAGAACCAGGGTTGGCACGACAAACTGTGCGATACCTACGTCGTCGAAGACTGACGACGCCTCTCCGCTCTCATCCCACCCCATGACTTCTCCGAGAACGACGTCTCCGCCGCCACGCTTCGACGCGCCACCCGCCGCTCCCGAAGCGATGTCGGAGATCGAGCGCCGCACGATGAAAAAGGTGTCGCTGCGGCTGCTCCCGCTGCTCTTCCTGCTGTACATCGCGTCGTACCTCGATCGCACGAACCTCGGCATGGCCGCGCTGCAGATGAACAAGCAGATCGGCCTGAGCTCCGCCGCCTACGGCTTCGGCGCGAGCATCTTCTTCATCGGGTACGCGCTGTTCGAGGTGCCGAGCAACATCATTCTCGCGCGCGTCGGCGCGCGGCGTTGGATCGCGCGCATCGCGATCACGTGGGGAATTCTCTCCTGTGCGATGCTGTTCACGCGCGGAGAGTGGAGCTTCTACACGCTGCGCTTTCTCCTCGGCCTCGCCGAAGCCGGCTACTTCCCGGGCATCATCTTCTATCTGAGCCACTGGTATCCGGAGCGCCGTCGCGCGCGCGCGATCTCGCGCTTCATGATCGGCATTCCGCTGGCCAGCATCGTCGGCGGCCCGCTCGGCGGATTGCTGCTCGGGCTCAACGGACACTTTGGCCTCGCCGGCTGGCAGTGGCTGTTTCTCATCGAGGGGCTTCCGGCGGTCGTGCTTGGCATCATCGTCCTGATGACGCTCACCGAGAAGCCCGCCGACGCGACGTGGCTCGACGCCGAAGAGAAAGCGTGGCTCGCGGGCAAACTGGCGCAGGAGCACCGGCGGCCCGGCACGCACGAACGCGGCATTCTCGAAACGCTCCGGAATCCGACGGTGTGGCTCATCGCCCTGCCCTACTTCGTGACGCTGCTGTGTGGTTTGAGCATCAACTTCTGGGCGCCGACGATCATGAAGGAGACGCTGCACGTCACCAATCAGCAGGTCGGTTTGATCATGGGATTGATCGGCCTGTGTGGCATGACGGGCATGCTGAGCAACGGTTGGCACTCGGACCGCACGGACGAACGCCTGCTGCACGTCGCGGTGCCGATCTTCATCGCGTCGCTCGGGATGTTGCTCGCCGGCGTGACGGGGAATCCGGTGTTCATGGCCGTCGGCATGGGGATGGTCGTGTTCGGCCACAACACGATGCTGCCGGTCTACTGGTGCCTGCCGTCGTCGTTCCTGCGCGGCGCGGGCGCCGCGGCCGGGATCGGGTTGATCAATTCGCTGGGGAACCTCGGCGGGTTCGTCGGGCCCAATCTCTTCGGCGCGGTGAAGAACGCGACCGGCAACTATTCGCTCGCGTTCTTCTTTCTGGCGTCGCTGGCGCTCATCGCGTCGATGATCACGGTCAGCGTACGAAGGGCGAAGGCGCTGGCTCGCTGAGATGCGCACGCCTCTCTGCCGCGCCGCGCGCGTCGTGACCGTGGTCCTGCTGGCGGCCTGCGCGGCTCCACGCTCCGAGGTCGCGATTGCTCGCGCCAACGACAATCGCGTCGCGGCGGGCGAGCGTGTGGGCGATACGCTGACGCTGCGTCTCATCGCGCAGAGAGCGAAGTGGTTCCCTGCGTCCGATTCGGGCCCGAGCATCACGATTGGAACGCTGGCGGTCGAGGGACAACAGCCCGTCGTTCCGGCGCCGTTGGTTCGCGCCCGCCTCGGCACGCTCGTCCGCATGAGCTTGCGTAACACGTTGACGGACACGCTCGTGCTCTGCACGCCGCTGTCGAGTACGTGCGCGCCGCGCGACACACAGCCGATTCTTCCCGGTGCGACGCGCGAGCTCTCGTTCGTCGCCGATCGCGCGGGGGCCTACGTCTATCACGCGGTGAAGCTGAGCGGGCACAAGCTCATCGTTGGAACCGAACTGAGTGGCCTCGTCGGCGCGCTCATGATCGACACGACCGACGCGCCGCGCGCGAACGAGCGCATTTTCGTGATCCACGGATGGCAGAAGACGGGCGACGACTCCGGACCGTTCATGCTGGCGATGAACGGCAAGATGTGGCCGCATTCCGAGCACTTCGATCTCGCGGTAGGCGATTCGGTGCACTGGCGCGTGCTGAACGCCACGGGATCCGATCACCCGATGCATCTCCACGGCTTTTACTTCCGGGTGGACGCGCGTGGCGATCTCGCACGCGACACGCTCTACGCCCCGAACGATCGCCCGTTCGTCGTCACCGAGAACGTTCGTCCGCTGCAGAGCGCCTTGATCTCATGGGCGCCGGCGCGCCCCGGGAATTGGCTGTTTCACTGCCATAAGGGTTCTCATATGTCCGGCCAGCAGCTCTATCATCTGGCCGGCATCGCACCCCCCGACTCGTTCGCGACGCACGACGCGTCCGACCACGTCGCGAAGACGATGGCCGGACTCATACTCGGCATCTCGGTGCGGGACACAGCGACGGCGCAAGTCGCGGACGCACCGCCGGCGGCGCGGCGGATTCGCCTGCACGCCCGTGAGGTCAAGCAGTTCTATCACGACAAATCGTCGGCGTATGCCTTCGCGCTCGACGAACGCACGCCGGGCGATGACGCTTCGCGAACCGTCCCGGGGCCGCTGTTGACGCTCACGCGCGGTGAGCCGGTCGAGATCTCGGTGATCAACGAACTTCGCGCTCCGACGACGGTGCACTGGCACGGCATCGAGCTCGAGAGCTTCTACGACGGCGTCGGCGGTTGGAGCGGCAGCACGGGCGCGCTCGCACCGATGGTCGCGCCAAGCGATTCATTCGTCGCTCGATTCACGCCGGTGCGGAGTGGAACGTTCATGTATCACGCGCACGCGGACGAGATTCGCCAGCTCGCCTCCGGACTCTACGGTGCGATCGTGGTGCTCGAGCCGGGCGCGCGATGGAATCCCGAGACCGACCACGTGCTGCTCTTCAGCCAGCGCGGCAAGGACGACAGCGCCATCGTCGCGCTGAACGGCGGCGAGCCTGCGGATACGATACGCCTGCGAGCGGGCAAGACGCACCGTCTGCGCTTCATCAACATCACGGTCGAGGACGACGTCTCGGGGACACTTCACGCGCACTCGGACAGCACGCCCCTGAGCTGGCGGGTCGTGGCCAAGGACGGCATGACGACGCCGGCGGCGCGAGTGAAGCCGACACCAGCGCGGGTCTACATGGGTCCCGGCGAGACCATGGACGCCGAGGTGACGCTTGGCGCCGGCGACTATACGATGGACGTGCGATCGTTCAATAACTTCCCGGTCGTGCTTCGCGTGCGCGACTAACGCGCGCGCGCCAACTCGTCGATTAGAGTTTCCATCAGACGGACGGCCGGCATCCGTCGCGCCAGCCGCGCTCCCTGACCGCACCAGAGCGACAGATATTCGGCGCGATCCTGCTTCGCGGCGGCCGTGCGCATCGGACGCGTCAGAGCATTCTGATACGGGTAGGGCAGGATCGTGCCCGGGTGCGCCTGCTCGGCGATCTCGATCTCGTCGAGCGCGCGATTGACGATCCCGCGCGCGGGACGCCCCGAGAAGGCGCGCGTCACTCGCGTCCCGTTTTCGGGAGTCGACAGCACCGCGCGCTTGTACGATTCCGCGATGCCGCATTCGTCCGTGACGAGGAACGCCGTGCCCATCTGCGCGGCGGACGCTCCGAGCGCGAGCGCCGCGGCGATGCCCGCGCCGTTCATGATGCCGCCCGCGGCGATGACGGGAATTCGCACGGCCTGCTTCGTCTGCGGCACGAGCGCCATCGTGCCGATCATCGCCGACTCGAAGCTCGTCGCGAACGTGCCGCGGTGCGCGCCGGCTTCGCTCCCCTGCACCGCGACGGCATCGACGCCCGTCTGCTCGTGCAGCACCGCCTCCTCGACCGTCGTCGCCGTTCCCACGACGTACATGCCGCGCTGTTGAATCGCGCGAATCGTATCGGTGGGGAGCAGGCCGAACGCGAAACTGAAGACTCGCGCGCCGCTCGCGAGCGCCGCGTCGAGCTGCTCGTCGAACGTGAAGGCCGGCAGCGTCGGAGGCGTCGGCGCAGCCAGTCCGAGCTCCATGTGGTACGGCGCCAACTGCGCGAGCGCGCGATCGACGGAGCTCGGCGCCGACGTCTCGACGGAAACGAAGAGATTTGATGCCGAACGGACGCGTCGTCAGCTCGCGAACCTGCTGTGCTTCTCGCGCGATCTGGTCGGACGGCATGTACGCCGCGCCGATGAACCCGAGCCCGCCGGCGTTGCTCACCGCCGCGACGAGCGCCGGCGGCGTCGCGTTCGCGCCGCCCATCGGTGCCTGGATGATCGGATGATCGACGCCGAGCGCCGAGAGCAGCGCGTCGCGCATGGTCAGGGAACGGCGCCGCCGGCGAGACGACGGACGAGCTGGTCGAGGAACTCGAGGCCGTCGTAGTACGACTTCACACGCAGCTTCTCGTCGCGACCGTGCGCGTTCGTCTCACCGGGCAGCGAGAACAAACCGGAGACACCGTACGAAGGAATCCCCACCTCGCGCAGCCAGTGGCTGTCCGTCGCGCCCGTGGACATCGTCGGAATCACCGGAATCTCGCCCCACATCTTGTGCGTCAGCTCAGTCACCGCGCCGAGCAGCGACGGCTCGATCGGCGCGACCGACGTTGGAAAGCGCGGCGGCGCGTCCTTCTGCGTCAGCGTGATACTGATGCCGGTGTCGGCGATGACGCGCTCGAGGGTCGCGCGCGTCTCCTCGAGCGACGACGTCGGCACCATGCGGCAGTTCACGTTCGCGGTCGCCGATTGCGGAAGGGCGTTGTAGGCGTGGCCGCCGGCGAGCCGCGTCGCGACGCAGGTCGTGCGAAGCGTCGAGTTGTAGCGCGCGTCCTTCGTCAGGACGGCAAGCGCGCCGGCGTCGTTGGGATTCGCGAGGACCGCGCGCATCGCGGCCGCGATCTCCGGCGCCTCGACTTTCGCCGACTGCTCGAAGAAACCGCGCGTCGTCGGATTCAGCGTGACCGGAAAGTTGAAGCGCGCAAGCCGTCCGAGCGCGTCCGACAGCTCGTAGATCGCGTTGTCCGGACGCGGGACGCTCGAGTGCCCGCCGGGATTGGTCGCGGTGAGGGTGAAGTCGACGTAGACCTTCTCGGCGGCCTGAATCGACTGAAAGAGCGGCTTCACGGTCATGCCGGAGCCGCCCAGCGTTCCGCCGCCGCCTTCGTTGATGGCGAAGGCCGCGTCGATGTCCGCCCGATGATCCTTCACCAACCACTCCGGGCCGTTCGCGTCGCCGCTCTCTTCGTCCGCCGTCAACGCCAGGATGATGTCGCGGCTCGGCGTCCACCCTTCCTGCTTCCAGCCGAGCATGTTGGCGACGAAGATCGACGCCATCGCCTTGTCGTCGCTCGTCCCGCGGCCGAGGAAGAAGCCGTTCTCCTCGTAGAGCGTGAAGGGATCGCGCGGCCAGTCGCTGCGCAGCGCGGCGACGACGTCGAGATGCGCGAGGAGAAGAATCGGCTTCGCGGCTCCGGCGCCGGCACGACCGTGATACCGGACGACGAGATTCGCCTTCGTCGGCTTGCCGGCCGGCGCGAGGATTTTGATATCGGAGTCGGGGAATCCGGCGGCGCGGAAGCGCTTCGCCATGGCGTCGACGGCTTTTGTCACCGAGCCGACGGAATCCACGGTGTTGATCGAGATCAGCTCGGAGTACACCTCGCGAGCGAGCCGCTGATGCGGCGTGAGGGTCGGCGACTGCGCGACGAGCGTCGACGAGCACAGCGCGAAGAGGGCGCAAACGGAACGGCGAACCATCGAGGCTTCCAGCGTGAGGACGGTCCCAAATTACGCGTCATCCTGAACGAAGCGAAGGACCCGTGCGCGTCCGCGTGCGCGACCGCGCAACCGCGCAACCGCGCAGGCGCTACTCCGCCCGCAACGCCTCGACCGGATTGACCTTCGTCGCGCGTCGGCCGGGGCCTAGGCCGCCCGCCGCCGCGGTGAGGATGAGCAACCCAGCGACGCCGCCGATCACCGTCGGGTCGGCGACGGTCACGCCGAACAGCATCCCGGCGATCAACCGCCCGGATGCCATCGCGAGCACGACACCCACGCCAACCCCGACCACGACCGGCCACACGGCTTGCACGACGACCAGGCGCCCGATGTCGACGCCGCCCGCGCCAAGCGCGATGCGCACGCCGAGCTCGCGCGTGCGCTGGCTGACGGAGAACGCCATCACGCTGTACACGCCGATCGTCGCGACGAGCAGCGCGAGCACACCGAAGATCCCGAAGAGCGTCGCGCCCAGGCGCCACGGACGCAGCTCGGGCTCGCGCGCCTCCAGCATGCTCTGCACGAACGGCGGCTCGGCGTTGGGGATCGCGCGCTGAATCTCATGGCGCATCTCGTCCATCGCCTGCCGCCCGCGCCCGGGCTGCGCACGCAGAATCATCGTCCGCGGATGCGTGGTTCCGATCGGCGAGAAGGCCGCGAGACTCTGCGGCTCGATGAAGTTCCCCACATGCGTGTCACGAACCACGCCGACGACGGTCGAGCAGTTCTTCGCCTGGCGGCTGACGAACAAGCACTTGCCGATCGGATCCTCGCCCGGCCAGATCGTGCGCGCCGCGGTCTCGTTGACCACGGTGACCGCGCCCGCGTCGTCGTTGGTATAGAAGCGGCCCCGCGCCAGACGCATCCCCGTGGCCGTGAAGTATTCCGGCGCGACGACATACCAGGCCGGATCGAGATTGTTGATGCGCTTCACGGCCTGGTGGTTCTCGTCGTAGAGCGGCGCCATGAGATAGCCGGACATCGGCGTTCCCGCCGACGACAGCGCGACGCTCTTCACATTGGGCGACAGCCGGAGACGCTGTGCTGCCTGCTGCAGGCCGGCACTGAGCGGCTCGAGATACGCGCTGGAAAACGGGTCGATGAAATGCGACGTCGAATCGCGGAAGACGACATACGCATAGCTGACGTCGTCGAGATCGTACCCGACGTCGATCGAGCGCACCGCGTTGAACGAGCGGATGAAAAGTCCCGCCCCGATCAGCAGGACGACGGAGAGCGCGCCCTGCAGGACGATCAACCCGGTGCGCAGGAACGAGCGCGGCATCGTGCCGGTGCGACTTGCCGACTTGAGCGCGTTCGCGACGTCGTGGTCGAACGCGGCAAGCGCCGGCGCGATTCCCGCCGCGACGCCCGTGACGAGCGCGATCGGGACCGCGGCGAGCAAGAGTCGGGGATTCCAGGCACCCGTCGCCCAATGCACCGTCGGCAAAATCATCGTGCGCAGCAGTGCCGCGCCCCACATCCCGATGACGACCGCGACAAACGCGGCGGCCAGCGCGAGCACGACGCTCTCGAACAGCACCTGCCGCAGCAGCCGGTGCTTCGAGATGCCGAGTGCGAGGCGAACGGCGATCTCGCGACGCCGGCGAAGACCGCGGAGCAGCAGAAGGTTCGCCACGTTCGCGCACGCGATGATGAGCACGATCACGGCGACGCCGATCAAGCGCGGCGTGATCGCCCGTTCCGCCGACTGAGTCACCGACGGACCGAGCGCTTCGAGCAGAGGTCCCGGCAACATCGTCGCCGTCGTGTCGGAGCAGCAGGCGTCCAACCGCAGCCCGCCGCGTCGAAACGCGACGGTCGCCGTCGCGGCAATGGCGTCCATCGACGAGCCGGGTGCCGGACGCGCGAGCATTCGCAGGTTCTGCGTGACGCGCCAGTTCTTGTACCACTCCGCCATCGGCATCGGTGTGGTCGCGACAGGGACCCACAGATCGACGCGATCGAGATCGACGCCGGCGAAATCAGGCTCGGTCACGCCGATGACCGTGAACCGTTCACCCGCGATCTCAATTGTCTTCCCGAGCGCGGCGGCGTCTCCGCCGAAACGGCTTTGCCAGAGCGGATAGCTGACCACCGCGACGCGATCGGCCGCACCCATACGGCCTTCCGTCTCGGTGAAAGCGCGTCCGCGCGCGAAACGAGCTCCGACCAGCGGGAAATAGCTGGGCGTCGCATACGAGATACGCACGAACGATCGCACTCCGCCGATGCGCGAATCGATGGAATCGGCGTGCGTATACGCGGCGAAGCGCGCCCGATTGCCGACCGCATCGATCACCTCACTGTACTGCGCGTACGAGACGTCGGGCCGCACGATCGTGAGGTGACCGACCGACGCGTTCGTCCGCAGGTACAGCCGGTGCAGTCCCTGCGCGTCGGCGACGCCGCTCGGCTGACGGAAGAACAGTTGGTCGGCGACCGCGATCGTCGCGGCGTTCGCGCCGACGCCCAGCGCGAGCAGGACGATCACCATCGCCGAGAGGCCGCGCGCATGGAGCACCGACCGCGCGCTGAACCGCACGTCGTGGACGAACGCTTCCCAGCGAGCGAGGCGAGCGTCGCGCGCGCGCACCTTGTGTCCGACGTCCGCCAACTCGGCGCGCGCTTCGGTGACGTCGCCGAACTCCCGCTCGGCGGTGCGGCGAGCGTCGTCGGGCGACTGGCCGCGCTTCATGAGATCGCTCACGCGGCTCTCGAGGTGAAAGTGAATTTCGTCGTCGACGTCGCGCTCGACGCTCGACAGGCGCAGGATGCGGCGGAGCTGGCCCCACGTCTTCATGACGCGCTCGTCGAGCGCAACACCTTGAAGAGCGCGTCGGTGTACGTGGTGAGGCGATCCAGCTCCGTCTTGAGTTGGCGGCGGCCGGCCGTGGTCAGCCGATAGAACTTGGCCCGGCGATTGTTCTCCGACATCCCCCACTCGGCTTCGACCCACTTGCGCTCTTCGAGTCGGTGGAGCGCGAGGTAGAGGGCGCGATCTTCGACGTCGAGGGTCTCGTTGGACGTGTCCTTGATCCACCGCGCGATGCCGTACCCATGGCGCGGCCCCCAGGTTAGCGTTTTCAGGATCAGCGCGTCGAGCGTGCCCTGCACCAATGCGAAATCAGTCGGCATCACACTTCCCCGGAGATGATCCGGGGAATGTTTAGAACACAGGCTTCGTTGTCAAGCGGTTCGTGCTTGCGGTCGAGCTCCCGACCGCGACAGCGAGGCTCGCGCCTGTAACCTCGCTCCCCAGGTCTCCAGTCTGGACTCGGCTAGCAGGGCCGCGATTCGTGCCCCACGACAGCGATCCGCACTTTATAGTTCGTAAATGAAACACGACGACGGCACCTTCCTGCCTTCCGCGACCGATCTGGCGCACTTCCTGGGCTGCCGTCATCGCACCACCCTCGAGATGCAGACGGCGCTCGGCACGCTGGAACGCCCGCACTTCGACGACCCGATCCTCGATCTCCTCTTCGAGCGAGGCACCGCGCACGAGAAAGCGCACGTCGGCGCATTGCGGGCCGCGGGTCGCGACGTCGTCGACCTCAGTCACATCTTCGACCGCGATGCGCTCGTCGACGCGACCATCGCAGAAATGCGCCGCGGGGCGGACGTCATCGTTCAAGGCGCGCTCCGCGGTGGCATCTGGTACGGCAAACCCGACGTACTGCAGCGCGTAGCAACTTCGAGCGCCTTCGGCGCGTGGTCGTACGAGGTCGCCGACACCAAGCTCGCGCTCGAGACGCGCGCCGGAACGATTCTCCAGCTGAGCCTCTACTCGGCGATGCTCGCCGAGGTCCAGGGCATCACGCCGGCGTGCTTCTACGTCGTCACTCCGGACAAGGACCATCCGACCCAGGCGTATCGCGTCGACGACTACGCCGCGTATTTCCGATTCGTTCGCGACGCGATGGCCGGGACGCTGCATCATGCGCCGGCCGAGATCGCCGCCGCGAACTATCCCGAGCCGGTGGACCTGTGCGACATCTGCGCCTGGATCACCGTCTGTCGCGACCGGCGTCGCGCCGACGATCATCTGAGTCTCGTCGCCGGCATCACGCGCATTCAACGCCGCGAGCTCGCCGAGCACGGCACCGCAACGCTCACGTCGCTCGGCGCGCTCTCACTTCCGCTCCCGTTCAAGCCCGACCGTGGCTCGCGTGCGTCGTACGAGCGCGTCGTCGAGCAAGCCCGGTTGCAGGTCGAGGCTCGGGGCCTCGCGACGCCGCCGCATCAGCTGCGCGAGCTCGAGCCGGGGCAAGGGCTCGCCCTGCTTCCCGAGCCGTCGCCCGGCGACGTCTTTCTCGACCTCGAGGGCGATCACCTCGGCGTAGAAGGTGGGCGAGAGTACCTCTTCGGCCTCGTCACGCTCGACGCCAACGGTGAGCCGCGTTACCAGTCGTTCTGGGCGTCCAACGAGCACGAAGAGCGGCACGCGTTCGAAGCGGTGATGGATCTCATCGGTGAGCGGATCGCATCGTATCCCGAGATGCACGTCTTCCATTACGCGCCGTACGAGGTGACCGCATTCCGACGCCTCATGGGCCGGTATGCGACGCGTGAGAACGAGCTCGACGCGATGCTCCGCGCCGGCCGCTTCGTCGATCTCTACGCCGTCGTGCGACAGGCGCTGCTCGCCGGCATCGAGCGCTACTCGATCAAGAACCTCGAGCCGCTGTATGGCTTCACGCGCGACGTCGATCTCAAGGACGCCGGCCGTAACCTTCGACGCTTCGAGTATGCCCTCGCGCTCGGCGTCCTCGACGATCTGCCGGCGGAGGTACGCGAGACGGTGGCTGGTTACAATCGCGACGATTGCGTGTCGACGCTGCGGCTGCGCGACTGGCTCGAGTCCGTGCGCCGCGGCGCGATCGACTCCGGCAAGGAGATTCCGCGGCCGAAGCTCGAGCCGAGCGAGCCGAAGCCGGCGTTGCGCGAGTGGCAACTGCGCGTCGAAGCGCTGCGCGAGCGTCTGCTGGCCGGCCGAGAAGACACGCCGCCGCACGGAACGCCGGAGCACGCGCGCTTCCTGCTCGCGTATCTGCTCGACTTTCATCGCCGCGAGGCAAAGGCGTCGTGGGCGCGCTTCTTCCAGCGCTGTGTCGCGCCAGACGAAGATTTGCTCGACGACGCGGAGGCGATCGTAGAGTTGCGGTTCGTCGAACGTGTCGAGACGAAGGTCAGCAAGAAGAACAAGCCGACCGGGCCCGTCGTCGACCGATACACGTATCCCGAGCAGGAAATGGAGATACGTCCACGATCGACGCTGGCGATCCGCGACAAATCGGACTTCGGCAAGGTCGAGGAGGTCGACCGTATCGCGCGAACGGTCGACGTGCGAAAGCCGAAGGCGCAGGCGGACAATCACCCGCACACCGTTTTCGTGCACGATCACGTCCGCACGGACGCGATCGACGACGCGCTGGAACGGATCGCGAACGAAGTGGTGCGTGCCGGCGATGCCATCGAAGGCGCCGGTCACGTCGCGCGAACGCTGCTGCTCGCCGAGCCGCCGCGTCTGACCGAGGGCGCGTTCCGCCAGCCGCCGGGCGACGACACGTGTGCATTCGCGGTGGACGTCGTCATGCGCCTGGATCGTACCGTGCTCGCGATTCAAGGACCGCCCGGCTCCGGCAAGACGTACACCGGCGCGCGCATGATCCTCGCCGCGATCGCGGCCGGCCGGCGCGTCGGCGTCGCGGGTCCGAGCCACAAGGTCATTACCAATTTACTCATGGCCGTGATCGACGCGGCCGCCGACCAGGGCGTCGCGGTGCGCGTCGGACAGAAGTGCGGCGACGACGATACGTCGGGGCCGCCGGCGCCGATCGTCTCGCTCACCAACGACACCGCGTGCGAAAAGCTCCGCGATCGCGAGCTCGACATCGTCGGCGGCACGGCATGGCTCTGGGCGCGCGGCGAGATGCGCGACGCGGTCGACCTCCTGTTCGTCGACGAGGCGGGACAGGTATCCCTCGCCAACGCCATCGCGATGTCCGGCGCCGCGCGCAACATGGTCCTCCTCGGCGACCCGCGGCAGCTCGACTCGCCGCTGCAGGGCAGTCATCCGGACGGCGTCGAAGCGTCCGCGCTGCAGCACTTGCTTGGGACGCATCTGACGCTGCCGCCCGACCGCGGCATCTTCCTGCCGGTGACGTGGAGGCTCGCGCCCTCGGTCTGTGCGTTGACGTCGGAGCTGTTCTACGAATCGCGGCTCGCTTCGAAGGACGGACTCGAGAGACAACGCCTCGACGGCGTCGGTGAGCTCGCGGGGAACGGACTGTGGTTCGTCGACGTCGACCACGACGGCAACACCAGCGCGTCCGACGAAGAGGTCGCGGTCGTCGCTCGGCTCGTCGCCGAGCTGACCGGCGCCGACGCACGCTGGACGAACAAGGCCGGCGAGCTGTCGGCGCTCGCGCTCGACGACGTGCTCGTCGTTTCGCCGTTCAACGCGCAAGTGAGTCGGCTGGCGGAACGATTGCCGGACGGTGCGCGCGTGGGCACCGTCGACAAGTTTCAGGGGCAGGAAGCGCCCGTCGTCATCTACAGCATGGCGACGTCGCGGCCCGAGGACGCGCCGCGCGGAATGGAATTTCTCTACAGCCCCAACCGCTTCAACGTCGCGACGTCGCGCGCGCGCTGCACGGTGATCGTCGTCGCCAATCCTCGGCTGTATGAGCCCGATTGTCGCTCGCCGCGGCAGATGCAGCTGGCCAATGCGCTGTGCCGTTATCGCGAGCTGGCAAAGCCGTTGTCATTCAGCGCGCAGCGCGTCGATCGGATTGACGCGCGTAGCGCGCCAGCCGGGTTCAGCCGCTCCGACTAACGCGGTGACGAGCAGCAACGCGGCGACGCTGCCGACGACGAACGGATCGGTCGGCGTCACACCGAACAGCATGCCGGACACGAGCCTCCCCATCACGACGGAAAGACCGACGCCGATCACGATCCCGACGATCACCGGCGAGAGGCCGTCCACGAGCACGAGTCGCGCGATGTCGTCGCCGCGCGCCCCGAGTGCGATGCGCACGCCCATCTCGTGAGTTCGCTCGCCGATCGCGAACGCCATCACGCTGTAGATGCCGATCGTCGTCACGAGCAACGCCAGCACACCGAATGTGCCGAAGAGCCGCGCGCCGAGCCGCCACGGGCGCAACTCCGGCTCGATTGCCGTGCTCACGCGATGCACACGCGGTACATCGGCCGTCGGAAATCTCTTCGCCATCTCGCGACGCAGCTCGGCGGCGGCGGCATCCGTCCGGCCCGGTCGCGCGCGAACGATGATGGCGCGCGGTGGCTCCACCTTTCCGTAGCGGGCCAGCGGCGCGAACACCTGCACGAGCGGGGGCTCGAGAATCGATCGCAGGTGCGTATCGCGCGTCACGCCGATGACGCGTGCACACGGCTTGGTCGCGAACGAGATGCGGAGACACTGGCCAACGGCCTCCTGTCCCGGCCACAGGCGGCGGGCCGTGCTCGCGTTCACGAGAATCACGAGCGCGTCGCTCGCCGAATCCTCCGCGGAAAAGAAGCGGCCGCGCTCGAGGGAGACGCCGACCGTCGCGAAGTATTCCGGCGTCACGCTGAGGAAGCCCTGAGGCTCGCCGGTGTGAGTTCGGACCGGCCGCCCGTCAGCGTAGTAGAAAGACGTCGTCGAGAGCATCGACAGCGGCGTCGAATTCGACAGCGCGACCCGCTCGATGTTCGGCGACCGCTGCAATCGCTGCGCGATCTCGGCGAATCCCCGCGCGATCTCGCCACTCTGCGGTCCATACCAGTCGATGAAGTGGGCCGTCGGATCGCGGAACGCGATCACCCCATAGGCGAGACGATCCACGTCGTAGCCGAGGTCGATCGCCTCCGCGGCGCGCAGCGATTGCACGAACAGGCCGGCGCCGACCAGCAACACGACCGAGAGCGCCCCCTGGACGACGATCAGCGTCTCGCGAACCCGCGAGCGACGTCCACCGCCATCGCGCGCTGACGTCTTGAGCGCGGGACTCCGCTCGGTACGAAATGCCGCCAACACCGGAGCGAGACCCGCGATGACGCCGCTGAATACCGCGACCGCAAGCACGACGACGACGACGCGCGGCGTGAGCGCGCTCGTCGCCCACTGCACGTTCGGCAGTATCATCGAGCGGAGCTCATGCGCGCCCCACGCGCCGACGCCCACGGAGACGAGCGCGGCGCCCATGGACAGGATCAGCGACTCCAGGAGCAGCTGACGGAGCAAGCGGTCGCGCGAGATGCCGAGCGCGATGCGTATCGCGGTCTCATGCCGGCGACGAATGCCGCGCAGCAAGAGCAAATTGCCGACGTTCGCGCAGGCCACGATGAGAACGATCAGCGCGACGCCGAGCAATCGCGTCGTGATCTTCGACGTCGCGGCCGAGTCGCCCGCCGGTCCGAGCGCTTCGGCGAGCGGGCCGGGAACGATGGCCGCGCTGGTGTCGGGAAAGCCGACGCCGTTTGCGAGCTCCCCGTTGCGATACGCGGTCGTGGCCGCGGCCGCCACGGCGCGCATCGGAATCCCTGCCGCCGGCCGAGCGATGATCCGCAGCGCCCAGTTGTGCCGCCAGCTCTTGTACCAGTTTCGATCGGTGCTCACCGGCATCGTCGCGAACGGCAACCAGAGATCGGTTCGATCGAGATCGATGCCGGTGAACTCGGGCGACGCCACACCGATCACCGTCGCTCGCTGGTCGCCGACTTCGATCGTCTTGCCCACGGCGTCATCGTCCTCCCCGAAGCGTTCGCGCCGCAGGCGATCGCTGATCACGGCGACCATGACGCCTTCGCCCATGCGGGCTTCGGCCTCTGTGAAGGCGCGTCCGCGCGCGATGCGCGCGCCGAGCACCGGGAAGAAGCTCGGCGTGGCATATGACACGCGGATGAAGCTCCGGGCGCCGCCGACGCGAGAGTCGATGGAATCCGACGCGACGTAGCCGGCAAGTTGCGCACGATCTCCGACCGCTTGCGACATCGCGACGTATGCCGGATAGAAGAACCTGGGTCCGGCCCATACGCCGCCGCGATTGTAAAGGCGCTGTACGTCACTCGGCTGCGTGACGCCGGCCGGTGCGCGGAGAAAGAGCTGGTCGGCCACGGCAAAGGTCGCGGCGTTCGCGCCGACGCCGAGTGCGAGCAGGGTGACGACCAGCGCGGTCAGGCCGGGGGCGCGGGCGAGTGAGCGGAGGCTGAAGCGCAGATCGTGGCGGAACGCGTCGACGCGGAGCGCGCGGGACTCGCGCGTGCGCATCGTGTGGTCGACGCTGGCCAGTTCGTCGCGGGCGGCGTTGACGTCGCCGAACTCGCGGCGGGCGATGCGCCGCGCCTCGTCGATCGTTTGCCCCTGCGCCATCAGATCGGCGATCCGGCTCTCGAGGTGGAACCGGATTTCGTCGTCGACGTCGCGCTCGATGGTGCGAAAGCCCATCGCGCGGCGGATACGGCTCAGGTCGATCATCAGCTCTCCCCGGAGATGCTCCGGGGAATCTGAGACTCGAGTGCGCGATGTGTCAAGTCGCGGCCGCGGCGGCAACAAGGCGCCGGCGTGAGGAGTGAGGGCGATTCGACGCGTGATGAAATGGTGGCGCAGAAACGCCGCGGCATCCGCACATTCGCGCATGCAAGACTTCAAACACATTCGCGCGTGGCAGCGCGCCCACGCGCTGGGCATCGTCATTCACAGAGTCGCGCGACCGTTCACTCGCGCCGGCCACGCGCACCTGCGCGCGCAACTCACGCGCAGCGCAGACGCGATCTCCTCGACCATCGTCGAGGGAGCGGGAACGGACACGAACCACGAGTTCGCTCGCTATCTCAACGCGTCGATCAAGGCGGCAAACGAAACGGAGGAACGCCTGCTCACAGCGCGCGATCACGGACTGATCGACGACGACCTCTGGTCGAAGCTGACCGGCGAAACGATCGAGGTTCGGAAGATGACTTATGGCTATCGAAAGGCCGTCCTCGAATCTGCCCGCCGCGAGGAAGAGGCAGAACGCCGAGCGGCGTCCAGGAAACGAGCTCGCAGGGCGATCGAGACAGATCGAGCCCTCAGGCCTGACACCTGAGGGCTCGTTGTAGCCGCGATCCACCGCCGGCAAATCCTCTTTCTCCTCACGCCTCGCTCCTCGCTCCTCACTTCTCCAGTCTGGACTCGGCGAGCGCGGTCGCGATGCCAACTGCCGCGAACCTAGGGCACGATCGTCCCTTCAACGGCATTCTTCTGAAGATAGGGCACCCCCTGCGTCATCCACTTCGGCGCCGCTGCCCCCTTGAGGTAGTGATCAAAGAACTGGAAATACCGAACGGTGAGATCCCGCCGATTGGCCAACCCTCGCAGCCCGTGCCCTTCCCCCGGGTACGCGAGCAGCACCGCGTTCTTCCCGTTGTACCGAAGCGCATTGTAGAACCCGAGCCCGTTCTGGAACGCGACGGTAGGATCCGCCGTCCCGTGCATGATGAGGAACGGCGCCGTCACTTCCGGCACGTGCGTCAACGCCGACTCGTACATGTAGACGTCCGGCTTCTCCCACGGCGAGAAGCCCCACCGCCCTTGCCCATACAGGTAGTAGTCGTTGCCGTTCGCGCCGCTGCCGCCCGGCACCTGGTACGCCCAGCCCCAGTTCTGGCTGAAGTCCTGATAGAGATCGGTCACGCCGGCACCGACGCCGACCGCCGCGAACAGCCGCGACCGCGTCCCGATGAACGCCGCGCCTTCACCGCCGTAGCTGTGCCCGTTGATGCCGATCTTCTTCGGGTCGACGTACCCCATCGCGATCACCTTCTTCACCGCCGCTTCGACCGCGTTCAGCATGTCCGAGTGCGACGACCCCGTATGGAAGTACACGTCGGGCAGCATCGTGATGTAACCGTCGCTCACCGCTTGCATCGGCGACGATCCCATGCCCGTCAGATACGACGGCGCCGAGTAGCGATTCAAGTTCTGTGAATTTTTCTCGTAGAAGTTGACGAGCATCGGACGCTTCTCGCCCTGCTTGTAGTCGTCCGGCAGCGCGAGAATGCCCTGCAGCTTGTGGCCGTCCTTGTCCTTGAAGTCGAACAGGATCCGGTGGCCCCAGTTGTACTCGGCCTGCTGCGGATTGGCGTCGCTGATCTTCTTCGCGCTCTTGAAGTCCGGGCCGGAGACGCGCAGGTCCGGGAACTCGACGAACGTCTGCCGCGTGAAGAGGTACTTGTCGGCATTCGCCGCTTTGACCGGCGTGCTGTACGCCGCGTCGTCGTAGACGATGTCGCGCAGCTGGCCGTTCGCCAGCTCGGCGAAGCCCGCCTTCTTCGTCCACTCGCCGTACGTGGTCAGCGTGATCGGCTTCGAGAGATCGATCTTCGTCGCGCGCGGTGCGCCGCCGCGACCGCCGCCGCCGAAGCCCCCGCCGCTCGGCGCGCCCGTGTCGGGCTCGATGTTGGCGTAGCGATAGCGAATCTCGCTCTTCGACCCCGCGCCCTTCGTCAGGTTCGTCGGCGCCGAGCCGTCGAACGGCATCAGATAGATGTCGTAGTCGTGATTCGCGATGAAGCCCTTGCCGTCGGTCGTGTAGCCTTCGATGCCATACGACGGCTTCGGTCCCGGATGGTCGTACTCCGTGTCGACGAAGCTGAGCTTCGCGTCGCCGCCGAGCGTCTTCGTCGTGCCGCCGTCCATGTTGTAGGCCTGGAACTTGTTGTTCTTCCAGTAGACGAAGTAGTTGCCGTCGGGCGAGATCCCGATCACGTGCTGGCCGATGAGCTGCCCCTTCTCGATCAGCGTGCGCTCGCCCGTCGACGTGTTGACGCGATAGATGTCGGCGGCGGGACGCTTGTAGTCGGAGATGAACTGGCGCGTATCGCGGCCGATCGCCCAGCGGCCGTCCTGGCTGATCTCCACGTCGCGCATCGTGCTGTCGGCGAGACGGACGAAGCGCGCGGAGCCGACGTCGAACGCTTCGCGGTAGGTGAAGTTGCGGTCGGCGTCGGCGCGGGTCATCTGCACCGACTGGATGCGGTCGTCCTTCGTGTTCCAGATGTCCACGTCGGCGACTTCGTCGGTTCCGCCGCGTTTCGTGGTATCGGGCGCGGGCACCTGTTCTTTCATCGCGAAGAAGACGCGCTTGCCGTCGCCGCTCCAGTCGAGCGCCGCGCGGTCACTGAGGACGAAGCCTTTCGGGAACGTCGACACTTTCGCCGGCTCGAGCTTCGCCACCACCGGCTCCGGAGAGTTGAGCGCCGCGCGGACGTCCGGATAGACGACGAGCATGTTGTCGCGCTCGCGCATCTTGTCGACGTCCAGTCCTTTGAGCACGGCGAGGCCCGTGCCGGCGTCGTTCCACGTGAGACGGCTGTACACTTTGGCATCGTTCTCGATCGGCGTCACGCGGCCGCTCTGCAGATCGATCACCGCGAGACCGTTGCCGTCGCGGGGCGTCGCTTCGATCGTGTACGCGAGCAGGTCGCCGCGCTTGTTGAACGCCGCTTCGCTCACGCTGCCGAGGAGCTGATCGCGGCCGGTGAGGAGATCGTGGAGAATCACGTCGGAGCCGCGCGGTGCCGCTTCGGCTCGGGCCGCGGCGCCTGCACCGGCCGCGCCGCCGGGCGCCCCGCCCGCTCCACCGCGTCCCGCTGCGGCCGCGATGTTCGGTGCGCGACGCCGCAGCAGGATGTAGCTCGACGTCGACGCGAACGTGAAGGACTGCATGTCCTGCCATGACTGCACGGCGCCCGTCGCGAGATTGCGCAGCTCGACGCGTTGCGGCGGCGGCGGGGGACCGCCGCGGCCATTCGCCGCCGCGCCTCCTCCACCCGCTCCTGCGCCCGGCGCGGCGTTGGCTCCGCGTCCACCGCGCCCACCGCGGCCGCCCGATGGATCCACTTGATAGGCGACCCATTTCGCGTCCGCGGAAAACGCGGGCGACGTCGCGTTCGGAATCTCGACGTCCTGATTGGTATCGAGGCGCAGCAGGTGCATCACCGGCTTCGCTTCGGCGGGCAGCGTATTCGTGTGAGCGACGACGTACGTGACCCAGTTACCGTCGCTCGAGATCGACGACGCATTGATGGCGCGCCACTTCGTGTAGTCCTCGACGGTCAGCGCTTTCTTCGCCTGCGCGAGGAGCGGGCGGACGGGAGCGGCGAGCACGAACAGGATCGCCGGTGCGAGCGAGAAACGACGGAAACGCATGGCAAGATTCCCTTGTCAGTCGGGAGGAAGGCGGACGGCCAAGATTACCGTGACGCACATGTCGACGCGAGGGGTGGCGAGGCGCGCCGGGCTCCTCGTTCCTCAGATCTCCTCTCTGGACTCGGCCGGCGTGGTCGCAATCCGGGAGCGGATGAGGCTCCCGCCAGACAAGGCTCCCGCTTACACTCCCCGCCAATGACCGTCGACTCCACGATGGCCTATGTCGTCTCCGTGCTCTTCGTCGCGACGCTCGTGCGCACGACGTTCGGGTTCGGCGAAGCATTGATCGCCGTTCCCCTGCTCGCGCTGCGCGTCCCGATCGCCGTCGCCACGCCACTGGCCGTCGCCGTCTCGGTCGTCGTCGCGATGGTCGCCGTCGCCCGCGATTGGCGTCACGTCGACCTGCATAACGCGAAGTGGTTGATCGGCAGCTCATTCGCGGGCCTGCCATTCGGCCTGCTCCTCCTCACTCGCGTCAGCGATCGCGCGGTTCACCTCCTCCTCGGCGCGGTCATCATCGGTGTGTCGGGCTATTCGCTGATCGGGCGGGTCAAAGCCCGGCTGAGCGAACGCGACCACCGCTGGCTCGTCGCGGCGGGTGTGTGCTCCGGCGTGCTCGGTGGAGCGTACGGAATGAACGGTCCGCCGCTGGCGATCTACGGCGCCCTGCGCGGATGGACGCCGCTCCAGTTCCGCGCGACGCTGCAGGGGTACTTTCTCGTCGCCAGCCTGGCCGGCCTCGCGAGCTATACGGGGCTGGGACTGTGGCGGCCGCCGGTCGTGTCGTACTTCCTCGTTTCGCTTCCGGCGGTCATCGTGGCGATCGTCATCGCCCGATTCGTCGCCAGCCGCCTCGACAGCGCGCGGTTTTTTCGGCTCGTTTTCGCCGGCCTGCTCGTCATCGGCGCCGTCCTGATCGCCCAGGGACTGCATAGCTGAGCCGGGGTCGCACAAAGAATCCTTCATGTCGATGCCCGCGTGAGCGTCACGCGGCGGACACGACTTCGCCCTGGATGTGCGCCGGACTATCATCAGAATCCTGGCAATTCCTTCCCTTCGTCGAGACCTCGAGTGAGCCCGATGCCCTTCTCTCGTTTGCTTCGTACGACGTCTGCCGCGCTGCTCGTCGCCGCGGCTCCGTTCGTGTCGACTCTCCCAGCGCAGCAAGCGTGTCCGGCGGTGACTGGCGCCAAGATGCCGTTGACCTATCGCGGTGGCGCGACGGTCCCCGACATCACGCCGTGCGATCTGATGACGCGCCTGTACATCTACGCCGCCGATTCGATGCGCGGCCGCGAAGCCGGTTCGCCGGACGCGATTCGCGCCACCGCCTACATCGAGCGCGAAGTGCGTCGGCTCGGACTCGTGCCCGCGGGGGACAAGGGCACGTACTTCCAGTACATGCCGGTGACGTCGCGCGTCGTCGGCGCGACGTCGACCCTCACCGTCGGCGCGAAGACCTTCCATGTCGATCACGATTTCATCGTGAACGGCGCGACGGCCGACGCGAAGGTGACGGGCGACGTCGTCTTCGGCGGAGTCGCCGGCGACACCGCGAACGCGCTCACGGCCGCTGAGGCAAACGGCAAGATCGTCGTGCTGCTGCCGGGTGCCGGCGGCGGGCGCGGAGGGTTCGGTGGACGCGGCCGTGGCGGCAACAATCCGCTGGCCGGCGCGGCGGCAGTGCTGACGATCGCGCCGACGCTCGCCAGGACGCGCGTGCAATACACCCTCAACGACACGGTCCAGAGCGAAGGACAGCGCGAGTACGTCGCGGCGCATCCAGCGCCTGAGGGTCGCGGCGGTCGCGGCGCCGGCCGCGGTGGCTTTGGCGCGGGCGGAGCGATCAACGCGACGATCACGCCCGCGGTCGCCACGGCCCTCCTCGGCAAACCGGCCGATCGCGCGTCGAAGGGCGAGCGGCGCGGATCGGCCACGCTGACGCTGCACGTCTCGAACGTCGCGTCTCCGACGCGGAACGTCATCGGTATCATTCCCGGCACCGATCCGGTCTTGAAGAACGAATATGTCGTGATCGGCGCGCACTCCGATCACGTCGGATTCAACTCGAATCCGGTCGATCACGATTCGTTGAAGGCCTACAACATCGTCGCGCGCGTCGAGGGCGCGGACTCGCGCGGCGCGGCGCCGCCGACCGCCGAGCAGTGGACGCGCATCAACGCGCTGAAGGATTCGCTGCGGAAGGTCTATCCCGTTCGTCCGGACTCGATCAGCAACGGCGCCGACGACGACGGCTCGGGCTCGGTGTCGATCCTCGAGATCGCCGAGGCGTTCGCGAAGGGTCCGGTGAAGCCGAAGCGCTCGCTGCTCTTCATCTGGCAGATGGGCGAAGAGAAGGGGCTGTGGGGCTCGCAGTACTTCACGAACCACCCGACCGTCCCGCGCGATTCGATCGTCGCCGACCTGAATCTGGACATGGTCGGCCGCGGCGAGGCGACGGACGTCACGGGCCGCGACAAGGACAACAATGAGCTGACGGGCGCGCCGAATTACGTGCAGCTCGTCGGTTCGCGGCGTCTGTCGACTGAGTTGGGCGACATCGCGGAGCAGGTCAGCGCGAAGGAGCCGGTGCCGTTCAAGTTCGACTACTCGATGGACGCGAACGGACATCCGCAGAACATCTACTGCCGCAGCGATCACGCGAACTACGCGCGCTATGGCATTCCGGTGATCTTCTTCACCACGGGCGGCCACGCCGACTATCACCAGGTGACGGACGAGCCGGAGTACATCCAGTACAAGCACATGGCGGCGGTGGACAAGCTGGTGTTCGACATCGCCGTGCGCGTGGCGGGGCTCGACCATCGCGTGGTCGTCGACAAGACCAAGGCGGATTCGCCGTTCGCGCGCTGTCAGCAGTAACCTCGCCGAAACTCGCCGATTGGGGGTCCCCCGGCCTCCGTGAGCAATGGCTGCAACCTCGCCGATTGGGGGTCCCCCGGCCTCCGTGAGCAATGGCTGCCAAAGAACGGCAGCCATTGCCGACTTAACGGCCGGGGGACCTCCAATCAGCTCGCCCTGGGTTGGTGAACGGCGTCGCAAGGACGTGCGCGGACTCAGCTCGCGCGATTGAGTCGGCGTCGCGCGCTGCGCACGCGGTCTGATTGCACCTCGCGCGAAAGCGAGTGGGGCGCGGTATCCGCGGCGCGATGAGTCGGCAATGGCTGCCGTTCGTTGGCAGCCATTGCGCACGGTAGCGACGCGGATACCGCGCCCCGCGAGCGCTCTGTACGTGCGCGCCGCATATTAGGCGCGCCATGCGCAGAGCAATCAGCCTAGCCCTCGGAGCAATCGCGCTCGCGGTCAATCTCGCGCGCGGACAGAACGAACCCTACCGCGACCGCACGCGCCCGATCGATGCACGCGTACGCGACCTCCTCGGCCGCATGACGCTCGAGGAGAAATTCTGGCAGCTCTACATGAGCCCCGGAGACCTCGACGACCCGGCGCACGACTACAGTCACGGAGCGTTCGGGCTGCAGATTGGAATCGGGTCCGCGCCTCTCGCGTCCGGCAGCAACCTCGCGCGCATCCATGCCGAGCGGATCAACGCGATTCAGCGGTACTTCGTCGAGAAGACACGGCTTGGCATCCCGATCCTGCCGTTCGAGGAAGCCGTGCACGGGCTCGCGCGCGACGGCGCGATCGTGTATCCGGCCGCGATCGGACTCGCCGCGACCTGGGATACGTCATTGATGTCGGTGGTCGCGAAATCCATCGCGCAGGAAAGTCGCGCGCGCGGGATTCGCGACGTGCTGTCGCCCGTCATCAACATCGCGACCGACGTGCGATGGGGCCGCGTCGAAGAGACCTACGGCGAGGATCCTTTTCTCACCACCGCAATGGCCCGCGCGTTCGTCGCGCAGTTCGACTCCGCGCGGATCATCGCGACGCCGAAGCACTTCATCGCCAACGTCGGCGAAGGCGGACGAGACAGCTATCCCATCGACATCAGCCGGCGCCTGCTCGAGGAGCTTCACTTTCCGCCATTTCGCTCGCTCATTCGCGACAGCCTCGCGCGGTCCGTGATGACCGCGTACAACTCGGTCGACGGATCGCCCGCGACCCAGAACCGCGAGTTGCTGAACGGTACGCTCAAACGCGACTGGGGCTTCGGCGGCTTCGTCATCTCCGACGCCGCGGCGACCGGCGGCGCCACCGTGCTGCACATGACGGAGGAGAGCACCGCCGGCGCGACGCGCGATGCATACGACGCCGGGCTCGACGTCGTCTTTCAATCGACGTGGGAGCAGCACCGTCCGTACCTCGCGGCATTTCAGAGAAAGCTCATTTCGGACTCGGTGATCGATGCGGCCGTCGCGCGCGTGTTGCGAGCGAAGTTCGCGATCGGGCTGTTCGAGGATCCCTACGGCGATCCGCAACGTGCCACGTCTGCTTTTCAGAGTACGAGCTATCGCGCCACCGCTCGCGAAGCCGCGCGCGAGTCGATCGTGCTGCTCCGCAATGAGCGAAGCGTGCTGCCTCTCTCGAAGAGCAGTCGCTCGATCGCCGTCATCGGAACCGACGCCACCGAAGCGCGACTCGGCGGCTACACGGCGCCGAACGCGGCCGGCGTCTCGATTCTCGCCGGTATTCGCGAAGCCGTCGGCAGGTCGACGCGGGTGACGTTCGCGCCCGGACCGGGTCGCGTCACGCGTGAGTATGCGATCGTGCCGAACGAGAACCTGAGCTCGATGGTAGACGGCCGCGCGACCGGCGGAGTGCACGGTGAGTATTTCGACAACAACACGCTCGCCGGCACCGCGAAGGTGACGCGCACCGACCCGCGCATCGATTTTGGATGGACGCTGAATTCACCCGCGCGCGGAATTCCCTTCAACTGGTATTCGGTGCGCTGGATTTCCAGCACATTGGGATCCTAAGCTTAGAATTCCACGTGGACAAGTTGTCGCGG